>JACLAB010009123.1_pt1 | contig 10865 bp, 7 predicted proteins | sample 8027921 | NCBI WGS metagenome assembly JACLAB01 (sample SAMN15725117, study PRJNA655200) | protist metagenome | isolation source: fluorescence activated cell sorting (FACS) single amplified genomes of... | place: USA: West Boothbay Harbor, Gulf of Maine | collected 2000-07-19
AGGATAAAACGACGTTCGCTTTCTCGGTTATTTCTCGCAGTTCTTCCGGCGTAGAACCGGCGTACACATCGACGGAACGACTTTTGCTCTCCTCACTCGTACTTTTGTTCGCGATTTTTTGCAGCTTCTCCAAGTCTCGACCGGCGAGCGCGTATCGAACGTTGTCGTCTTTCTTCGCCAAGTACTTCGCCGCTAAGGCGCCGGTAAAGCCAGTCGCGCCGAACACGATTAAATCGTACGGTCTTTGATGCTTACGATCTCGATCCCGCGCGGCGGTGGTGGTATCACTCTTTTGCGCAGCACTCGTGCTCTTAAAACCAGCAACACCAGGTTTCGTTGGCATCATCGCGCGCATAATACGTGCAACGTAAAGCGTCAAACGTTTGACCAATTCCGGATTGGATTTCCCCAAAAGTTGTTTTGCACGTGTCGACTGCAAGAATCACGCGACGACTGCTCTCTCTGCGTACATCATGCGCTCCTTTTCTGCGTGATAGTATACGCGTGCACACATAGAGATGTCGTCGTCGTTCGTCCGACGAGGACGACGGTTTCAACAACAACAACAGAAACAACACCAATCGGAGCGAGAGACGACTTTACGCGCAACGACTGAAGTGGACGACGACGAAGGACGACGACGCGCGCGACGCGAAGACGCGAAGATCTGTAAAGAAGAACACGAAAAGAGGAAACTAAAAAGCGAGTTCGAAAACGAAGAAACAACGACTAAAGCGCTGAACGGCACTCGACCGGGAGCGCACGGGGTAGGCGTTGGCGGCAGTCGAGTAATTTCCACCGGCACGGAGGATTTAGACGACGTGCTCGGCGGCGGTGTACCTCTGAACGGCGTGTTCGGAATCTTTCTCGACGATTATTCAGACGACGAGAACAGAGGAGGATTCGGAGGAGCTGAAGCGGTGGCGAACGTGTTCGCGAAACTGTTTCTGAGCGAAGGCGCTTTGGCGTGCGAGCAAGCGGGGTTGTGGTTGACCACGGACGACGAAGGTGCAGACGACGAGAGAGATGTGAGAGTGACGCTTCCGAGGATGACGACGAGGAGAAGCGATACTAGTACTGGCGAAATGGATGGGGAAATTAAGAACAGTCAAAACGATGGAGGTGAAGGCAAAGGAGGAGCCGAGAGCGCCGCCGCGCGCTCCGGGGAGGATTCCGAGAAATCTTCGAGCGGCGACGGGTTGAAAATCGCGTGGCAATATCGACGGTATTTGGAAAAGAGTAAGGAAGAGAAGGAGAAGAGTGGTGATACTCGCAGTCGTGGCGGTGCTTTAAATAGCGAAAGTAAGAAGAAGAAGATGATGAAGTTGCGCGCGTTTTGCCACGATTTTGACGTGACTCGAGCGCACTCGAACGAAGAGGCGATGAATATTCCCATCGACGTGGTTCAATGCGACGTGAGTCGGAATAACATTGGGAAGACATTCGAGGCGGTCAAAAGTTTTGGGAAGAAACTCGTCGAGAAAGATTCAGTCGGAAGAATAGTTATTCAACCGCCCCGAGCGTTGCTCGATGATCCGTCCAACGCAATCGTCTTCAAAAACTATCTCGCGCTTCTTCACGCGGTGAAAGGTTTCATGCAACGAGGCGATATGGTACACAGAATGGCTTCGTTCGTTTTGTTCCCATCGAAACAGTTGTTATCGATGACTAAGTTGAGTGATTTACGGCAAACGTGCGATTGTTACGTTGAAACCTCATCCTTGTTAAATCCAGAGTTTGGTTTCGATGAAAGGGCGACGGCGATTGAGTCGGTATTGCCAGAACCGACCATCAATTGCATCGCATTGTTGTCGCTCGGTAAAAAATGTTTTCCAGGTGCATTAGCCGGCGGGTTCGGAACGGTGGATTCAACGTTTGCGGTGCAAAGAAGAGGAAAGAAGTATGCGATTAAACCGCTGGCGCAACGCCCGGAAGACCACGATGCCAACAACGAAAAAAAGACGAACGGTAGCGGTGGATTATGTAGTAGCGGTCCGACTGGAATTGGAAGCGAAGGACCTCTAGACTTCTAATAATTTTAGTAATAGTAACAACAACAACGACAACAAGACGAAGGCAATCGAGTAGTAATAGCAAATAGACGTATCGTTGTATTAGCAGAATATGTTTAGCAGCTTTCGCGGTAAAATTATAAAATTACAGTTTGACATCAACTCTCCCTCTCTCTTTCTTTCTTTCTCTCGCTCCGTGTGCGTTCTACGCGCCTAAACTATCCAACAAATACGCCACCGAGGCCAAGTGCCCTCCCAAAACACACGCGGTCGTCCCGGCTAAGATTCCAATCGCCGTCGCGTACCTCATCCTCCCCGCGCCGAGAAGCGACGATTCGTCCTCAAACGTCACCCGTCTCCTCTTACCACTCGACGGCGGTGGCAGCATCATCGTCGCCTCCTCCTTGCCGCCGAAGGAAAACGAAATCTTCCTCTTCCGACTGCTCGGTCTTTTCGCCGTCTCACTGTCATCGTCGTCGTCGTTTCCCTTCGTCTTCTTACTCGTCGGCGTTTCCTCTCGAGCGCTCTTCTTCTTCTTCGCGGAACTGAGCACCGCCGTCAATCGATCGAAGAAGCTCACAGACGCGTTATTATTATTCGTGTTCTCGTTCTTCGTAGTCTCGCTGTCTTGCATCTCTTTCTCTTCTTCTTCTTCTTCTTCTTCTTCTTCTTCTTCTTCGATGTTGTTCTCGACGTCCTCGTTCTCCTTCTTCGTCTTCGTCTTCACCTGTGTGGTCGTTTTGAGTATCGAACTCTTTTTCTTCTCCGTCGTCGTCTTCGTGAGAGATGGTGGTATCGGCAACACCATCACATCTTTTGCTCCTTTTCGTTTGCTTCTTTTGTCCTCGTTCTTTCCTCCTTCCAACACTCGCTCGGTCTTCTTCGTCGTCTTGGTCTTCTTCACCTTTGCGTCGTTGTTTTTCTCCTCCAACGAGGGGGAAATCTGTTTCTCTTTTGTCTTCTTCTTCTTCGGCGGCATCTTTAGTATTTCTGTCTCTCTCTGTCTCTCTCTGTCTCGTTCGTGCCTGCTTTTGTTGCTTTTGATTCTTCCGACGAGACTCGCGCGTTTCTTTGCTCTCTGATGACAGTAAACGCGCGTTTACAGAGCGAATCAATGAGGAAAAGAGTTCGTTACAACACCGGTGTTTTCTCCATTCTTTCTCCGCGCGTACGCATCAATCGTCGTCATGTCGGACAACCAAGAAGACCAAGACGAGGAGGTCTTTGGTGAGGACGACACCGACGTTCGCACGAGCTCTCGGTGGGAGAAAAAGAAGGAGAAAAGAGAGGAGGAGAAGTATGCACTCTCTGAACTCATCGGGATCGGTTCGTTTGGGGCGGTGTACAAAGCGTCCATGATGCGAACGGAGAAAGACGAGAAAGAGGACGACGACGACGAAGAAGTCGCGATAAAGATACTCCCGTTCTTCGACAACAACAGTAACAAGAAATTAACACCGATTGAAGACGAAGAGAACGACGACGACGACGCGTTGATGAAACAACAAAAAGATGGCATGAGGCGAGACATCGAGAAAGAAATCGAAGTCTTACACGCGTCCAAGCACGAAAACGTGACGAAATACTTCAAGTCGTTCGTCACCTCGAACTGTTCGCAAGTCTGGATCGTCATGGAATTCTGCGGCGGAGGAAGTGTGCGAGACATTTTGAACGCGTTTTTAGTGTCTAAAGTGGTGAATAAAGGGTTCAGGGAGGATGTCGTCGCGTACGTCTGCTTCGGCGCGTTGAGCGGATTGCAGTATTTACACGAGAACGGGAGGATACACAGGGACATCAAGTGCGGGAACATCTTGTTGACGAGACGAGGGGAGGTGAAACTGGCGGATTTTGGAGTGGCGACGCAGTTACAAGAAGGCGCGAACGAACGCGCGAAGACATTTGTTGGGACGCCGCATTGGATGGCGCCGGAGGTGATTTCGAGCGAAGGCAATAATGGTGGCGGAGGAGAAGAAAAAAGCAATAGCGGTACAGACAAAAGGAGCAAACAATTCTCGAGATCGTCGTCATCGTTCGCCCAAGGGTACGATGGTAAAGCGGACGTGTGGGCTTTAGGTATCTCCGCCATCGAAATGGCCGAGATGCATCCTCCGCGACATGACGTGCACCCCATGCGAGTGATCTTTCAAATCGCCGTGGACGCCAGCCCGGAGTTGAACCGCAGGGGCGAATGGTCCTTAGCTTTTCACGATTTTATCGCGCAAGCGTTGAAACGAGATCCGCGAGGCCGAGCGAGCGCGCAAGCGCTGAGACGACACGAGTTCTTTAAGAATGCAAAGATTAAAGCAGGAGGTGATTGGCGCCTGGCGAGGCGAGTTTTAGTCGAAGAGTTGATTCCTTTGGGAGTATCGCATAAGAAGGAAAAGTTAGAGGAAAAGTACGGCGGGTTGGATCCAAACGTCGACGCATACATGACGCTTTTGATGAAAGGTGCCTTAGGTGGAGGGGGACAACGTCGATTGTCACAGTACAGTAACAAAGAGGGCTCGGATTACTCGTCCTTGGATACGTTACGGAAAAGCAACAGCGGCTCGGATATCAGAGATTACGGCACGATGATTTATAGGAGCAATCGATCGGTCGGAAGCGTTGGCCGGAACGCGAAGGAAGATAAAATGTCGAAAGCACACGCGGCACCGCCGCTGGTTCTCTCGTCTTCGTTACCTCACAAGCACCACCACGGAGAGAACAAAACGTCGGCGGAAATTTTATCCGCCGCGCTCAACGACCCGTCCATTCTGAATAAAGTCAACGAAGACTCCTCGACGGGAGAAGCATCGACCTCTCTTCTCGCGCAAGACCAGCTCAAATCCGGCTTGCCGATCGAAGAACTTCAGCGAATGGTTCTAGGCCGCGACGAGAAAGAAGACGTCGACCGCGAAAGACTTCGATTAAAAGCCATAAAGAACTTTCAAAAAGACGCGCTCCTTCGCGAGTGCTTAGAGTTTGCCAGAACGAGGAAGACCGCGGACTTAGGCGCGCACGACGTTAAAGATCTCGCCTTGGTCGCGTCCGCCGCTCGCCAATTCTTCAAACTCTTTGGATTACTCGACGATAACGAGAGATATAACAATTCAGAAAACTCGGACGACCTCGAGAGCGAGGACGAAACCGAAGACGCCAAACGTTTGTTAGACCGAGCGTCGGACATCGAAAAAGAACTCCACTCCAACTCGCATTCGCCTTTTGATTTTTAATACTAACACTCGTAATAATAGTACGATAGCACGTAGTAGCAGATTGTAATAGCAAAAGGAGTAGTAGACTAGTCGCAGCAGAACAGTAAGAGCGAGAGCGATAGAAAAACTTTCTTTGATGACTGTCCTTTCATCCCTTCAAAAAATGAGCAAAAAACAACCACAAAAAAGGTCAAAAATCATCACTTTTTCCTCCTCGTGATCAGATTCTCATTCATATTCGTTGCAAACGAAAGCTTCAACACGAAGAACACGCCGCGTTAAGAAGAAGAAGAAGAAGCAAAGATGATGACGCGTCGTTTTCCTTCTTCCCTTTTGTTCCTGGTCGCTTTTTTCTTCTCTGTCTTCTTCTTTTGTATCGAGGATTATGTCGTCGCTTTCGGGGAAAGAATTGAATCCTCCGGGCGCGAAAATCACAACGAAGAACGACTGGTAGAAGAAAGAAGAGGAATGAGAAACTTGTTGGGACAAAAAGACCACTCGTATAAAATTCACGAGAAAGTGCCGCTATACGCGAACAAGATTGGCCCGTTCCACAACCCGTCCGAGACGTATCAGCACTACGATTTACCGTTTTGCTTACCAGCGGATAACCAAATCGGGTACAAATCGGAAGACCTCGGCGAAGTTTTGGAAGGCGACCGAATGGTTGGCACGCCGTACGATATTTCCTTTCGCGTGGACCGAGATAACGAATCGTTGTGTAAGAAGACGTTGAACTCGAAAGATTTGAAGAAGTTTCGTAAAGCCGTGAAGGATGATTATTACTTTCAGATGTATTACGACGACTTGCCGATTTGGGGGTTCATCGGGAAGATCGAGAAGATTTTGAGGCACACGCACGGAAACGGGCCGGAGTTGAGGTATTATTTGTTCACGCACGTGCATTTTGATATATCGTACAACGGGGATAAGATCATCGAGATCAACGTGAGCACGGATCCGTTGAGGACGGTGGATATTACGGACGGCGACGAAGTCGCGGTTGAGTTTTCGTATTCCGTGAAATGGAAGGAGACGAGGATTCCGTTCGAACGCAGAATGGAAAAGTATTCCAGGTACTCGTTCTTGCCGCAACACCTGGAGATTCACTGGTTCAGTATTATCAACTCGTGCGTGACGGTGTTGTTATTGACGGGCTTTTTGGCGACTATTTTGATGCGCGTGTTGAAGAACGATTTTATCAAGTACGCCAGAGACGACGAGACTGGAGAGGAACAGGAGGAAACGGGATGGAAGTACATTCACGGCGACGTTTTCCGCTTCCCAAGACACGCGAACTTGTTCTGTGCGGTCATCGGTACCGGAACGCAATTGCTTTTTATGGTCTTGTTTGTATTCGCGTTGGCGCTGGTTGGCGTGTTTTACCCGTACAATCGAGGCGCGTTGTTAACCGCCACGATTGTATTGTACGCCTTAACCAGTGGGATCTCTGGTTACGTCGCTTCGAACATGTACCGACAAATGGGCGGTGAGAAGTGGGTGAGAAACGTTTCTTTGACCGGGTGCATGTTTTGCGGACCGATGTTTTTGATGTTTTCGTTCTTGAACACCGTGGCTATCGCGTACAGAAGCACGGCGGCGTTGCCGTTTGGTACTATTTGCATAATCGTCGTAATTTGGGCGTTGGTGACGTTCCCGTTGACCGTCCTCGGTGGTATCGCCGGTAAAAATTCAAAGAGCGAGTTCGATGCGCCGTGCCGAACGACGAAATACCCGCGCGAGATTCCCAAGTTGCCGTGGTTTCGCGAGGCTATTCCGCAAATGATGATGGCTGGTTTCTTACCGTTCTCGGCGATTTATATCGAACTTTATTATATTTTTGCCTCGGTTTGGGGACACAAGGTGTACACTATCTACTCGATCTTGTTCATCGTGTTCATTATTTTAATTATCGTCACCGCTTTCATTTGTGTCGCGTTGACGTACTTTCAGTTGGCGGCGGAGGACCACGCGTGGTGGTGGCGATCGGTGTTTTGCGGAGGAAGTACGGGGATTTTCATTCTCGGGTATTGCTTTTATTACTACGAAGCTAGATCGGACATGAGCGGGTTCATGCAAACGAGCTTCTTTTTCGGGTACATGAGCATTATTTGCTACGGGTTCTTCTTGATGTTAGGGAACGTTGGATTTAGAGCGAGCAGTTTGTTCGTCAAACACATTTACAAAGCCATCAAGAGCGATTAAGAAGAAGAAGGAGAAAAAGCAGATACTACTATAACTAATAAAATACATACTACATAGCCGCTACAACAATTCATACGTTCGTAATCATCTGCGCGATCGAGAGGCTCGCTATCGCCGCGGTTTCTGTTCGTAAACGCAAATCGCCTAACGAAATCGTTTCGCACGTGTCCATCAATACTTTCATCTCGTCGTCGTCAAAATCACCTTCGGGTCCAATAATTATCAGACCGTATCGTTCTTTCGTGATCTCGTCGTCATCTTTCAAAATATCTTCTTTCACGCCTCTTAACTTCTCGGCGAAATCCGCTCCTCCCGCCGCCGCCACGAATCGACACGTCGCCTCTCGAAAATATGTCGAGCTCACGAAATCGTTAAAATTCACCGGTTTCTCGATCCCAAACACGTGCGCTCTCAGCGACTGTTTCGATGCTGCCAAAGCAACGCGTTGCCACCTCAATTCCTTCCCGGTCTCTTCATCCTCCTCTTCCTCGTCCTTCCGTCGTTTACTCCGACCAATACTATTATCGCTACTACTCCCGCCTTTACTCGCGTTCTTCCCGCTCGCCGACGCCGAGCCAATCTTCCCGCTCCGACTGGTCAGCAAAGGCACCAACGCTCTTCCGTTCAACTCTGTCAACTTTTCAACCAAAATGCTCGACCGTTCGCCTTTAATCCCAGCGCACGCGCACACCACGTCCCATTTCACACGTCCCGGAAACGGATGAAAATTTTCCTCCTTTGAGCTCATCATTTCAAACGTTGCATCCGTCCTTCTCGAATCGACATCGACCAATCGCGCGCGTTTCACCCGGCCTTGCCCATCGCACACTTCGATCGCATCGTCTACTCGTAATCTCAGCGATTTCAACGCGTGCCTGGAATCTTCTTTAGACAAAGAGAAGTTCGATGTTTCGAACGTTTCCGGTCTGACGTAAAACCGTTGGAGTCGGAGCGTTTGCGCTTTTCGATTCGCGTTTACGTTCTCACTTGTTGTTCCATTATCAGAAGAAGATATAGAAGAAGAAACAATAGACCTCCTACTCTGCAAAATTCGCATCGATCGAAAGGAATGCATCTGTCGATCAAACGTGAGGGTGAAATGTCGTATCGCCGACGATGAAGTCATTCTTTGTGTGACGAAAAGTGAGGAGGATTTAATTGGATAAAATTGAGGAGCGAGCGAGGTACAACGAGCGAGGTACACGTAGTGAGTGAAAGAGTTCAGCGCAAGACCCGCAACTACTAACGGTTAATAAGGAAACTACAACGACTCTTATAAAACGCATCTTCTAAAGTGCGAAGCAATTTCTGACTTTCGGGGACGCCCCGCGGCGCGCTGAAACGAACGCTCTCTCTTCTCGCTCAAGCGTCAAGCGCATACGCATACGTACGCGCGGCGGCGAACATTGTATTACAGCCCTTCGATGACGACGCTGACACCACTCGCGTACGCTTTCTCCTCTCTCTTTTTCTCCTCCTTCTTTTCCTCCTCTTCTTCTTCTTGATCGTCGTCTGCTTTTAACCCTAGCATTTCTCGAAACGTCCTTCTTTTGTTCATCTTCGCCTCTCTTCGTTCTTCTTTCAATTTCTTCTCGAATTCCGTGGCGGCTTTTTTCCGTCTCGTGTTCTTTCGCTTCCGAAACCCGGTGACGAAGTCCACGCGTTTGTTATTGTCAAACGTGGCCGTCCCTCGGACTAAGGTCGTCGATTTGTGCCTCTTGATTTTTGTTTTCTCTTCTTCCTCTTTCTTCGTCTCTATGTCGTCGTTGGTCTTCTTCTTCTTCTTCTTCTTTGCCGCCATCGAAAGACTCTCTCTCTCTCTCTCTCTCTCTCTCTCTTCGTCTCCTTCTCCAAAGAAGCAGCGAAAAGAAACGGGACTCCTCCTCCTGGTGTGTACGCGTTTCCGTCCTCGTCTCGATGCCAAAGTTCGTATATATATATATATGCGTGCGCGAAACTCTCACGAATAGTATTCGTCCGTGTGTCTGTTCTTTTTCCCCTAAAAGTCGTTACAACGAAAGGGGGATTTCACTCTTTCACTCTCACTCTCTCGACCACGACCGGCGCTTTCGCGAACGTACCTTTCTCTCCTCCGCGTCTGTCTCTCGCTCTGCGTGCGAGCTGCTCTAAAAAACAGTCGAAAGCGTGCACTCGTCTTCTTCGTAAAGAGAGAACGCATAAAAAGCAAAACAAAAATGGCGAACAACGCACCGGGGAGGAGAACCACCCGAGCGCAATCATCCGCGGGGAAGAAGACGAGCAAAACGCCTCCTAAGAGTCCTCCTGTGAGTACGAATACGAAGAATACGACGAAGAGAAAGAAGAAAGAGGAAAAGGAGGACCTGTTACAAGTGGAGGAAATCGCGAAGAGAGTGAAACGAGCGTCGATTGAGACAAAGGAGGAGGAAAAGGAAGGAGAGAAAACAAAGGAGAAAGAGGAGACCAACGAGGAGGAGTACGCGTACGCGGAGATCAACTCCGTCTTGAAACGGCTACACTTTGAAGCGAGAGAGCGAAGGCGGACGAGCATGAGTTCTTGATGAGAAGATAACAGAATGATATGAACGAGAATGATACTGATAACGATACCATTCGCGACATTATATGAACGCACGTAGAAATAGCAATGTAGGCGTAGAGTTGATGTAGGAATACGTTTTAAATAAAGCGGCGGTGTTTATAAAAATACATATTATTACGCGCCATTCGTTTAGCTTTTAAACGCTTTGCGGTAAAGCGTCGTCGTAGACTTGGTCGATGTCTTGTATCCTGGGCGAGATGGGAGGTTTCCGTCCCATGCCGTTCGCTTTGATGGAAATCTTACCGAGGTTCGGTTGGACGAAATCACCAAACGCGGCGCGCGGGGAGCGCTGGGTTGACTGTTCGTTGTTCTTTGTCGTCGCGCTACTCGTCATTTCGTCTTTACTTTTGGTTTTGCCGAGGTTCGCCAAGGCATTCGCACTTATTGTCGTTTTGATGCGAGACATGACGGATTTCCCGCCACCACCACTACTCGTGTTCGTAACATCCGTTTTAGACGGAGGACTGCTTTTCTCCATGGCTAAACCGGCGGTGTTGACTTTGCCCCCGACGTACGCGCTGTCATCGGTAGCGGCGTTGGAGTTTTTCTTGGACGAAGTTCTTCGGACGCGATGCGGGGAAGCTTCGTTCGATCGCCTACCGCTTCTGCGACGGTGTTGTTGGTGGTGGTGGTCGTCGTCGTTGGAATCGTCGGAGTCGGAGCGAATAGAATCATCGTCAGAGCTCGATGCGTATTCGCTATCTTTTGGAACAAACATTGGATCGATGTTACTCTCACCAGTACCGACGTTACCTATGTAGTTCCCATGCTCGTCAAACATATCGATTTGTGAATCAAGCGCTTGGGAATTTTCCGAACCGAATCGAAGGTGCGAGGGCAAATTCCCTTCCGATTGGTTCGAAAGCATCG
>JACLAB010014323.1_pt1 | contig 10865 bp, 8 predicted proteins | sample 8027921 | NCBI WGS metagenome assembly JACLAB01 (sample SAMN15725117, study PRJNA655200) | protist metagenome | isolation source: fluorescence activated cell sorting (FACS) single amplified genomes of... | place: USA: West Boothbay Harbor, Gulf of Maine | collected 2000-07-19
TGTAACTTACTACAACGCTAGCTAGTAGCTACGAAGATACTTTCGTACTTTCGTACATAATGTACATTTTTGTACTTTCGTACTTTCGTACGAAAGTACTTTCGTACTTTGTACTTTCGTACTTTCGTACTTTGTACTTTCGTACTTTCGTACTTACGTACGAAGGTACGAAAGTAATGTACAAAGCAACGATAGATAGCTAATGTTGTACGAAAGCATCATACTTTCGAAAGTACGAAAGTACGAAAGTACCTTCGAAGGTACAAGTACAACGGTACAACTACTTTCGAAGATAGAATACCTAAAGTACGTTGTAGTTGTACGTGTACCTTCGTAGTACTGTTGTACGGAAGTACTTTCGTACGAAAGTACTTTCGTACGAAAGTACGAAAGTACGAAAGTACTTTCGTACTTCCGTACATGTACCTTCGTACGTGTACGTGTAGTCAATACTTTCGTACGAAAGTACTTTCGTACCTTCGTACGAAAGTACTCAACGTACGAGGTAAAATACGAAGGTAGCTAGCTAGCTATGGTTCGTAGCTTCGCACGTGTCCAGCGAGGGTGACTTTGGAGCATTCGGGACTTGTCCACGTGCACCAGTCGTGGAATTGTACGAGCTGGGGAAATATATCCATGTGCAGGTCGCGACTGAGGTGAAACCGCTCCTTTCTGTCGGTTTGACTTCGAGATGGATTCGCTCGTTTTGACGTGGTATGCTGGCAATGCATATTCTGCGGGCAACCAGTCAGTCTCGACTCGCCGTGTGCGTATAACTAGGACACCTTCGAGTCAAGCCGGCCGTCGCGATGCGGCGTACTTCAGGTGCTCAACTTTGCACCCACTCGATGTTCTAATACCGTGCCCTTTTCTGTGAAGTTTTTTATCCTGCTGCGTACCATCGACATCTTTTTTTTTCTTGTAGATGCCAATCGCGAGTATCGTGGATGTCGTCAAGTCAACCAGAGCACCCCTTTGCAGCAAACTTCCGGTGCGCGTTTTTTCGTTTTTTCGCCCGCTTGATGTTGTATTTTACCGTGCCTTCGTTTGAAGACGTTTATCCTGTTGCGCATGCCGACATCTATTCTTTTTTTTAGATACCTACATGCTCACGTTCGCTCAAGCGCATCGCTTAAATGGGCTACGACTTCTGCTTCGCTGCTCTCCACACACGAAACTTGCCCAACATGCAAATGTTCGTTTCAGAGCCGAAGTTCTTGTCGTCACATTTTTTTACTGAGGTCGATGACGAGTACGGGTGGCGGTGATGCGGGCGAAGATTTTCGTGGTCTTCTGAAAAATTCGATCAAAGAGTGCGAAGAAGATGAGTGTAAAACGGGCTTAATTGTCTCCAGTTCAAGTGAGTATGATGAGGAGGAAGGCGATGAACAAAAAGATGAGAGGTTGCAGAAGGATGGATTACACACGAGTTTATTCAGCTGGCTTGTACACAGAATGCCGGGCCGGGCACGACAAAAACTTCCCAGCATCGTCTTCAACGAGACTGATAATCGGAGCTGTTGGGCGCTCGTGAGTTCCTGAATCTCTCCCTCAATTCTAAGTCTTGTCCCACTTGTTCAACTTGTTTACCGCCCTCAAAACTGCATTTTTCATTCATGATTCTTGTTTATCACAGGCGTTTTGCGGATTCCTCTGGACATCATCTACATGTATGGTGTTCTCCCTGCTACCAGTTTTCCTGAAGACTGAACTCGGATATTCAAACACGCGAATTGGTGCAATTGAAGGGGCAGCACTTCTTATGTCAAACCTATCGCGAATTATATCTGGTGTGATGAGTGATGTTATAAAGTCACGTGTTAAGGTAATAGCCCTTGGTTCCGCTATGACAGCGGCAATGAAACTAGTTCTTGCATCTGCTGTCACTTCGCAGTGGGTGGTTTCTGCAAAGCTGCTCGACAGATTTGGAAAGGGCGTAAGAGCGGCACCTACTGATGCACTCATAGCAGACCTCTCTCCCCGGCAGAAACGCAGCACCACATATAGCTTACACCAGTCGCTCACCACCCTTGGTGGTGTATTTGGATCGTTGTGTGCCGTCATATGCATGACAATCACGCAAAATAACTATCGTTTGACTTTTAGACTCGCTGCATTGCCGTCCCTGTTTGCGATTTTCATGTTGCTCTATTTTGTGCGCAAACCGGTTCGTTTGCAGTCAAAACACTACGGTATGCCCAAGTATCCAGAACGTCATGCGCCCTCGAAACGGCGGCATGGCCGCGGTCCGCTTGCTATCATGTATGAGCCAGTGCGTTGGCGTCGATCCCGTTGCAAAGATTCAGGCAGAGATATGGCCTGGCATCGAGGGAAACGCACCTGGCGGCTCGTGAGTGAATGGCTTACAGAGCACCTCGAAGATATGAAAAGTCGTGCGCAAGAGGTCAAGGAGAAGCGTCCTGGCGAGCTATTATTCCCACAGCTTAGCCGCTATGATGGGGAATCTGAGGAGATATGGCAAATCCGACAGCGCGAGTGGGAAGCAGAATACTTATCAACTGAAGAGGAACGAACTTTTCGACATCGACACAGTCTCAGAATGAAATCAAATCCTGATACTCATGAGCGTGGGAGTTTTGGCTGGAGCTCTGTACCTATGATGGATGGTGCGGAGGTTCATGATCCTAACTTAACTGCCCATAATCTAATCAAACACAGTTCGGACAAGAGAAGTGTTCCAACAGTTGGCGGTCCTCTTCAATCGTCTGATGCTTCTATGTTTTCACTGAAATCATCGTATACAGGAAACTTACAGCGGAAAATGGACGGTGCCAGAGATCAGCTGAATAGCAGAACAGATGTCTGTATTGGTCCTAATTTAGCAAAAAACACAAAAAACTTGCAGTCAAATCCGCGCAGTTCTACTAATCGGTCAACCTCTTCTCCGGATTTTAAGCACACAGAAGAGCAGAAAGTTGTGTGGGGATCGTGGCGCTGGTCATATCGTGAGGCTGTCAATCTCCCGTGGCCGTATTGGAGAGCACTGCTTGTTTTTACCGTTCTAAAGGTTGCTCGTTTTAGTGAGGCATTTGTCACCCTTCACGCGAATGCAGTAGGGCTTAAGGCTGCATATCTTCCTATGCTTATGGTCGCGACAAACCTTATACAGTCGTTGCTTACATACCCATTGGGCGTTGTAGCAGACCGGGTGGATCAGAATGGAGTTTACGGAAACGGTCAAAAGTTCATGCTTTTGGGCGGGTTCGGAATGATGATCGTGGCAGATTTGGTCTTGGTGCTGGCAAAGACGCCCTGGCAGGTTTTTGTAGGATACTTAGCTGTTGGAGTGCACATGGCTATGACTCAAGCGAACATGAAAGCCGTATTGTCAGCCACGATGCCTCCCAATGTGCGTGGTACTGGATTCGCCATCTCAGCTCTATCACAGGGGATTGCTCTTGGTGCTGGGAACTACATGGCTGGTCGACTTTGTGATCTTTTTGGTTCCTCTGGCGCCTTTTGGGGGGGAGGCGCGTTCGCCACTGCAGCGCTGGGACTCGGTTGGTTACTTTTATAAGGTTTTTGTTGAACGTGTAACTCACACTTTCTGCTGGTTGAAAGCGAGGAAAGGTCAAACTAAGGAAGAGACTATTTGTACTTCTTTGTAGCTGACTTAAATATCAAAATATGAGTTACTCATTTTAAGCCGTAATAATGGTAGACTCTCCCTCGGCGATGGCCTTCACGCCATATGCAAGTTTCAGGGGAACACCATTAGATGCCCGTGCAAGCTTCGTTGGAACCTGTTTGATGCCAACTGCAACCATGGTGATGAGGTCCTTTTTGGTGGGAAGTTTCTCAAGGGCCGAGATGCCTTTGGGGTCAATGAACTTTCCATCTAGGATCGCGCCGCTAAAATCCACTTCGATTCCATCTTTCTTCCAGTCTTTTTGAAGGCCTTTCACAGACTTGATCGCAGGGGCGACATTCTCGTCGACGAAGAGCCAGGCATTCATACCAGTTGCACACTCAGAAATGGCTTCCCATTTCGTTCCCTCTGTTGCCTTCACCATAAGGGTGTTCTTCGTAACTAGAAGGTGCGCACCTTCGGGCAACTGCCGGCGAAATTTGATCATATTCTTGACCTGAAAACGCAAAAAAAGGAGTTCAGCAGTGAGTGCTTGCTGCCCATAGAAAGAATCCTGCTCGGTTTCACTCAAAATTTGTCAACCCTAGGTTTTCGCGGAATCAACAACCCTAGGTTTTCGTGGATATCACCGAAGGGTAGGAAATGCGAATATCGAAAAAACCAATGCGCGCGAGCTCACACATTTACGCGCTTGCGAGACATCTAGAGAGCCTGTCCCGACGAGACAGGCTCCGGTTCACCAGGTGGTAGGGCTTTCAGTCATCTTACCGAAAGTCCTTGGTAACGGAAGCCGGCGACAAGCAGAGTATTCTCGTTGTCGAGCATGCCTTTGATCATGTCAAGATCTCGGGTTTTTTTTGCTTTAGAAGCGGCCATGTTTATGACCGTCGATCCCCTGCGCCCAGTCCGTCCTCCGCCATTTCCTCGGGTAGCGAAAACGGAGGCATTCCCCGAGAAATCCGAAGATACAGAATCGAGCGTTCGGCCGCGACGCGCAGAATACGCAGCAGAGCTATCAAGCAGTACGAATGGTCCTGTCATAAGCGAATGTGGCATTTCTTCCAGGTCTCGTTGAATATGACCGCGCTTTGAGTCACGTGCCACCAGAGAGAAAGTTAGACGACGTTCGCATTCAACCCTATCCTCCACATGGACACATGCAGATTTACACGTACGTGTAACGTTGTACGAAAGTACTCGTGCACGTGTACGTGTACAACTATTACTGTATCTATCTTCGTACAGATATGATATGAATAGATATTATGTAGTATGTACAGTACAGTACCTTCGTAAGGTTGTACAGCATACAGCCGAATGCCGTTTCGGCCGTGGGTCAGTTGAGTGTCAGTTGGGAGAGCGGGGTACGTAGCTACGTACGGAAGTAGTACTTCCGGAATCCTTCGTACTTCAGTTATTTCGTACTATGCGGTGTACTGTACGTAGTTGTACTGTAGCACTAGTGTAGCTAGCTAGCTGCCTTCGTAGATACTTTCGTAGAATACATAAACGTAATGATAGCTACATATCTACATAGCGTGTACATAGCTACATACTGTGAAGTGCTACATACACTTCGGAAGTACGGAAAGTACTTCCGTACGTGCTATCTACAAATGACTACGGAATGAAGTACTTTCGTACGTAGCTAGCTAGCTCTTCGAAGGCAGATATCTAGCTAGTTAGGTTAGCTATGATACAGTACATACGTACAGTTCTACGAAGGTACGAAAGTAATAGTATTTCCGTACGAAAGTAAGTTGACTTATGTAGTTTTACAACTGTTTTACATACATAGTTGTACGACTGCTGTACGGAAGTACAGTACCTTCGTACGATAGTTGTACGAAAGTACTCTGCTATCTTTGATATGATACAGTAAAAGTTGTTTATCCATACACGTGTACAACCTACAGTACAACGTACTTTCGTACATCTTGTTTTTTTGTGATAGTCAACTCACGAAGTACAACGTTGTACGTGTACAACGTACACGTACTATTCGTACGAAAGTACTTTCGAAAGTACTTTCGTAATACAGTACACTACGTGTACAGCTGTACACCAAATGGTGTAACTGTACACGTACAGTACTTGTACACTGTAGTCTAGCTAGGGCCTAAATCTAAATATCAACACATCCTCCGGCGGGAATATTTATTCCCAGGCTATTAGCTACGTGTATTCAAAATGTACACGTACAGTACGTGTACAGTACTCAAGCGAAGAACTTCTTCTTTTAAATAGTCTACCTTCGTATGAGTCACATGACGTACCAAAGATTCACACCTTCTGTCAGGCCCAGCATTTTCACATTGTGCTCTAGTTCACCTTCGGTTCCATAGCCTTTGCGCCGTTTTGCAACGCATACAACAACGGGTACTCGCTCGAGTTTCCTTGCTACTTGTGCCCTGCTGCTCGCTATACTTGATGATGTAAAGTCTGTGAAGTGCATAATTGGTATCGACTTGATAGAGTCGCTTCCTTGCTTGGAGTAAAAGAACGATTTTCCGCATTTCTTTGGATCAACATCAAGCATTGCTACAATGCGCAGCTTCGTATCATATCTGAGGAGGGATATAAAACTGCGGCTATCGCGCCCAGCTCCCCACACTGCGAATTGGTCCCACCCTCGCAGACATAATACCCTCCGCTCAAATGCATCAGCCCGTATCTCTAGTAGCCTTTTTCGGCTAACGCGGGAAGTTCCAGATTTAGGAGACCAGCACAAAAGGAGCATCCCAAAAAAGTATTCCGATTATCAAAACTTAATGTTAAAATCCTGAATTCTGGCTAGGGAGTCACTTGCCAACGATAAAGCAAAATAGGGTCAGTTGAGGTGCCTGCGCGGACGAGAGAGGGCTGACCAGAATACGCGTTCAAACGCCCATGTACATCGAGGTGTGCTTGAAAGAAGATGAGGTCTTCAGCCTGCAGCAAACAGAAAAAATCCTCAGTATCTATAAGGAAGTATAGAGAAGAGAACGCCGTGCACGCTGGCAGTATCGTGTCGGAGGTGCACACTTGTCATATCATACATACCTCACCAGTGTTTGGCGGGGACTCAACAAATCCGCCCACTGCATTGTAAACAAGACGTTTCATACACCATGTTGGCATCTGTACCGTTACTTCTCGAAATTGTTCAAGCCAGAGCCCCTCAGGATCTGATAATGAGTTGGCCCACTTTTCATAGTGTTCCGTTGAACCAGCTGGATGGCGTTTCCAAGAGCCACCCACGATGGCAGTAGGATTTATGTTGGCAAGAGCAACCTGTAACTCTACCCTGGTAGGTCGCATGATGTCGTCTGCGTCAAGGAATAATAGGAATTCACCGGCGGACTGGTTCACACACATATTCTTACAGTGACCAATGCCGCCAGCTATATGGTACCCTCGAATCCTGGTCGTTTCCTTGCCCAGCAATTGTCCAGTGCACATTGGTGAACAGAAGCGTCCTACTGCAAAAGCAACTGAGAAGCCATGTTTGCGCAGCAAGGCCACCCACGCACGAATAACTAGTTCTGAGCCGTCATCTGAAGCGTCATCATAGATGCTTACTTCCACAGTGTCATGATATGTTTGATAAACTATTGATGAAAGACAGTCGTCTAACCACAGAGAGGCATTGTGAACCGGAACAATTATGGAGACTGTGCAACAGACGTTGACCGACCTGATTGCTTTGGTAATTAGCTTCCCATTGTTGAAGCTTGGAATGCCGCTGGGCATTACATGGAATCCATCCGTCCTTGCAGCTTTGCGATATGCTATGGAGTATACGGTTGACGTAATGATCAGTTGACTATATGTGGGCTGTGCAACCAGCTTTGACCTAGCTTGCAGCTTGCGAAATCTATTTTTTGGAAAAAGAACTCCAAGTCCGAGCAAGTCAAACTGAGTACATGCTTTAACTTTATGGCGATAATTTGCCCGATTATAGTACTTTTGAGGACAATTATTTATTGTTGCAGGCAATACGCATCTTCGATCTGCATACACCTCTGGATTAATGCGCACCATTCCATTTGCCATTATTCGAGGCACAGACGACAAATTCGTGGTTCCCGTGTGCACCAGCCATGGGTGTAATAAAGTTACATCGCCTGCAGATCCTGTCAACTGCTCAATCGAACATAGACTCTGTACATTGTTCGTTCCATAGTTGTTAGAGTAGATACATTTGAGATGTCCTCGTGCGGAGGCAATTGTTACAAATTGTATGGTTCTGGAATTTAAGTCCTGTTGGCAACACCCTTGCAAACCTTTTTGCACAATTTCCTTCACAACCCAGTGATGACTTCCGCGCAAGAAAGCTGTGCCACCACCACCAGGATTCCAATCTGAAATCAGAATTAGCATGACAAGTCCATGATACGGGTGACCAAAGACGTGGCGGCGACCATCACTGTCAAAACCGGGACCAACGTCAATGTGCCAACCTTTACCTCTTGCTCGGCGGCGATTCACTGGCTCCCAGCTCGGAAGTGCACGCACGTTGGCACCGCATTCATCTACGTTCGGCTTTTGTTGAATCGGTGCGCGCGAACACCTCTTGACATTCGACGACTTTCTCAATTGTTTCGGACTCTTTAAGTAAGAAAGAATACATTCGAGCACAAAATGTCGCAGGGCAGTATTTTTGTGATCGAGATATTCGACTGTCTCAGTGGAGAGAAGTTTCACTGCGCGTTCCCTCACTTGACGTCTTGTACAGGGCCTTGTATTAAATACATGCGCAACGAACTGATTCCACCGCAGGCCATTACAATTAAGTGATTTCAGGAGAGATGTATTCTCTGAAGCAGTCCACGGTGGCCGGTACTTTTCACGACAATCCTTCACCGTTCGTTCTGTCTTAAATCTGTGTGTCATATTAACCCAAGAAAGTTTGTCTATCGCCCGCAGCCGATGCAGCTTCGCCTCGTCTTCAGCGCTCCACACGTTCCCGAACTTTTCCTGATCTCCAGGACGCCCACTCCCATGATATATCTCTTCAGGAACCATGTTCGCAGCACGATTCTCACCAGGTTCCTCAGGAAATACCACTGGGCAGTACCATTGGCGGACGTCACAGTGACCACGGGAACGGCGATTTTTGGGTATTTCCCATGCATTGCTGCCGATGATAGCGTCAAGAACACCGATTAGCTTGAGCGAGACATCCAGCTCATCCCAGTGCTTCTCTGTTCCAGCAGGTATCACTTCAATTACTCGTCGAGCCGAACCACGCGGCCAACTATTGGGTTGTGCGAGTGAAACGCCGTGGGGTGTTCCGCTCTGCGATAGGAAACGAAGTTGCGCAAGTTCACGCGAAATCTGGTCTCGAAATTTTTGGAGCGTGGGTCCAGCGAGGATCCGCCTGAGGTATACGATACCGTCTCGGTGTAACGCGCTGCCGAGTAGAACGGGATCCATACAGCCGTTTGCCTCCAGTCCGTTTGCCTCCAGTCCTCAGGCTGTTGGCGCGCCCTCAGCAATTATGAGAGGGTCGGTGCGCGAGTGACCAGAACTCTCAAGCATCACGCTTGAAGAGTACACCGGTGTTGAATACATCGCGTACCCCGTCGATTCTAGGGTGTGCTGGTATTTACGGTCGGCAATCAGCCCTCCGGCTGCGCCTTCGAAACCGGCGAACTTGGTTTTCGATTTTTTTCGTAACTCAGGAAGGATGGTCTACGTGTACTGTACACTACACATACACATGTACAGTACAGTACACATAAAATGTGTGTAGCTTTGTACAGCTGTATTCTTGTAATACACGACGCACTCACGAGCCCTACTTGTACTGTACTGTACACGTACTTTAGATCTGATTTATACAAAAAGACTCAGCTCTAACCCATCGGAAGTAGTTGTAGTTGTACTTTCGTACTTTCGAAAGTACTTTCGTACTTTCGTACTTTCGTACGAAAGTACTTTCGTACCTTCGAAGGTACAGTACGTGTACAACGTTGTAGTGTACGTTGTACTTTCGTATTACTTTCGTACTTTCGTACGAAAATACTTCCGTACAAACTATCAATATGTACAACAGTACAACGTACATGTACAGAATGACTAGCTGTTCCAAACATAGATAGCTAGGATACAATTTCTAATAACAAACACAACACAACGCCCACCGACAATTTCTAATAACAAACACAACACAACGCCCGCCGTATCCTCCGCACGGTCGACAGACCTTGCAGGACCAACACCGGTTGTACACATACGACCCCACATATCAACGCAAACGTCGTTTATGCAACTCGGGATCGATCACTAAATAGTCATACGCGTATGGGCAATTCGCGTGCTCGCTATGGGCAATCCGTCGTAGATTAATACGTACTGAAGTGTTGTGAAGGATTGACTTATTTACGGAAGTAATAGTACGTGTACACGTAGTACAACTACACGTGCGGAAGAGTTACGGAAGTACGAAAGTACTTTCGAAAGTACCTTCGTACAGTACACGTATACAGCCCTGCCTGTATCTTCGTAGTACACGACTACACGTACACGTACGCTTATTATTGTAGTGTTATAAAGTAGCGTAAAGTGGCGTTAAAGCCCCATACTCGATACGTGTATCATACGAAGGTATTCTATTTTCGTACCTTTGAAGGTACGAAAGTACTTCGAAAGTACAACGTACTTCCGTACTTCCGTAGTTTACGCAGTGATAGCTATTATGATACGTACACAAAGTATACATACAGTACTCATACAGTACAGTACACGTAGTTTATGAGGGGTTGAGAGCTTGAGACTCATACTGTAGCCCTATGGATCGTTCGAGGTCGTGTATGCTGTACACGTACGACTCGCGTACGTGTAGTGTACAGCTGTACACGTACGAGGATAATATTTTCGAAAATAGAATACCTTCGACCTATTTATTAACTTCGTATGATACGAAAGTACGAAAGTACTACGTGTACAACGTTGTACAGATACTGTAGAGTTTCACGTGACGCACAGCTCACGAAACGAAACGCGTTTTATTTTAGTTGAGCCGACAGGATGCACGGAACATATGAGAAAGATTTGGAACGTCTAGTTATTGCGCAGGTTACGCATCTATTATTAGGAATCCACGCTCGTATTGACAACACTGCACGCAGATATGCAGCCAATTTGAGACAGTCGATTCAGCAGCAGCCGACGCACTTGCCGAAGTGCTTTCAAGGCAAAGCGTGATCAATATTTGCAACTATGAGCGCTACTGTGTCCACGTCATCTCACGTAGCGTTTGTGTTTTTTG
>JACLAB010010469.1_pt1 | contig 10860 bp, 8 predicted proteins | sample 8027921 | NCBI WGS metagenome assembly JACLAB01 (sample SAMN15725117, study PRJNA655200) | protist metagenome | isolation source: fluorescence activated cell sorting (FACS) single amplified genomes of... | place: USA: West Boothbay Harbor, Gulf of Maine | collected 2000-07-19
CGCGGCGGCGGCTGGTGGAGCGGAAGCGGCTGGGAGAGCCGGGAACGGTTGCGGCGGCGCGGCGGGGGTGCTCGAAGCGGCGGCGGCGCGCGCGGCGCGCGCATTAGAGGTTTTGCCGAGTAACCACACGCACAAGGTTTTGGATGCGACGAGTTGGACACCGGCGCAGAGCGAACTCATCGAAAGCGTCGAACGGGCGTTGCACGACGAATACAAGGCGAGACGGGAGATGGTGGCCAAGCGAGCGCAAGTGACGACGACGTCGTTTTGCTACAGTGCGAGACTGAACTCGCTCAAGGATGTGCGGGAAGATTTCGCCCGGAGGGTGGTGAGCGAGCTGCACGCGGCGCCGACGGTGACGATGGACGATGTGCGAGACGCGAGGTTCGCGGATCTCGCTATGGCGGGCATCAAGGTCAACGCCGGGAGCGCTGGATTACAGAGCGCGGTTAAAAAAGTGCTAATGGGCGCCGTGCCGGATCGTGGTGGACGGACGGATGGGAACGATCGGGCGAACGCGCCCATGCCCAAGTTTACCGAACGCGTCGCAGAGCCGAGCGGCGGTGGAGGTGGTCGCAGTGGTGGACGCGGTGGCGGTGGTGGACGCGGTGGCGGCGGGCGCAGTCAGAAGGAAAAGAAGAAAGGGTGCGTGAGATGGTAGATAGACGCGGCACGTATCAATTTTAACACGCGACTCATCCGTCATTGGACATTTATCGTTTATTCATTACACGTCACGCCTCGAAAAAACTAATTAACGATTGTACAAGCTCAGCTCTCCTTGGCGGTGTCCGCACCCTTGAGCGCTTCCGAAGTAGCCGCAAGCGCGTCGCCGATGCTGTTCAAATCTTTGGTCATCAGACGCGTCACAGCGAGCTGGGCCACTTGCGGCGGAACCATTTCGACGTTGACGAGAGAAATGTTGGCGCCTCTTGTTGGCCATTCATACGGGACGTCCAAGACGGCAACGGCGCCGTTTGGAAGCGCCGCGCGGACGAGCGACTCACCAGAGCTCCATCTGAGGGCAGTTCTCGACGCAGCGGCCGCCAACGCTTCCGCGCGTTGCGCGGTGGCTGCGATGCGAAGGCGAATTTCCGCCAAGGCACGCGCTAACACCGGCATGCCGGCGGCTTCTTCGACAATGTCGAGAATGGGCGTGTCCGAAGGTTCGAGCGTGGCGCCAGCCAGGCGCGCGCTGTCCTTCATCAAATGGAGCGTGACGGTGTGCGTCGTTGAGCTCGGGCCGCGCGGAGTCGCGCCTTCCATGGCAAACTCAGGCGTCGCCGGCAAGTGCGTGTGAATCTTGAGCACGAGGGCGTTCTCCTCGATGGCCATAATCTCCACGCCTTGGAGTGTGACTAATAGCTTGGTTTGCTCGGCAACCGCCTCTTGCGCTTCTGCGATTTGTGCCGACATCTCGGCCTCGCGCGCCGCAGCCTTGGAGATGCCAATCAAATACTTTGCTTGAGCGTTGATTTGATCAATAGCGTTTTCATCCGGAGCGAGCTCAGACTTAATCTTGCTCACCTCGCTCTGGTTCGCCCCGAGCTTGACGTTCACGTCACGAAGCTCTGCGTCGAGGTTGGCTAACTCCTTTTGCAACTCTTCCTTCGTCTTTACCTTATCGGCGGCGCTCACAGAGGCGGTACCGGCTTCCGCCTCCCACGCCGCCGCCGCAGCTTCCGCTTCCAACGTTTCCAACTCCTCGACAACCTCCTGCAACGCCCTGCGCTCCACCTGAAAGGTTTCGTACTCATCACCGAGCGCAGCAATCGTGCGTTCCATCTCTTCCGCCTTTTGTTCATTCTCATACGTCAAGCTCTTCAACCGTTGCTGCAACGCCTTGAACCCCTCGCTCTCCGCGGGCGTCTCCTTTGGCAACGGCCTCGACTCGAGCACCGCCTTCAAAAACGCCTGCTCCGTCGACAACTCAATCGTCCCAAACTTCAACCTCTTAATATTCGCCTTGATCCTCTCCAAATCCCCCTCCGAGTTCCCCAGGCTCTTTTCTCGCGCTTGCGACAAAATCTTTGCGAACGAGTCCTCCGTCGCGTCCAACTCTTCCAACGCCGCGCGAAACCCAACCCCGCTCGGCGCGTCTCTCAGCGTTCGCATCGCGTCTGATTTCGCGAACACCCCGGGAGAGTGCACGGATATGTCTTCAAACCGCAACTGCAACGGCGCGATCGTCGTCAACGACTCGCTCGCTTCCGCCATGACGACGTTCGATTCGTCTTCAAAAGAACGATTATTTTTTTTTCAAACGCAGACAGCTGAGATTGAAATCCCAAACGAACGAAAAGCGAATCGAATCGATCGACGGTACCCACCGCGACCGCGGATGTACGCGCGGAACTCCCGCGGTCTCTGAAGAAGCGCGAACCGATCTCGTCGACGCAGTCTCGCGCGCAGTGTCCGTCCCTCGACTTCTGGCGTCGACCGTCGGTGTCACCCAAAGACAAAAGAAGAGACTTTCTTTGCACACGAAGAACGCAGTCGTCGTTCGTTCCCCTGATACGTACTTATTGATGACGCACGTGATGAAAAAAAAAACCAGATGTCCGAGTGGTTTACATAATGTACTAAATTATCACCCATGAGACCGTTATCGAGGTGTTTGTTTATCACATTGATTGGTTTCGTTGTTAGATTTTAGTATCGATAAATAGTACTGATATGTCACACGGTCAACGCGTTGACTCGAATACGACTACTTAAGCAGGCTATACCGTAGTATGGTTCTCTTTTAGATGGGTTTATTTATATCAATCGCTCGGGAAGGGAAGGGAAGGAGGACGGTTCACGAAGGAGGACGGTTCACACCCCGACTCGAACGACGACGTTGAAGACGACGACGTTGAAGATGACGACGACGACGTTGAAGACGACGATGATGGACGGGGCGTACCAGGGCGGGACGCACGTTGAACTCTTCGACGCGCGCGCGCATCGCGCGCCGGTGGGCGGCGGTGACGGCGACGAGTCGAGTCGTGGATGCGGTGGTCTGGTTCACGAAGGACGAAACGACGGTTCGAGTCGTCGCCTGATACCCGAAGGAGGAGGAGGAGGAGGACGACGACGACGACGATGCGGGACGGCGACGGCGGCGACGGCGGTGACGGAGGCATGGATTGGACACGGACGACGCGGGTACGACGGGTCGTGTCGAGGGTACGCGGTGCGCGTGCGAGGCGGGACGAGGGGTGGGTTGACGTGCGGACCGACGCGCGCGAGGAACGGCGCGGGCGGAAGACGCGGGTTGGGCGCGACGCAGCCGGTGCTCGCGGCGCAGTTGCGCGTGGATGGTGGAGAAACGTTTTCGATCGAGGTGAAAGTGGTGGATGGGGACGGCACGAGACGGCGGTTGGTGTTTAGTTCGTCGTTTACAGAGGTGCGGGCGACGCCTTTGCACTGTCAGGTGCCGCTGCGAGACGCGCCGAGAGACGAGTGGGTAAACGTGTTGCTTCCGCTGGATGAGCTCGTCCCGGCGTGTTTTCCGGGAAGCGCGGGGTATAGAGAGATTGAAGCGATCGCAATTCGAGGTTCGTGTCGAGTGCGCAAGGTGTTCACGCTTCGCGGGGACGTGGCGCAGAATCAACAGAGCTGGGGAGACGCGTACGCGGGACGCGCCTTTGTCATTCCGCGCGAGTGCGATTTCCCACCCGGCGTTCGCGCGGCGGCGCACACGGTGATTCCTGGGCGCGATGCGAACGCAATTTATGATGACGAGGATTTGCGACGCCGCCGGCACCAGGCACCCGGGAATTGGGGTGCGCGAAAGGTTGCGTTCGGGCGCGGCGTTCCCGATCGAGCGCCCGAAGGCGCGCCGAGTCATCGAGAAGGCGTTGACCGGACGTCTCACGCCCGACACGGGGCGCCGTCCGATGTCGATCGGATCATGTTAAACCTACGCGTTCACGAAGCGCGAGATGTCGACGTGCAGAGCCTCACGTCATCCATGTCGTCGTCGCCGTTTTCCTACGGCGATTCGCGTTTCGACGACGAGTATCCAATCGTCGCCGAGGAGACGCCTCACGTTGAACCGTCCGAACGCTCGTATTGCTCGACCCCGCGAACGAGCGATGATGATGACGACGACATGCACAACGTGTTCGAATGCGACAACGAACGCCAGCGTCTCGACGATGACTCATATCCATATGATGACGATGACGAAATGACCGCGAAAGACGAAGACGAAGACGAAGACGTGCGAGAGTACGTCGAGTCATCCATCGCAGCCGCCATCGAAGATGCTGACGCTACTTTACTCATGGAATAAAATTGAAAGTTCACACTTTTAATGCCTCGCGTTCGAATCTTAGTCGACGTCGTTTGTTCGAGTATCAAAAAGTGAAATTGAGTCGATACACGTGGGTGAGTGCTCGTCGGACGCCAGAAAGTGCAACGATTTGAAATGGAAAAGATAAAAGTTGATTAAATTATAGAGGTCCCGTGAAAACATACCGGTAAGTGCAAAAAGGAAAAATAAGTGATCCGAGCGCGAGTTAGTGTCTCGCGCCGTAATCTTGCGTTTTACGGAACATGGCTTGGCGGAGGCCATCTTCACTGCGCCTGGCGTGCAGTCTGTAAAATGCAACTCCGGCACAAGCGGTGGCGAGGCACAACGTTTGCATCCAGGACATTCTTGCCAACAGTAGGTCATCCCCCAACTCAGCAGACGCTGAAGCTGGAATGCATACATATGAAGTCTCAAGATACTTGTAAGTACCTCCGCAGGGATCGCCGAACACGCCAGCACTTGCTTGTGGCGAGCAATTGCGTTGTCCATCACACTGTTTTTTTACCTTTTCAAGTGAGTTGCTTGCGTGGCAGTTCTGATTTGATATAGCCGAGTGGGGACACGTGTGAGCGTTGTGTCGCCCATAGGATGCCGAAATGACCGAAACAGTTTGTCCGGAAGGACACGACATCGACACTCGATTTCCTTCACAGGCGAGCGCGCTTGTTGATGCCGATGGTGGAACACATCGGTATTTCGTGCTCAAATATTTATATGTACCACCGCAAGGATCTCCAAACCTAGAGTTCGACGCACTAGGAGAGCAAGTTGACCTGCCGTTACATTCGGCTGCAATCTTATCGAAGACGCCGCTCGCACTGCACGTGTCAGTGTGAATACTGGAGTGCGGACAGACGTCCCGGTCGACTCTACCATAGAGCGCATCTTGCAAATCGATTACGTACCCAGGCGGGCACTCAAGAGCATCTGTACCACCTTCACACGTGAGTGTCGATCTACTCATGACGCTCAGCACGCAGCCGTACGTCACTTCGAGATACTTGTAGGTTCCGCCACATGGGTCACCCATAATGCGATGATCTGCCCGAACTGTGCATTTATTCTTGCCCCCACACATTTCATTCACATACTTCATGCTTCCAGATGCGTGGCAATTTCGATTTGAAGTCGCGCTGTGTGGGCACGTGGTTCCATCATGTCGTCCGTACGATGCAGTGTACACGCTAATGGTGTGACCTTCCGGGCAAGATAAGTCGGTATATTTGTCTTCGCATGCGACCGCTCGCTTCGAATCTGTACATTCGTAGTCTACGCTCAAGTACTTGTACGTGCCTCCACAGGGATCACCGAAAAGTGTATGACTCGCCGTGACCGTGCAAGAGCTTTTGCCTTCGCAGCGTTCCTTAACTTTTTCGAGTGATTTGGTGGCATGGCAATTTCGATTGGAAGTCGCGCTGTGCGGGCACGTGGTTCCATCATGTCGCCCGTACGAAGCTGCGTTCACGCTTATCGTTTTACCGCTAGGACACGAAAGCGACATAGGTTGGCCTTCGCATGCGACATTTTTATTTTTGTTTCCAATCGCCAAGACTGGCTCCTTTACGCCACATTCTGTTCCATCAACAGTCACGCAGACTGGTGTGTAGCAGATACCGTGCATGACGGAAACGGACGCCGGAAGGAGGGCGTCCGTGCCGAGACTGCCCCCAGCCATGAATGCCACCCCAATGGGATCGGACATGTCGTTACCAGAATACACATAAGTCACACCCGCTTCGGCACCGATGGGAGTGAACGGAATCTCGACGCCAATCCCGAGAGAGATGAAGTTTGCCGTACCAGGAACTGACGAAATAGACTTGTATCCCGTGACTTGTATGCCAGCGGTGCCACCGAAACCGGGGTCACCGATAGTGATTCCGCCGTACGCGCAACCTGCGACGTAGCAGAACTGTTCGCCGTGTAAATCCATACCGATGGCGAGCTCGATACCCGTACCGGCGGCGTAGCCAGCATACGCCTCGGCGCTCGCGACAAATCCAAGAGCGAACGCGGGGAGATCTGAGCCAGACATGGCGGCCGGACATTTTTCTTTCAGCGTAGAGATGAAGCCTCTCATCATTTCTGCGATGATTGTCGCCTGTGGACCAAGAGCCATGGCCCACATGGATTTGCACAGTGCGCCGTCAAGATTATCCTTGTACTTGTCCACTTGACTGCCAAAATCGTTCAGCAAATTTTTCACATTCCCGGAACTGATGTCCTTCAGGAGAGACTTCACCATGCCTTGTAACGTACCTGCGACTTCAAGACATTGCAAGCCATCGAAAAAGGCTGCAATCATTTCGGCAACTTTTTCAATATCCTCGGCGAGTTCCACCGCGGTTTCCTCGAGCGTTTGCACCGCTCCTTCGGTCCACCCCTTCGCGTCGTCGTAAAACTTATCCATGTGATGCGTGATTTCCGTCGATTCAAACGCATCCACGGTAGCCTTACCCACGGTTTGAATAATCTCACTTTGTCGAACCGTGTGGTAGGCATCTTCGGTCCAGTCGTAAGACGCTTGGTACGCCGCCTCGGCGAAGCTCACCGTCTCCGTAACCGCCGGTTGAATGACTTCTTCGTTCACGACCGACACGATCGGTTGGACCACTTCGCTCACCGACTCTCCAAAATCCTCCGCCGTATCCACGACGACTTCGATAACTTTCTTGGCGCCACCGCCGAGCAACTTTCGCGTCGCGTGCGTCGGCGGCATGGTCGGGTACCCAACCGCGTCGGCACTCGCCAACAACACCATTCGACCACCGAAAACGCACGCGACGAGAGCGAGCGCGAGCGTTCGAATCCATCGCGTCGGTGCGACGGACGATGACGACGACGATGACGTCGTCGTCCCGCGTTTCGTTCTCATCCTCGTCGTCGTCCTCCTCGTCGTCGCTTCTTTCGCGTCGCGGCGTGACGCGTTCGTTAGAGTTGCGTACACGGTACCACAGAAAATATCTACTCGGTACTGTCGTCGATCGATTCTCTGCTTTTGTCGATCCACGGCGTGTTTTCGCGCGTCTTTTCGCGCCGACGAGTTGGCGCGCTGTAAAGCGACGTCGTCGTCGACGGTGTGCGCTTTGGATGGCGCATCGGGCGCCACGCGAACGACGTGCGGCTGGTATCCGTGACCGTGTGCGCCCTGCGGAAGGCCACCCTGCGAGGCGATGATTTGTTGCGCGCGAGCCGCCCGACGCTTGGCGTTTCGGCGCGTGCACAAAAAGACGAGAATCGCAAACGCCGAGCTTCCCGCGGCGATGCCCGCGATGGCGTCCTTCGTCTCGACGACGCGTCGACGCGTCTGCCCGGGTTGGCGCGAACGACGCGGACGACGCGTTTTTACACTATTTTTCACGAGAGGGTGGGACAATATTTTTTCTCATTTTGTACTGTAAAGTCATACGCTGAGAACAGAAGAAAATCTTCGGACGAGCGGTCACCGACCAATTTTAAGAAGAGTTTGAGAGAGATCTCGTCTCGTCGCGACGGTTTCGCCAGAAGCCACCGTCGCGACGCGACGCGTGTGCGATGTACGGCTCGTGCGCGTTACGATGACGATGTAGAAACAGTGATTCGGACGAAATTTCGGGCGCGCAATCGCTTCGTCGTCGTCGTCGTCGTCGTAATCTATCACTACACATCTAATATCCGTGTCCTCTTGCCGTCAACGAACGATGGCGTTCGTTCTTCTCAAGAGGAAAAGCTCGAGCATCTGGAAAAAAACGCGGTTTCGCACGGCAATACGCCGGCGCCGTCGCTCGGGTACCGTCGTCAAAAGACGAAGAAGACGAACGAACAGCTCCGCCGCGCGATAATCTAATACCCCACGCTGACGTTGGCGACGCACACGAGAAAATCGTCGCACGAGTCCTCCCGCGCGGGAATCGAAATCCAACTCCTCGTCTTTAACCCACCGACATCGACCGCGATCGGAAGTATCGTTCCGTACGGGAACACCGTTTTTACCGTGTCTAAATCCACGGTGCACCCTTCGGGAACGCCGAGATGGAGGTGAAGCTTCATCCCGTCGTAGCCGCCCGGAACGAGTTCTCTCACCGAAGGAATCGAGTTGAACTCTATCGCGTTTCGGCACGCCCGCATCGCCGCCTTGGTCGCGTCCTGCCCGTGTTGATCCGCGCCGAATCCGCACTCGCTGAACAACACGCGCGTCATGCCCGTCGGGGCGTAGACGCGCACGCCGTCGTCGTATTCCAACACGGGTTTTCGTTCAGCGCCGCGTTCGTTCGCAGCGCGTGCGCACCGTCGTCCGCGAGACGAAGAGGACGACGACGAAAAAGAAGGGCGCGCGCGCGATGTCGGACGCCGTCTCGCGACGACGAGGACGCGAGCGAACGCGCGCATGGTGCTTTGATGGAACTGTACAGTCAAGTTCCACGAGCTTTGGAGTGGCGTCGTTAACGGTAATCCAAGTTACCCGTCACACGTTGTCGCGAAAGCATCGATGGGCGCGTCGGGGAGCGCCGAGTCATCGCGACGAAGCACAACGCGCGCGTCGTCGTCGATCGAACACACGGTCGGACGCGCGGCGATGCAAGAGGCGCACGCGAACGCGGCGAGCGTGCACGCATTGGGTGTGAGTGTGGACGGAGACGAGGCGCTCGCGAGGGCGCTACAACGCGTCGAGCTCGAAGGGACGCGCGGTGCGGCGCACGAGGCGCTCGATGATGGATTCTTACGTCCCATGAGGGTGTCTCGCGACTTGGATGTCGGTCTAAACATCCCGCGAGAGGCGTTGAAGGAGGCGAACACGGCGGACGACGAGGCGCTCGCGCGCGCGTTGCAAGAGGAAGAAGACGCGTTGGGTTTGACGGCGTCGACATCTTCGGCGCCCTCGACGTCTGAGACGACAAATGTTTCGGATCAAGATCCGCTCGGGTGTAAAGGGTGCGGATGCGCGATGAGTGCGATGGAGAGACTGGCGAGCGTACGCGCGTTGGGTTCGATGTGGCACCGCGCGTGTTTCGTCTGCGAGGAATGTCGACAACCGCTCGCGAGCGCATTCGGCGGCGGGTCGCCCTTTGTCGTCAGTGGACGCGGTGGTGAGCGTCGGAGGGTGTTTCACGAGAGGTGTTACCGGGAGAAGCACCGGCCAAAGTGTTGCGTGTGCGAGGATTTCATTCCGTCGTCTGGGGATGGGTACGTGCGCTTCGAGACGACGCCGTATTGGGGAGAGACGTCGTGTCCGATCCACGCGACGGATGGGACTCCCAAGTGCGACGGGTGTGGGCGATACCAGAAGAGACGGGGCGGGGAGGAGCACGAGCACGTCACGCTTCCAGACGGACGGAGTCTGTGTTTATCGTGCGTGCAGAGCGTCGTCGTCGATCAGAGAGACGCCGAACCGTTGTACCGATCGGTGCTTGATTTCTTCGCCAGCCACGGTTTGAGCGCCCTCGGCCCGGGAACGGAGTTGCCTCCGTTGTATCTCTGCACCCAAGACGTCATGAACAACGTCGACGAACAAGAAGAGTGGCATCACGGCCGCGCGGCGCAAGTTCGCGGCATGTGCGTCTCGCACGTAGAAACCGTCTCGACAGTCTACCGCGAGCCGACGTGGTCATCGACCCCGCGAAACGGCAACCAATCACCATCGCCGTCATCTATCTTTGACGTGTTCGGCGGAAGCTTCCACATGGTCGAGCGACGCATCCCGCGTTCTCAAACGCAAAAAGTCACCGCCATCCTCGTCCTCTCCTGCCTGCCCCGCCTCCTCTCCGGCTCCATCCTCGCCCACGAAGTTACCCACATGTTTCTTCGCCTCAACGATTACCCACCGCTCGACCCCGTCGTCGAAGAGGGTCTCTGCCAACTCCTCGCCCTTCTCTGGGTCGAACACCAGATCACCCATCCGTCGTCGTCGTCCGCGGCGTCTTCCGACGCCGACGCCGCGTTCGCCGCGTACGTCTGCGAATCCATCAAGCTCGACCCATCCCCCGTCTACGGCGACGGCGTCCGCGCCGCCTTGGACGCTCACAGCAAGTTTGGTCTCTTCGATCTTCTCCGTCGCGTTCGCGTCGACGCGAGGTTTCCATCCTGAGCCTCTCCCGTGAACGGAGGACGGTTCGTCTCACCATTCATTCATGTCACAGGAGAGTGAAGCACGCATGATTCCAGCCAGGTACCGTACTGTAGTGCTGTAGTAGATATCTAGACAAAATAAATACCATTTAATAGTATTAAAATACATACAGTATGACATACATGAAATCCATCTCGCGTTCGCGCCTCTGAGGGATCGTCGATCGGCGCGAGTTGGCGTCAGAGCGACGCGACTCGGGTGCGAACGAACGCGACGCGCGCGACTCGCGGAACCACCCGTTCTCCGCCGTCGAAGGAGCAGCGATCGAGATCATCATGGCGTCCGCGCTCGCCGGGGAAATGTCCGCGGTGAAACTGGACGAACAAGGCGCAAAGTTTGCGGCACCGAACGCGTCGTGCACCGCGGGCGGCGGTGTGCTCTACGCGAAAGATCTCGATGGGTCCGACTCCGTGCGGGCGCTCGCGAAACTGGTCGGGTACGGGATGAAGAC
>JACLAB010010470.1_pt1 | contig 10858 bp, 7 predicted proteins | sample 8027921 | NCBI WGS metagenome assembly JACLAB01 (sample SAMN15725117, study PRJNA655200) | protist metagenome | isolation source: fluorescence activated cell sorting (FACS) single amplified genomes of... | place: USA: West Boothbay Harbor, Gulf of Maine | collected 2000-07-19
CCGAGCGAGGAGGATGTCAAGGCGTTGGAGAGCGCGTTGGCGACGCCCAAGGGTGAAAAGAAAGATTTGGTAAACGTGCCGATGGCCAAGTCGTATAATCCGGTGGCTGTCGAGGCGGGTTGGTACGAGTGGTGGGAGCAGTGCGGAATGTTCAAGCCGGAAATGGGTACAAACAAGCCAAAGTTTGTCATCGTGATTCCGCCGCCTAACGTGACGGGGGCGTTGCACATTGGACACGCGCTCACGAACGCTATTCAGGATACGATTGTGCGCTGGAGACGCATGAGCGGATACGAAGCGCTCTGGGTGCCGGGTACGGATCACGCTGGTATCGCCACGCAAACTGTCGTCGAGAAAAAGTTGCAACGCGAGGAAGGCATCACCAGACACGATCTCGGTCGTGAAAAGTTCCTCGAACGCGTGTTTGAGTGGAAGGATGTGTATGGAGGTAAGATTTGCAACCAGCTGAGAAGAATCGGTTCCTCCATGGACTGGAGTCGTGAAGCTTTCACCATGGATGAAAAGTTGAGCAAAGCCGTCAAGGAAGCCTTTGTTCGCATGTACGACGAGGGTCTCATCTACCGTGATAACCGTCTCGTCAACTGGAGTTGCCAGTTAAAGACTGCCATCAGTGACATCGAGGTTGACTACATCGAACTCGAAGGACCGACGATGCTCTCCGTTCCGGGTCACACCAAGAAGGTTGAGTTTGGCGTCATCACTTCCTTTGCGTATCCCTTTGACGAGGGCGAGGGCGAAGTCGTCGTGGCTACGACGCGTATCGAAACTATGCTCGGTGATACCGCAGTTGCCGTGCACCCGGATGATGAGCGTTACAAGAAACTTCACGGCAAGTTTGTGCGCCATCCGTTCAACGGACGACGCATCCCCATCATCTGCGACGCCGAACTCGTCGACATGGAGTTTGGTACCGGTTGCGTGAAGATTACTCCGGCGCACGATCCGAACGATTTCAACACTGGTAAGCGCCACAACCTCGAGTTCATTAATGTTTTCAATGAAGAGGGTTTGATCAACGAACAAGGTGGCGAGCAATTCCAAGGAATGAAGCGCTTTGAGTGCCGCGTTGCGATTACGGAAGCTCTCGACAAGCTTGGTCTCTACAGAGGCAAGGCAAACAACCCGATGCGCTTGGGTTTGTGCAGCAGAAGCAAGGACGTCATCGAACCGATGCTCAAGCCGCAATGGTGGGTTAACTGCACTGATATGGCGAAGGAAGCTTGCGATGCCGCGAGAGACAAGCGTCTCGAAATTCTCCCCGAGTTCATGGAACCGACGTGGTTCAGATGGCTTGAAAACATTCGCGACTGGTGTATTTCTAGACAGCTTTGGTGGGGTCATCGCATCCCGGCGTTCTACGTTCGTTTCGCCGGTGAAGGCGATGAGAGCGGCATGCCGGGTGGTAGCTCTGAAAAGATGGACCGATGGGTCATTGGTCGCGATGCTGATGAAGCACGCGCCGCCGCAGAGAAGAAGTTTCCGGGTCAAGAATTCACCCTCGAACAAGACGAGGACGTTCTCGACACCTGGTTTTCCTCTGGTTTGTTCCCGTTCTCCGTCTTTGGATGGCCAGACGAAACCCCGGATCTCGCTGAGTTCTACCCGACGTCGCTTCTCGAGACTGGACACGATATCTTGTTCTTCTGGGTTGCGCGCATGGTGATGATGGGCATGAAGCTCACGGGCAAGGTGCCGTTCAAGCAAGTCTATCTTCATGCCATGGTTCGCGATGCCCACGGTCGCAAGATGTCCAAGTCTCTGGGTAACGTCATCGATCCGCTTCACGTGATTGAAGGGATTGACCTCGAAAAGCTTGGTCAGACGCTCATCGGTGGTAACCTCGACGAGAAGGAGATCAAGAAGGCTCAACAAGGTCAAAAGGCGGATTTCCCGGATGGTATCCCAGAGTGCGGTACTGACGCGATGAGATTTGCCCTCGTTTCGTACACGGCTCAAGGCCGTGACATCAACCTCGATGTCGCGAGAGTTGTCGCTTACCGCCACTGGTGCAACAAGCTTTGGAATGCGACCAAGTTTGCTATGATGAACCTCGGAGAAGGCTACACGCCGCCAGCAGATGTCAACAACTCGTATGACTCGGAAAACCTTCCGTTTGCCGCCAAGTGGATCCTCAGCCGCTTGAACGCGACCATCGCGGCGACGAATGCCGGTATGGAAGCCTATGATTTCAACACGGCGACCAACTCTGTGTATGCCTTCTGGCAATACGAACTTTGCGATGTTTACATTGAAATCATCAAGCCGGTCATGTCTGGCTCGGACGAAGCCGCCAAGAAGCAAGTGCGAGACGCTCTCTGGATTTGCCTCGAAACTGGTTTGAGACTCCTTCACCCGTTCATGCCCTTCGTCACTGAAGAGCTTTGGCAGCGATTGCCGCGCGCTGAAGGTGCGAAGACTGCGGCCAGTATCATGATTGCCGACTACCCCATTGCCGTAGATTCGTTCACCAACGCCGAGGTTGAAGCGCAAATGGTCACCGTCATGGACACAGTCAAGGCTTTCAGATCCTTGAAGTCCAACTACAACGTTGCCCCCAAGGCTAACCCTGAAGTCTTCTTCAGCGTCAAGACCTCTGAAGCTCGCACGGCTGTGAACTTGGATGTGGCTGGCCTGACTTCTCTCGCCGGCGTCGGAGAGTTGAAGGAGTTGGCTGAGGGAGAGTCGGCCCCAGCTGGCTGCGCCGTGAGCATTGTAAACGAAGCCGTGACGGTTTACATCTTGCTCAAGGGTATCGTCGACGCCGCTACTGAGATAACCAAGTTAGACAAAAAGCTCGACGTGCTCAAGAAGTCTACTGATGCCCTCATCGCGAAGACAGAAGCAGATGGCTACACCGAGAAGGTGCCGGAAAATGTTCGAAACGAAAACGCCGAAAGAATTGCCCGACAGCTCGAGGAACTCAAGTCGATCGAGACTGCTCGTGCCAACTTTGAGTCTTTGCTCTAGATTAAATATTCCACTACAACATAAGTTACAGCCTATGCAACGTTTCCTCCTTTGATTGTGGCGACCTCGGTGATCCCGATGGCGACACTTGCGTTCGTCTCGTTGGTCTGAGCTTTGCCGCTGCGTCGTGCGCATCCACGTCAGCCGCTGGAGAGGTCACAGGTTTGACATTGATGTGCACGCGCGTACCTGAAGACACCGTTCGCGTGAATTGAGGAGATTCACGCTTTGGATTTTCTCCATTCCCATCCTTCGTGGGAAAGGCTTCGCCAGAAGACATGACAAACGAGCCGGACGTCCGTTTTATTTCTTCCAGTTTCTGCCTCAACTCTTCCCGTTCGCGCGCCTTTTTAAGAGAATCGACTCGATACGTCTCTGCTTTAGCCTCTTGTTGCACTTTAGTTCGTTGCATTCTTTGGAGCTCTCTCCAGCGTCGCGCTGCTTCCTCTCTCATTCTACCTTCAGCTTCGACGGCGTCGCGTTTCGCCTTTTCTACAAACGCAGCGTTCTCCGCCGCCTGTTTCTCCCTCTTCTCAGCCTCCGCAGCTTTACGACCAGCCGTGTACGCATGGTACGCGGTGTGCGTTGACTGATTCGGTGGGCTCGTCTGCGAGTAAGAGCCTGATCGAGTCCAGCTTCTCGTCGGAGTTGGCGTAGTTTTTGTGAAGGAGGCTTGCGGCTTGCCCATGTTCTCCCACACTTTTCTGCACGCCTGCAAGAGCTTGAACGTCTCCTCGCAGCGGGCTTGATCTTCAAGACTGCCCCCGCGAGCAGCCGAGCGATCTGGGTGGAATTTGAGTAGCGCCTTCTTGTAGGAAGTTTCGATATTCTTGCCATTCTCGTGCGTCCCGAGACGTATAAGCAATCCAGCTAAATCACCGCGTTCAGCTACGTGATACAGACCGTCTTTCTTCAATTCATCCTGTGCGCTCACGCGATAGTGGTTCAGCGACTCGGCCGCTTTAGCTCTGTCTTCAGCTTCTTGTCGATGTGAATCCGAGCGTTCTCGCATTCTTCTCTCCTTCCGAGCGGCAGCCTTCAACCTTCGAGCCTCTTCACGTTGCTTGGCGAGCTCCTCGGCGCGACGCTCCCACTCAATCTTATTCGCCTCTGCTCGCGCTCGAGAGCGCTCATCCTCCGCATTTTCGAGCGCCTTTGCAGCCTCTGAAACGTTTTCATTCACAAACTGCTGCTTTTCTTTCGTCTCGGCCGAGTCAGAGTCATCCTCTTCCTCCTCTGTCGATGTTGGCGATTCGTCAGCGGTTGACGGTTGACGCCCGATGCCCACCTCCTTGGTCGGTGTTCGCTCATCAAATACGCTCGGAGCCGTCCCGAATCCACTCAACGGCGTCGAAGACGTCGCAGTTTCTTCCATGAACGCGTCCTCCATCTCGTCATCAACCTGTACAAACGAAGACTGCGCCTCGTCTTCCGCGTCTTCAACCGAACCGGATTCAAACTTTGCACTCTTCCCTCCGTCTCCTGCCACGCTCGTGCTATTCACCTCCATCGCCTCCACATCACGCATCGCCGTCGTTCGAGAACCCTCTTCAACGCTCCTTTTCGATTGTATCGACGTCTCCGTCGCGTCCGCTCGCGTCGATTCGCCGCTCAACCTCCTCGTCGTCGTCTCTGAGGATTCCTCGTTGTCACTAATCCTCTGCGAAAAAGTCTCACTATTCGTTCTCTTCCCCGTCACCGCCGTCGTCGCCGCCGTGGACGTGCTCGCATCGCGAACGCGTTTATGATCCCCACCTCCGAACCACCCGCTCGTCGCCCGTCCGAACGCCGCGCCGACGACGAACCAAAACGCGCACGCCAAACGAAACACCATCGACGCGAACCAACCGTCATCCGAAGACGCCGTTGCGGTTGTCATCGTCCGCTTCCACACGTCGGAGGACGGCGAGGTAAAGGTGGACCACGCGCCGGGATTGTTATCCATGTTCCGACGACGACGTCGACGTCGTCACTCGCGGATTAGCGTCGCGCACTCGCGCCGCAGTCGTCGTTCGTCCAGTGGATTGCGGTGCACCGTATTCGGAGATTGTTAGTCACATGTAAGTTATAAAGACGACGTAGATATATTTTTCGTCCATCTTGTATGTAACGTCTCTCTTCGGTTGTTTTTATTTATCAGATGATAGGTTTGTTTAAGATTTAATACGGGCTGAGGGGTATCCGCCCAAGTCGATCTGACGCGACTTGACCGAACGACTCGCTACGGCGTCACAACGCGGAACGTCCGTGGAGCGACCGCGCGCGTGGGAGTGAAAAGACTCGTATCCTTCGTTTTCGCCGACCGAACGCCCGCCGGTGCGATCCGACGCGATGGGAAACGGACAGAGCTTGGATGGCGCCGATGGCGCGGGGGGACGCGGAAAGAAGAAGCAGGAAAAGAAAAAGTACGTCCCGCCGGTGCCGCCGATGCGGGTGGGTAAAAAGAAGAAAAAGACCGGGATCGAAGGGTCGTCGAGGCTTCCCAACGTCGCGCCGCAGTCCAAATGTAAGCTGAGAATGTTAAAGCTTGAGCGGGTGAAGGATTACCTGTTGATGGAGGAGGAATTCGTGGCGAACCAGGAGAGGCTTAAACCGAGAGAGGAGCGAGACGAGGACGAGCAGAGCAAAATTGACGAGATGAGAGGGGCTCCGATGAGCGTTGGGAACCTGGAGGAGATTATTGATGACACGCACGGGATCGTGTCTTCGAGCATCGGTCCAGAGTATTACGTGAACATTATGTCGTTTGTGGACAAGAGTCAACTCGAACCGGGGTGCTCAGTGCTGTTGCACCATAAAAACTCGGCAGTCGTGGGGACATTGGCGGACGATGTCGATCCGATGGTAAGCGTGATGAAAGTAGACAAGGCTCCGTTGGAGTCTTACGCTGATGTAGGTGGATTAGAAGATCAGATTCAAGAGATCAAGGAGGCGGTCGAGCTTCCGCTCACGCACCCAGAGCTGTACGAGGATATCGGTATCAAACCTCCTAAAGGGGTCATTTTGTACGGTGCACCGGGTACGGGTAAGACTTTGCTCGCCAAGGCGGTCGCCAACTCGACTAGCGCGACGTTCTTGCGCATCGTGGGTTCTGAGTTGATTCAAAAGTATCTCGGTGACGGTCCCAAGCTCGTGCGCGAACTCTTCCGCGTCGCGGACGAGATGAGCCCTTCGATTGTCTTCATGGATGAAATCGATGCCGTCGGTACGAAGCGTTACGACTCGCAGTCGGGTGGTGAGCGTGAGATCCAACGTACGATGTTAGAACTCTTGAACCAGATGGATGGTTTTGACTCACGCGGCGACGTCAAGGTTATCATGGCTACGAATAGAATTGAATCTCTCGATCCGGCGCTCTTGCGCCCTGGACGCATAGATCGCAAAATTGAATTCCCGCTGCCGGACGTGAAGACGAAGCGACACATCTTCAACATTCACACCGGCCGCATGAACCTCGCTTCGGATGTGCAACTCGAGGAGTTTGTCATGGCTAAAGACGAGCTCTCAGGCGCCGACATCAAGGCTCTGTGCACCGAGGCTGGTTTATTGGCTCTTCGTGAGCGTAGAATGCAAGTGACTCACGCCGACTTTTCCAAGGCGAAGGAAAAGGTGCTCTACAAAAAGAAGGAGGGCATCCCCGAAGGAATGTTTATGTAATTAGAAGACGATCAACGACAGCTTTCCATTTACTAATGCCGCCGCGCTCCAAAAAAGCAGTTCAACAAAACAAATAAATCCAATCGTCACTATCGAACCCGTCATGACGAGCGCAGACGAACTGCGCCGAGCGCTCACCGCCTTGGGTGGCGAACGCAAAGAGGTGCGTTCCTTCCCGACGCGAAACTTGACGACCCGACGAGACGAAGAAAGAAAGACTGACGACGAGAAATGAACGAAACGCAGGCGAGTGAAAGATTACGAAGTCTAGCGAGAAACCGCCGCCCCGGAGCGTCCACGAACCATGGAGGACCATCCGTGGGGTACGGACGACCAAACGTGATGCAGCGGAAAACTTCTAGGGAGAACGACGACTTGGAAGAGCTGGACCGGGCGGCGGCGCCGAGGCCGAAAGTTGCCGACGGGCAGGACGCTTCGAGAGGAAAACGAATGTTCGCCGGGTTGCTCGGTACGCTGAGACAGAGTAAATCAAGAGAAGAGAAGGAGAGGGAGATTGTAGAAAAGCGCAAGACGATTGTGGCGGCTGTGTCGGGAAAGAGCGAGGAAATCAGCCGAGAGTTGAAAGAGGCGCAGTACAAGGCGTTTATCGAAAAACGCGACGCCGACGAAAAGGTCAAGTTTGAATTAGATTTGAAGTTCAAGGAGACGGAGAGAGAGTACATCGAGGCGCAGTACGCCGAGTGGAAAAGTCAGCTCAATGAAGACGGGGCGATCATGACGATGACGGAACCATTCATCCTGTACAAGCCGGCGAATCCTACGCGCGAAAACATAGAGGCAGCTGCCAAGAGTAAAGAGAGGGTAGAGCAGTGGAGAGCTTCACAGGTGGAGCGCATCGAGAACGCGATTCAGACTATTCATAGAAGACGGCAGGAGATCGCGGAGCGGCGCGCCAAGGTGAGAGCGCGAGGAGAGCAGCAGGATGATGTAGACATAGACGACAACGAAATGGATGAGGACGTTGAGAGTCAAGACGACGCTATCATGCTTGAAGACTAAAAAAATATGCTACCGGTAGATCTAAAAATGTAAACAATGATAATTTATAGAGTTGAACGACGCATCCGTCAGTCTTTCAAGACGCGGAGCAAATCGCGCGTGTAAGGCTCCAAGTGATCCTCCTCCACGCTGTTTTCGTTCCAGTTGAGCACAAAGTCCGTGTGGTCCTCCTTCAAGTAAAGCAAAAGCCTAGATGGAACTGCTGCGTCCTGAAGTTTCCAGTAAAACTCCGCGCTTTCGTGCCAAGGCACGGTGATGTCGGCGCATCCCGCCATCAATACGGTGGGTGGGAAACCAAAAGCCTCGGACGATGCGCCGTCTGCACTCTGACTCCTCCTATCAAATCCAGCCATCTTAGACATGACATCTCCCACTAATCCGTCGGGTCCGGGCACTTCTAGCTCGCCAGGGTGTGTTCGACGCGGCATCAACCGGTTCGGACTACAAACCTCGAAATTCTCCTTGCCATTCATCGCTCGAGCCATCGTGCTCACGATAGCGACGCCGCGCGAGTCTTCGTAGTCGTAATGATACCCAATATCGTACACCCCAGCGATGCCAATAAACTTCCGTGGCATGCGAGAGTCTGCGTGCCACTCTCTCTCGTTTGTCCTCGACTGCACGTTTTTAATCCCAGCGCGCTGCAAAAGCGCTCTCGCGCATAGTTGAGCTCCCGCAGAGTGACCAACCAGTGACACTCTATTGGCATCTCCTCCGTACTTCCCGACGTTATCCAACGTCCAAGACAAAGCCCGTGAGACCTCATCCCACATGTGCGCCGCGTCTGCTTTCGGATACAACGAATACGTCGCCACGCAACAAACGACCCCACGTTTCGCGAGTGCCGTCGCCATTGGAGAAAACTGCCACTTTTCGCCCGACGCCCACACGCCTCCGTGTACAAACAAACAAACCGGCGCCGCCGTCCCTTCCTCCAACTCCGCCGGCACGTACACATCCATCACGCATCGTTCTCCTTCATCGTACCGCACGTCTCTTGACATCGTCACCCCGTCTTCGACGCGCATTCTCGTTCGAGTCCTCGGGAGTTTCCTATGCGTTCGCAACGCTCGGTATCCGTACGGCACCTTTCCCACGAGCCCAGAAATCTCATCGACGAACAACCGTGCGATTTGCGTGCATCGTCGGAGCTTTTCTCTCGGCGTCGCGCACAGCGCGAGGTCCTACGCGTGTGTTCGCGTCGTTCGCGTCGTCAGTCGATCGTTCGCGGGCGCGTGAAGAAACGGATAAACTGAACAAGATGCTCTCGCGCACACCTGTGGAATCGCTTTGAAGGCTTCAGTGAATGACATGGCTGCTGTCGCGCGCGCGTGGGTCGGGGCACGGATGGGACGTCGGCGACGGCACCACCTTTCGCTCGCGGGAAGCTAGTGGGCTTACGGCCGACGCGATCGCGGTTAACAATGAGGTATGAGGTCGCTATTAAGAAGTTTTTCTGATGGTCGTGGTTTTTGTGTCTACGCGGCGGGTTCAGAGGAGGCTTCCTTCTTGGCCAATCGCTCCGCCGTCTTGCGACGTTCGCGCTCGAGGAACTCCTCTTGAAGCTCCTTGGCGGCGGCGAGCTTGGACAACAACCCCTTGTACATGGCCAAGTCACCGCTCACCTTCTTCTGGGAAGCCCCGCTCGCTTCAACAAGCGCCTCCAAAGCCTTCGGATCGGTCGCCTTCGCGAGCTCGAGCATGCGGAACATACCAATCGCGAGGTACTTGGTGTAGTTGAGCTTACCCGCCGCGGCTTGCGTAGCCATGGACGCAAAAATCGGCGCCGCCTTCAGGTCCTCGACGCCAGACGCCGACGCCGCGAGCGCACCGAGCTTTTCGGCGTCGGCTCGCGTCTGCGCCGCGTCTTCGCCCAGTGCGCCCATAAACGCTTGGAAAATCTTCCCTTTTTCCTCTTCGTTCGGGAAACCCTCGTAGAGCTGATCGAACACGCTCACGAAACCCAACGACGCGAGTTCATTGTATTGGTACTTGACGTTGTACTTGTCAAAGTGTCCTTGCACGAGGAGTTCGCTCGTAATGGTGGACCACACCGACGGGATCGGGTATGGGTACGCCTTGAGAAACTTATCCTTCGTATCGCTCACCGTGACGTCTGCGCGCGCGAGCGAAAACGAGGCACCGCTCGGACGGTGCGATGAATAAACCGTTAGTCTGCACACGCCTGAGGAACCACGAATGCGTCGCGCGACCGAGTAAACCCGACGGCTCTCGTCGCGGACGCATCTACATCTTGTTTCGAGCGCGCGCGAGAGAGAGAGAGAGAGCGAACGACGTACCGAAAACACCGGACGCGCGAACGACGGAGGCACCGCGACGGGAGGAAGAGCCGCGACGGGTGCGAACCATCGATGTGGTTTGAATGCGGGTGAGAGTCGACGCGTGGGACATCGTGCGTGACGCGACGCGTTGGGGTGTGGGGTGGCCTCGTGCCCTCCGAGTGACGTCGACGTCACTTTTTGAGGGTTTGGATGAACCGCGCGCACGCGTGCAGGGCGCACAAATGGACCGGATGGAGACCGGGAATCGTTTCGTTCGTGGAATGACTAACGCGGGATGTGATTATACAATTCTTTTAAAGCCTCGCGAGCGGGTTTCAGGTCGGATAGACGATCTTTCGGGATGGATGAATGGATGGAAACGGGGCGAAAGCAAGATGGAGCGTTTCATTTGAAGGCTCCGCGACGGGCGAATCGACGACGCTCTGACTCGACGAAATCAAACCCGTCGCATCGCACGGCGAGCTTTTCGATGAGTGTGCCTGCGTTTGAGAGTTGCTCTTCGTATTCGGCGATCACGGCGGAGATTTCGGCGTTGGCGCGGTCGGCGCGGGCGCGGGCGCGGGCGGATCGGCTCTCTTCTTCGGTGAGGAGGCGTTCTACGCGAGCGAGACGGTGGGATGTACCCTCGGCGTGACGTCGGACGAGGCTCATTTGACGCTCTCGGCGGTCGACATCGGAGAGTTTGACAGCCATGGCGTCCCTCTCGAGGGTCACGGCGCGGAGAGCGCGATGAAGATGGACCCAGTCTTCGCTGTCGGCGCCTTCGGCGGCTGCCGAACCGCCGCTCATAGGCGTCCGACGCTCGTCGCTCTCGTCGGACAGTTTTGACGCCAAGACTCGATGAAGTTCCTCCCTCAACGAGAAATTCTCCCTCCCCAGCCGATCGATCT
>JACLAB010006604.1_pt1 | contig 10856 bp, 8 predicted proteins | sample 8027921 | NCBI WGS metagenome assembly JACLAB01 (sample SAMN15725117, study PRJNA655200) | protist metagenome | isolation source: fluorescence activated cell sorting (FACS) single amplified genomes of... | place: USA: West Boothbay Harbor, Gulf of Maine | collected 2000-07-19
ATGATCGCCATTCAATTCGGGGTGTATGAAATTATCAAAGCCCGCGTGCAGGAGTACAACTGTGACAACCGCATCGAGAGCACCATTGCAAAAAAGCAGGCTGCCCGTCAAGCCCGACGGGAACGAAGACTGGAAGCCAAGGAGCCACATTGAAGCATTGAAGGGGGGACAGCTGGCGCCCGTTTGAAGTAGGAGAGGGGATGGGAAAGGGGAATGAATCTGCACTATAGACTGTATCCGTGTGTGTAGCGTAAACACTGTAACAAAAATCCATTGAAAGCAAATCCCTTTGAAAGACTTGGATTTTAGGAATGATGTAGTTGTGTGTGCTGAATTATTACGCGTGAGGTGAGAATCGCTGCAATCTCATTTTTTAAGCTTAAGTCGTCTACACATTGTTTCTTCACTCGGAAGACAGTCTTAGTCGCAACAAACAAGCATGAGTGAATTTGATAACGCGCCCGCTGCTGAGCAGGAGGGCCCTGTTAAGGAGGACGTGACCAATCCTGAGGACATGGAGATCACCACCAATTGGGATGAGTGCACCACCACCTTCGATGCCATGGATTTGAAGGAGGACCTTCTCAGAGGCATCTATGCCTATGGTTTCGAGAAGCCGTCTGCCATTCAGCAGCGTGCCATCAAGCCCACCCTTCTGGGCCGCGACGTGATCGCACAGGCTCAGTCTGGTAAGTCTACCTCACTTGAAAAAGATAAAGAGCTTTGGATTCAGTGATAGGAAGGGGCGAGTAGTTGTTGGAGAGACTATCCATGGAGTTTGTGCGTGTTGCGCTGCGGTTATGTACGCAATGCACCCACTCAATCAACCATGGGGGACATGTGAGAAGTGCTGCTGTGATATCGAATCATCAAATTCTGCTGGAAGGATTACAAACGTTATACCATCTTTCGAGTCAGACCTACGGGAATGTTGATAAAACACCTCTGACAAAATGACCACAGATGAGATTCGAGCCGCAGTACCTCTTGCTAGTACCACAGTAGTTATTGACGAAGACACTTCATTTCGCCCCTCGCTTGAATCCTGCTCTTTTTTCATTCTACCATTCTCTATTCTTGCCCCCATCTATCCATCATCATTCCCCTCACCTCCACTCAATGTACTAACCCTTCTCTTCCCACCATCACCATTTTACTTCACAACAATCAGGTACCGGCAAGACCGCCACTTTCGCCATTGGCATCCTGCAGCGTCTCAACCTCGAGATCAAGGCTTGCCAGGCCCTCGTGCTCGCCCCCACCCGCGAGTTGGCACAGCAGATCGTCAAGGTCATCACCGCCCTGAGTGATTTCATGAGCATCAAGATCCACGCCTGCGTCGGTGGTACCGCCGTTCGTGATGATATCCGCACTCTGCAGGACGGTGTGCACGTGGTTGTGGGTACCCCCGGCCGTGTGTACGATATGATCCAGCGTCGTGCCCTGAACCTCGAGCATGTGCAGCTCTTCGTGCTGGATGAGGCCGATGAGATGCTTTCCCGTGGTTTCAAGGAGCAGATCTACGATGTGTTTAAGTATATGCCCGAAACCGTTCAGTGCACCATCTTCAGTGCCACCATGCCCTTGGAGGTGCTGGAGGTCACCTCCAAGTTCATGCGTGACCCTATCCGCATCCTTGTCAAGCGCGACGAGCTGACCCTGGAGGGTATCAAGCAGTTCTATATTGCCATCGAGCGGGAGGAGTGGAAGCTAGACACTTTGTGCGACCTCTACGCCACCCTCACCATCACCCAGGCCATCATCTACTGCAACACGAGGAGAAAGGTGGATTGGCTCACAGAGCAGATGCAGGCCAAGGACCACACCGTCTCCTCCATGCACGGTGACATGGACCAGAGAGAGCGTGACCTCATCATGCGTGAGTTCCGTACTGGTTCCTCCCGTGTGCTCATCACCACTGATCTTCTTGCCCGTGGTATCGATGTGCAGCAGGTGTCCCTTGTCATCAACTACGATCTGCCCACCAACAGAGAGAACTATATCCACAGAATCGGACGTTCTGGTCGTTTCGGCCGTAAGGGTGCTTCCATTAACTTCATCACTGAGGGTGATGTGACCTATCTGCGCGATATTGAGTCTTTCTACAATACCCAGATCCAGGAGATGCCTTCCAACGTGGCTGACCTCATCTAATCAGCTTGGCGCTGCGTGGTGGGCGGCTATGCCTGACTATTGATTTATTTCAATCATCAATCGTAGCAGCCCACAGCGCTTTCAGCAACTGCACACTCTTCCCGAAACCACCCTAGTCTGCCTGTCAGTGGTCATAGGGGGGCGGCGGCGTGCACGGGTAGTAGCGAGATCAAAAAAGCAATCATTTTTGTCTCCTCACTTGTCCATGTTACCCCATTATGCCTACTTTCTTTGCTAATAATATCCGTGTACGCGTCTGTCGCAGTCCTTGTAACTGTTGGCAAGTGGGTTGGTGGTGATTTTTTGGGTGATGAGCAGTTGAGATGAAAACAAACCAACAGCCGGTCGGGGAGCAGCCTAGGGGCTGGCTAGGCATGAAATGTTACGTGTTGATGATTGTCTTGTGAATCTAATTTGCTTCCGTCTGTCAGTCCGTCTTCTTTCAACAGTCTTCGAAACATTTCTTACAATATATCGTATCAAATAATCATCAACTTTCCGAGATTCCGCCGCACTCGCCTTGGTTGCTTGGTGGTGGTCACGCAGTCAGGCACTAACATGTTTTTAGACCATGTCGTCGATAGAAGATTTGTGTATCTCATTGCTGCCCTCTTCCATGCCGTCCAGACCCATGCCCGGGCCCTCTCCGTCGCGGCTCTCACCCCTGCGGCTCTTGACGCTCTCCCGAGACGCCATCATGGCTCGGTCGGCACCGTCACGAATGACGGCTGGGGGTGGCTCCTTAGGGCTCTTGTGGGACCCCGCCACAAAGTACTTGCCACCACCGCCCTTCCTCTCGGGTGTCTGGTTACTACCGTCTCCCCCACCCCCCGCGCGACCATTTGGGGATGCCTCTTTCCATGCCTCGGAGCTGCCCTCCTTCGGTAGATCTTCCCCGCCATCGTCATCGTCACGACGACTACTGCGATTCTTCCGGTCCTTGTCGCGATCACGACGGTCACTGCCAGGTTCACGACTCTCCGACCGTCCGTGACGCTTGCGGTGGCGGTCTCTATCCTTGTCTCGGTGCCTGCTGCTGCGGCCCTCCCCATCTCTGTCCCGATGCCTGCGATCACGATCTCTGTCGCGGTCTCTGTCGCGCGGAGAGCGGCGATGGCGTCTGGAGCTGTCACGATCCCTTCTCTTGTCCTCTTTGTCGAGGCGCTCGCGATTGAACTCCCTGCCGCCCCGATCGTCGTCCCGGGGTCCGTAGCCCTTGCCGTAGCCGTATTTTCCAGCCATGCGTTCATCGTCTTCGTTCTCTATTTTGAGCACCGGCAGGCCATTCGCGCCAATCTCCACCTCCTCCTGCTCCTCCTGTACGTCGTCCGGTAAGACCACCTGTCCATCGCCACTACCACCACCACCACCATTGCCACCCTGAATGGATGACCCGGGTCCAGTCTGTGATCCACCTCCCTCCGGTCCGATACTCGTCTGGGAGCCCTCACCCACCTGGCTGCCCTCCTGGCTGCCCTCCTGAATGGCTGCATTGATGGGAGGCATAGCCCCTGGCATGATCCTCTTGGCCGTGAAAGTGGAAATGACCTTGACCGGGCTGCCCATCCTCCCCTTCTTCAGTGAGTCATTGAGAGCTGCTTTAAACAGGGCCACACACGGGTCTAAGCGACGGTCGATAGCGCGACTAAGGGGAGTCCAGCGCTTTTCCTTCCAGTCACCCTCCCAGGAGTCGGGGTCGGCGTACTCGTCCATAGGCACGATATCCATAGCCAAGTGCTCGGGACTCTCCGGGAAGATCTGCAGCATTGACTCGATCACCTCAACGATGGGATTGACACAGCTAATGGCGCAGTGCAATGGCAGCAACCCATCCTTGGTTTTCTGGAACGCCGCCTCTGGGTAGGCATCGAGAATAATACGTACGATGAGGGGGGAGGGGGCAGCACAATCGAGCGCCATGTGCAGGGGCAAATAACCTTCATCGTCCTGTACCTGGGCGGACCCTGGGTATTGCTGCAACATAAATTCAACGATTTCCTCAGAAGGGTACTGGTGATCCAGCGCTCTATGCAACGGTAGTTGTCCGTCGCTATTGCGGCACTGCAGACCTTGTGGGTATAGCTCTACCAACACTTTCAGAACGTTAATATCAGGGTTAGAACGGTCGGCGCAGCGATGAATGGGCAACCATCCTTCATCACAAAACGTTCTCACGGCGTCTGGGTGTGCCTGCAACAGGGCCTGTACCACTCCCATGAGTGGTGCCTCTCTATTCACACACCAGTGCAGGGGTAGACTGCCCTTGTTACACGCCTTCGCTGCAGCAGACGGGTTGGCAGTGAGCAATGCCGCGACCACATCTACATTTGGCAGATCTTGGTTGACGGCCCAGTGCAAGGGCAAGTAACCGTCCACATCGGCCACCCATGGTGCCTTGGGGTTGGCGCTGATGAGGAAGCTTACGAGCTCGTAATTACACGACGAATTGTGTGTAATCCAATGCAGGGGCAACGCCCCGGCAGAGTCCGGACTCCACGCACCAGCAGGGTATGCGGTAGTGACCATTTTGATGGCATCCATAGCCATGACCGGACTTGCCTTCAACGCTGTGTGGTGAATAAGCATTTTTCCCGTACTCCTTGTCACCTGTGCTGCGATTTCAGGAAACACATTGAGAATACTCGCCCCAACTGCACTGTAAAAGTTGGCAGCCTCTTTCAACTCACTGGGTGGGTTGAATGTGATGGAATCGAGCAGTAAGTTGCCCAATTCCGCGGTGAACCCAAACATAGCTCTTGCGCCCACCGATCGAGATGCCAAAGATCCTTTTGCCCTGTACACCTTGTTCACATCCCTCAACGCACCTAAGCAATCAACTATATGAGACAACAAAGCTACCGTTGGATCCACATCCACACCGTTCATGGTACGATCCGTACCGAACGGGATCTTCACCGTCTTTAAAAGCTTCACAACATACCCAGGAAGCAACTGCTGCCCAGGTCGGACCTGATCAGGCCCGACCGTGGTTGGAGGCAGAGGAGCTACTGATGCCATGGCCACGCCCTTGTTTTTAACTCACTAGGGTTAAGGTGTGGGTGCGGGTTAGCTTAACGTGTTTTTCGTCCGCAGGCCTGTATTGGATCCCAAATGAACGAACACAGAACTCACAGGAAGCCTCAACTTTATCTCCGTTCCGTGGGGATGCAAACAGTGTTCGCCCAGCCATTTGGCTAAACAAATACAATTTCTCATCGTTTTTGGCCTTGAACCACCGAGATGAGTCGTAGTAAGTCGTTGTCGATCTCTTTGCGCGACTTGCGTATCGCCAAGATCGAGAGGCGGTCGCGAATGACCCCGTGCGGGCAGGAGTTCGATGCTTACTTGAGCGCCCTGGCTAGGGTTTCTGGGGATGATACCAAGGTTGCGGATGGTCTAGCCAAGGCTTTGACTGACTGCATGGGGAGAAATAGGGTGCAGAATAGGCCGGCCAGTGTCCAATTCCACCTCGCCAAGTTCGTAAAAAGGAAATAGTCCAGTGGCGGCGAAGAACGAACACAACGCTGGCTGGCGTTGTGGTATTTTTAGGTGTAGTATTTAAAACAGCGGCGGCGGCAGCTTCCTGGTTGTGGAGCGGAGCGGCGCTGTACTGTATGCCCTCTCTATCTTGCAGATAATGTGCATCCTTGTTACGGCATTGTAAAATGATGATCAACTTATTACACAAAAATCAATATAAAAATCACGTACAACTAAACTAATAAGATGGGGGGGAAGGGCTCCCCTTGCGTCTCAAGATCTCCGGAGAGCCGAACTCGTCGCGGGAGATACACAGCTCCTGGTCGAGATAAGTGATGATGACTTCTCTGCTGAACGAGCCCATACTACCTATGGGCAGGTCCATGTTATTCAGTTTAGCGGCGACGTAGTTTTCCTTGATCTTGGAACCATTCACTACCTCCAGGTCGGTCGTGACTTCAATATCCAAGTTAGCGGGGCCGACAGAGACCGTCGACTTTGCTGTGACTCTCGGCTGAATGCTAGAAATGGTCAACTCGATATCAGACGCGTCCACGACACCAAATTTGGAAGCCGCCTTGATTGCCTGATATCCCAGTAGCGCGGGATCGCCAAAACCAGTGGAGATGACTTCCCAAACTCCATTTAACAAGGAGCTGTAGGTTGGGTCGGAAGTTGGATTCACCTTCTCCAGTGCCAGGACGTACTCGTTCACTTCACCCCTGCTTAAGCTCTTGCTATCCCCCAGGAGAAACATCTTCGGGGGGCTATCCATCACAACCTCAGTCCACTCAGCGTCCGACGAGGAATCAGTGTCAGAAGGGGCTGAAGTGTCATCACACATACTGATTCTTTGACGCCCTATCCTGCTGCCGGCGCGGCTGCTTATCCCTCCACGCCACGACTGGGCCAGCACCAGGCTGCACAGTACCAATACCACGATGATAAACTTCATAGGTAAGCCAACAACGGGGTTTAAAAGTGAAAACTTCATGTCGACATCCTCCTATCCAACTAGGGAAGCCTTTTTCGTGCGATTCTCAACTCCTCACTCTGTGGTGCACCTTACTTACCCACGCGCCATCTGATGAACGTCTATAATGCTCATTGTTGAAAGAAGGCTCTTTTTTGTCGCCCTTTGGGTGTGGTTGATGGGTCTGGTGCCCTCGATCTGTGCAATCTATGTCCTGCCAACGAAGCAGGAGAAGGAGATCATCTCCGATGTGCTGTGGAGGAACATCCCAATGCCGAAAGTCTCCCATTTTATGGGGTTTGAGGCACCGACGGATGAGGTGCGGTGGAACCAAGCTCTGATGAAGGCCAGTCGGGGGGAACAGGTGTTGCTGGAAAGAGTGCTTAGGGTGTTGAAGAACCCCAACATGTTCTTCCAAGTGTCGCCAGAGATGAATTGGATCTTTCACAACCAAGATGCGAAGGAGGAAGGGGGTGCCAATGTCAATATGTGGGGGAAAAAGGTGCCGTCAAGAATCAATCACGGCGGGGGGCGCGCTCCGATCGTCATGCTCGGTAATCACAAGTTTGAAAAGAGATATTACGAGGGTGGGTTAACCTCGATCATCACCCTGGGGCCAGAGGAGGTCGTAAAGACCCCCGAAAAGTGGGGTTTCAAGGATAAAATCGTGGCATTGGGACTTCCCAATGAGAATTGGGGCTGGGCTAGCACGCAGTTTTTGAATAGGAGTGTGAGCTGGCGTATTTCCCTGGGTCCGGGAGACATCGGGCCGCTGGACAAGCGGTGGAAGTACCCCGACGAGCTGCTGCAGAGCTTCCTAGACAAAGACGACTTGATCGCTCTGTTTGTGAACCAGCACCACAATTTGTCCTGCCACCCTAAGGTCCTGAGCACACCCCTGGGCATTCAGAAGGGAGACGGCGGCAAGTTGTGGGATTCCATGCGTTTCATAGGCGCCAGGAACATAACGAAGGACCCGCGCCGCCTTCTCCTCTCCATGGGCTCCGACTATGCCTTCAGACCCGCCATCAGGGCGTGTGTAAGCAGCAATGTACCCCGTCAGTATTTCGACACAGGCCAGAACGCCGGGCTCAGTAAAACTCTCAATGACCACGGTGTGCCGTTGGAGGAAGGCAACGAGAAGAAGTCGTCTGAATCTGGCAATGGTGGTGGTGGTGGTGATGGTGATGGGAAGGAGGGAGGCAAAGTGGGTCTGCATGCATTTCGTGGACGACTGGCCACCTCGTATGCAGTGCTGTGCATGCCCGGGCTCGGCGGTGATAGCTACCGCGTGTGGGAGTCGTTGGCGCTGGGTGCGATGCCAGTCATGGAGAAGGGCATGGGGCTCGACAGGACAGTGTACAAGCTCCCCGTGCTGCTAGTGGAGGACTTCGCAAGCGTGACGGAGGCACTTCTGAGAGAGGCTTATGCACAGGCAATGTACATTGCACTAGACCCTTGTGCTGATGATGCCAACTTGCACGGCACTCCGCAGTGCATGAGTTTCGAGTACGAACGTATCACCACCGCGTACTGGGAAAATCTCATATACGAGGTGTCTCTATCGAGGAGCCTCGATGCCGTGCTTGCGAAGCACCCCATGGCAGCCACTGACACTGGCTTCACGAGGCCCCTCGTCCCCTTCTACTGCGATGCTGGCTGCGGCCCAGGCACCAAGAGGACACCCAGTGTGAGCTGCGGCATCGACACAAAGCGAGATTTTGCCACCTACAAGTTCAACTACCCCTAAGGGAGTACGCGCTGTATTAGTACTGTAGCACTTTGAACAAATCGTACATGCATTCACACTACTATAAATCAATTCACTTCCTCTTACCCTCGAGCGTGATCCACCGCTTTGGCGACCTTCAGCTCGTTCATGTACCCCTCCTGGAGGTCGGAGCCGAGGAACCTGTCTGCTTGGTGAACACATGGACTTGCATCACCATTAAAATTGGCAATCCACTTGTCGCTGCCGCTACCTTGCAGTATCCCCCACGCCTTAAGATCGTGCTTAAGAAGTGCACGTGTACCGGGGTAGTACGCTCCGATCGTGTTCACAGGCCCCTCTCCCTGCGGCAGCACTTTCACAGACATAAATCGCTCTAGTAGCCCGCCGTATGCCATCCAGTTGGTCAGCCCTTGGTCCATACCGAGTGACAAACAGCCCTGGTTGCTGCTGTCTTTCTCTCCTGTCCTGACGTGCGGATCTAGCTGGGATATTAATAGGCTGGAGAATGCCACGATGGCGTCGCGTGTACCCATCACAACCCCGGAGCATATAACCGGATTAGCCCCAATCTTGCGGAGGGCCTCCTCACCGTAACAGCCGTGCACCCAGCCGCTGTTGAAGGGACAGCGGTAGATAGCCTTGTTCGGATACGGCTCCTGAAATAGGGCCAGCTGATAGTGCGGCCGTCCCCATTCCCACGTTCGGTATGAAAAAGGGTTAGACTGGAAGAAGACGTCTGCGAAGTCACTCACCATCACTTCCTCCAATACACTGGAATTGTACTGCCTGGCCCACCACTGGTACAGCTGGTATCTCAATACATTGGGACTGAAATCTATAGCGCCCGTGGGGGTTGGGGCTCCTTGTGGATCCAGTATCCTGCACTTAATGTCTGGCTCCACGCCACTGCACGAGGTCCTCACGATGTAGACGATCGCCCCACATCTCTTCAACTGAAGTAATAGTGACTTTTGTGCATCGGGCTGCACTGCAACTACAATATCTCCTTTATACCCAGTCTCACGTAAGGTACCACAAAACATCTGCCCCTCGAGGCTGGTATAGTCCTTCGATAAAGCAGCGGAGAAAACCGCCTGGGCTGACGCTGGATTCTGCTGGGCACCCCAGCTCTCGGGTTTGAACCAGGGTGGCACCTGTGAGCTTTGTTGCACCTCGTCAAGCAGGCGCACCAATCGGCTCTTCTTAGCGTTGCTTGAGCGCCCTCGGAAGTGTGATTTTAAGAGAGCCTCATGATCAGCCTTTTCTGAGCGCCCTCGGAAGTGTGATTTTAAGAGAGCCTCATGATCAGCCTTTTCTGCACCCGATAGGACGAAGATGAAAATTGTGAGTATAAACAGCCTTTGTAGCTCAATAATACGCCGCATCTGAGACAATTTAGCCGCCTCTGATAGCCACAACACTTCTAAGCCTAACAAAACACATTTTGTAACAATAAACGGTTTTGGTAAAGCGTAAAATGCAAGCGTTTTGGTCTAAAGACAGCAGGGTTCGTGCTTTTCAGTGATTTAAACTGAGTATACCCGTCAATTAGACTACCAACAACCGTAGGAAATGTCGGAGAAGTTCTCAGACGAGGAAATCAAGGTGCTGAGGAGCCTGTTTGACTCCTGCGACACTGAGAGGAGTGGCCGAATCCATATCAACCAGCTTCCCGGTCTATTGGCCAAGCTTGGTAAGACTGACGATGAGGTAATCACCATCACGGAGCTGGGAGCCCGCGTGACGGACGAGAGTGAGGGGCAGTTGACGTTCGCAGGCTTCATTCAAGTCCTGGAGGAGTCCGAACCAGTGACAGAGATGCCCTTCGAGGGGCCTGACCCAAAGGTGTTGGAGTTCTTGCGTATCTTGGAGGAATATCGTGTGAAATGTGAGGAGGAGGGCAATTATTTGGAAGCTGGTCGGGCGCACAAGCAGTTGTCAGTGTTGAGGAAACAGGAGGAGAAGCGTCAACAGAAGGCCATCAAAGCCAGACAGATTTCCGAGAGGCAGGACGTACAGCTGGCGCACAATATGCAGTTTAGCGACTTCAACTCGGCTTGGGACAAGTACATGGAAGAGTACGACAGCATGGCGCAAATGTACATTCAGCAAATGACGGAACGTCACGCTGCCGTCTTGCTCGAATTTCAGAAGGCACTGAGGCAAGAACTGGCGCAGAAGCCGCCACGGTGGTCACATGAACTGCTTGAGATGAGGCGGAAGCAGCACGTGTGTGCCCGCAACAAGCAGTATGCCGAGGCCCAGAAGATGAAGAAGTACTCAGACAAGGCGGAGGAGAAGGAGCGCAAAGAGATGGAAAGCGCCCAGGCGGTGGTGTTTGCCCGTAGAGAGGCGAAATATAGACAGCAGCAGCAGGCGGAGCTACAGGCACTGCTGAAGCGCATTGAGTGCCGCAGAAAGGAGCACATAAAGCAGAGAAACCTCGATTCCAAGCGTCTGTTGCAGCGCAACAGGAACGTACAGGCTGTGCTGGAGCAGAAGCAAACTATGGAGTGC
>JACLAB010006505.1_pt1 | contig 10855 bp, 8 predicted proteins | sample 8027921 | NCBI WGS metagenome assembly JACLAB01 (sample SAMN15725117, study PRJNA655200) | protist metagenome | isolation source: fluorescence activated cell sorting (FACS) single amplified genomes of... | place: USA: West Boothbay Harbor, Gulf of Maine | collected 2000-07-19
CAAGTTCCGTAGTCAAAGAATCCTCGTTATGGTAATGCGTGAAAGTAACGGTATGTTCCGCCGTGTCGATATTAGCAACTTGTGCCATCAAAACAATAGCCGTGATACCGTTAGGAACGGTATACATAACATCTTCATCACCAATAATGGGTCCTTCTGGGATAACTTTGGTTGTTGTTTTAAATGTATTTAATGGGACTGCCATTGATTAACCCTCTAGTGCTAAGATGTATGGTGTTAGAATTGCGTACAAAGATCTTTCGAAAGTTTCACCTTCGATTGTACCCGCCTGTCTACGGATTGTTAACCCAGCACCAATTCTAAAATCACCCAATTGGTCCGTACTTGTAAATACTACAAGACCTTCATTCGTTGCTGAATCAAATATTACTTCTTTTGTTGCGTCTGGCACACCACCGTTCTGAGGAATAGCAGTAAATGTGTTAGTACCTGCTCCAACATATTCGAAGGTGTGTGAACTTGATGTGATTACCGATCGTTGTCTAAACGTGATTGCTTGATTCCGAATCATGTCTCGATTTAGAGGCGGTTGAAATTGGATATTATATACACCAGGACCAACAGAATCAACCGAAAGCACAGTGTAATAATAATCTTCAGAATCGAACTTCATAGTATCAGCATAGTTCGGCTTCTTGTAAGCACCGAGTGTGCTTAACCAGTCAGAAGAATCTGTGTTAACAATATTGTTAACCTGAACTATATCATCGTACAATAGTTGATCTGAATCCAAGACCCCTTGGTAAAGAACTGAACTACTACCTGATGCGACAAGACCAAAGTCACCGAAACTACCATCTTATCGATCGATGATAATAATGTAATTGGGTTTAGAGAACTAGCATCTATTTTAGGGACGGAAGTTGATACTCTCGATACGGTGACGACACGAGGCGACTCTACCGATAATGCTATTATAGTGAAAAAAATTACAACAACCGACAGTGCTTATGTTGGAACGGATCTTCAATTTGGAGGTCAATTCCTAGATGCTTCCGGCAGGAGACTCGTTATTTACGATTCTGCTGGCGCGATTCTTTGGGGTTAATAGGAGAAATTAATGGCATCACCATCATCACGACAAGGATTAATTGACTTCTGTTTGCGCAGACTCGGCGAACCTGTGCTCGAAATTAATGTTGATCCTGATCAAGTGGAAGATAAAGTTGATGATGCTATTCAGAAGTATCAGGAGTTTCATAGTGACGCTACTGTTCGCACATACTTAAAGTATCTGATTACTGCCGAAGATGTAGAAAACAAGTATGTTCCAATATCTTCTGATATCATATTTATTTCGAAAGTCTTCCCTTTCACGTCGACATACGGTTCAACGGGCAGTATGTTCGACATTCGTTATCAGATGTTTTTAAACAATATGGGCGACTTCATTAGTTTTGCAGGCGATCTTTCGTATTTGTTTCAAATGGAACAATACATGAGCATGATCGATATGCAGTTACATGGCAACCCTCAGGTTAAGTTTTCTCGTAGACAAAATCGTCTGTATATCTTTGGTGATTTTGAAGACAAAGATTTACAGGCAGGCGACTATCTTGTTGCGGAAATCTATCAGACAATCAATCCCGATTCGCATACAAGTATCTACAACGACATGTTCATTAAGGATTATACAACAGCATTGATCAAACAACAATGGGGTGCGAACCTCAGCAAGTTTGAAGGGATGCAGTTGCCTGGAGGTGTTACACTGAATGGTCGACAGATCTTCGAAGACGCGACAGCAGATATCGAAAAACTTGAAGAAAAGTTAAGAGCCGAGCAAGAACTTCCTGTCGATTTCTTCGTAGGTTAGCATGGCAATTAATAGATATTTCACACAAGGCACTTCTCAAGAACAGAGGTTGTACGAAGATATAATCATAGAATCTTTGAAGATCTATGGTCAAGATGTCTATTACCTGCCTCGCGAGATAGTCAAACGAGACACGATTTTTAGTGATGACACAACCTCACGATTCGATGATGCTTATCGAATTGAGATGTACATTGAAAACGTCGAAGGTTTTGATGGCGAAGGTGACCTTTTCTCAAAGTTTGGTGTAGAGATACGTGATGCCGCATCGTTCATTGTGGCGCGCCGAAGATGGAACAGCGCAATCTCATATTATGAGAACACTGACAATACCCCATTCTACCGACCACGAGAAGGTGATTTAATCTATCTGACGCTTTCTGATTCTTTCTTTGAAATCACAAAGGTCGAGACCGAGAATCCTTTCTACCAACTTAAGAATTTGCCTGTCTTTAGAATTCGTGCTGAACTCTTTGAATATAACGACGAAGACTTCGACACTGGTTTGGCACTAGATAATATTGAATCTAATCATGCTTACCAGAGACTACTCACATTTGATTTGGCTCAGACAAGCGGTAAGTTTGAGATCGGGGATACTCTCACACAAGAGAATCCGAACGGCTTTACGATTAGTGGCGATGTTGTTAAGATAGATGCGTCTGTATCATCACAGTATAAGGTGTGGGTTGCTCACGCGGGTGCTGACGATGGATTGTATCACAACTTTACTACATCATATACAATAACAAATCAAGATGGTGTTGGAGGCGTGCCTTCTAGTGAAAGTGAGGGAGATCTACAAGACGGTAATCAGAACGACGAGTTTGATACGGTTGCTACTGGTCTTCTTGATTTTTCTGAATCGAATCCGTTTGGAGATCCTGCATAATGTTCGGCACATATTTCTATCATCAAAGAATACGAAAAGCAGTCGCAGTTTTCGGTTCACTCTTCAATAACATTAATGTTGTAAGATCGAACTCGGCGGGTGATATTATCAGTCAGATTAAGGTGCCTTTGTCATACGCACCTAAACGAGACTTTCTCGCCAGAATCGATGCGATGGATGATGGGGAACAAGCAGAACGACAGATTGCGATCAAACTTCCTCGGATGTCATTCGAAATACTTTCGATGAATTATGATCCGTCAAGACAACTTCCTAAGATGAACAAGTGTGTCACCTTTCCGGATAACCTTGACACAAGAGCACAATCAATATACACTCCTGTACCCTACACGATTGGTTTTCAGTTGAATGTGTATGCTAAATCACAGGACGATTCTTTACAGATTATAGAACAGATACTACCTTACTTCACACCTCAATACACAGTGACGGTCAAGCCTTTATCTGAGTTTGATACAAAAGAAGACACTCCCATATCATTGACGGGTCTTACTTTCAGTGACGATTACGATGGGCTTATCGAGGCGCGAAGAACAATCATTTACACATTAGACTTCGAAATGAAGTTGAGTCTATTTAAAGAAGTCTCTTCGTCCAGCGCACTTATAACTCAAGCAAATGTTAACTTTTACGAATTGGGCACTACAGATATACTTGAGACTGTTACTGTCGAGACTTTTTCATCACAAGGTCTAGCAGGTAGTATCGCAGAAGACGGTACGATAACGAACACAAACTTTAAGATTAAGTACGCCCCTAGAAATGTTACTTCGTTAGAGATATCAACGAACCCTACAAACGGGGTGGCGACAACTGCTCTTACTGCGAACACCTCAACAACAACTGGTCGAATTATATCGACAGGGTCGTGGACATACACACCTAATGATGACTGGTATGGCACAGACACCTTTGTGGTTCAAGCGAATCTCACTGGAGGTGGTAGTGTAAGACAGACTGTTACCGTTGTAGTCTTTAGTAGAGACGACGCGATCGATCAAACATCAACTCTTGATTTATCTTTGGGTGATAACTTTGTTGATATTGTTGTATCTGCGAATGATCTGTTCGAATCTGATGATGTGTCATACGCTATTGCTGCTGGAGGATATCCAGAACATGGTTCTCTATCTGTAACAAATCAAAGTTCGGGCACTTTTAGATATACACCTGACAATGGATTCACAGGTACTGATCAGTTTACTTACAGGGCGACGGCTTCCGGTATCTCTGAAGCCGGTGTAGTTACTATCGTAGTAATATAGATAGTCTTATCATTTAACATAAATCAGTATAAATAAGTAAAAGGTTTTGAGGATATAAAACATGGCAACAGCAGGCGTTAAAATATCGAGTCTAAGGGAGTTAACTACTGCTGAAGACGCAGACTATATCGTCATCAACGATGTCAGCGCTTCGACGACCAAGAAGATTTCTCGTGCAAACTTTCTAAAAGATATTACTGGCGGCGGTGGCAGTTCATACACTGATGCAAATGTTGATACTCATTTAAATACCGGTTCAGCAAGTACTAACGAAGTATTAAGTTGGAACGGTTCAGATTATGACTGGGTAGCACAATCAGGTGGCGGTGGTACTGCTATTACTGTACAAGACGAAGGTTCAGCATTAGCAACAGCGGCTACAACTATTAACTTTGTAGGTTCAGGTGTTGTAGCGTCAGGAACAGGCGCAACTAAAACAATTACAATTAGCGGTGGCGGTGGTGGCGGTTCATTACCAAGTCGTACTTCCCCATCACAAGCAACATCTTCAATTGCTAACGGTGCGTCTGCTAACATTGACATCACAGGATTTAAAGGATACGCCTTATATACAATTACAACATCAGCCGCAGCTTGGGTAACACTCTATACAGACGGCGCGGCCCGAACAGCCGATGCTTCACGAGGCGAAGGTACTGATCCAACTCCAGATGCAGGTGTTATTGCTGAAGTAATTACAACAGGTGCTCAAACAGTAAGACTATCTCCTGGAACAATTGGTTATAATTTAGAATCAACACCAACAACAAATATTCCAGTTACAGTAAGAAATAAAAGTGGTAGTGGTGCAGTAATTACAGTTACCCTACAAATTCTACAATTAGAGGCTTAATTTAAAATGGAAGAATATATTGTCACTCTTCATAATAGAGAAGACTTAGACGATTTCTATAATGATATGGAAACGCCTGGTGGTGATCTTTATATTCCAGATCGATCAGTTGGCCTTCAACTGAGAAGGTCGATCAGTCGTAACACTCATTATATGCTCTATGATGAGGAAGTAGCAGTTCTCCGAAAAGATGAAAGAGTTCGAGGTGTCGTTTTAGCATCAGATATTGCAGCGTTGACTCAGCAGGATAATGGTTGGTCAGGCGCCGGAGATTACGAACGGACGAGTGGAAGCGCTACGAGCGATTTGCAATGGGGTATATACAGACACGTAGTTAGAGATAATCCATTGGCTGGTGAATGGGGTAGAGATGGCACGACAACCGCGACCGCAGATTTTACAGTCACTTCCTCTGGTAAAAATGTAGATGTTTTAGTCTTTGATGGTTTTTGCGAAAAAGACCACCCTGAATTTGCGGTAAACCCAGATGGAACGGGTGGCAGTCGAGTCAATCAATTCAATTGGTTTTCCCTCACAAATCAATTAGGATTTGGTACTAACGGAACATATGATTATAGCCATAGGGTCGGTGACGAAAGTGGCAGTAATCACGGCACCAGTGTAGGATCTGTGATGGCTGGAAATAGACTCGGGTGGGCAAGAGATGCTAACATCTTCAATCTTCGATCATACACTGGGCTGCAGCCAAATTACGATGCAGATGGTGGGGATAGATTAACTCAAGCTAATTCATGGGACTATATTAGGGAATGGCATGCCACAAAAGCAGTTAATGCCGAAACAGGGAGAAGAAATCCTTTAGTGGTGAACTGTAGTTATGGGCCTTCGGCGAAAAAATCTGATTACGCCGCTGCCGGTCGCGGCATTGAGTCCATGTCTTATAGAAACAGCGGTATTGCTAACTTCAATCCTGGCAGAGTTTTAACTGACAATGAACTTACTGCCCGAGGTGTAGCAGTATATGCGGCAACCGGCAATTGGTATGTCCAAATGAATATAGATGAACTGCCGACCGATTCAGGGTACGTTGCGTTGCAATCAGATGTCGAAGACGCACAGGCAGATGGCATCATCGTGGTCTGCTCGACTGGCAATGAGTTTATGCTTATGGTAAAGCCCGGAAATGTAGACTATGATAATATTGCATTTATTAGCCAAAGTGGTTCTCTTGTTGGTGGTATATATAGCAATCGGCCAGGTGCGAGCGCCAACGGTCAAGTAGTTCCAGAAACTATCTCCGTAGGCAATATCTCTTATGAGAAAAATGACAGAAAAAGATTAGATAGTAATTCTGGTGATCGCGTTGATATTTTTGCGGCTGGGACTGGAGTTCAAGCTGCTGTCAGAACCGGCGGGACAGCCACAGATCCGCGTAATGGAAGTTTTCAAATCAATAAAAGATATGGCACTAGCTTTTCTGCACCTAATGTTGCGGGAGTCGTCGCTCTTCTCTTAGAAAGCAATCCTAATATGACTCAAACAGAAGTTAAACAATGGCTAATAGACAACGCGTCTACCGACAAAATGTACGATACTGGAACTGTAGATATGTCTGATTACCTGAGTATTCATGGCGCACCAAATCGAATACTATATTGGAAAAATCAAAGACCAGAAACAGGAACGGCATTTCCAAAAGTTAATGCAAAAACTAGACCTACAAGTGGATTAGCGTATCCAAGGCCAAGAATAAGAAAGAGAGGTTAAACAATGGCTGGCGTAAAAATAACAGAATTACCGCAACTTTCAGCAACGCCTGATGATAATGATGTTGTTATTATTGTTGACACTGATCAGAACGTCACCAAGCGTATCACGATCCAAAATCTATTAGCGTCTACGGTAAGTGAAGACGAAGATATTGCAGCGCAGACTAGCACAAAGATATTTATTGCAGACGTTGATTCTGATGCTCCCTATTATCCGTTATTCGCATATAACACTCCAACCGCGAATGGAGAAGATTCGGTAAAAGCAGATACAAATTTTACATATAATCCAGGAACAAATGTTTTATCCGCCAATTTCTTTTCTGGTGATGGGTCTCTTCTAACCAATGTGACAGTAGACAGCGCTGAAAATGCGACAAATGCCTTGCTTGCAAATTATGCTACAAATGCTGGGCAGGCTCTCACAGCAGATAGTGCAACAATTGCAAGTAACGCACTACACGCCTTTACGGCAGACAGCGCAACAAATGCTACAAATGCCGTTCTTGCTGCGACTGCGACCCAGTCTTTGGGCGATTTAGATAACGTAATAGATTCCGACACAGGCGCAAGAGTTCTGGGTGATCTTACAGTTGATAGTGATTTACATGTGGGTGGCATTTTATACGGAGATGGCACTGGATTAACCGGTATAACTAGTACAGCGGTTACGACCGCGGCAGAAAAAACTGACGCTAAAGAGGTAGATTCGTCTGGTCTTCATTATCTTATGTTGAGAACCTTGTCGACTGGGTATGACAGTGTCAGTACAACTGGTGATCTGTCATATGATCCTGCAACAGCGGTATTGAGCGCCACATCTTTTCAAGGTGACGGGGCTAATTTAACCAATGTTTCTGCTGCCAATTCCGTTAATGCCAATAATGTTTTAGTTTCGACGGTAACGGACGATACACAGTATTACCTACACTTCGGAAGCGTTGCTTCTGGAAACGATAATGTAAATGTAAATACAGGATTGGTTTACAACCCATCTAGTAATAAACTGTCATCTTCAATCTTTTCGACACCGAATTGGGAAGTGTTTGAAGAAGCAGGTAAACTGTTATTTTCACAAGATGGTGTTAAAAAAATGCGACTCGATTCTTCGGGTAATCTTGCGATTACTGGTACTTTGACCGAAAGTGCGACACTATAAATATCGATAGCCGAAAACTTTGAGGAATTAAAATGGCAGATATAAAAATATCAGAATTACCATTACTGACGAACGTAGAAGATAGTGATTTTCTAGTTGTCAATGATGTGTCTTCGGCAACGACTAAAAAAATTACTCGCGAAAGATTTCTTTTTGGATTACCGTCCAACATAATAGATTCTGGGTCCAACGTAATTGTATCACAAGATGCGACAATTAACAACGATTTGATTGTTGGCGGTGATATAGATGCTACGGGTGATATCTCTTTTGGATCGTTAACAGATGTTGTCGGAGGAATAATTGTTAATCGTTTTATTGGATCTGGAATTCAAAATCACGATAGTAACGGCGCGTTGCCTACTTCTGCCGCAGTTATTGACTATATTACCAACTCTCTTACTGTAAATTATAAGTTTACATTAGGCGTAAGTGGTAGTGATCATTATACATTCAGCGACCCAGATAACATTTGGTTTCCAACTATAGAGGACGATCCTGTATTATATTTGAGAAGAGGCGAAGTCTACACTTTCGTCAACAACTCAGGAGGCGGGCATCCACTTCAAATCCGTGACAGTGCCAGTGGTGTTGCATACAATACTGGGGTGACAAACAACGGAGCGGCAACAGGCAATGTGGTCTTCAAGGTCCCTATGAGTGCTCCTGCGACTTTGTATTATCGGTGTACTAATCACGCTGCCATGGGAAATACAATTAACATTGTATAGGGATTCGTATGCATAGAGGATTCCTCGATAAAGGTAGACGACATATCAATCTGCGGGAGATGCAGGTTGAGAATGTTTTGCCGGAACATTTTGGTCAATTCTACCCTAAGTTTATATCGCTTCTTACTCGGTATTATGAATGGCAGGATCAAAACAATCCGAATGAATTGTTACACCATTTGTTTTCCGCAAGAGATATTAATGAAACTGATATAAGCCTACTCTCCTTCATTGAGGATGAGTTTCTTTTGGGTGAAGCATACTTCGAAGGTTTTGGTGAAGAAGACTATGAGAAGAGAGCCGCCGCTAACTTTTCAAACCATCTCTTTAGATCTAAAGGTACGAAGTTCGCTATCGAGTGGTTCTTCAGATCGTTCTATGGTTTGGACTCTGAAGTGCTTTATCCAAAAGAAAATGTCTTCACATTAAATAATACAACTTCACAGATAGGACCAGATTCGTTACGATATCTTACGAACGATAAACTCTATCAAACCTTTGCGTTATTAGTTCGCGTGGGTGTTCCGCTTTCTAAGTGGAAAGATGTCTTTAAACTATTCGCACATCCTGCGGGTATGTATCTGGGCGCCGAAGTTTCGATTGACAATATAATCTCTGCGAGCGTTTCAGCTAAAATGCTGGACTCGGCGGCGACACAAAGACCAACGAGCGGGTTTACTCTCGTTCCAAACCCCACATCTATAGATGAAGGCGGGACAATTAATTTCACGGTAAATGCTACAAATCTACCCGAAGATCTTGGGTCAATTTACTATTATGTGAGTCATGGTACAACTTCAGATTCTGACTTTGTTGGTCCCATACCCTCATCAGACAGCGCGGCATACTTATCAATCAATGACAACAGTGGTGCGTTTTCTCTTGTAACAAAAATAGACGATCGTGAAACCGAAGGTCCTGAACAGTTTCAGGTTGTATTACGAGATCCTGGCGGTAGAATCCAAAATTCTTCTACAATAACAATTAATGATGTTGTGTCTGTCTATAGTCTGGTGCCTAGTTCATCTTTAGTTAGTGAAGGAACATCAGTATTATTTACAGCAACAGGGACAAATGTTCCTACTGACGGTACTACACTGTATTACTATGTTGAACACATCACTACAGACAGTAACGACTTCTCTGTTGCTCCTCCAGATTCGGCCGCCCCGTTACCTTTTTCGATTGTCGATAATGTCGGTTCTTTTTCTTTAACGCCTGTTGCCGACGGGGACTTATCCGATTCCGGTGAACAGTTTAAAGTAATAATACAAACCTTCGACGGTATTGACAAAGACTCGGCTGTCGTGACAGTTGCTAACACAGCACCTGTTTTCAGTGTGGCAGCGATCGGAACGATTGTAGAAGGTAATAACCTTACAGCATCCATTACTGCTGACACAAATGCTATTGGTGATACTTTAAGTTGGAGTATAACAGGTTCAGCAGCCAGCGACGGAAGATTGTCATCTACTTCTGGATCTACTGTTCTGACTTCGACCAGTCAAGATGTTGTGGTCGCAGTCTCGTCTAACGATGCTTATGTCGGACCAGTGAACGGTACTTTCTCAATCACAAACGCTAATTACAATCCTGACCTTACTACAACAAGTGCGTTTGTGATTACAGATGAACCTGTTTCCGCCTCGATTGTAATGAATCCATCAACTGGGCAAGAGGGTGGTTCTGCCACATTCGACTTAACAGGTCGAAATATTCAAGATGGTACATACTATTTTTATATTGAAAATATTACCACCGAGAACGCAGATTTTACTGTAACGCCTCCCGGAAACGCTTCACGAGAATCTGTTGTTGTATCGAGTAATTCTGGAACGACTCAGTCAGTTACCTTTTCTAGTAACGGTGATACTGTCGATCAAAGTTTTTCTGCATTTATGTACGATCAAGCAACAGGCGGCAACTTGGTTGCGTCTGGAACTTTCACTATTGTAGCGCTTGGATATAATATTTTTGAGTCAGTCACTTCAGTCAATGAAGGTGGTTCTGTCACATTTACATTTGAGGTTACGGGGGGCTCTGATGGGACATATTATTACTGGATTGATCCTAACACAGGAATAACATCAAGCGACTTCTCTTCTGGATGGTCGTCATCCGCGAGCAGAGTTTCGTTTGTTGTATCGGGAACCACGGGATCGTTCACTGTGATGTTAGCACCAGATAGAACTTTTGAAGGCACCGAATCATTTACAGTAAAAGTGTCATCAGGAGCAAGCACAGGTGCTGTTATCGAATCTAATACGATTACTGTCACCGACACTTCTGCTCAAGATTATACGATGTCAATTCCTACGATTACTGAGGGTTCAGATTTAATAGTCAACGTCAGTGCAGACGCAGGGT
>JACLAB010007572.1_pt1 | contig 10848 bp, 7 predicted proteins | sample 8027921 | NCBI WGS metagenome assembly JACLAB01 (sample SAMN15725117, study PRJNA655200) | protist metagenome | isolation source: fluorescence activated cell sorting (FACS) single amplified genomes of... | place: USA: West Boothbay Harbor, Gulf of Maine | collected 2000-07-19
GTCCCGGAGAAGTACCCCGGCGCCAAGTCCGCGAAGGCTATCCAAGGCAAAGGTATCTGCGCCGTGGTCTGCCTCGACCCCGCGGGCGTGGTGGCGTTCAAAGCGGCCAACGCGCCGCCGCCGCCCGAGCTCGACGCCGAGGGCAACCCGATCGAGGAGGAACCCGAGGTGGACGCCGACGGTAACCCGATCGAGAAACCGGAGGTTCCCGTGCCCACGCTGGTGTGCGTGGGGCTACCCCCGATGGAGCCGAAGCAGCCGAGGCCACCGCCCAAGGAAGTTTCCGAGGAAGCTGGTGAGGGCGAAGAGGAGGGCGAGAAAGAGGAGGAGCCCCTGGAGGATCCCAAGCCCAAGGCGCTGACCTTCGACCACGTCATCTACCCCAACGCCAGATCCCTGGACACACCTGAGACGACGTTCGAGATGCTCAAGGGTGTCTTCGCGGTCAAGGTCCGGCTGCCGGCACCCCCCAAGGACAAGGTTGACACGTCCACGTGCGAGGCGGTGCTTCACGACTACGACTGGTACAAGACCGGCGCGCCCCAGCGAACCGTTTTAACGCTCGCGACGAACACCTCGCAGAGCGCGACGGTTCATCTTCCAAGAGGCAGGCACGTCCTGCAGCTCTCCGTCGATCCTGGGTTCTACTTCACCGCCGACGTCAGGTCGCAAACGGCGTTTGACATGGACCAACCCGCGAAGATGCTCGAGGAGAAACAACTCGCGGCGCCTTCACTCGCGGAAGGTACCTACCCCGAGATGGCGGCTGGCGACTGGCACGTCTGGTTCCGCCGTGTGTTCAAGGTTGACAAACCCACGACGGTGTCCGCGGCGCTCGAGGTTCCCGACGATGCCATGTCCCCGTTCGCTCGGTTCGCGGTCGTGGACAACGACGGCGCCGGGGAGGTGACGCACTTCGTCGCCGGCGCGGCTCCCCCGAAGTCGTTCGAGCCCAACACGCACGGGTACACCGTCATGGCGTACTCCAAGTCACTCACGCCGGTGCCGTCGGGTCCGTGGCGGCTCAGCGCGCTCTGCGACTCGCCACTCGCGTCATTCGACGACCAGCCCGTCGGCGAGCCCACACGGTTCGACGGCGAGTACAGACCAAACTACTCGCACCTGGTGGCCCGCGTGCGTCTCGCGATCAAAAACCGGTCGCTGCTGTCGATTCACTTCGAGAGCGACCTTCCCGCGGGGTTCACGGTCACGCTGACGGATCCAGAGGATGGGTGGGAGGAGATGCAGGCGGAGTACCTTCGTGGCGGGCACAAAGGGCACCTACGGGGAACGGAACTTCACAGGTGGGTGTCGACTCGTACTCAACCCACACCCAAATACCCAATTACCATACCCAATTACCACCCAATTACCACCCAATTACTAACCAATTACCCCTCACTTCACAGGTGGGACGCGTACACGATGCTCACCGTTCCCGCGATGTGCTTCGAACCCACGGAGGCGAGCAAGTACCTGGTGCTGGAGGTCAAGCTGGACAACCCGCGGTGCGCGTTCGACGTGCAACCCAACGGCGATATCCCGAGCGACATGCGCTGGAAGCTCACGGCGTACGCCTCGGATCCCGCCGCCGTCGAATGGACCGTCGACACGGCTCGAGAAAGCTATTTCGACCAAACGCTCTCTTCGTGGAACGCGGACGCCTCTCGCAAGTCCAAGGCGACGGAAGCCTACGCCAAGCGCGTCGCGGAGCTTCGCGCGAGGGAGTATTCCGGCGGGGAGAACGCGCCGCCAACCCCGGCGTACCGCGAACTCTCCGGAGACATCGCGGCGCACGCGGGGGCCAAGGCTCTTCCTTTACCGGAGGGAACCGAGCCCCCCGCCGCCGACGCGGAGGAGGCAGATCCCGGCCCGCCGGTCATCGAGCTCGACCCACTGGCGCACAGGCACGTGCGCCGGGGTACCGGCGAGCGCAAGGTGATCTCCATGTCGGTGTACGAGGAGCGTGAGGCGCACTTACGGTCGCAGATTGAGGCGTCCAAGGCGAAGCTGGCGGCTTTTGTGGAGGCGAGGGAACGAGGTAAGGAGTCGCGGCCCGAGCGGGTGACCGCGAAGAAGGCTGAGTTCAGGTCGTGGAGGCAGGGCGCCAGTCAACGGTTGAACGAGACGGCGCGGAGCAAGCGCGCGGCGTACCTTCAATCGCTCAAGCCGCAACCGGCGGATGGGGACGGGGACGCTCCGGCTGAGTAGTAGGCACACTGGCGCTAATAAAAAGTTCATTTGACCAATCAAATCACGAGTCCACCCCGAAACCCCGAGCAGGTTTGGATCAGGTGAAGCGCTTTTTCTTGTGACACACACCATGTTCGCGCTGGCATCGAGTGCGACCGTGGCCATCGCGGCCCGGGCACCCGGCGTTCCCCGCCGTGGTAGCTCACGTGTGTTGAGGACCCCGAGCCGCGGTAAACTCATCGTTCGTCGCGTCACGCAGCCCGAGGAACCCGGCCCGGACGATTTCGTAACCTTCAACTCCATTGTCGGCGCCGGGGCTTGGGACGTGGTGCAGGCGCAGGTGCGGGAGGCGGCGGTGGACGGCAAGCTCACCGCGGGCGTCCTCGGCGCCGCGTATTCGGTGTACGAGAAGTGCAAGGAGATCGAGGAGAAGCCGGAGGTGCTCAAGACGCTGGAGAACGTCATCCTGCTCCTCACACAGACGCTTCAGCAGCTCGACGCCACGCCGGCGGTTAGACTGATCGACGAGCTCATGACGTACGATCCCTTCGCGGACGGCGACAAGGTGCGCGCCGTGGTGGACGACGCCATCGCCGGTGGCGATGTCAAGTCGGATGACATAAAAGGCTCGCTGCAGATGATGCTGGACGGCATGGCGGAGCAGGACGAGGCGTGGGAGAAGCACGTGGCGCAGGCGTCGCAGACGTCGTCCAAGGAGGAGTTTGAGCAATTATTGGCTCATGCTTCGGGGCGGATGGAGGCGCAGCGCAGGCTGACCCAGCTCAAAGCCATCTGCGACGCCAAGTGAGTGAGTTAGTACGTGTGAGTGCGTGTGTGTGCACCCAAGGTTGCGTGATTCGTGTCATAGTGTCGCGTCATCGCCGGAAGACCAGGAAGACCTATAATATTTTTTGGCAATATATTCCAGCTACCTAATAACATCGACGCGGTCCTACTTACCCTCCCCGGCGACGAGCAAGGCGTGCGCTTCGCCCATGGTATCGCGCACGTTCCGGTCCAACCCTTCGTCTCGCGATGCGGCGAGCAACGACGCCGCGAGACCGGAACCCCGGCTTCGCATCGCCGTCGCGATGGCCGGTTCCGCCGCCATCTTTCTCAGCGCGCTCGCCGCGACACCCGCGCACGCCACCCGCGCTTCCCTCCTCGACACCACAGCTGTGTCGGCACCCGGGTCGGCACCCTGCTGTGACGGCACCCTCGGCACCCGCCGCCGTGTGAACCACCATTTCTTCGGAGCGGTGGGAACGGACGCGTTGGACACGATGCGCACGAGGGCGTCGGCGGCGCCGTTGTTTTCCACAGCCGCCGCCACTAACTGGACACCCCCCGGCGCCGCGAGGACCGTCATGAGCCGTGAGACGCCCGTGCGCTGGAAGAGGACGTCTTTGGATCGAAGCATCTGCGTCGCGCTGGATGCGGTGCCTCCGCCTGGAACGAAGGGTGGGTCAGCGATCGAACACGAGTCATGGGTCGATGGAAGGTGAGAGAGATGGGACTCCGATGATGGGTGTCACGTGGCTCCATGGGACGCACCGACGAGTGGAAAGATGTAGTATCCCAGGTACACCGCGGCGCCGACGGAGGTTAGGGTGATGAGCCGCGTGCGCATGCTGCTCTGCGCCTCGTCCAGGCCCGCCGCCATCTCCTGCGCGGGGAGTTTCACGAGGTACTCGCGCGTGGCGTCGCCCGCGATCGAGGACGTGGAGGTGGTGCCCGGCGGGGGATCCCGCGCCTTCCTTGGCGCCCCCTTGGTCTTGGACTTCGCGAACGATGACGACGACGACGCGAACCCACCTCGTGGTGTCGTCGTCGCCGGATGGCACACGCGGGACGACGCGAGGCTCGCCGCCCTCGCGGCAGCGCGCGCCGCTTCCCTGCGCATCGCGATGTGGGGAGATCTTTTCTGTGTGTGTTTTGAGAGTGATTTTTCAAAGTCAACAACTAGACGCGCGACCCCCCATCGTTCGTTACCCCCCGCTCTTTGCTCCACCACCTCCCTATTCCTTCCCGTCGTCGGACGCCTTGACGATGATCGGTATGAAGATGTACCCCAGCACGACGATGAACAGGAGCGCGAATATCATCTTGATCTTGAACAAGCGCCACCACATGGCTCGCTTGATGTTGTCGCTGCGCCGTTGGAACTGCTGCGCTCCGTCCCTCAGCGCCTCAGCCTTGTCCTCGACCGCTCCCACGGTCTCCGCGTTGTCCAGCATCTTGTTTATGTTGCCCTCCATCGTCGCCTTGACGTCCTCCACCTGAAGCGACACCGCGGTGAGCTTGTCCACCTCGCCTAGGTCTTCGTACCGTCGGCAGGTTGACGCCAAGGTTGGCATGGCGCCCTGGAGCTCGCCGTCCCGCGAGGCGGCCGCGATGTCCTCGGCGCCTCGTACCGCCTCTTTCACCATCTCGCGGATCTCGTCCAGGAGCTTGAACGCGCTGCGGCGCGGGTACTCGGGCGCGGTGATGACCGCGAGGACGTCCACGTCGCCCGCCGCGAGGTGAAGGGTGCCTATGGTCTGGTCCACGGTGACCGTCAGCTGGCCATTGGGCTTGAGGTTGCCCGAGCGCAGCACCTTGTTCGCGGTCTCGGTCACGGCGGGAGTGGCGCCTTTGCCCTTGAACGACGCGAGCGTGAGGCCGTCGGAGAGGCGCGCGAACGCGGCGTACCGAATGTTACCCATGGAGCCCCGTGGATGCCCGACTAGATGCCCTCTCCGTAGATGCCCTTTCACCCGTTGGCCTTCTCGACGTCCTAGCACCTAGATCTAACGTTCGACGACGCGAGTCGCGGTTCCGACGGCGGATCCGAGTTCACACGAAACGCGTGAGGCGCTCGGTGGGTCCGTGAGTCGGTCGCGCGTGTCCGGGAGGCCCGGGCGACGCTCGCTGTGCCGTCGGTGGACCGGCGCTTGTTTCGGTTGGGTTGGCACGCGTTGAAAAAGATTCTAATCATCGTGTATATGAATCTCGTATGATGTTTAGTCACATTTTTTCGTATTTGTACTTAGACCGTATGGGAAGTCAGTCAGCGGAGTTGGCACTTCGAAATAGCATCGGGCAACCTCCATTTTTCTCCATCGGCCATCGGCCCTGCCGACACTCGAGCCCGCCCTCGACGACCTCCCATCGTCGAACGGTTCCTACGCCACCGGCACCATCACGAGCTCCCTCCGACGTGCCTTAGGCCCGCTCGGCGCGCTCATCCACCGCGGCGTCACCCAGACCCAGCCCGCGCTCCCGAGGCTTCAGCTCGGCCAAGCCGCCGCCGCCGCCTCCGACTCTCCCATCGCACCGACTCTCGTCGCACACGCACGTCGCTTCATCGGCATGACGCTCACACCCGACGAGAAGACGCTGGACCCCCCCGAGGGGTTCACCGTCCTACAGGAGGGCAAAGCGCGCATCCTCCAGAGGGAGAACGACGTCTTCTACAACAAGGCGCAGGTGGTCAACCGGGACCTGTCGCTCAGCGTCATGCGCCAGTTCCAAAAGGTTCGCGGCGCGGAACACGCGGAGACCAAACGAGCACCGAAGAACAGGCGTTTAAAGGGACTCATGTGCGTCACACCCAAGGACAGCAAGGTTCTACCGCACCTCATGAACCCCGACGAGATCGAGGACATGTACAGGACCAAGCACGACGAGCCCGACGGGGGCGACGGCGATGGCGACAAGAAGGACGAAGACGAAGCGCCGAGAACGAAACCGCCGCTCAAACCCATCCGCATCCTCGAGGGCATGGCCGCGTCCGGCCTCCGCGCCATCAGGTACGCGCGGGAGCTCGACGACGTCGGATGCGTCGTCGCCAACGACCTCGATCCAACAGCTGTGGCGTCAATCGCCCGAAACGTCGAATTCAACGCGAACCATTCGGAAGCGGCGGATGCGGCCGTCGCCAAGGTTGTCCCGAGCGCGGGGGACGTGCGCATGCTCATGATGACGCACGAGAAGATGTTCGACGCCGTTGATTTGGACCCGTACGGAACACCGTCCACGCTGCTCGACGGCGCGGTGCAGACGGTTGCCGACGGCGGTTTACTCCTCGTCACCGCGACGGACATGGCGGTGCTCTGCGGTAACAACGGTGAGGTGTGCTGGACCAAGTACGGCGCGTACCCTCACCGCGCCAAGTACTGCCACGAGCAGGCTGTGCGGATCCTGCTCGGCGCCATCGACGCCGCGGCGGGCCGGTACAAGCGTCACATCGTCCCGGTACTTTCCGTGTCGGTTGACTTTTACATCCGATGTTTCGTCCGCGTGTACACCTCCGCGGCGGAGGCTAAGCTCGCGCCCACGAAGGTTTCGTACGTGTACCAGTGCGTGGGATGCGACACGTTCGAGTCGCAGCCGGTGGGTAAGGCTGTGCGGAAGGGTAACAGCACCAAGTTCCAGGCTGGGTCCGGGCCGGCGGTTCCGCAGTCGTGTCCCAACTGCGGCTGGCACTACAACATGGGCGGACCGTTCTGGACCGAGCCCATCCATTCCATGGACTGGGTCCAATCGATCAAGAAGCAGGTGGAGGACAACAAGGCGATGTACCCTGGATACGACAAGATCCACGCGTTGCTCACCACCGTCTCCGAGGAGTTACCCGACGTCCCGCTCCACTACGACATACATTCCATGTCGCACTGCCTGCGAGTCACGCCGCCCCCCATGGCGCTCTTCCGATCGGCGCTCATCAACGCCGGATACCGCGTCTCACCCGCGCACTGTAACCCGCTCGCGGTGAAGACGGACGCACCGGCGCACGTGCTGTGGGATATCCTGCGGTGTTGGGTGAAGGAGCACCCGGTGAAGGCGATCCCGGAGAAGACCCCGGGGGTGGCGATACTCGCCAAGGAACCGGAGTTGACCGCCAACTGGACCAGGGTGAACGGTGCGTTCACCAAGGCGCAACGGGACGGCGTGACGCGGTTCCCGGTCAACCCGACGGCGAACTGGGGTCCGAAGATGCGCGCGGGGCGGCCGATGCCGGGCGGGGGGATGGAGAAGCAGGGGATGACGAAGAAGCAGCGAACAGAGGCTGGCAAGTAGGCGACGTAATAGGTCCCGTAATATTAAGTAGCTGAAGTGTCCGAGAGGTTCGGCGCGTATCCATCGGCGCGTATCCATGCGCCCGGTACGGCCGCTTCTCGACTAAGACCATCCCTAACGCGAGTGATGCCTCCTTCTTCATCTTCTTCGTGTCGGGCGTGGTCTTCTTCTTCTCTTTCTCTTTCTCCGCGGCTTTCCGCTTCTTCCCTGCGACGGACGTATCTTTCTTGGGCTTGGGCTTGGGCTTGGGCTTGGGCGGCATTGTGTGTTGATGTGTCCGAGAGAAACCTCCCACGAGCCTCGAAATATCGCGTTTTTATGTTGTGCGCTCCCATGCGTGGCGTCACTGTCGGGGCGGCGCGAGTGCCATTCGCCGCCGCGTCAGTCGGAGGACACGCGATGGCGTGCCCGATGCGAGTGTGGCTGCTAGTGATATCGGGCGTGGTCGCGGCGTACCTCGCGTGGACGTCGTCGCTCTTCAGCGGCGCCTCGCTGGACGAGGGATGCGACGACGAACCAGCGTCGAATGGTAGTCGCGCGGGCGAGGGACGCGAACGGAAGAGGGGGGCGAACAAGATGTCGTGGAGGGACTGGGGCTGGTTCGCCATCGATGGACTGTCGGGGAAGTACCTCTACAGCGTGGCGGTGAACGGCGACGGGAAGGCCGGTACACGACGCTCGGCGCGAAAGACAACCGCGCGGCCGAGACGTGATTGAGTAAGAGACTCTTAGATTAGACTTTGGAGAGCGCCCGCCGCCGCGAGCGCCCGCGATGTAACTTAGAACAAATTCACTCGTGTGACATTGACATCAAATGGCAAGTAAAGCGCGTGCGATCGGTAATAAAAACGCCGCCGCGCGGGAACCCACGCCCCAACCTCTCCCTGCCCACTCCCTCCTCTCATCATTTCCTCCGATAAAAAACTTATACTCACTCGCTCTCATCACGACGGGGCTCCGAGGTACTGAGCGACGCGGAGCAAGTCGCCAAAGACACCACCCGCGGTCACCTCCGCACCGGCGCCGGGTCCCCGCACCACCAGCGTGGACGGACCGACGTAGCGCTTCGTCTCGAACGAGATGATGTTGTCGCTGCCGGACAGCTGGCCGAACGGGTGGTCGCTCTTGTACCGCCGGAGCTCCACGGCGCCAGTCTTGTTCACGACGTCGACGACGCCGACGTAGCGGAGCTTCTCACCCGCGGCCGCCGCCTCGGCGCACTTGGCGGACATCTCATCGTCGTAGTCCGGGAGCTTTTGCATGAACTCATCCACGGAGTCGACCGCGCGGAGAGGCTCGGGAACCAAGGATTCGACGGGGACGTCGTCGAGCTCGATGTCGATGCCGCACTCGCGGGCTAAGATGACAACCTTCCGGGCGACGTCGGTGCCGCTCAAGTCGTCCCGTGGGTCCGGCTCGGTGTAACCGAGCTCCTTCGCGCTGGACACCACGTCGCTGAACTTGTCACCGGCGCCGTAGGTGTTGAAGATGTACGAGAGGGTTCCGCTGAAGATGCCCTCGATCTTGTTGATGCGGTCGCCGGAGTCGCGAAGGTTGTTGAGGGTGGAGAGGATGGGAAGACCGGCGCCGACGGTGCCCTCGTAGAAGTAGTGCGTGTACGAGTTGCGCTGGATGTTCCTAAGCTCCTTGTAGTACGGAAGGGGACCGCTGTTGGCCTTCTTGTTGGGCGTCACGACGTTGATGCCGCGTTGAAGCCAATCCTTGTAGTGAAGCGCGACATCCTCCGACGCGGAGCAGTCGATGATGACCGAGTTGGGCGCGCCGCTGTCGGTGACGGTGTTGATGAACCCCTCCATGTCCATCTCATCACCGTTCGCGTAGTCATCCTCCCACGTGCCGAGGTCCAGCGCGATGGAGTCGTTGTCGACCGTGAGCATCTTGGACTGCCCGGCGACGGCGACGACTCGCAAGTCGACGTTGTAGGAAGTCTTGAGCTCGGTGAGCTGCTCCTTCATCTGCCGGAGCAGTGTTTTGCCCACGAGCCCGGGGCCGACGATGCCGACGGACATGACCGTCTTGGAGAGGTAGAACCTGCCGTGGACCGCGCGCAACGCCTTGGCGATGTCCTTCTTGGAGACGACGCAGGTGATGTTGTACTCGGAAGCGCCTTGCGCGATTGCCACGACGTTGACGGAGGCGTTGGCGAGGGCTTCGAAGAGCATGGCTGAGACGCCCGGGGTCTGGCACATGTTCTGGCCGACCGCCGCGAGGATGGCGCACTCGTCCACGACGGTGACCTCCTTGATGCGGCCGGCGGCGATGGCCTTTTCGAATCGCTTGTTCAGCGCCTTGACCGCGGCGCCGGCTTCGTGGCTGCGCACGGCGAAGCAGATGGAGTGCTCCGAGGACGCCTGTGAGATCATGACGACGTTGCATCCAGCCTCTTTCACCGTCTGGAACACCGCGTTGGCGGTGCCCGGGACGCCGACCATGCCGGTTCCCTCGACGTTGATGATCGTGACGTCCTCGATCGTTGCGAGGCCTTTGATGAAGTTGACTCTGTCGGAATTGACGTCGATGGGGTTCATAGCTCCGTCGGTATTAGTGGTAACCTCGCACTGGTCGCAGATGCTCGTGCCGGGCGCCGCCTGGTTAAAGTAGTTCCGGAGGACAACCGGGATGTGATACCGCATCGCCGGAAGTGTGGTGCGCGGGTGCAACACGTTGGCGCCAAAGTACGACAGCTCCCACGCCTCGTTGTACGACAACGATTCGAGGCAAACCGCCTCCTTGACCTTGCGAGGATCGGCGGAGTACACGCCGTCGACGTCGGTCCAGATGGTGATCGTCTTGGCGATGAGCATGGCGCCGAAGATGGTGGCGGAGTAGTCGGAGCCGTTGCGCTTGAGCGTCGTCGGGACGCCCGTGGGTGACCGCGCGATGAACCCGGTGGCGATGAGCACGCGGCCGGCGCCGGCGGCGGTGTGGCCTGTAAACAAAACACGACGTCAGTCTCACTCTAATTGCCCACACGAATATAAAAAAGTAGACTCACCTCGTTCGTCGAAAAGTTTGTCGAGGTTGGCGTTGGATCGCTCGTAGTCGACGTCCACGCCGCCGTCCTCGGCGTCGGTGACGACGAGGACGTCGCGCGCGTCGATCCACTCCGCGTCGAAGCCCTTGCAGCGGATCACCGCCGCGCACAGGCGCGCGGTCCACAGCTCTCCGTGCCCGACGACAAAGTCCGCGAATGCCTGCGTGGATGTACCCGCGATGGACATGGCGCGGAGCATCGCCCGTAGGTCCTCGAGCTCGGCCATGAAGTTGTCCATGTACTTGGAGAGTTCCTCCGGGATCGTGAGAAGTGCCTCCGCGGTCGATCGGTGTTTGTGCTCGAGCTTGACGAGTTCTTCTTCGTACGCGGGGTTGCGCGCTGCGGCCATGTCGGTGGCGTTGATGAGGCAGTCGGTGACCTTGGGCTCGCCTTTGGTCGCGACGCCCATGGCTGAGACGACGCCGAATGTCTTGACGCCGGACTTGGCGGACTCGATGAGGAGATCGCACACGCCGGAGATGCGTTCGAATGAGCCGACGCATGTTCCTCCGAACTTGTGCACTTCGTGTCCGGATCCC
>JACLAB010016779.1_pt1 | contig 10846 bp, 10 predicted proteins | sample 8027921 | NCBI WGS metagenome assembly JACLAB01 (sample SAMN15725117, study PRJNA655200) | protist metagenome | isolation source: fluorescence activated cell sorting (FACS) single amplified genomes of... | place: USA: West Boothbay Harbor, Gulf of Maine | collected 2000-07-19
GTGCGTCGCGCGGTGGCGGCGGCGATCGCGCTCAAGCCGCCCATAATGGGCTTCCCGGTGGATTGCCTGGATACCGGAGTCTCGGAGTATCGCGGTAGTGGCGTTCAACCTCCGAGTCTCGGCGGCAGTACTGAGGACGTCATCACGGAATGGCGCGAAAAAGATCTCCGCGAAAAGACGAAAACGCGCAAAGACGGTTCGTTGCGCGAGTGCGTTTTGCTCAAGCCGGGGTCGACGGTGGACGACTTTTTTGAGGAGGCGCGGCGGATCGGCGCGTGCGGGAACGGCGAGCTCGTGCGGTCCGAGACGAGCGACATAGAGGGGAGGCGCAGGACGCTGCGCAGGGACGAGCTCGTGGCCGCGATCCCGGGGGGGGTGGTCAAGTTCTACGTGAACAGGAAGGTGAAGTGGCAAGGGAAGAGGTAGGGAGCGCTACTTGTAGAGTTTTTTTCACCTCTGCCCTGACTGTCAGCACGTCTTCGTAATGTCTCGTTTTCGCGCCATTGTGCGCGGCCGAGGAGTCTCGGGGTGCCCAGACCTGTTTGCGCACGCGGGCTCACTCGGCGTCATGATGTCGCCGTCGAGCGACGCGCAGCTCGCGAAGGACGCGAAAGGTACGTCTCGCTCGATCTCGCGACGAGCGGAATCGCGTTCCGCCGCGTTTCCTCCGACCACCACCCGCGCGCCTCGCCGTCCCCTCTCAGATCCGATCGGTGCGATTTCCCACCGCCGCACACGCGTCGACGCGACCCGCGCTGAGCTGATCCCATCTCCGTCTACGAACACGCCACCTCGCAGTCCTGATGGTCGGCGCCGGCGGCATCGGGTGCGAGCTCCTCAAGACGCTCGTGCTGAGCGGGTTCGAGAACATCCAGATGATCGACCTGGACACCATCGACGTCTCCAACTTGAACCGCCAGTTTCTGTTTCGCCGGAAGCACGTCGGGCAGTCCAAGGCGCGCGTCGCGCGCGAGAGCGCGTTGAAGTTCCGGCCGGGCACATCCATCGAGGCGCACCACGGCAACGTCAAGGACGACAAGTTCAACATCGAGTTTGTGAAACAGTTCGACGTCGTGCTCAACGGGCTGGATAACCTCGAGGCGCGCAAGCACGTCAACCGTCTGTGCCTCGCGGCGGACATACCTCTCGTCGAGAGCGGCACCACCGGCTACCTCGGGCAAGTCACCGTGCACGAGGGCAAAAAGATCAACGCGTGTTTCGAGTGTTCTCCCAAGCCCACGCCAAAGTCGCACCCGATATGCACGCTGCGGGACACGCCCGAGAAACCCGTGCACTGCGTGGCGTACGCCACGGACCTGCTCTTCCCGCGTCTCTTCGCGTCCAACCGCGAGAAAACCAGCGACTTGGACGAGGAGGACGCCGTCGACGCGCGCGCGTTCACGCGCGACGCGGAGAATGACGAATCCTTCGCGACGTTCGCGACGCGCGTTTACGATTTCGTATTTCGGAAGAAGATCGAGGCGTTGCTGCTCAAGGAGGAGATGTGGGAGAAGCGCTCTAGGCCGAAACCTTTGCCGGCGTTTCGAGACGTCGTCAAAGGCGAGAGCGCCGACGACGTCGCCGCCGGCGCGGACGCGACGCTTCGGAAGCCGTCGGCGTCGGAAGCCGTCGGCGTGGCCGACGCGCAAAAAGTGATGACTGTCGAACAAGCCGCGCGTGTCTTCGTGTCCTCGGTGGCGCGGATCATGACCCGCGACAAAGAGGCGGCGTCTAAGCGCGCAGACGGCGTGTGCGGCACGGACGCGTTCGATAAGGACGACGCGTTGGCGGTGGATTTCGTCGCCGCCGTGTCGACGCTGCGGTCGGCGAATTACGGCATTCCCCCGCAATCGCCGTTCGACGTCAAAGGGGTGGCCGGGAACATCGTGCACGCGGTGGCCACCACCAACGCCATCGTGGGCGGGCTCATCGTGTTGGAGGCGATGAAGATCCTGCGCAAGAAGAAGGACGCGAAGGGGGTCGAGGACGACGCGTCCGCGAAACAGAAATCGTATCCGCCTTGTCGGTACACGTTCGTGAAGAAGCGCGCGACCAACAACCGGCTGCTCGAGCCGGTGGAACCCGACCCGCCCAACGCGTCGTGCGCGGTGTGCGGCCAGGCGCGCCTGGAGCTGGTGTGCGACACCGAGTCCTTCACGCTCGGGCGCCTGCTTCACGACGTGCTGAAAAAGAAGCTGGGCATGCACGCGCCCGAGATCAACGCGCCGGAGACTGTGCTGTATGAGCACCCGGAGGGGCTGGAGGAGGATGAGATTGCGCAGTACGAGAAAAACCTGCTGGCGGTTTTGACGGCGACGCCGGCGGGGGGCGTCCGGAACGGCACCGAGCTGGACATCACCGACTATTCGCAGAAGTTCGAATTCAAGCTGCTCGTGACGCACAGGCCGAGAAGCGAGTGGGACGAGGAGGAGGACCCCGACCTGTTCATCCTCAGGGGCGACCAGAGCGCCATAGGCGAGGCGGAGGAGGGCGACGGCGCGGAGGCGGGGGGCGACGCCGCCGCGGCGGGCGACGACGACGACGATTTCGAGATTGTCGACGACGGCGACGAGCTGGAGATTGTCGAGTCGGCGGACGCCGGAACGAAGCGCAAGCGGGACGCGTCCGCGGAAGAAGGCGCGGAGGGCGCGGAGAAGGCCCGGCGCGTCGAGTGATTGGTGTGTGCTTTAGAAAGGTACATGTACGGTAATAAAAAGAATGAACGACGAACGAAGCGATGCGCGCGATGCCTCTTCGCGTCACCGCGAGTGTTCGTCCCGCACGACCACCAGCGTGTCCCCCCTGCTATCCCTCGCGATGCGCAGGGTATCGTCGACGTACAGGTTGTCGAACCATCCCTTCCCCACGGGCGGCACCGGCACGGTCACTTTGAAAGGCCACCGCAGCGCCAGCCGCGCGGCGTCGAAGGAAAAGTCGACGCGAACGTCCTCGACGTCATCCGGGTCGGCCACCTGGATGGTGCTGTCCACCTCGAAGACGTTCCCGCTGACGAACACGACGGCGTTGCTCAGCGTGCCAGCGTTGACGTCTATGCGCTGGTACGCCTGCGTGGTGGTGGCTTTGGTTTTCCCCGGTCCCGGCCACTTCTTCAGCAGGAACAGCGTCTCGCGCTCGGACGTCCAGATGAGGCGCCAGTTGGCGGTGAGGCGGTCGTGGGAAGTGTTGGCCTTCTCGGGGGGGGGGCGCCGCCGCGACGAGCGCGTCGATCGCAGCCTCCATCCGCGCTCGGTCCGCTTCGGTGTGGCCCACGCCTCGGTTCTGCTCGGTCGCCAGACGCATCACCTCGTCGCGCTCCTTCGCGACGAAACCGGACCGCCAGGCGTCCGTGGCGCGGCACACATGCGACAGCGACGCGGCACCCGCGAACCGGGAGCCGCGGCAGCGCGGCAGCGCGGGTCGCGCGGGGGCCAACCGGGCTCGTCGAGTGCGTCCGCCCGCCAGTCGGTGGGCCACGCACGCGCGCATCCCGGATGTAGCCGCCATGCGGCTCGGACCGGTGCGATAGAGAGTGACGGCGACTGTCGCGTCGCGTCCTTCCCGCCAGAAACCGGCGAGATTTTTTTCGGGACGCCGAGACGAAAGCGTTTTCTCGTGTCCCGAACAGTCAAGCGCGCGCGCGGGTCGCGCGATGGGCGACGGACGGGGAGAGGCGCGCCCCGGCACGCAGGCGTTCGCGGTTCGGTCGGTGGAGGCGACCGCGTACAGCAGCGACTGGCGGAGTTGCGGCTGGGAGTGGGGCATAGCGCTCGGTCCCCTGCCCGCGTACATTCCCCTGTGCGCCGGGAAGCGGCCGTCCGGTTCCGTGGCGTGGCCGCTCATCCCCCGGCGCAGACGCGAGCGAGGCGCGCCGCACAAGCAGGACCTCGTGCTCGGCGCGCTGTGCTTGGGCGCGGCGTGCGCGGCGGGCACGGTCGCGCGATTCGCGTGCTCGGGCGAGCTCGCCGCCGGCTCGGCCAGGGCGCTGCGTTTGGACCGGCTCTTCGCCTCGCGTCGCCTGCGGGAGGGCGTGTTGGCGTCCGCGACGGTCGGCGCGCTCGCCGGGGGAACCGTTTTCCCGATCGGCAGGTACTGGGCGGAGACCAACTTGGTGGGTTTGAGGTACGCCGGGACGACCGCCACCGGCGCGTTCCCTAAACAGGCGCGACCGGCAATCACGCGGCACAACCCGTTAACGGACCCGCTCGGGTTCCTGAAGAGGCTCGTCACGCTGCGTTGGGCGCCCGTGCTGGGCACCATCGCGGCGGACACCAAATATTACCCCCTCAAGTCGCGCCTCCGCGTGGATGGGTACGGCTGGGGCGTGGTGGAGGACCGCGGCGGCGCCATCAAGGGCGACGACCGGATAGACGTCTACTTCGACTCCAGGAAAGATGCGCTGCAGTTCGGGAGGAAGCGCGTGGACGTGCACGTCGAGCAAGCGTAGCTTAGCAAGCGTAGCTTACGGCGCGGGATCCCGTCCCGCGCGGGCGGCGAGCGCGTCCGGTTGCGTGATGCGCCGCGAAACATTTTAACAACGAATGGTACCAATCACTTGTTGGCGAACCATCCGTAGGAGTGTAACCCCACGCCCCAGAGGTTGACGCCGACGTAGCACACCCACACGACGATGAACCCCAGCGCACCGATCGTCGCCACCTCCTTCTTGCTCTTCCCCGCGACCAGCCGGCTGTGCAGGTAGGTGGCGTAGGTGAACCACGTGATGAGCGCCCAGGTTTCCTTGGGATCCCACGACCAGTACGAGCCCCACGCTTCGTTCGCCCACACCGCGCCCGAGATGAGCCCCGCGGTGAGCAGCGCGAACCCCGCGCCGAGGCACCGGTAGGAAAGGTTATCCATCTCCTTTAAAAGCCGGTCGCCGGTGTCCAGGGGCGTCTCGGGGAACTCGGACAATACCGCCGCGTTCGCCGCGGCGAGCGCGTCGGACGAGAGCGCGCCCCCCCCCGCCGCGAGCTTCGGGCGGTTGCGGGAACGAACCTTCGCTTGCGAACCTTCGCTTCCGCCGTCACCCTCAATTGCTTCCAGCGCGCCGGCGTTTCCCGCGGACGCCATGACCAGCTCGCTCGAGTCCGAATCGTCGTCGTCGTCGTTTTTAGACACGAGGCCGTCCAGGAACCCGAGCGTGCTCTTCGCCCCCGCCCACCCCTGCGACGCGTCCACGACGAGAAACGACACGCACGCGAGGCTTCCCACGAGCAGCGTGGCGTAGCTGAGCATCATCACGGAGACGTGCATCATGAGCCAGTTGGATTTGAGCGCGGGCACAAGCGCGCTGGCCCTCTGCAGCTCCGCGGGCAACGCTAACGTGGCGCCCGCCACCACAGTCAGCGCCGTCGGCGCGGCGAGCGCGCCGGGAACGGCGCTCTTGGAGAAACCGTCTCTTTCCGTGACGTACAGATGCACGCCTGTGATCCCCCAGGCGAGGAAAAGCAGGCTCTCGTACATGTTGGACAGGGGGAAGTGGCCGGACTCGACCCAGCGCGCGGCGAGAAGGGACGCCAAAGCGAGGTTGCCGCCGAGCATCGCAACCTGCTCAACCTTCCCGGCGCGCTTCTCATCCGTGAAAAACGCCTATACAGCGCGTTTGCGGATTTCGTCGTGACGTGAAAAAAAAAAGAACGTTTTGAAAGGGAGAAACATCGAAACATCACCGGTCGATTTGGAGCATCGCGGTCAGTCCCGCGTTCGTTTCACCGAGAAAGAAACGGATAACGACCTTTCGGCGATTTTCGGTGCGCGTTCGCGAATGAGGGTTTGGTGACGCACCTTGTACTCGAAGATGCTGGTCGCGGTGAGCAGCGAGCCGAAGCTCACCTTCCCGAGCACCGTCTCCAGGCCCGACAACGTCAGCAAGGTGGAGGCGGCGAGCTCGTTCACCTCGTTGGGGCCCACCGCCGCGGCGGGGCGCACCGGTCGACGCGACGATCGAGTGACGTTGCCGAATGTCGAGGGCCGGGGCGAGGCAGCGCGCCGCGCGGAGACGCGCGAGGTCGCGCCGCGGGCGCCGGGGGCGGCCGCGCGGACGGACGCGGTACGCGCGGGGGCCGCCAAGGCCGTCGCCATCGCCGTGCTGGGTCTCAGTGCTGCGCGCACGTGCCGCGCGCGTCTCAAGACTGACGTCATTTCCGCAAGAGACGTCTCGACTTCTGCAAATTCCCAAAGGCGGTTTTGAACGCGCGCCTCGATCAAGCTCGATCCGTGGTCACGCGCGGATGCATCGGTGGATCTCTCGGTCAAGGTCGCCGATTGCTGGCCACCCAGTCTTTGGACAAGTGGCTGGATGGCCACGTTGATCGACGAGCGTCAAGCTCCGTCACACCGTCATGCGCGCGGTCCGCGCCTCCGCCGGTCTCGCGGCTCGCCGTGGCGGCGTGCTCCCCGCCGCGGCGCAGAGGCCCGCGCTCGCCGCTCTCGCCGCGCGCCCCGCCAGGGCGGTCTCGGCCCGCGCCTGCGCTCGGCGCCACCCGCTTGCGATGATGGCCACCGGCGCGCCCGGCGGCTCCGCGCCGCGGCTCCGCGCGCACAAGCCCCGCGCGCGCCTCGCGCCCGCGGCGGCTCTGTCTCCCGCGAGCGCGTTCGCGGTGGGCAGCCTGTTCGACGGCGCCGTGGGCGCCGCGGTCGCCGCCGTGCTGGGCGGGTTCGTGGCGAGGCTCGCGGAGCGTCTGTGGGCCAAGAGGCACTCGTCGCCGCTCGACGTGACGCACGCGGAGACGCCCGGCAACGCGGCGCTCCTGGCGGCGTGTCCCCGTTTCTCCGCGCCGTACGACGCCGTGGACGTGTTGCGCAACAGGCACGCGTGCACGATCGCCGTGTCCCTGTTCCGCCAGAACGTAGACATAGAGTACCAGCGCGAGGTGCTTCGCATGCCGGATGGGGGGCACGTCACGCTCGACTGGCCCATCGCCGTGCCGCCCGTCGACGACGACGAAAGACTCTCGGTTTCGGCGGCGAAAGAGTCTTCTTCGTCGTTCATCGAGACGTCTCCGAACGAAGAAGCGACGTCTTGTGAAAGTGAGAACGATGACCACCATAATAGCGTGGCTGAGACGATTCGGCAGTTGCAGTACGGCGCGGCGTCGGCGACGCCGACGCCGTCGCGGTCGGCAAAACAGTCGCTCGGCAGCGCGGGTCCCGACGGCGTGCCCGGCGTCATCGGTTTCGCAGGCGGCGGCGGGTCGGACGGGTGCGGCAGCGGCGGCGGCGGGTGCGACCCTCTGTCGAACGCGGACGCCAACTCTGTGGGTCCGCACCGACGTTCGATCCCCGACCAGGGCAAAACGGTTCTGAGAAAAAGACTGGCGGCGCACTGGCGCGAGCTCCCCGACGACGCGCCGGTGTTGATGCTCATGAGCGGCATCGCCGGCGGTTCGCACGATAAGTACCTGAAACACTTTTTGCGTCGCGCGCACAACGCCGGGTACCGGTGCGTGGCGTTCAACTGCCGTGGCACGTCCGACTCGCCGCTGACCACGCCGCAGTTCTACAGCGCGAGCTTCACCGGGGACGTGCGCGCGGTCGTGGACGAGCTCGCGCTTCGGTGGCCGGACGCGCCGCTGTTTGCCGTCGGGTGGAGCCTGGGCGCGAACATCCTGACGAATTTTCTCGGCGAGGAAGGGAAGGCGGCGAAGGTCTCGGGCGCGGTGGCGATGTGCAACCCCTTCGATCTGAACGCGTGCGACGACGCGTTGCAGGAGGGCTTCTTCGGGACGGTGTACAGTCGGAGCATGGCCGGGAACATGCGCAAGCTGTTCGCGCCGCACGCGCACCTCTTCGCGGGTCTGCCGAACTACGACCGGAGATTGGTGGAGTCGGCGCGAACCGTGCGCGACTTTGACGAGGCGGTGACTCGCGTGACGTTCGGGTTCCCCTCGGTGGACGCGTACTACGACGCGAGCTCCTCGAGGCGCCTGATCGGAAACGTCAAGGTGCCCCTGCTGGTGGTGCAGGCGAAGGACGACCCCATCGCCGTGCGCTCGGCGGTGCCTCGCGACGTCATCCGAAACGTCGGGCCGGACGCGAACGTGATATTAGTGGAGACGGAGAGCGGCGGGCACCTGGGGTGGTCCGCGGGCGAGGAGGCGCCGTTCGGCGCGCCGTGGCCGGATGTCGGCGCCATGCAGTTCCTCGAGGCTGTGCGGGCGCGGACGCACGTGAAGGCGGAGGGAGAAAAACGCGGAGCTGCTGCGCCGAACGCCGAGACGGAAGTCGAACCCGTCGCCGTCGCGGCGTCGTAGCGCGATACGTAGGACCACGATCCAAGACTATTTATTTACTCTACTCTACCGCTTTCGTACGCCGCCGCGGAGTAGGCTCGTAGTGACTCACGTACCTTCGCGTCATCACGGACGCTCCGCCGTGCGTCTCTTTTTCAACGCGGGCGTCGCGTGGATGGCGCGCTTTTTTTCAGACGCCATCGCGGGGACGTTCCACGGCTTCACGCCGTTTTTTCGGTCGCGTTTTGCCTCGGCGGCCCACTCGTCCAGCCGCATCGTCGCTCGCGCGTCCTTCTCGTCCAGGTACCGACGGGCCAGCACAACGTCGCGCGATGAGGATTCCGTCGAATACGACGAGAGCCCTGTTGAGTTTTGAGCGTCTGGAAAACTCAATTTCTGGAACGAGTATCCCGACGCGACGCCGGCGGAGACAAAGGGCCCGAATTTGTTGCGCCCGACGGCGAAGACGTCGTCGCCGTCGACGCGAATGCGGTGCTCGTCGTCGTCGAACCAAGTCAAACCCTTCCCGTCGCCTTGGTCGAGTTGCCATCCTTGATATCCCGGTACACCAACACAGTTTGGATCCGACCGATACTCGCCGGAGAAGCCCTTTGTTCGGTCCGTTCGGTCCGGGTCGAGCGACCCGCGGACGTCGAACTTGGGGAGTCCATTCTCCGCGAACGCTTCCATCTCGGGAGCGTCGGGTTTGAGCGTGCCCCCCGCGTCGACGCCGATCCAAGTGCCCTGCCAATCGAACGACGGATCATCCTCGCCGGGGTATGTTGTATCGCGGCGGCGAAACCGACCCCGCCATATGAACAGCGTGTCGCGCCAGGACATCGAGGCGCGCGAGCGGAAGTGATGCGCGTCTCGGACTGCGACGAGAAAAAGCAACAACACGTTTTTTAGCAAGATGTTTTCCCGGCTGTCTTGGGAGCCGAAGAGCTCTCACACCACCGCGCGCGAACCGCGAGACTGGCGTGTCCGCGCCGGGTGGCGAGCGGCCATGGCGGAGCCGTTCGAGTTCCCCGAGTTCTTCGACTACCCCCCGTACTTCACGTGCGTCCCCCGTCGGTGCCGCCCGTCCGCCCTCGGACCGAGCGATTTCGTTTGAAGCTGTTTTCGCGGCATCGCGCGCCCGCGTGGTCTCCCCCTCCCACGCGCGTCACCCCCCGCTGACCTCACCTCTTGGACTTCCGGCGACCCGCAGGGTCCAGCCCAACCCCGACACGCAGCGCAAGCAGACGGAGCTGTGGAAATCCCTGATCCTCGGGTGCGTCGAGTCGGCACGAAGGCGGATGGCTTTTTTCACGCGACGACACGCCCATTCGGACCGCGCGTTTTCACAAATCACTGCGCGGCGTCGCTCACCTTTCCTTTTCGTCCCGCGTCTCGCTCACGTCCCTCGCGCGCGCAGGTGGTGCCATCACCACCGCTCTTTCTCCCTCCGCCTGGACGACGACGCGCACCCTCTGTGGCGCAACGACGCCATCGACCGGCGGCTTCCCCCGGACGCGCGGCGCCTCTTCGTGGACGCGCTCGTTTTGGACGGCGCGGCGGCGTGGCTGGACGGCGACCCCGGCCCGAAATCTAAATGTCTCGTGTTTTGGCGGTCCCAGGATGCCTGGTGCGACGAGCTGTGTTTGTGGGCGGCGCAGTCGGGACTCGAGGGCCAGATCGTGACTCTGCACGAGGTGGCCGGCGGCGCGAACACGGGAGGTCCGCCGGCGTTGGAGGGGGCGCCGTTTGAGTTTTTGGCAAACGTCGCGGCGCGGCTGGAACAGAGGGACAAGGGCGCGTTCGTCCCCGAGCGGGGGGAGGACGACGCGGGGATCAAGTTTTTTTGATCTCTGAGTGTCCCTCTCCGAGTCTATGCGCCGTAGGAAACCTACGGCGTTCCGGTGGCGTTCGGATGACGAGAAGGGGAAGCGCGTCGCGCGTTCGGTTCGGATGGACTACGTTTGTACAGATACGTAGCTACTTTCGTATTTCGGGCGCTAAAAAAGTCGTGCACCTCGCGGTGGCCTCCTCTACGAAAAAAATCGTCGGCGATCCGATCGCCTCGAACTCCTTCCTCCCTCCCCGCGCGTCCTCTGACGCGCCGGCTCGCGCCTACTTGTTGATCTTCTGCTCGGTGAACAGCACGTGCCTCCGGACGCGCGGGTCGTACTTCATGAACTCCAGCTTCACGGGGTTCTTCTTCGGGTTACGCCGCTTCACGTAGAAGAAACCGGTCGCCGCGGTGGACACCAGCTTGACCAGAATCGCGCCCGCGCGCGTGGTCTTGGCCATCGCCCTCGGTCCGCTATCGATGCGCCTTCGCCGCCTGCGGGTCGAGAGACCCCGAGGGACCCGAGTCGGGCTCGAGAACGGCGAGAGACCGCGACAGCGCCCGGCGTGCGTGCGCCGCGGGTGTGGGACGCGATCGACGCCGAGCCTCCAACCCTATTTTTTTTTTTTCCGCGACGAGAGGAGAGAGGCGGAAGCGATTTCACGATGGCGATGCAGCAGTGCAGCAACCGGATGAGAAACGCGCGCGGTCGCGCGGCGAGTCGTACGATGGGTTTGATTAGTCTTACACGCGCCCGCCGCATACACCGATCAGTCGCTGAGCT
>JACLAB010002985.1_pt1 | contig 10840 bp, 4 predicted proteins | sample 8027921 | NCBI WGS metagenome assembly JACLAB01 (sample SAMN15725117, study PRJNA655200) | protist metagenome | isolation source: fluorescence activated cell sorting (FACS) single amplified genomes of... | place: USA: West Boothbay Harbor, Gulf of Maine | collected 2000-07-19
TCGAGCCACTTGTTCGCCACCTTGCCGACGGCGTCGTAAACTTCTTCCAGCGTGGTTCCTTTGAGAAACTCGTCGAAAACCTCGGTTTGGAACAGCTTGATCAGCTTGAGCTCACCGCGGCGCTTGACCTCGAACCCCTTGAGCTCCTCGAGGGAGCCGTCGAAGTTGAACACCGCGTATCGCTTCTTGATGAGGACGCCCTCCGCCTTGGACGCGGGGAGGATCATGGCCTTGTACGGTCCGTCGACTTCAAACTCGATGGTCATCTCCGAGGAGGTCTCGTAGGTCCTCTTCTGCTTGTCGGTGAGGGTCTGGTACTGGTCGTTGGTGCACTGCAACGCCGTCAGTCGGTTCAGGACGGAGCACGGGTAGGAGATGGTGACTTTCTTCTTGTCCACGCCCTCCTTGGGCTTGAGGGTGAACTCCTCGGGGAAGGACCCGGGGAGGCAGCACCAGATGCCGTCCGTGTCGAGCTCGAGGGGCTTGCCGATGTCGTCGACGAGCCGCTTGGCCATCTGGATGATCTTGGCGCCGGTGTAGGTCACCACACCGGCCATCTCCATGGAGTACCAGCGCGCACCCTTGCGCATGACGTACCCGTAGAACGAGTTGAGGATGCACTTGTGCGCCAGCTGAAGAGAGTCGAAGAGCGTCACCATGTCCTTCGACTCCTGCACCGCGATGGGGTTGCCGCTCTTCTTCGCGTCACCGAGCTTACCCTTCCACATCTTGTTCAGGCCCTTGTACTCGTACCTGCGGTCGCGGAAGTTCTTCACCGTGTCGACGTAAAAGCCGTTCTCGCGCTGGCAGATTCCGCCAATCTTGGTCTCCGTGATCGGCTTGTCCGTGGCGCGTTTGTACACCTTCTGGCTGTACATCTTGAGACGGCTCTTCTTCGCGACAGCCTGCTCCTCGTACGAGAGGTCCGCCCAGTACCTCGGTTTCCCATCGCTCAACGCCGGGAACTTCTCAGCCTCGAGCTGCGCCTTGATGGCGGCGTATTCCGAGGACGTCGCGGCGGAGTGCTCGCCCCTCCACAGCCACTCCATCTCCCTGAGGCAGGTCTTACCCGGCCTGTTGAAGTCGCAGGACGCGCACACGTCCTCCGTGACCATCGCGGAGGGTTGCAGTCGGTTGGTGAGGATGATGTTGGGGTACATCGCGGCGACGTCGAGGTGGTAGATGAGTGGCTTGGCCATCTGCGTCGGGTTATCGCGCAGATCCACGAGCTTCTCGGCGATGGCGGCGCGAACCTCGTCGTAGTTCTCGACATCCTCCGGGGTCATCTGCTTACCCTCGTGGTACAGCGCGTACTTGAGGTCCTCGTCGAGGGAGTCGAGCAGGCCTTGGTACCCCTTGGGGTTCATCCTGAACTTGGTCGGGATATCGGCTCGGAAGACACCAGCTTCGAGGCACTCCACGTGTCCGCCGATGTACGTCTCGGACTCCAGCAGGTGGCCCCTGAAGTGCTTCTCTCCCTCGCTCTGGGTCTTGTTAGGGCACACGATGTTGGCGCGGTACGCCTCCACCATCAACAGCGCCTCGCACAGGGTACCGGAGCCCTTCCGGAGCACCTCGTCGGGCGACAGCGGGATGATCGTCGCGAGCGAGAAGATGAAGGGATGCACGTAGGTCATGTAGAGGTAGTAGGTGGACACCGCGTCGGAGACTGAGTAGGCAGCCATGTGGTGCGGGTGCGTTTGCGCGAACGGGAGCATGTCCTCTGGGTCAACCTCCACGGGATTATATCCCAGTTTGGCCTTGGTCACCGCTTTCAAGCCGTGCGACCCGGCGGGGAGGTATGAATCGCGCTTCACCCACGCGAACGCGTCGAGGTGCAGCGCGCTCCTCGAGCGGCACTCGCCCGTCTTCCTGTCGCACCGCATGCCGAGCTCGAGGTACATGCTCATGCCGCACTTCTCCGCCCTGGTCTCCACGAAGGGCCAATCGAAAAAGTCACCGTTGTAGGTGACGTAGACGCTGGGCTGCACCTCGCGCATGTGATCGAACCAGCGCCTCAACAGCGCCGCCTCGTCGGGCTCGTTCCACACGATGAACGGCCCGGGGTACTCCGGCTTGGGGTTGTACTCGAAGTCGTCGACGTCGGCACTCACCACCTCGCGGTTGATGATCAGATAGCCCTGCCCGTCCAGCATGTACGAGATCATAAACACCTGATCGTACTCGGCGTCGGGAAACTTGAGCGGCAGCTTGGTGGTCTCGATGTCGAACGCGCAGATCTTGACCTCACCGCGCGCGAGCATGTCACCACGGTGCGTCAGCGTCACCTCGCCCTGCACCGCCTTGACCTGGTACCACCAGCCGCACCGCGTCTCGGTGTCGATGAGGAATCGCATGTGATACGGGACGTCGTACTCGCGGATGTCCATCATGGCATCCGCGTAGTTGGCGATGGCGCGCTTGCCCTTGGTGGACTTCTGCTCGCCGCCGCGGCTGACGCCGTGGTGCGCGCGGCCCGCGTGGGCCACGGCGCTGGCCTCCATCTGGTGCAGCGCCTCGTACGCCTCCGCCGCTTCGGACCGCGACTGGTTCTTCTTCACCATCGGCAGCACCTCGCGCCGCACGTCCATCAGGTCCTGGACCGTCGCGAAGGTCACCTTGAGGTACTTCTGCGTCAGACCCGACAGGTGGTTCTTGAGGTCCAAATCTTCCTTGTCCTCCACCGTCACGTTCAGGATCTTACCCTCGTACCGGCGGCGAAGAAACGCCTCGACGTCGTGTTCGCAGTCGGGTTTGGTGGCGAGGAGAAAGTACGGGGCGTACCGGACCTGCGCCTTGAAGGTCTCGCCGTCCTGCTGCATGAAGTAGCAGTTGACGGCGCTGAACTCCTTGCCGGTCTCGGGCTCCTGAATGGTGGTCTGGATCGCGTGGGCGGAGAAGGGTTTGGTCCGTGAGTTTGCGGAAATTTGAAAAGCGGGAAAAAGGGGATGGTGCTGGGGTGGGGTGCCAAGCTTGGGAGATTTTTGAATCGAGCGCGGGAGGTGTGGCGCGCGGGGCGGTCATCGACGGTGGTATCGCGGATGGATCGATGCGATCCCGTCCTTTGATACCGCCCTATTCGACGAAAACGCCCGTATCGGGTGGTTCGGGCACTCACCGATGACACGTTCACCAGCCATCCGAGCCTCTCGTCGCCCTCCGTGAAGTTCACGAAGCCGAGCCCAGCCTCGAGGGCGTCCTCTTCCTGCGCCATCTGCAGCCTCGACTTCTGGTTCTTCCAGTCGCCGTCGCCGCCCTTGTCGCCGCGGCCGCGTGAGGCGTGATGGCCCTTACCCCTGCCGGCCTCTCCGTACATGTTGCCCTTGGAGCGGCCGGAGGCGCCGCCGCTGAACGCGGGAGCACGGCCCATCGTTCGTGAAGTTCGACGGATGTGTGCCCACTGCTTTCAGGGGATGCCCGATCTGGCGAACCCGCGACCCTTGCCCTTCGGTCGTGTAAGCCCGCTCGCTTCTCTCGAGAGCCCACTCGCGCTCTCTCCTTCGCTCTGTCGCGCCGGCACGAACCACGATTCGTCTCGCAGTCGCCGCGCGCGTCTCACTGTGACCTCCGATCACGGCCCACACGCCTGAAAAGTCGAGTCGAGATTCAAAATTTTTGGGTGTTTGCGAGCTGGTTTCGAAGCCGTGTTTGCGTGCTGGTTTCGAAGCCCACCGCTAATCCCTCCGCGAATACCTGGACAGTGGAAAAGGAAAAGCCACGACCAGGGAGCCACGACGCCTCACTCTGCTCCCCGCACCGTCACCATGCAGCTCATGAACGGCACACAGACGCTCGATGCGTACCGTCCCACCTTCGATCCCAACTTGGATATCGCGACCGTGGTCTTCTCCCACGTGCAATGCGTCAAGACCCGCCTCAACCTCGCCCTGGTCAGCAAGTTGTGGAGGGACGCCTCCAAGCCTGCCGCTGCGTACCCTCTCGACTTCGACTTCGACGCGTTCCCGGACATGTCTTATCGTACGCGGCGTACTCGTGTCATACGCCTGTTGGACAACGACGAAGCTCTGTCTCTGCCCTACGAGAGAGTCGTCGGACTTCTTGGTGAAAGTATGTGTCTTGGAGACGTATGTGAAGACGTATGTGAATACGCTGCTATTCGGGGGAGTGTAAGGCTGCTGGAGTGGGCGCGAGAGAACCTGGACACATTGTTCCTTGGTTGGGGTACATACACGTGCTCTTACGCAGCCAAAAATGGGCACCTGCACGTTCTCCAGTACTTGCACTATAACGGGTGCCCTTGGGACTCGGACATGTGCCACCACGCAGCCGCAAAGGGGCACTTGTTCGTTCTCCAGTACTTGCACGAGAACGGGTGCCCTTGGGACTCGGCCACGTGCTATAACGCCGCCTATTACAAACGCTGGGACTGTCTGCAGTACGCGGTGGATAACAAGTGCGAGAGGTGGGAGAAATACGCCAAGAAGTACGCGAAGCACCTACAGTGAAATGGGAACAATAGATATCCACGTCGTCTCGCGCATCACAAACGTTCAATACGATACAACACGTCGGCATCCTCCGACGACCGCGTCACTCCCTGCTCGCCAAGATCTCCTCCGCAATCTCCCCAAAGTCAAACGCCCGCCCCGCACCCAGCGACGACGTCCACAGCAACGAAGCACCGAACCCCGCGTCCCTCGACCCGTCCACGTCGTTCACCGAAGAGTCCCCCACGTGTGCACATAAGTGAGCACTGCCGACCAACCCCAGCCTCTCCAGCGCCACGTCGAAGATTTTCCTATCCGGCTTGTCGCTCATCTGCTCCGCGGACACGATCACCGTATCGATCAAACTCTCGTCGAACCCGCAGTCGCGAAGCAGCTTGGGCAGGCGCGTGTCCCAGTTGGATATCACGGCCACTTTCACCCCCGCCGAGCGCAAGGACGCGAAAGCCTCCTTGGCGCCGGGCGCGACGCACCACGCGCCTGGGTTTTCGTAGTGCGCGTACAGGTCGTCCAGCACGTGCGTCAGCTTAGGGTCGTCATCCGCCAGGTTACCCATCGCCTGGGCGACGAGCGGCCGCCAGAACCCGCGGCCGTCGCCGACGTACCTCACTCCGTTTTGCCCCGGTGGTGGCGGCGCCGCGAACCCGGCTCGAATCGCCGCCTTGACCGACTCCCTCGTGATTCCCCGCACCCCGTGGACCCCCGCGAGCCTCATGTATGTCTCCGTCACGGGCTCCACGGGCGATAAGAGGCATCCGCCCACGTCCACGGTGAGCGCGCGCCATCCCCCGGGCGGAGCCGGCGGCAGCGAATCGCGCCGGATCGACGGATCGGTTCCGTCGAGCGGGTACCCGTCGTTCAGTTCATCCGTCAGCACCGATCGCACCCGTTTGGTGAGGGCTCGGTGGAAACCTGGGTCGAACGCCAGCACGGTGCCGCTCGGGTTCAACGCTCGGGTTCCGTGCGGGTCGTAAGCGTAGTCGTACCGTCGGCCCGCCGCGTCGGAGACGATCCCGCCCGCCTCGCGTAAAAGCGCCTCGCCCCCGCACGTGTCCCACTTCTTTGTACCCGCGCGGAGGAGCATGCTGCAATGCGCGGCGCCCTCGAGGACCCGGAGGAAGTGATACCCGGTCGCGCTTACCTTGTCGCCGATCGTGGCGTTCGTGGTACGGAGCACGGCGTCGATCCTGTCGTCGCGAGTGACCCGGTTGACGCAACACGTGAAACCGGAACTCGGGTCGGAAATACCCCGGCTCCGCTCGTCCCACACCCGTCCCGCGCCGAGTTCCTCCAGGCCGTGGACGCCCACGCCGCGACCGCCCCACACCGTCCTCCCCGCACTGTGCGTGTGGAACGGCTGGCCGATGATACCCGCCACCGGCCTACCGTCCACGGCGACTCCCATGAGGCAAGTCACCGCGCCCAAGTTGCCGGCGGCGAACTCGTTGGTTCCGTCCAGCGGGTCGACGTAGACGCACACGCGTGCACTGTCCACGGGCTCGCGGATGTGCGCGGGCCACGGGGTGCGTCGCAGGTCCACGGCGGAGGCGGCGGCGTCGGTGCGAGGCGCGATGAACCCGATCTGCGCGGATGAGGACGACGTCGCGTTTTCACTCATCACTTCGAGCTGGCCCTCGTGGGACTCCTCGCCCACGACGGGCAAGGTCGGGCAGAACTCGCGCAGGGCGCTTAGGATGTGTCGTTCGATGCGTCTGTCTGCCTCGGTCTGCGCGTCCTGCACGTACGCGCCCGTGACGTCGTCGCGTCCTCCCTTATCCTTCAGCCCGAGGTCTCCGGAGTCGAGCACTTGTCTGATGATGCCCTCGCTGTCGGCGCTGAGGTCTAGGAGGAGCGCCACGAGGTGCGGGACGCTGACTTTGGCGACTGGTGCTTCGGTGTCCACGTGCCCGACGCCGTACCCGCGGATGTCGTCCGAGAAGGACACGGACGCGCGCGGAGGTCCGACGGGGGTTCGTCTCGTGATGCGGCACCGCTCAGAGCTGAGAAGGGCCACCGACGCTCTGTTGAGGGCGCGCGTCTGGGCGGGCGGGACGATGGCGCGCGCGGACGAGAGCGACCGACGCATGCGAGCGGTCACCGTGTGTCGGTGACCGGGCCTCAGCCCGCGCCAGATGGTGACGCTCGCCGACCACATGGCGTGTCGTGGTGTGAGTCGACACTCACTGGCTCGGGGTGCCTTTCGTGAAATCATGAAAATATACCACATGTGGTTATATAGTTAGATGATTGGTATGAATTGGGAAATACAATATCTGAACAGCAGACAGTCACAAACACTACACTTATTACGGTACTGGGATCAGTCGCTGGATGCGCTGGCAAGGACCAATCGGAACTCGGCCAGCGAACGAAAACGTGCTTCCAGTCCAACCGTCAACGCCGAGAGCACGCCGGCGTCGCGGTGGGAGGCGAGATAGGTAATGTGGTGGCCCATCGTCGCCGAGGCGGTGATCCATAACCCGGGTCGGAGGCTGCTGGACCACTGCTGGGAAGGGTTGGGGGGCGAGCACGTCGACGATGGGCTGCTGGCAAACGCGACCGCCACGGTTGAAGATACGGGGGGGAACCACATGGACCCGCTGGTCGTTCGGCTGCTGTACTGGCTGGTCTACGTGCTGACCGCGGCGATCTTACTGGTGTCCATGCTCAGGATCTTCCCGCCCCCCGACCGCGTGTTCCCGCGGAAGAAACCCGTCGCCGGGGTGGTGCCGTGGTGCTGCGCGGGGCGGATGCTCGGGTACGGGGTGATCGACTGGAGGGAAGGGAAGCTGACGCCGTTCTGGCGCTACTTCCGCGAGCGACACGACTTCCTGTCGCTGTTCATGGGCGACCACGAGTTCATCACCTTCCGCATGAGGCTCGCGCACTTCATGGCCGACTTGTGCTGCACCATGTCCCTCTCCATGGGCCTCGTCGACATCGAGAGCGGCGGCGTCGAGGGTGACTTTTGGACGCATCAGATTTGGGTCTTCGGAGCGCTCTTCGTGTATCAGATCGTCCTCGGCATCGCGTTAAGGGTCTCCGCGGTCGGGGCGTCGGAGCGAGCGCTGCACGCGCCGGGCCGCCCCGAAACACGCGCGGTCGAGCGGAACTACTTCCTCACGTGCCTCGGTTTCTCGGCCGTCTCGCTCGCGTGCGCCGTTTCCTTTGTGCACGTCATGGATGAGTCCGGAGGGTGCGGAGATGGTTTCCAGACGTTTCTGGCGTACATGTACATCTTCGCGCTGTACGAGTTCTTCGGCTGGTTCGTCCTGCACCCCACGATCATCACCTTCAGGTGGGTTCTAGGAAGGCTGCTCCTGCGGTGCGGAACAGACGCGGAGACGGACGACGAGACGATGGAGTGCTGCTGGAAAAAGTTGCCGTGCTGCCCGTGCTGCGGGTGCCCGCCGCAGCCGTCCGCGCGGGTAGACCTGTGGGGGTACGCCGCGGTGGAGCCGCACGAATCGAGCTCCAAGGGAGGGAGCGTCTGGTCCGACGTGGAGAGCGGCAACGCGTCGGTGGTGAGCCGGAGCCCGAGCTACCGGTCGCGGCACACCAGCGAGCGCGACCTCGTGTTGGAGTGGAGGAAGAACAAGGCCCAGACGTCGCTGGTCGTCGCGCAGACGCTGTTGAAACGGGCGTCGAAGGCGAAGGAACGCGCGAAAATCGCACGGACGGAGACGGCAGCCGCGGAGGCGACGGCGGCGGACGCGGAGTTTAGAGCGGCGGAGGCGCGGGCGAGAGCCGCCGAGGCGAGAGCGGCGGAGGCGGAGGCCAAAGCTCTGCGCGACGCTCTGCCGCCGGCGCGACCGGGCGCGCCGATGGTCGACCCGCCCACGCCGCAGTCCATGATGGCGACGCCCCAGTCGTCGCTCCGCGTGGTGGAAGAGGAGGTGGTCCAGGAGGAGGTACACGTGGACCTTCCAGGGGAGCTTCCGCCGTTAGACGTCACCGTCGAGTTCTCGGCGGTGTCCTCGGCGATGGGGACGGTGGGTGACGAGGGGAGCATCGGGTCGAGGACCCCGCTGAGGGAGGACGAGTTCCACGGGTTCGAGTTACCCCCAGCTCCGGAACAATAACTTATGATATGATAACACGCACGCGACGAGTTGATATATGTAACACTTACACGTAAACATACACTGCTTTTACAAAAGAATCACGCCACCGGTCCCGTGTAAGGAGCTCGAACCACCTTCTCCGGCGTCGCGACTTCGTTACGTCTCTGCTGGTTCTTCCAGTACGCCGGGTAGCACGGCCGGTCGATGTACCTTCCCTTGCCGCGTACCGTGCGTAGCTCGCCGTTCTCCCAGACGACGTCGCCCTGGCTCAGCGTATATACCGGTATCCCCGTCACCTCCATGCCCTCGTAGACGTTGAAGTCGATCTTCTGGTGGTGCGTCTTTGACGAGATGGTCCGCTTGCCCCTCGGGTCCCACAGCACCAAGTCCGCGTCCGCCCCGGCGACGATGGCGCCTTTGCGGGGGAATATGTTGAAGATCTTCGCGGCGTTGGTCGAGGTGACGGCGACAAACTCAGACGGCGTGAGCATTCCGGTCTCGACACCCTCCGACCAGAGCACCGACATTCGATCCTCCACGCCGCCCGTGCCGTTGGGAATCTTCCGGAAATCGTCCTTACCCATCGCCTTCTGCGGGGTACAGAAGCAGCAGTGGTCCGTCGCGGTGGTGTGGATCAGGCCGGACTGCAGACCTTTCCACAGTAAGCCCTGGTGCCGCTTCGATCGAAACGGCGGCGACATGACGTGGTGCGCCGCGAAGGACCAGTCATCGTTCCTGTACACCGAATCGTCGATGACGAGGTGCTGCGCGAGAACCTCCGCGAACACGCGCTGACCTTCGCACCGCGCGCGACGCACAGCCTCCAGCGCGTCTTCGCAACTTGTGTGGACCAGATAGAGGGGCACGCCGAGGACCTCGGCGATGCGAATGGCCGAGTTGGCCGCCTCGCCCTCCACCTCGGGCGGGCGGCTCAGCGGGTGACCCTCCGGCCCCGTGTACCCGCGCTCGTACATCTCCTTCTGCAGCTGAAACACCAGCTCCCCGTTCTCGGCGTGCACCGTGGGAATCGCGCCGAGCTCGTTGCACCGCGCGAAGGAGTTCACCAGCGTCTCGTCGTCGCACATGATTGCGTTTTTGTACTGCGCGTGATGAAAGTAAACGAAGCGTGGAAGTCAGAAAGAAGAGTCAGGGTTGGCGAGATTATGCTCAACACACCGCCATGAAGTGCTTAAACGAGTTCACGCCGTGCTCCCTCGTTAGCGTGCCCATGTCCTCGGACACGCTCTCGTCCCACCACGTGACGGCGACGTGGAAGGAGTAGTCGCACGCGCTCTTCTCCGCCCACCCGCGCCAGGTGTGGTACGCCTCCAGTAGGTTCTGTTGCGGCGCGGGGATGACAAAGTCGATTATGGACGTGGTGCCGCCCGCCGCCGCGGCTGACGTCCCGGTGAAGAAGTCCTCGGACGCCGTGGTGCCCATGAACGGGAGCTCCATATGGGTGTGGGGATCGATGCCGCCGGGCATGACGAGCAGGCCGTCGGCGTCGATCACGCGCGCGTCGGACGGCGCGTCGAGGTTCGTTCCCACGGCCTGGATGAGCCCGTCGACGCAGAGGACGTCCGCGGCGCGTTCCTCGTCGTGGGTGACCACCGTGCCGCCCTTGATGAGGACAGCGGAGTTGGCGACTCGAACGGGCGCGGCGATACGGCGGGACGACGCGCGGCGAGCGACGGGCGCGTTCCTGCGGCGCGTCACGAGTGACTTGCCCGCGAGCGACGCCTTCGCCGACGTCGCCATCATCTCGTGGACCTTTCGTCGATCGTGGGGACCTTCGTTGTTTCGATGCAAAGAGGCGAGCGTTGGACTCGCCGCGGCTCGGACGAGTCGACTAGCCGCGAGCGGAGTCGACCGGAACGAGTCGAAGTGTATCCGTGGCGCGGCAAACGCGCGTCGGTGTTCTGAGCCGCGCCCAAAGTCGAAGAGGCCTTATCCGGGACTTTGCGCGGGAGCAGAGAAGGGACGACGAGAACTTGCGAGCCTCGGGTTTGTCGAACGTTCCCGCCTCGGCAGCTCCCAGAAACACGTGTCATAGTTGCACGAGCCGTGAGTCGAACACATCAAGCGCCGAGGACCGCGACTCCCGTGTACTCCTGTGCACGCGGGCGCCGACGGCGATAGACAGCCAGGGCGGCTCGTCGCTACCATGACGCGGCTCGCCTGAAGCCCCGAGGGCACCCACAATCAAATTCGTCCGTCCCGTCCAACGAACGAAGTCGTCGCGGGTCTGTGGCGATGGGCACCGGGGAGCGGGAGGGTCCTTCCTTGGAGATGCAGTCGGAGCTGGCACAA
>JACLAB010006341.1_pt1 | contig 10837 bp, 17 predicted proteins | sample 8027921 | NCBI WGS metagenome assembly JACLAB01 (sample SAMN15725117, study PRJNA655200) | protist metagenome | isolation source: fluorescence activated cell sorting (FACS) single amplified genomes of... | place: USA: West Boothbay Harbor, Gulf of Maine | collected 2000-07-19
ATGCTGTGAGTACTATGGCTGGGAGGTTAAGGACAACCGCATCAAGGAGTATTGGGACAAAGGTGTTGACACACCTGACATCCCGACTGATTTGCTTGAGGAGTATCAGCGCCATGATGTGATAGTCACAACCAAGTTGTTCAAGCAGTTACTTAAAGAGATGGGTGAGTTACCACAAGACCTATCAGTTAAGGTACTGCGTAGACTTAACATGAAAGGCTTCCTGACTCTGGCATTACAGGAGATGGAGTGGAACGGTATCCCTATGGACATGGTAGTTCTTAGGAACATGACTACCGAGCAGGAAGAGGAGCTAGCTAGAGCAGATGACGAGTACCATGATATGCTAGGCTTCCTCTTTGCACCCGAAGACCTCAAAGATATACTAGCAAGCCCGACTATAAAGATATGGTCACCGCGTAGCTTGTCTACTATCCTATTCTCTATAGGTGGTATCAAGGTGCGTACTGTAGAAGAAGATGGTATATATAAAAATGGTAACCGTAAGACAAAGACAGTGACACGACTTGTGTACCCTATCCAAAAGTTGTGCGAGGTTGACCCTGATGCTGCCATTAGCCCCTCTACTGGCGCACCAACTAACAAGGCTGCACTCGCTGCTATATCTACGAGTGACCCTGTAGTAATGGCACTCCTTCAGGTGATAGGCAAGTACCGTGCTTCCAAGAAGCTACTAAGCACATACCTACATCCTTTCTTTGAGATGGCACAGAACTACCGTGAACCAGTGTTGCATCCTACATATAACACAGACGTAGCTGCTACCGAGAGGCTGTCTAGCTCCAACCCTAACGGGCAGAACTTACCGACTATCCTTGCCCCTATATTTTGTGGTGCTATGCCGAACACTTCACCAGTAATCAAGGGTGACTTCTCTCAGCTTGAGGTGTGTGCTTTAGCTCATGTGAGTCAAGACCCACAGTTACTCAAGGACATACGTTCCGGTACTGATATTCATAAGGGTACAGGTGAGACGCTTGGTAAGTTTAATATGTCGGAGCAAGAGAGGCGCACTATTAAGGGTGTGAACTTTGGTACTATCTACGATGGTAAGCCTACTACTATCTCAGCGCAGACAGGTGTTCCTAAAAATGAGGTGAAGAAAATTCAGAAGGCATTCTTTAATAGGTACTCTACTCTACGTAATTACTTCGATAACTTTAAGGACGAGCTAACAGATAAGTTGACAGTTCCTAAGAACTATGTAGTGATTGACGGTCAGGTTCAGCGCACTTATCTATGGCGCAATGACTTAGGGCATGGCTTCTTGTTCAAGGAGGAGAGAGTACCTCAGTATATTACTGAGCGTACAGGGCAGGTGCTTGGCATCAACCCTAACAAGGTAGCTAACTACCCCATACAGGGTATCGCTACTGGTGATTGGGTGCTAGCCTATGTTGCTATGCTCCTAGTTGACCAACGATGGTACGACCACGAGGAGATATACAACCACTACGCACTTAACAGTACTGTCCACGATGATGTTAAATACTACGGGAACTTATTAACAGATAAGCAGTCTAATCTATTACTAGCAGAGAGAATGAAGGAGGTAGGTGAAAAAGGTATACCAGCATGGCATGAAGCAATAAGCGGTAACAAGTTGTCCATCCCACTAAAGATGGACGTTGACATTAAAACACATTGGTAAAAGGAATACAATGATATGAATACAATTACAGGTACAGTCTCACAAGTTCGTTCAGAAAATAAAATCAGCAAGGCAGGCAAGCCCTTCACTATTCACTACGCCACAATCACTGGTGCTGATGGCAGTAGTGTTGAAGTCAACATGAAGTTCAAGCAACTGTACTCTCAGGGTGACCAAGTCTCATGCCCAGTAAAGGCAGGGTACAATGGCATTGGCTTTGAGTATGATGCCGATGGTACAGGTGGTGGCGCACCAGCCCCTAGCAACAATGGTGGTGGCTACAATAAGCCAGCCGCAGTACCATTCAAGGGTGGCAAGACCTTCCCCTTAGCTGCTGACCATGCTGACAATGTTATTGTACGTCAGAATAGTCTAGCTCATGCTACTGCACTATGGCTAGGAAGCAACCCTGCACCTACTCAGAATGCTGACGAGATTGTTGCTGAGGTTACAACCATTGCTCTTGGCTTAACTAAGTGGGCGACTGGTCGTGCTGACTTAGAGGCTGTCACTGCGGGAACTGTGAACAGTGCCACACTCTCCTAAGTTAGACACCCTAGTTGCTGACATTGGCAGTGTACTAGATGATAGTAAGCCTTATGGCTTTAGCACAGAGGAAGCCGCCTCCCTAGGGGGGCGTGTTTCTTCTGCCTTTGCTAATGCTATTAAGGGTCGGGACTTTAAGAGGGAAGCAGGTAAGGTATGGGCAAGTGACTTAGGGCGTAGCTGTTTGAGAGAGTACTGGTACTTACATAACCGACCGGATGATGGCGAACCATTGGTCACATCAACGAAGGTTAAGTTTCTGTACGGTAACTTCATTGAAGAAATGCTACTGGACTTAGTCAAGAAGGCTGGGCACACAGTGCATGGTGAGCAGGAACGCATAGCGTTTGAGACACCAACAGGTGTAACTATAAGCGGCAGACCTGATGGGATTATAGATGGTCACTGGTCAGATGTTAAGAGTGCTGCATCGTTTTCATTCTCTAAGTTTCGGATGAAGGGAGTAACACAGGAGACAGATAGCTTTGGCTATCGTCACCAGTTATCCTTCTACCAGAACTTTGGTGAGAGTGAACACGCTATCAAGGGACGGACACCGTTCTTCCTTATGATGGACAAGCAGATGGGTCACATCGCACCTATCTATCTGAAGGATGTAGTCAGTCGTGATAGGTTAATCAGCAACGCTGAGATACTAACCACCGCAGCAGCAGGCGCTAGTGAGCCAGCACGTATGCCTAACTTTGATGAGCCAGATGGTAAGTCAGGTAACATGAAGTTAGGACTGAAGTGTAGCTACTGCTCATTCAAGAAGGTATGCCACCCTGATGCTGTCGGCTATCGGTATAGCAACAAGCCAGTGTGGTTGACGAAGGTAGTGCGCGAGCCTAAAGTACCTAAGCTGGAGGACTGAGTATGGCTAGACGTAAGAAGCGTGTACCTACACCACCTTATCGCTCATGTTATGAGGAAGACCAAGCAGCAAACCTAAAGAAGCGCAAGGTTGCTTTCGACTATGAGCTTAAGCAGTACACATTTCATATGCCCTCTACCAAACGGGGATTGATATGTGACAGTTGTGGTGGTACAAAGATGAAGCAACAGGCTAAGTATACACCTGACTTCACCCTCTACTATAAGGGTTCACGCAAGAAGCGGTTCATTATAGTGGAGACGAAGGGTAAGATGCTAGCCCCTGTGCGTAATAAGTATGCAGCATTTGTCGAGGAGTATCCTGACATTGACTATCGCTTAGTATTCATGGCAAACAATAAGTTGTCAAGGACAAGCAAGACTCGTTACTCTGATTGGGCTACTAAGGTAGGCATCAAGTACGCAGTCGGTGACATCCCTGATGCGTGGCTTAAGGAACTAGGATACAAAGTTCCTAAGAACTATGACACCGAGATAAGGAAATACTATGGAATTTGAAATCGAGTTTGAACCGGAAGACAATAGAGATATAGCTATCGCCAACTTGATTGAGGTGGTGGATGAGATGGTTGACATGAAGTGGATGCGAGTTGACCAAGCCACAGCTATCCTCACGGTCTTATATCAGATGCAGTATGACGGAGAGATACATTGAAAATTCTACTGTTAGACATCGAAACGTCACCTAACATCGGTGCGTTTTGGGGGCTGTTCAAGCAGAACATATCCCATAACCATGTGACTAAGGTGGGTAGGACACTGTGCTGGGCTGCTAAGTGGCACAACGAGTCGAAGGTTTACTTTGCTAGCACTCACCATGACGGACATGAGGACATGGTAGAGAAGATGTGGCTGCTGCTAGACGAGGCTGATGTAGTTGTACACTACAATGGTAAGAAGTTTGATATGCCTACCCTCAACCGTGAGTTCCTACTACAGGAATTAGTTCCGCCTAGTCCATACAAACAGGTTGACTTGTACTCAACTGTGCGTAGTAACTTCAGGTTCGTATCTAACAAGCTGGACTTTGTATGTCAGCAGTTAGGGCTTGGGGCTAAGACGCAGCATAAGGGTATGGACTTATGGTTCGGTTGTATGGAAGGTAAGCGTGAGGACTGGAAGGTAATGAAGGAGTACAACATACAAGACGTTGCACTACTTGAAGACCTATACGTTGAGCTACTGCCGTGGGTTAGAGCGCACCCTAGCCACGGTGTCTATACCAATGCTGAACGTCCTACTTGTCGCAACTGCGGGTCAGAGCATGTACATAAGAAGGGAGTCGAGTACACTACAACCAGTAGTTATCAGCGGTATAAGTGTGTTGACTGTGGTACTAACATGAGAGGACGTAAGGCACTTGCTAAAGTAGGTGCTGGTGTGCTAGTCTAATGGAGGAATATAGTCTGCAAGAACAACGAGTCCTGTCTGCGCTACTAGAGGCAGATGTGGACTACGTTTGTGATGTCCTTAACATCTCAGCGCAGGATATAATCGAGCGATTTGGTGATAGGGTTTTGGAATTTATGGATGGAGAAGTATGATGGACAGTTTCACAATCTCAGTGTTGATAGTTCTAATTGTGGGAGGGATGTGTATCTTTACAGCTTGCATTGCCTCCTCGCTACGGGATATAGCACGTAAGAAGAGGGCGCGGTACTTTGTTGAGTTGCTAAATGGTGATGGTGGTTACATTGAAGTGGGTGAGAGAGGTATCAAGACTATCCCACCACAGTTAATCACTAAGCTATGGCATCACAATGGTGATACCTTAACAGAGATTAGAGTGGAGAGCCCCCATGTCTAGTATGAATAGTTACCAGAAGTACATCCATGCTAGTCGGTATGCACGTTACCTGCCTGATGAGAAGAGACGGGAGACTTGGAATGAAACAGTTAGCCGTTATATAAACTTCTTTAAGGCAAGGCACGAGAAGCTAGACATACCGTGGACTGAGCTAGAAGATGCAATACTTAACCTAGAAGTGATGCCCTCTATGCGCTGCTTAATGACAGCAGGTGAGGCACTTGAACGGGATAATGTTGCAGGGTACAACTGCTCATATGTAGCGGTTGATAACACAAGGGTGTTCGATGAGATACTTTATATCCTAATGTGTGGTACAGGGGTAGGGTTCTCAGTAGAACGACAGTACATCAATAAGCTACCTGAAGTAGCGGAGGATTTCGATGAAACAGAAACTACTATACGAGTGGCAGATTCTAAAATTGGCTGGGCTAAGGCGCTTAAGGAGACTATTGGGCTACTATACCAAGGCAGAATACCGCAGTGGGATGTATCAAAGGTACGTCCAGCGGGTGCTGTACTCAAGACATTTGGTGGTAGGAGCAGTGGCTCTGAACCGTTGTTGGAATTATTTAACTTCTCTGTTAAGTTGTTCCAAGGTGCGGCAGGTCGGAAGCTATCTTCTATCGAGGTTCACGACTTGGTATGCAAGATTGCCGAAGTGGTGGTATGTGGTGGAGTACGTAGGAGCGCTCTTATTTCTCTTAGCAATCTTACTGACCAGCGGATGCGTGACGCAAAGTCCGGTGAGTGGTACTACGCCGAGCCACAACGAGCCCTTGCCAACAATTCAGTTAGCTACACCGAGCGACCAGACATGGGTATATTTATGTCGGAATGGCAGTCTCTCTATAAGTCTAAGGCTGGAGAGAGAGGCATCTTTAGCCGAGCAGCAGCAAATGCACTGCGTCCCGATAGACGCGAGGAGTCTGACTTCGGAACAAACCCCTGCTCTGAAATAGTTCTTAGGAACAAACAGTTCTGTAACCTGAGTGAGGTTGTGGTACGTCCTAACGATACACAAGTAGACCTCCTGCGTAAGGCAAGGCTAGCTGCTATCATTGGTACACTGCAATCAGGGCTAGACAATTTCCGTTACTTATCTAAGCAATGGACTGTAAACACGAGAGAAGAAAGACTATTAGGTGTGTCACTCACTGGTATCTGTGACCACAAAACATTGGGGGACTACAGTAACGTACAGTTACCCACCCTCTTAGGCAAACTTAAAGATAAGGTGATAAGAACTAATGAAGATTTTGCAAGCATCATGGGCATTCCTCCGTCAACAGCTACTACTTGTGTTAAACCTAGTGGTACTGTTAGTCAGTTGGTTGATTGTGCTAGTGGCATACACCCTCGCTACTCTCGCTTTTATGCTAGGAGAGTACGTGGAAGTATTAATGACCCAATCTCTAGCGCGCTTACAGGAGCGGGAGTTCATACAGAAGTTGCTAAAACTAATCCAACGGAATTAGTCTTCACGTTCCCTATGCAGTCACCGAAGAACTCTACCGTAGTAGAGGATGTTAGTGCGCTTGAGCAGCTAGAGTTGTGGAAGGTGTACTCGCATCACTTCTGTGAGCATAAGCCCTCCATCTCCGTGTATGTTAAAGAGCATGAGTGGATGAAGGTAGGTGCTTGGGTGTATGATAACTTTGATATAATGTCAGGGGTATCATTCTTCCCGAAGGATGACCACATGTATCCTCAAGCCCCTTACGAGGAGTTAGAGCATGGCGACTACCTAGAGTACCTGTCTCGCCACCCTAAGACTATTGACCTGAACGTAGGTGAAGAGGGTGACAACACGACAGCGAGCCAAGAGCTAGCCTGTAGTGGGGGAGCTTGTGACTTATGAGTGTACTGATTCTAATAATCTTAGCCATTGTATGTATTGGTGTGGTGGTGTGGGATGACTAACGGAGAGCAACGATGACTAGACTAGAGGAGTACTTTGTCGATGTCCTTGAGAGTATTGAGGACTTGTCACAAGACGATGTAATCAAGGAGCATGTACTACTGAAGATGATTCAGAGGGAGTGTGCTGCTGCCCTACGAGGGGAGAATATCAATGAAGAAGAACTGTAGTAAGTGTGGGGCTGCGTTTGAAACCTCGGTGCTGTTTGAGAAAGTAAAGATTCACAACTGCCCCAAGTGTTCAGCGATTAACAAGCCACGTAAAGTGAAGTATGTAGAGGAGAAGCAACATGGCAACGTATGAGTATGTATGTGATGTATGTGCCATTAGGTTTGAAGACCAGAAGCCTATGTCTGAGAGTGCTGTTCCTTCCCCCTGTCCCGACTGTGGGCAGATGGGGAGGAAGGTGGTCAGTCAGGTAGCCCCACCACAGGGGTTGCTGCCAGAGTTCATAGACGTACAGCGACCTAAGTACCACAGAGAGCCACCTGTAAGGGTGAGCAAGGTAACACAACGTAGTAAAGTAGGAGGTAAGTGATGAGTCACATATCAAAAAATAGCGAGGCACTAGAGATTGCTTGGGGTTTGCATCAAGGGGTCAACGGTACATCTGCTGAGGACTTCCCTAGTGAGCAGGTGGTGAGTGATGGAGGTAGCTCCCCGTACTATGAGATACCCTTGTGGGCTGAGGAGCTAGGGGATTTGATTGAGTACAAGAACATGAACTTCAATCGAGGCAACATCTTTAAGGCAGCATACCGTCTTGGGGAGAAGGCGAATAGCTCTGAGCTGTATGACCTGCGTAAGATAGTGTGGTTTGCAGAGCGTGAAATCTCTCGGCTTGAGATGAAGGGGTGGGACGATGAGTGAAGATAAAGAGAATGGTGTGATTAAGGTGACGGATGACCAGAAGGAATTTCTGTTGAATGTCGCTGAACTTCTTCTATCTACCAAGCCTAACACTATACTGGGCTTTCCAATTGAAACAGAAGATGGTGAAGAGTTAGTATTAAATATCTTTCTTGACCTACCTGTTGAAGAAGAGAGTAGTATTATTATACCATAGATAGCAAAAGGGGTAGGTAGTTATATACTACTTACCCCTTCTATCTTTATGTTCCTAAGAACTATTTCTTTTTCTTAGCTTTCTTATTCTTCTTAGCAGGTCGTCCGACCTTCTTTCCGTATGTCCCTTTACCCTGTGGCATAATCTTCTCCTGTTACCATTTAGTTTTGTCTGCCCAATAAGCTGCTGACATCTTACCCTTTGCTATATTCTTAGCGTGTCTAGCCTTAAAGGATTTCTTACGTGCCTTCTCCTTCGCACTTGATGGGGACTTCCCTGCCCCCTTCACGCCCTGTTGTCCGAACCTAATTGTCTTGGTCTTGTCACCAACCTTAGCAACAACCACATGCGACTTAGTCGCGTGGCTCGGTGTACGTTTAGGTTTGTTGTAGCCACTGACACCTGCGCTCTTTAGCTTTGCATCTTTAGCCATGCTGTTATCTCCTCTTATCTAGTAGGAACTACGACCTGCCTTTGGGTGGGCAGTCTTCCTCTCTTCCTTATACTCTGACCTCATATTCTCGTGCATCTCAGAGTGGGCACGAATCCTATCCTGCTCTCCACCAGCCTGATTAGCTGGTTCAAATAACCTTTCGGCTGCTTTATTGCGCGAGTGAATTGAAGCCAGCTTCGTTACAAATGGTACACTCATATCTATTCTCCTTAAGTTCTTAAGAACTATTTTCTATGTAACTTACCTAACCCAAACACTGCACCTGTTATCAGATACAGGATACCTACATACCATTCAGGCATAGCAGTAAGGTTAGCTATGTATGCGTTAGCCTTCTCTGGGCTTAACCACATAACCGCAATCGGACTGAACCAAACAACAACTAAGAACTCATCAGTCCAAGACCTACTCATTGCGGATACCCGCGCTTGAACATCAGCTTTCACTGCCTTCCCTTTCTCTCCAAACAAACCTATCACTTGCCCTAAGAGGCTCATCCCTGCTGTTACTAACATACTACTTACTCCTTTGGTTTAGCTCTAGCTCACGAATCTGGTCATCATGCTTGTTCAAACGTATGTTAATTCCCATGCGTTCATTGTTGAGCCTATCATTGTGAGCTTCAAACTCTATGCGTGTGACTACAGTCTCATTAGTCTCGGCGAGACGGGCTGTTACCTGCTCCGCTACCTGACTGAGCCGTGCAACCCTCTCATTAAAGTCCCATAACGTAATGAGAACCCATGCAAGAAGGGGTATACCTGCCATACTCAAGGCAACCTTGATGTATTCCATAGTTGTCATACGGTTCTCAATTACTTCATTGACAATTTTAGCTACATCTGTAGCTGACATAGGTTGTTCCTTAGTTGGCATTGTTCATATCCTTATTGTTGTGTTCCTAGGAACTGTTAGTTTGTACCATCCCAGTACGCTAGCTCTGCTTGTCTACGTTTGTATAAGCCGTCTTTATACTTCCCACCAGCGTTGACAAAGCCCTCCGCTTTACTAAATAACTGATGCGCTGTCTCGGCAAAGTCATTGTTCTTCAGCGCCGCAAACGCATCCGGTGCTTTCTTCTTCAGGTCGCCAACATTAAAGGCAAGGGACGTAAGGGCTAGCTTCTGCCCATCTGTAAGCTGACTCCATCTATTCCCTGCGAATTTCTGCGCACTCTTTTCTGCTGCCTGTAAGTCTTCACGAAACCACTTATCAACCTGCTTCTGTTGGTCAGCAGGACTCAGCTTGTTGTATGCAGCTACCTCTTTAGTCTTTATAACATTCTTCTTTGTCGTCTCATTGTAGTATCCAAAGGCATGACCATGCCCAACCGTAGGGATACCTTTACCAGTGCTATCCTTGGTTGCATCCTCATATACTTTCAGCAAGGGAACACTTGAACTCAACTCCTTTGAACTGATGAACTTAGCAACGGGTGAGTTCTCGTCTATCTGCCCTGCTAAGGCTACGGGTGCTACTCCTGCGGCAGATACACCAGTCGCTTTGCTCGGCTGCATTAATGCTTTGGCAAGGTCGCCATCTCGGAATCGTGGAGGGATGACGTTCTTATTAGGTGACTGCTCAAGACGGTGAACACCTGAAAGGTATTCGTGCAACCCTTCAGCATCCTTGGGTTCTATCCACATCTCACCCTTTTCAAGCCTAAAGGAAGGGGCTAGTTCCCGTAACTCCACGAAGTCTGCTTTCGCCATCTCCTCACTAAAGAAGCGTCTCTCTTTCTGTGTTAGCTTGACCCCCACCATCTTCGTGCCATCGGTCAGTGTGTCTTCTAGCATCTTCGGTGTACCCGCACGAGCGCCTACTTTTGCTGGTGGTGCAGATGCAGCAAGAGCCTCATCTAGCGTTGGATACGTCTTGGGGAAGGGTAATGCTTCAGCATCATAGTTAAACCGTCTACCCTCAGAGCCTTCTTTGCGTATGAATGCGGGTAGTTCATATCCCTCGGACGACCAGCGTGGAGCAGGAAGCTCACCTTGTTCCATAGCTTTTATAGCTACAGGCATAGGCGTATCACCTGCCCCCTCTTCGATTAGCTGACGCATTCGATGTCGTCCCTCGTGCCCTTCAACATTAGCTAAAGGTTTTCCTGCCTCCCTAAAGTCATACATATTGATGTGGAGGAAGGGGACTTGGTCAAATGCCTCCCCGTCTTTACGTACTTTAGCAACTCCGGCTGCTTTGTATGGGTCTTTCCCATCTTGTGCTAACGCTAGAAATTGCCTTGGCGTGAGCATTGCAATAGTTGTCCTGCTATTGCCCGATGCTTCTCTTTCGACTCGTGCGAGAGCTTGGGGCTGGAAGTACTGCTCTATTGTTTCTCTTGTAGGTGCTGTGTTCTTAGGATTGCTTACACTTTTGCGAGAGAGCAGGGGTAAGTCTGCTTCTATTGCTCTACCTCCTAGCTGTAGCGTCTCTGGTATCTCCTTTAGACCGCTAATAGGTAGGGGTATACCTGC
>JACLAB010013085.1_pt1 | contig 10834 bp, 6 predicted proteins | sample 8027921 | NCBI WGS metagenome assembly JACLAB01 (sample SAMN15725117, study PRJNA655200) | protist metagenome | isolation source: fluorescence activated cell sorting (FACS) single amplified genomes of... | place: USA: West Boothbay Harbor, Gulf of Maine | collected 2000-07-19
GTTCGGTGGCTCACGCGCGCACGCGCTCATCTCTGAGCAGCTCGCGCTCATCTGCGGCGAAGCCACGAGGTGGCACCCTAAACCGACGATGGAGTACGAGGAGGAGGCGTTGACGTGCCACACCGCGCCCGGCGTGGCGTTCACGACGATGGATGAGCTCAAGGCGCACTACCGCAGCGACTGGCACAGGTACAACCTGAAGCGCAAAGTCGCCGGACTCCCGGTGGTGGGCGAGGCGCTGTTCCAGCGCGTGATGCAGCAGGCCGCGGGCGCCGCCGGCGAGGCGAAGCGCGTCGGCAAGTCGCACCTGAAACGCCCCGAGCTCGAGCCGAGGTCGGTGGCCAAGGCGAAGCGGCTGGAGACGTGGATCGAGCACCACCGCGACGAGATTGAAGCCGCGCGCGCCGCGATGGAGGCGCGCGAATCTTCGCGCCGCGCGGAGGAGGACGAGACGGAGGACGACGAGGCGTACGACGACTTCGACGAAGGAGACGACGACGAAGTGTCGGAAGACGGCTGGGAGAGCATGGACGAGGACGAGGCGCGGGAGGTTCTGGCGCGCATGGACCGCATGGCGGCGAGCGGACCGCGCGGCGAGTCCGACTCGGACGACGACGGTGGCGAGAGCGACGACGCGTCGGGCGGCGAGGGCATTGAGGGCATGGAGCTCGACCTGACCAACGCGCCCGTACGCTTGGCGGAGAACGGCTACGAGCTGATCATCACGCGCGACGACGGCACGAAGCGGCGCATCGGCCCGCGAGAGTTGCGCCGGTACTACAAGCAGAGGCACAGGCCCGAAGACGACCGCGCGGCGGTGCTGGCGAACCGAGCGTCGAATACGGAGCGGGGTTTGGCGCGCCTGGGCGAGACCCGCGCGGGCGAGCGCGGCGTGCAAAAGTTCGACACCGCCGGAAAGTTCGTGGGTCTGCAGATCTCCATCATGGTCAAGCGCGCGCAGAAGGCGGCGCGCAAGTACGAGCGGAACAACATGTTCCAGGGGAACTCCTCCATCAAGAAGTTCGACCTCAACGGGCAGAACGTCAAGATCAAGCTCCCCAAGGCGTGCCCGTATTAGATAAAAGTCGAAGTCTCACGCGAGATTGTCTCTCATCATTGTTACACACACAAAACACATGTAACAAACAAAAAACAAATCATCACATCAGGTCCACCGCCTCTTCCTCCAGCAGTTTCTTGATCAGGCGGTACCGGATCATCAGGATGTCGTCCCGCTCCAGGTCCATGGTGTTCTCGGGGTCGTCGGGGTCCAGCATCACGTCTCCGCGGTCCTCCCGCACGCGGCAAAACACGTGCGCGTTCGCGTCCGGCTCGGGGACCATGTCGAACGCGCCATCCTCCTCGATGATCTGCTGCACCATGGACTCGTACCCGTCCGGCATCTGCCCCAAGACGTTGGAGAAGTGCTCCTCCACGATGTTCGCGTAGTCGCTCGCGAACGCCCGCTCCAGATCGCTAAGACGCGCCGCGACGTCCGGTTCCTTCAAACAATACACGGCGTGCGTCTCGATCTTGCGTAGGCGCGCGCGGTAGTACGCGCGCATCAGGAACCGTATCCGGTTCAGCTCCGCGTGGTGCACGTGCGCGGTCAGGTCGTCCGTGGCGCTGCTCGCGCCGCCTTCGCCGGCGGCCGCGCGCGACGCCGCCACTGTGCTCTCCTGCGCGTCCACCGACTCCGTCACGCGGCGCATCAGGTCGCCTTCGAATGGCAAAATCTCGGGCGCGCACTTCTCGTTCACGTACGCGCGCTTCAAGCGCGAGACGTCCGTGTCCGGCACCCTGTGGAGGTCGCGGCGGTCGGAGTCGGGGGCGGGGAAACGCGCGTCTCGGTCAGCACGTTCGTGGAGGTCGAACGGTGGCGTCGGCGGCGGCGACTCGGCGTTCGCGGCGGTCGCGGCGCGCGATCTCGGGAGGGAGGACAGCCTCGAGGGGTGCCTAGGCCTTCATCGACCGAAGCCCGGCCGGTGCGTCGCGGGGTGGAGAGGCGCGCGAGACGGGAAACGCACTGCGACGTTCGCGGGCCGAGCTGGGACGCGAGGTCCTCCTCGTCGTCCATGGGAGATGCGCGTGGGGTGTCCCGAGACACGCGCGCGCCGAGCACTGCAGATCGATTCGGCGACTCCGGTGAGTTTGAAACCGAGGCTCCACGCGCGAGTCCAAAAATTGTTGCAAAAAGCAAACGCAGGGTTTGGCGGCCCGTCAATCTCGTCGGCTTCGAGCGCCGAGCGTATCACTCGGAGACGCGCCTCGGACCGTTTCTGGAGTCTCGAGCGTCTGGAGCGCGGTCGTCGGGACGCGACGGGAGAGGAGCGACGCGTTTTAGGAGCGCCCGCCGAGGCACGACCGCCGCGAGCCCTCGGATTGCGTCGAACGACACGCGTACGCGCGCGTGAAAAACATCTTCGCGATGGCGCCTCGGGGGGGAGATCGCGGCGGCCCCGCGGTCGCAGCCTCGCCCGCGCCCGTGTCCGTCCGCGAGCTGTGCGAGCGCAGCGCGAAGCGCACGCACTCGATGTTCGAGACCGCGAGCACGTCCGACCGGCCGCCGACGCACGAGCCCTCGGTGAAGCTCAAGATGGCGGTGAAGATCAGGGACGATTTCGACGCCGTGCGCCGCGGGGCGCGCGGCGTCGTCGGCGAACGCGACGGCGCGATGCCCACGAACGCGGCCCCCACGACCGCACCGTCCGCCGCGCCGCCTGCCGCCGCGATGCCTTCCGAGGCGGGCGCGATGCCTTCCGGCGAGGCGTTCATCCCCGGCCTCGAGGCGGCGACCGCGGCGAAGGCGAGCTCGAGCGACGTCGCGGCGCTCATCGACGCCGTCGACGACGAGGACCGATCGTCGCGTCGATCCCGGGCGGATCCCGGGTCGAGCGCGCTCGCTGTGGCGGGTTCCCAGACTGGGGTGAAAGCCGCGTTCAAGAAGCAGCACGAGACGAGCGCGAGTTTGATTCCGCGTCTCGCGAGCAAGTGGCCGCGGCCGAAGTGGCACGCGCCCTGGAAGCTGTACCGCGTCATCTCGGGGCACATGGGGTGGGTGCGGTCCGTGCACGTCGACCCCTCGAACGAGTGGTTCGTCACCGGCTCCGCGGACCGCACCATCAAGGTCTGGGACCTCGCCTCCGGGCAGCTCAGGCTCACGCTGACGGGCCACATCGAGCAGGTCACCGGCCTCGCCGTGTCGGACCGCCACCCGTACATGTTCTCGTGCGGGCTGGACAAGCAGGTGAAGTGCTGGGACCTGGAGTACAACAAGGTCATCCGGCACTACCACGGGCATTTGTCCGGAGTGTACGCGCTGGCGCTGCACCCCGAGCTGGACGTTTTGATGACGGGCGGGCGCGATAGCGCGTGCCGCGTCTGGGACATGCGCACGAAGCTGCAGGCGATGTGCCTCAGCGGCCACGACAACACCGTGGGCGCCATAGTCTCGCAGCGCGAGAACCCGCAGGTGATCACGGGCTCGTACGACAGCACGGTGAAGCTTTGGGACCTCGCCGCGGGAAAGTGCGCGACGACGCTGACGCACCACAAGAAGGGCGTGCGCGCGCTCGCGTTACACCCGCGCGAGTTTAGTCTTCTCAGCGCCAGCGCGGACAACATCAAGAAGTTTGGCATGACGCACGAGGCGGGCGGCTCCGCCGCGTTCAAGCACAACATGCTGAGCAAGCAGCGATCGATCGTCAACGCGCTGGCGGTGAGCGAGGACGACGTCGTCGTCTCGGGCGGAGACGACGGAAGCTTGTGGTTCTGGGATTACAACTCCGGCCACTGCTTCCAGAAGAGCCAGGCGAAGGTGCAGCCCGGGTCGATGGAGAGCGAAGCCGGCGTGTTCGCCGCCGCCTTCGACAAAACCGGAACGCGGCTCATCACCGTCGAGGCGGACAAGACGATCAAGATGTGGAAACAGGACGAGGACGCGTCGGAGACGACGCACCCCAACCTCCCGTTCGTGCCCCCGAAAGACATGCGGAGGTTCTGATCGGTCACGGTTTTTTGTACGTGTCGTCTCCGACGCGTACCGAAAGTAGGAACATAAAGCGCGCCGCGACGTTGTAGGGAATGTCTTTGAAAATAAAAACTCTCTGTTGACCCGATGGCGTCCTCCCCGTCCGCACTCGCCTCCGCGCGCGCACGACACGGCGCGCGCGCGATGGGCAACAAGGCCGGCAAGCCCACGCGTGACGACACTGGGCGCGCGTCCACCTCGGCCTCGGACCTCGCCGCGAAGGATGCGAACGCCGCCGGAGCGGCGGACGCCGCCGCCGCCGCGTCATCCTCGGAACCGCCGACGCACGAGCCCGTTCCCGGCCTGCGCGTCGTGCTCGACGTCCTGAGCGAGGCGCAGCACGATGGCGTCGTCGCGTGGCTCCTGGACACGTTGGAGCGGGGCCGCGCGGGCGCGCTTCGCGGGGACACGTACGCGCCCATCCCCGATAAGTGGCAGAAGCGCAACCAGAGTCGCGAGATGCTTCAGTTCGGCACGTACACGCACTCGAACCGAGTCGAGTCGTTTCGGGACGTCGAGGCGATGCCGGAGGCGCTGAGCGCGGTGGTGGAGTGTTTGCGAACCGCGGGGGTGTACGGGAAACAGACCGTGGATGACGGCGTGTCGAACGACGAAACGTGCGAAACGCACGCGCTTCCCACGAGCTGCACCGTGAACTTCTACGAGAAAGGCCAGTGGATCCCGCCGCACATCGACAACCCGGCGTTCGATCGGCCCGTCGTGACGGTTTCGCTGCGCTCGACGCAGCGCATGACGCTCGGGCGCGGCATCGAACACGACTACGCACGCGAACACGAACACGCGTCTTGTCGTTCTGGGACGGACGATTTCCCGGCGACCCGCGACGACGACGCGGTTTACGCGTCGTCGTCGTCGGAAAGAATTACCGACGGAGAAAAGAATGACCGACTCGTCACCGTCGCGTTACCGCGACGCAGCGCCGTCGTGCTGCGCGGCGCCGCCGCCGACGAGTACGAGCACGCGATTCCCCCGGTTTCGTCGCCGCGCATATCTCTCACGTTCCGCGCACTCGGCGACCCGAACGCGGCGGCGACCAAGGCGCGAATCGCGCGCGCGGACGCGCGCCGGGCGCGCTACCGAGCCGAGCGCGCGCGAGCGACGTCGAGCGCGCCGAGGCTACGGCTCGGCTACGGCCGCGTGGGCCCGAAGGGCGCGGTCGGGCGCGTCGGGCCTCTTCCCGAGGACGTCGCGGCGGCGGAGGCGAGACGCCGCGCGCGCGAAGGCGCCGTCGCCGCCAAACGCGAAAAGAAGTACGCCGCCAACGCCGAAGGCGGTTCCGAAGGCGGCGTCTGGAACGGCGCTCCGAAACTCTCCAAGGCTCGCGCGAAGAAGGAGGCGAGAAAAGCCGCGCGCGCCGCCGCGCGGACGAAGCGGCGGACGGAGGCCCAAACGGACGCGACGAACACGGACGCGACGAACACGGACGCGAGTATCGACGCGAGTATCTCTGAGCGAACCGAGAAGGATAATCCGACGACGACGACGACGACGAAACCGACGTTCGCGATATCGGCGGATGGCGTGACGCGCGTCGAGAGGCGCGCGAAGACCCGGTCGTGCCCCCCGTGCCCGCCCGAGCTTCTTCCCGAGACTAGACATCATACGATCGAGAAGAGCAAGAGCGGCGATCGAGAAGGTGACGGCTTCGGGATGACGAACGACGGCGTCGAAGCTGAAGCTGAAGCTGAAGCTGAAAAAAAAAAACAAAAACGCTCGTCGAACCGGAAAAACCCAAACGTGGGGGTGATTCCCGGCGTCGAGCTCGAAAACGTCCAGCGCGTGTACGACGCCGTCGCGAGGCAGTGGCACGGCACGCGTTACCGCGCTTGGAGCGGCGTCGAGGATTTCGTGACTAAAAAATGCGCCGCGCGCGGCGCGCTCGTCGCGGACGTCGGGTGCGGAAACGGTAAAAACGCGCCGGCGGTGATGCGCGCGGGTTTAGAGCGGGGTGGGGCGCAGGTGATTGGGTGCGACTTTTCCATGGGTCTGCTCGAGATTTGCGCGAACGAGCGCGACGCGAACGACGGTGGGTCGGAGGTTTTCGCCGCCGACGCGGCGCGTTTACCCCTCCGCTCGCGCGTTTTCGACGCCGCGCTCAACGTCGCGGTGCTCCACCACGTCAGCACCGCGTCGCGGCGTTTCGCGCTCGTCGCGGAGACCATGCGGGTGTTGCGCGTGGGCGGCGTGGCGCTGTTCTACGCCTGGGCGCTCGAGCAGGAAACCGGGGGCGTCTCCGGGCACAGGTTCGAATCGCAGGACGTGCTCGTCCCGTTTCACAAACGCGCGGAGACGAAGACGAAAAAAAACAAAGAATCCGAATCCGGGAACGAAAACGACGTCTCGACTGAGGCGCGGGTGTTTCAGCGGTACTGCCACGTGTACAAGGAGGGCGAGCTCGAGGCGCTGTTCGACCCACTCCGCGAGTGGTGCAGGGTCGACCGCGTGTACTACGACTGCGGGAACTGGTGCGCGGAGGTGACGCGGACGAAATAGATTAGCGGCCTATACATGAGAAAAGGCTCGTTCAAGACCACAGACCTTCTCGCGAAAAACGCCACGCATCGCATCATCCGGTCGATTTTTCTCTCCTTGTACCGTGCCGTGGGTTTTCTTGATGACTGGCAACTAATACAAACAACTGTTCTTTGCGCTTCCCATTTTTCAAGACTCGAAAAACCATGGTGCCTACTACGACCCGCGTTATTAAAATCTTTTTCCGCGATTCGATCGGCGTCGATCGTCGACGAAATACCGCTCGCTGATTCGTCGAGCCGCGCTCCGAGGCAGCTGGCACCCGCGCGCGCGGTGCGAAACGCGCGGGACGGGCTCGGTCGGTCCGGCACTCGGAGCGGCGTCGAGACACTGGAAAAGGGGCGACGATACACGCGGCGCGCGTTCGTCTTCCCCCGCCTCACGCCCGCAGGTCGCGCGGCACAGGCTGGCGTGCGTCGAGCGAAGGGTCGCGTCGCGGGGCCAATCGGACGCCGGGGGTGTTCTTGATTGACGTCACCTCGCGCCTGTGTCAGGGGGAACACGCGGGGTCGATCGGGGAGGTCGCGGGGTCTGCGAGCGCGCGTGCCGTGGAAGAGCGGCGAGGATGGCGACGCCGGCGGCGATGTGCGCGACGCACCGCCTGACGACGTCTCCGTGCGCGCGCGTCACGCCGCGCGCGCGCGCGCGCGCGTCGAGTCGGTCGCGACGAACGCACGTCGCGCACGTGTCCGGGGAGAGCGCCGGCGTCGGCGGCGTCGCGGCGCGGAGCGGCGCGGACGAGACGCCCTCGACGTCCGGTGCGGTCTCGGACCCGGCGCGGAACTTCGCGGTCGCGCCCTCGCCCTCGAAGCTTTCTCGCCGCGCGAGCGCGGGGCGAGCCAAGCACAGGCGAGGCGCCATCAGCGCGGAGTGGGGAAGCGGCGAGTTCGACGGCGGATTCGACGACGCACCGGACGCGCCGGCGAACAGTTCGCCGAACGGTTCGCGGGCAGACACGCCTCGTTCTCTCTCGACGAAGCGCCTTTCGACGGTTTCGACGGTTCGTTCCGCGTCGACGCGTTCGGCCGATACGAACGACGACACGAAAGACGATACGAAAGATGACACGGAGCTGGTGATGGTGCTCGAGCGCCGCGGCGAGGGCTGGGCGGAGGAGGTTTTCCCGCACGTCGCCATGCGGCGACGCCCGGTGGCCCGGAGCGCCGCGGCGGCGGCGGCCCGCGGGCCTTACGCGCCCGACTCGGCGCAGGCGTACCTTGAGAAGACGCTGCGCATGAGCCGCGACGAGGCAGCGAGCATCGTGTCGGCGGCGGCGGCGTGGCGGGTCACGCGCGGGGGTCGCGCGCTCGTGGACCGCAAGATCATGCGCGCCGTGCAAGCCAACGCGGCGGCGGCGGTGGAGGCGCTGCGCGAGCTGGGCGCGTCCGTCGAGGACGTCCCGGACCTGCTGCGGCGGATGCCGCAGATTCTGGCGGTCGTGCCGACGGACGAGTGGAACCGGAACCTGCTGGAGTACGTCGTGCGCGCGCGCGTGCCCGGGGGCGGGCGGTTCGGGCCGCTCAAGCTCAAGGCGCGCCTCCCGGCGCAGAAGAGCATGAACCAGGCGGAGGCGAGCATCGAGCGGCGCGCCGCCGCGGAGGCGAGAAAGACGCGCCGAATCGCGCGAAACGAACACATTCTGGAGATGAACGCGCGCGATCGATCGCGGGACGGCCCGGCGTCGGTGACTTCGCGGCGCGCGCGGGCGGGCGCGGACCCGCTCAAGCCGTGGGTGGAGGACGTGCGCGATAAGCGTCAGTGCGGGCGCTTGACGCAGGAGCAGCTGTACCTGCTGGACATCGCGGGCTTCGACGCGACGGTGAAGGAAGCGGCGGGCGGCGAGAGCAACCGCACCTGGGAGATGTGGTTCGACGAGCTCGTCGAGTACAAGAGCGTCGTCGGGTCGTGCGAGGTTCCCGAGAACCGCGTCGACGCCGGTTTGGGGCTGTGGGTGCAGAGGCAGCGGGTGAAGCACGCGGAGGGCACGCTGTCCGCGAAGGCTCTCGCGCGTCTGCTGGCGCTCGGCGTCTCTTTCGAGGGGTACGAGCCGAAGGCTGCCCCGCGCTCTCAGGTGATCGGCGAATCGCCGAAGTCGACGCGAAAGAGCGCGAAAGAAGTGGAAACGCACGACTCCGCGCGGTCGAGCGCGGTGACGAAGCCGTCGTCGACGACGGTTCCGTCTTCGTCGCCGCCTCGCTCCGCGCGCGAATCGGCGCTGGATCGCGAGACGCTCTCGATGGTGGCTTCTTTAAAAGCGTTCCAGAAGGAGCGCGGCGAGTTCGCCGAGCCGCCGCTCGGGTCGGAGCTCGCCGTGTGGCTGGCGAACGTGCGAAACCGCGCGGCGACCGTCGGTGCGTCGGACGCGGAGAGGGATCAAAAACAAAGCATGTCCCCGGCGGAGCGCGACGCGCTGCTCGCGCTCGGCGTCGAGCTCGAGAACTTCTCGCCGGTGTGGCTGGGCGAGCTCGAGCGGTTCGCCAGCCTGCGCGCGCATCGCGTGACTCTGCACGATCCCAAGGCGCACGCGGCGTTCGTGCGCCGCGAGCGCGCCGCCGCCAACGCCGGGCTCTGCTCGCGCGCGCGGCTGATGCGCCTGCGGCACGTGGGCATGTCCGGGTTGTCCGGCGCGCTGCTCCTGGACGACTGCGAGCTGCGGGGCGTGGACGAGTGCCTGTCGGCGGAGGCTGCGGCGCAGAACGCAGGGCCGTACGACGGGAGCGACGGCGGAAGTTTTTGCAGACTAAAGACTGTGGCGGCGCTCCCGCTGCGCGAGAACGCGCTCGCGCGCGAGACGGCGCGCGCGGCGCGCGAGGAGGCGCAGAGGGGAGAGGAAACCGGGGAGAGGAAACCGCTCGCCTCCAAGCCCTCGGCGCGCGCGCGCGCCAGGCCGACGCCGGTGGACGCGCCCATCGCGACGAAGCGGCGCGAGGCGGCGAGGACCCGGGTGCGTCAAAAGCCGGCTGTCTACGAAAGCGAAAGGCGCGTCTCTTCGGACGCGCCGTTCGCGCCCGACGCGGAGTCAGGGGACGACGAGGCGCGGAAGATGCTCGCGGAGCAGATGCGCGCGGGAAAGGCTGTCTACGTCGACTAATAACGGAGCTACGTAGTTAGTCTATGTAACGTCGAGTAGCGGTATCGTGGGAGTCTTTACGTAGACTACTAGTTACGCGTAATAGCTCTACGTATTCGTCGTTTTTCGGCGTCCGCGTCGCGTCACACGCGCCCGCTTCCCCCCAGCGCGCCCGCGATCCCCCCCGCGCCCGCGTCGGCGCTCCGCGGCTGCGCGTCCCCGCCTCTTCCTCCGCCGCCCGCGGCGCCGCCGCCTTCGCAGTACTTGTTGAACACCGGGTGCAGATCCAGGCGCCCCTGCTGGTTCACCCGGTGCAGCTCGTACGCCTTGGCTCCCACCCAGGCGCCGACGAAGATGGACATGACGTTGTACAGGTACACGCCCAGCGCGACGATGAGCAGCGCGAGCACCCCGGAGACGTACACGGTGACGGTCGCCGCCGTGCTCACGCCCACGCCGCACAGCAGCAGGGACGCGCAGAAGATGCGACCGCCGTCCAGGGGGTAGGCGGGGACGCACAGGTTGAAGGCGAAGAGCGCGACGTTGATGACGATCGCCTCGCGGCAGAGGTTGGCGAAGAACGCGTCGCGCTCGAGCGTCAAAGACACCTCCCCGTCCGCGGAGAGCGCGAGGAGGATGACCCACACCAAGGCCTGGGGGATGTGCGTCAGCGGCCCGGCGATGGACACCTTCAAGTCGTCGCCGGCGTCGCCGTCGTGGCCCACGTACGCCAACCCGCCCAGCGGCCAGAGGAGGATCTGGTGCACCTGCCCCCCCGACGTGCCAGGTGGCGAAGCAGTGCCCGAGCTCGTGCACGAGCACGGTGCCGAAGAGCACCGGGCCGTTCAGCAGCAGCTGCAAGGCGCCGTACTCGGGGTCGCCCCCGCTGAAGCCGTACAGCGCGGTGATGAGCATGTAGACGGGGAAGAGAACGTGTATTTTTATGGGGATGCCGAACAGCGAGCCGCACGGGAACGTGCGCTCCATGAACGGCGTCGCCGAGCTCTGCGCGTTCCCCGGGTTCTGCGACGAGTCGTACGTCCCGGCGCGGGGCGCGGGGGGGGCGTAGTGGCTGGACATCGCGCCGTCGCTCGTGCCTCGGGCGCGGGCCTGTGGCGCGGCGGGCGACCCGAGGCGGAGTCGTCCTCAGGAACGCCTAACAACGAAGCTAAGCGTGTACT
>JACLAB010013157.1_pt1 | contig 10834 bp, 7 predicted proteins | sample 8027921 | NCBI WGS metagenome assembly JACLAB01 (sample SAMN15725117, study PRJNA655200) | protist metagenome | isolation source: fluorescence activated cell sorting (FACS) single amplified genomes of... | place: USA: West Boothbay Harbor, Gulf of Maine | collected 2000-07-19
TGACTTTGCAGAATTCATGATGGATGACGACGACATGGAGGAATAAACCATCTCAAACCCAGAAGAAGCCGACCGATAATTTTCATCGCCGCCGCCGTCGCGACGAGATAGCCCCTTGACCCCAGCCTTGTAGCGCGCTATATTAAATAAATACGAGACATAGAGAAACATGAAACTTCATTCGGCGACTCACACACAAAAACACGACACAAAGTCGCACACACCATGCTTCGTAGACTCACGCGTGAGACCATCTCACGCGCATGTCGCACGTCACGACCACCACCGAACGCCGCGCGTGTCGCGCGGCATCGTACGTATACGGACTTGCGCGCCGCGAACGCCAAGGGTGAGCACGAATTGGTGATCTCAGCGTACGAGTCTGGTGCCGTGCCCGCGACGGAGGCAAACGTGTCGGAATACTTAAAGGTACGTCCAGTGCAACTCGTGATCCGGTTTCGTGCGCGCGAGCGAACGGGAGTGTTGAAATACGGTGACTGACGCGCGTGCATTGTTTGTCGTAGGCGCTCGTGGCGTTGGACCGAGTGGATGAAAGCGCATTGGCGCAAGCCGTAGCGCGAGGTACTGCGACGTCGAGTGCGAGCGTACAAGAAGCGCCAAAGGGTATTCTAGCATCTTTAGGTGCGCTCGTGGGGTCTGGTGCGAGTACGAGTGGTGAAACCGTCGCCGCCGCGAGCGCGGGTGTGCTCGGAAGCGAAAAGAATCCATTGTTTACGCAGCAGCTTGAACCGACGTTTAAGGCGCAGATATGGCGCACCGTTCGCACGCTTGGGACGGCATTCATTGTACTTAGCGGCGTGGGAGCTTTATTGGAAGATCGAGGTGGCATGGGTAAGGCTATTTTAGGCGGCGAGAGCGTCAAGCCGCAGATGGAGGCCCAAGTGACAAAATTTAGCGACGTCAAGGGCGTGGATGAAGCCAAAGGGGAGTTGGTGGAGATTGTTGAGTATTTGAAAGCTCCAGAAAAGTTCACCAGACTTGGAGGCAAGTTACCCAAAGGTTTACTTCTTGTCGGGCCGCCAGGGACGGGGAAGACAATGTTAGCAAAAGCCGTGGCGGGCGAAGCCGGGGTGCCATTCTTTTACACGAGCGGAAGTGAATTTGAAGAGATGTTTGTTGGTGTCGGCGCTAGACGCGTGCGCGATTTATTCAAAGCAGCCAAAGCACAGGCGCCGTGCATCATTTTTATCGATGAGATCGACGCCGTAGGTGCGGCACGTAATCCTAAGGATCAACAGAACACGCGCATGACGCTGAACCAATTGTTAACCGAGCTCGACGGTTTCAAACCAAGTGAAGGCGTCATCGTGCTCGCGGCAACGAACACGCCCGGAATGTTAGATAAGGCGTTGATTCGTCCTGGTCGATTCGATCGCACGGTGTCCGTACCGAACCCTGACGTTGGCGGCCGACGAGATATTTTGGAGGTGCACTCTAAAAATGTCGCCATGGATAAAAACGTTGATTTTGACGTCGTCGCACGCGGTACACCCGGTTTCAGCGGTGCGGACTTGGCAAACTTGATTAACATTGCCGCTCTTAAAGCGGCGCTGGAGGGCGTCACGAGTGTCACTGCGAAGCATCTCGACTTTGCAAAAGATCGCATCTTGATGGGCGCGGCGCGCACGTCGGCAATCATCACCGACGAAAACCGCAAGCTCACGGCGTACCACGAAGGAGGTCACGCGCTGGTGGCGTTGCGTACGAAAGGTGCGCGTCCCGTACACAAGGCAACAATCGTCCCGCGTGGCCAAGCTCTTGGTATGGTCATGCAACTCCCTGAAAAGGACGAACTCAACTTGACGCGTAGACAGTTGCTCGCCATGCTCGACGTCACAATGGGTGGCCGCGTCGCCGAAGAATTAATTTTCGGCGCGGACGAAATCACTACAGGCGCATCGAGCGATTTACAACAAGCCACGCAATTGGCGCGGGAGATGGTGACGCGCTACGGAATGAGCGAAAAAGTCGGTCTCGCATCGCAAGAGTACGGTTCTGAGGGAATTTCGAGCGAAACTCGACAGTTGATTGAGGACGAGGTGAAATCCATGTTGGATGCCGCGTATAAACGAGCCAAAGATTTACTTACGACACACGAAGGCGATTTACACAACATAGCGCGTAAATTGTTGGACACAGAGTCGTTATCTGGCCGTGAATTGCAAGAATTGTGCGGAATAGCCGCGTCGGCGTAAAACCACGTCGTCAAACGTGTTTGCGAGGTTGCGATTTGTAAAGAAATTCGTATATTTGTGTAAAAGTTCATCCACCGAGGCTTCCCGGTAGCGTAACAAAGCTTGAACGACCATTTCGACGACGTCCTCCCGGACCCGCACGCATGGTCATTTGCATTCCGGCGAACGCTGGCCCGCGTACAATCAGCAAACGCCGATTGGACGACGACGACGACGACGACGACTCTGGAGCTGGCGCCGGTGCTGGCGACAAGTCGTCGTCACCGTAATCGAAACCCTCATCGCCAAGTTCGACGACTTCGAAATGAATCTCAGGGGCATACTTTTGCTCTTCGCCACCGGATTCCATGTGACGCTCGAGACGCTGTAAATCCTCGGAGCCAGCGAGAATGACGGCGCCGTTGGACTCTTCGGCGACTTCTGCCAGCGTCACAAAATCACAGAAGAATTTGGTCTTTTGCGGATCATTTTCATCTGAAATTCCGCACCTGCCTTGAGTCTTACCGGGATAGGGCTCTTCGTTGGCACAAAATTCTGGACGCAAAAATCCACATACGTGCACCGCGTGCATCGTCCCAGGCGCGCCATCGGGTAAGTACATGACGAATTCCATGTCCCACTCGGGTGCCGATGGCCATTTCACCGCTAAAAACGAAGATTGTACGATCTTGACACCATCGTCGGATTCTTGCCGATCGACGAAGGGTTGAATCGTCACAATTTCGGCGAGTTTGTCACCCGTCGCGGTGAACATGTCGAGGTCTGTCAAACGCTTGATGACGTCTCGCTTGACTTCAGCGTCGTCGATGGCTTCGAGAAACGTCGTGTCCGCGGCGCGTGCGCCGCGATAGAGCGTGTTCGTACAGGCGATCACAGCGAGCGCGAAAATCGAAGAGCAACGTCGCATGATGTGCTACGAGGCGCGATATGAAGTGTTACACATGCATGTCTTTTTACAACAACAACAACCTAGTGAATATCAGATTTCGTGTGACGAAGGGGTGAGAGTGACTTTTCTCGTGAAATACTTTTAGTGTTCTCAAGACGACGATTGTGGGATGTTTGAATGTCCCACGCGCCGAAAATATCCAACGAATACCGCCGGGATTCTTCGAGCGCTCGGATGGTGTCCTCGCCGACGATCGCGACGAGGGCGTCGCGAGCGCTGGCTTCAATGCGGACGTCTCCGCACACGTAAATGTGACCATCGTTATCGATTATGCGCTTAACGACGTCCGCGTTGGCTAGAAGCACATCGCTGACGTATGCCTTTGGCGTGTCCGCTTCGCGGGAGTAACCGACGAGGTACTGCGACAACGCGCCTCGGTCGCGCGCCTCGGTCATAAAGTCTCGATAAAGTTCGTTTGCGCGCGTACGGCACCCGAAAACCATGATTGCTTCGCCTTGACTCGATGCATTATTCGAGTGCAAACGGCGTTCGACAAATCCTTTGAATGGTGCAATGCCCGTGCCTCCGGCGATCATAAGAATTGGCGTCGTTTCTTTGCGCGGCATTCGAAACTCTGGCGCCGGACGGTGCACGATATTGACAGTGGACTGTAATGGCATGGATGCGAGAAAGTCGCTGCAAAATCCAAGCTTCAAGCGCGTGCCTGCTCGGTATTGCACGCGCCCGACGGTCAAGTCAAACTCGTCGCTCCCTGAAGTTAGAGGTGAACTTGAGACGGAATACAAACGCGCGCGGAGCTTGGGAAACAAGAGCAAACAATCACGAAGCAAGTCCATCGAAATGTCGCTCTCACGATGCAATGCACTCAACGTCGGAAAGTGATCAAAGATGGAGCAAATGCGCACGCCTGAGTCTTGAATCCACTCGATGCGGCGCGCTTCGTCTTGGGCGAGACCTTCGAGTTCCTTTCGGCACTCTTCTTCTTCGACGTAGTGCGACAACACGGAGAGCAAGTCGCAACTTGGCTCAGCGTTTATGTCAAGAACAGACGTAAATAAGTACTCAATAGTCACTGGATTTGGAATCGCGGGGTCAATCGTTCCCTTGTATGCATCACGCTCGTTCAGTGGCACGATGAAGAGATTGTCTGAGAGCTTGATATCAAAGTGCGCGGCAAAGTACGCCGCCAGCGCCTTGCCCGTCCTGGGATGCACCGCGACGTGATCGCCTTCGCGATAGTAATCCACTCCTCGTTTGCCTTGAACGAGTTTGAATGAAGTCTGTACGGTTGCGAGTGTTCCCAACGTTCCAAGTTGCGTGCGTGCCGTAAGAATCGCTGGCACACCAATCGTAGGCGCACTCATTTGCACGCCGCCCGCGTCCTGAGGCAGAATGTACAAGGAGAAAACTGGCTTGACTGAGGTGCGGCTTTCAAAGTTTTCGAGCATGAGATTCCGCAAAGATAACGTGATGCGACCATCTTGCAACAACCAATCGAAGAACTTGGCCACGAATTCATGCACTGAGTTGTCTTCGCCGCCGAGTTGATCTGCGGTGACTGTCGGAAACATTTCACGCGCGCCGACTTCGCTCAACCGTTTCGCGAATTGTTTACCGCCAGCGCAAAACTTGGGATACGCCGACGACCCAAAAGCGCACACCGCGTAATGGATACCCTTGAGCACGTTACCGGCTTCGGTCTTCGTAAAGTTCATGAACAACTCGCTTCCTGTCGGGATAGCTCCCGAGCCCGTCGTAGACGCTAATATGATCACAAACTCGACACCCTCTGAAAAAATCACGCTAAAGTCTGCGTCTGGATTTGCCATGTTGATCGGACGCACCATCGGTAGACGTTGACGAAGGAAATTCCACAATGCAAACGCGCGCGCCTGTGTGCGTCCACCGTCGCTGGCGTATAAAACCAACCCACCTTTAACGTGCACCATTTTCTTTTTAAATTTTGCGGCGGCTTGCATAATGTACAACGCCGATCCAAGCTTTTCGGTTGAGATGAAACCACTTTGCTTCGCGCGAGCCAAGAGTGTTTTCAATCCCGTGCCTCCCACGAGCGCTGGCTTCAACGTGTATTCGGTCATTTTGTTCAATCCAAGATACAACGAAGAGGTCGACGCGGCGGTGGGTGGTAACACCCACTTCCAATTCCCAGGGGAATACCCGCGCGTCGCGAGCTCCTCGGCGCGCCACTGCGCAAACGACGCCGCCGCGGTGTGATGATCAACCATGGAGACTCGCGCGCGTTTAAACGAGTGCAAGACGGCATAATTGATCGCTGCGAGCGCGTGATCTCGCCAAAGCGTTTCCTCCGTGGACGTGTCTATGCCCATCGCCTGCGCAATTTTCGGCAACAAGTTGTATCGCCCTTCGTCGCCGAAATTGCGCGTGGCGATTTCCGTCACCATGTACCAACCATTGAAAGGAGCCGCGGTGTACAGCAACCCACCCAAATCCATGGTGATGTTCGACACCGCGGGAATGCCATACCATTTCAACCCCAACGCCGAGATTCCCGCGCACTCGGGGTGATGAATCGGCACTTCGAGCACGCACTCCTCTGGAAGCTCAAACACGTCTGGCGCCACGTTTGGGTTGATTTGGCACACCACGGGAAGCAAATCAAACATCCCCGGTTCATCCCCTTTCGGCTTCCAACCGAAATATTTCTTCAAGCAATCCGTAAAATTCAACTCCGCCGGGTCTCCGATCGTTTCCTCCCCGTCGCCTCTATGACCGGCGTATCGAAGTAATTGCGAATTCCAAATTCTCGCCCCGTCATTCGTCCCCGGCGTTTGCGGTTTAAAAATAGTCATCAGCACCGGCACGTGATCAGACTCAATACACCGCGACAAATGCGCCTTGACCGCGGTAAACATCTCTTCATTCGTCGCGCACTCGCGAGCATCCACAATCTCCATCGTCTGCCAAAACTTTCTATTAATACACTTGGGCGCGTTTCTCCACGCCACGCGCGCGCCGTGTCTCAATTCATCAATTGTATGCGCGTACGTCCCCGTCCTCGCAATCGCCGCCAACACCTCACGCACCCGTCGATCGGTATCATCCTCTGTAACCCCACGTTCCTTCCCATACAACCGAATAAACTCCTCCGCCTCGCGCGTCAACTTTGCCGTCGCGTCCTCCGCCCTCGACGTCTCGCGCGGCGTCGGCGCGCACCCTCGCGGACACACCCCCGGGCGCGCCCCGTGCACGTACCCCGGGTACGGATCACACAGAATCGTGCCGTGCATAAACGGACACCGATCCACCGCCATCACCGTCGGCGGCGGCTGTGCCGGCGGCTGTGGCGGCGTCACGTCATCCATCGTGGTGAAAAAACTGACGACGATCGATGAGATTAATCAATCCAAACCCGATCGTCTCGATCGTCTCGACCGTCGCGCGATGCGTATCGTCGATCGGTCGGTTGTGCGGTATATATACAACACACACGCGCACCGCGTGCCCACCGTCGTCGTGTGTCGTCGTCGTCGTCGTCGTCGTCGTCGTCGTCGTCGTCGTCGTGACGTAACGACCACGCCACGACACCGTGACCTCGGTGGTGGTGGTGACACCGTGGTGTGTGTGTGTACCCCACATCGAGGGTATTGGGGGTACACGCACGACGTCCTCCCTCGCCGCGCGCGCGTGTGTGTGTGTGTGCGTGTGTGTGTGTGTGTGTGTGTGTGTGTGTGTACCTCTGTTATGTACGAGAGAGGGGTACACACACACGGTGCTCGAAGGTGGGTCGAGGCGCGTCACTCGGGACACCATGCGTGCGACGACGACGACGAGGACGAGGATGGGTGGTGGTGGTGGTGGGCGATATCACCGCGACGGCCGTGGTGGTGGTCGTCCTAGTCGTCGTCGCGGTCGTCGCGGTGTGGCGACAGCGACGGCGATGGGTGACGGCGTACGCGATGACCGCGATGATGATGCTAATGATGATGGTGTCGCGGTGGAGCGCTTCGTGGAGCGCACGCGGGATGCGCGCGCGGCGTCGTCGTCGGTAACATCGTCGTCACCGTCGTCGTCGTTTGGTTTTGTGAGGTTTGGGTTCGCGCGAGATGCCATGCGCGAGTATTCGGCGGTGGACGCGCGCGGGGCGGCGTTTGAGCGCGCGCGATGCGTCGCGCGAGTCGACGGCTCGGCGGGGAACGCTGAAGCGCCGACGGTGTACGTGATACCGGGGAATCCGGGTGTGCCGGGGTTTTATGAGACGTATGCGCGAGAGTTGTGGGGTGCGTTTGATGGCGCGCGCACGATTGAGGTGATTGGGTACGTGGGGCACACGCGAGGCGAGTACGGATGTCGCGCGTGGTTTACGCTGGAGGAACAAAAGGCGCACGTGCGAGCGTACATTGCGCGATGTCGTCGTCGTCGTGGCGGTGATGACGACGCGGTGATGAGTTCTGCGCCTCCGCCGCCCGCGGTGATTGTCGGGCATTCCATCGGCGCGCACTTGGCGCTCGATGCGATGCGACATTTGGGCACCGACGCCGTGGACGTCGTCGTCGGCTTGATGCCGTTTTTGAGCGTCAACGCGAAGAGTCCGACGCAATCGGCGTTGAATTTTATCACGCGTCTGGCGCCTTTGGTGCACGCGGTGGGGAAATTGATGGATATGTTGCGCATCGTCGCCCCTCGCGTGCGTGCGGCGTTGCTTTCACCCATCACATCCGTCATGGATGTCGCCGCGCGCGACGTCGCGCGCGCGTGGCTCGGCTGGCGCGGACTCGTCAACATGGCATTCATGGGACGCACGGAATTCGTCGCCTTGCGCACGGCTGTTGACGAATGCCCACTCATAGCTCACGCGTCGGGTCGTTGTGCGTTCGTGTACGCATCCGACGATCACTGGGCGCCGTTGCATCAAAGCGACGCGTTGAAACGGTTGACGACGCTCGACGTCGACATCCACGTCCTCGACGACGACGCGTCATCGACGCGCATCTCGCACGATTTCGTCACGAGCGATGCCGCATCGCGTGTCATGGCTGAGCACACCGCGCGCTTGATTCGACAACGCGAACGCGCCGTGCGTGCGGCGACGGTGGCGTCGTAATGTATAAATATAGTAGTAGCGCTCGTAGCCTCACAACGCGACGACGCTGTGAATACAATCAACCGTAAAGATGAGCACCGCCCTCGCGCGTGCGAGACACGCCGTCGTCGCACAAACGAACTCTACGCGCGACATCGACCACGTGCGTCGTCGTCGCGTCGCCACGCGCCATCATCGATGCCGTCGTCGTCGCTCGGGCGTCGACGCGCGCGCCTCCTCGACGACGCCAGAGGCGTTCAAGGATGTCAAGGTTGGCTTTATCGGCGCGGGCGCCATGGCGGAAGCCATCGCGCGCGGGTTCACGTCACCAACGCGCGGAGTGCTTGATGCGTCGCGCGTGTACGCCTACGTCGGGCCTCGCGGTCGCGCGTCGCCGCGCACAGAGGTGTGGGAGCAGTCGTTGGGCGCGCGCGTGGTGAACGAGGCGCGAGACGTCGCCGAGGCGTGCGACGTCATCATTCTCGCCGTGAAGCCGCATATGATTGAGCATTCGTGTCAAGAGTTGAAAAAGGTGATTGATGTCGACCGACACTTGGTGGTGTCCGTCGCCGCTGGGGTGTCGGCGGCGTCTATTGAACGGTGGTTGGGGAGTCACCACGCCGCTCGGGTGGTGCGCGTCATGCCGAATACGCCGTGCGCGGTGAACGAAGCGGCGAGTGGCGTGGCGGCTGGGGATAAAGCCACCGAGAGCGATATGGCGTTAGTGTGTGCGCTCATGGAGTCGTGTGGAATCGTGGAGGTGGTGCCGGAAAAGCTCATCGATGCTGTGGTTGGGGTGAGCGGAAGCGGACCGGCGTACGTGTTCCAAGTCATCGAAGCCATGGCGGATGGCGGCGTGTTGAATGGATTAAACCGCGATGTTGCCATGCGCTTGGCGGCGCAAACTGTCATGGGTGCGGCGAAGATGGTGTTAGAAACTGGCGAGCATCCGGGGGCGTTGAAAGACAAGGTGTGCTCGCCGAATGGGACCACCATTCGCGCCGTAGCCGCGTTGGAGCGCGGCGGCGTGCGCGCGGCGTTCATCGACGCCGTGTGCGCGTCGACGAATCGTTCCATCGAGCTCGGCGCCGAGCAGCGCTCGTCGCACACCGCGAAAAAGTAACATGGCGTGTGTGCGTCGTGCTCTGCATGTTTGTTCTTTCTTGTGTACGCGTAGTAGTTAGTTTTGTGTAGTCGTCTCGTGTGTTGTTGTGTACAACCTTCTATATACCCTAGGACGCGCGTCGCGCGCGACGCTCGACGACCCATTTCCATTTCCGGAAGTTACATTGAACGTTTTTGTTCGCGCACGTACGATTCTAAATCATGCGTGGCTGCGAAACCTAACATACGCTTTGCCAAACACGTCGACGCGAGCGTGCCCTTGAGATCGTTCTCGCGCGCGTCGACAAACGTCTGTTTGTCTGAAATCATATCCGCCAACTCGCGAACGGTGACGCTCACGCCCGTACCTATGTTCACCGTACGTCCCGGAGCCTCAGGTGCGAGCGAGGCTAAAATCAACCCACGCGCGGCGTCTTCAACGTGAATAAAATCTCTAAACTGTGCACCATCGCCTTCGATTTCCAACGCGCGGCCTCTGGACGCGGCGTCAAAAAATCGACCCGTCACCGCCGAGTGTTCGCCCTCCGTCGGCTCGCCTGGGCCGTACACCATAAATAATCGCGCCACGACCGCCTGGACGTCGTACATGGTGTAATATAGGCGCATCAAATCTTCTCCTTGCGCCTTGGTTGTCGCGTACGGCGTCGTCGTCGTGCGCAAATGCGTGCGTTCTTCGTCAAACGGCGTCGGTTGATTTCCGTAATACGTCGACGAACCCGCGTACACGACGCGAACCTTTCGCGGTTCACTACCATCGTCTTTCGCCTTTTGTGCGAGAGCAGCGTCTCGCGCGCGTACCGCACGCAACACGTGCTCTGTTCCGAGCACGTTCGTCGCCACGCAAAATCCAACCATGTCCTCCTTGGTGACGTCGAGCGTCGGTCGCACTTTTGACATGGCTGCCAAATGAAACACAAAAGTCACATCATCCGACATTGCCCGTCGCACATCCTCGTACGTCTTCACGTCACCCTCGATGAGTTGAAATGTACCATCCTTTTGCGCATCCTTTGCGAAATTCAATCGCGCCTTGGCGCCAGTGGACAAATCATCCAACACGCGCACGCGAAACCCGAGTTTGAGCAACTGCGCGACGACGGTGGAACCGATAAACCCAGCACCGCCAGTGACGAGTGCCCAAGGCGCATCACCACCGTGATACTTCACCACCTTCGCCACCGCGCTCGACGCGTCAAACTCACGCACGCTCGTGTCTCGACACGGATCCCGACGCTCCAAACCCGCCGCTTTGGTCCACGCCTCCTGCGTCACCCCGCAATCCTTCCTCGGCGCGCTCCCATCGAGCACCACGCGTTGTGACGACGCAAAATCCGTCGCCGCTAAAGAATCCACAAACCCCGCTCGAAGTTCCTCAATCTTCCCACTCGTCGCCGCCGTGGTGATGAGCGCTAACAACGTAATCGTCGCCGCGACCAAAAACGCCTTGGTCGAACGCCCAATCGGACCCGAATAATTATGCGAATGCGCGCGCACGCCGCCTCCGCGTCGCGTCGCCGCCGA
>JACLAB010001349.1_pt1 | contig 10833 bp, 15 predicted proteins | sample 8027921 | NCBI WGS metagenome assembly JACLAB01 (sample SAMN15725117, study PRJNA655200) | protist metagenome | isolation source: fluorescence activated cell sorting (FACS) single amplified genomes of... | place: USA: West Boothbay Harbor, Gulf of Maine | collected 2000-07-19
ATAGTCAGGATAGCACCACGCAGCGAGGGGGCTTTTTTCAGAGCGTCAGTGCGTGCGATGCCCTGATCTCCCGACGGCTCATGAACTTCTCGAGTATGTTATCCCATTCCCTACCTATGGACGTCGAATTGGTGCTAGAGCAGGTGACGAGTATACGCATGGAATGCGAACATGTTGGAGCCGATCTGATATACGGCACCAAACAGTGTCAGAACCGCCTAGAAGCTGCGTACACAGAGGTAAAAAACATCATGCAGCGATCGAGGGTGGAAGCTGCAGAGCGGGCAGCCTCCGCGTCGTCAGGTGGGTGCATTATGTCTGCGTAATTCTATAGCATATTTAACCATGTAATCGTTATTAAATCACGCTGACGCCCTACACAACCCAATACCACTTCTATCTTTAGCCCTGCTGTTGGTGAGTGCGTGTGAGAATGGAGACATGCAGGACGTACGTGAATATGAATGGACTTTAGGGGCTGTATCTCTATTCCATCACTATTGACGTACGGTTGGTATTCAGAGGGCTGTATCTCTATGCCATGGGTATTCTGCATAGTGCTGAATGGTTCTTGTGAAAGGCTTTATCTAGTTCTGTCACACCCTGTGACGTGCGATAGACGTCACAAGCTTTACCTAGTTCTGTCACACCCTGTGACGTGCGATAGACGTCACAAGCTTTACCTGTGTCTATCATGCACTTGAGGTGCCGTGAACGTGCAGAGCGGTCACCACACCAATAATGCCTCCCTCTTACTCTGACGACTGTGCCGCATCTATGTACAGATTCTCGAGTCCCAGCTGGCCACAGGCAAGGAAGGGGATAGCATTATCGCCAAAAGGAGACAACAGGCGGATTGGTTCTTGGCAGTGCAGGACTACTATAAAGCTTGCTTGGATGTAGATAACGCCTTCACTGTGCTAAGCGCCTTCGCCAAGCAGCAAAGGAAGGAGGCCAGGCAGGTGGGTACTTGAGATGTCGTACCATCGCTCCATACCATAAATATAACCATAACTATCATACTAAAAGCTAGCGCTACATCGTATGTTTCCACTGCCCGATAGAGCGCTTTACGTGTGAGATCTCTGCTTCAAGCTACTTTGAAGGTGTTTACGCACGAGTTATCCAGGCTGTGGGACGATCTGAGTCCTGATATGGACAAGGCACTGAAGGGTATGAGGAGTGCGGAATGGGTGAAAATGGAAGAGAGGGAAGGACTAGAAGTGATAGAACTAGCGAACCCAGTGTTTCAACGCCTCCACACCTGCAAGATATTTGCACTACAGGGAAGCCTTCGCATGGCGATTTTACCTGGCGTGGATGGTACTGGGTCTAGAGAACCTCGGGCCAGGGGTTCTCTCATGCATGTGCGGAACCAAAGCGCAATTACTCCAGTAGTCCCGCGTAGCAAGGATGAGTACGGTGAGGTGTTTGTGTGGAAGGATGTACACGCGTTGGCCACATATGACGGCACTCTCTTGCTCTGGGACTCCTTGACATCTGACACATCTGATAACGATGCAGGTGCTGCTGCGTGGGGCGATGAAGGGGAGGAAGAAAATTCGGAGAAAAAAGATAAGACAGCAAAGACAGGCAGCACAGGAACCGGTGGAAGCAATGCCCACAGATGGTTCGGGAGGGATCCTCTATTCTCCCTGAACGTGCGGGAGGCGGATGTGCGGCCCCTCATCACTCTGGGGTTGGATGCGTTTGTAGTAGAGCCCAGGTGAGTGAGGCGTCCTACACTACTATAGAAGTGGTATGAGTATCCCGACCTTTATGTGCGCAAGCCTTAACATATATACTCATATACTCACATCACACATCCTAATCCGTTTTATTATTTCTCTATGCAAAGGGATGCTGCCCCCAGCCGGCGGGATCAGGGCACGGCTTCCTCGTCCAGGGGCAGTTCCTTTGCAGATTCCTTTCCTGATTTCCCCGACTTCAGCTCCACGTCAAATGTAGCTGGAAGTTTCTCTACTATATCCTCGCCCATAGGGGGTATGGGATATGCCCTGGATGCGAGCAAAAACGAGCGGGCTCCGCTTCATGCCTCTGTACCACAGTCCGAGAAGAGTATGAAAGGTAGAGGGAATAATGCTGGATCAAGTAAGGCAGTAGCTCTACTAGCTGGGGATTCAGAGATGTGTAGGAGGTTCATGCAGATTTTGTGCTATCCCACGAGTGATGTCAACGTGCCTCCACCAATCAGAAAGTAGAATCGTTTAGAGCCGGTTGTTAGTTTGTATATTGTTATCATTGTAAAGCCGAATCAAGATTAACAAGGACCAAAGGCTGAACGTTTTTATTTACGTTCGGTAGACAAAACGCAACGCTAGGTCGCAGCCATCAATTGCGCCGGCTACACAGCAGCTTAAGGCGTGAAAATCCATTAAGATACCGAATGAAGTATGGTTTATATATAGAGATATAAAAAATAATCGATTATGAATTCTAGCACGATTCCACAGACGATTCCTGAGGAGGGAGAAGACCTGTCTGCGCTCTTCTCCCTAGAGAATCTGATGCTGTATGAGGCAGAAGATGAGCTGGAGGCGCAGCGTAAGGTTGTGAATGTGTCACGCCTCATGCTAGACCACAATGGCAACGTCTGCATGACAGAAGACCACTACCGCACATACAAAGATCCTCCTACCACGAGAAAGCAGGACCCTTTCAATCTCTTCGACGAAAGAATATCGCCCACAAAAAAGCTAGTTAGGAAAGAGGATCTGCAGTTTAACTCGTTCGGGGTGTCTACTCCACTCATGCCATGCGCACGGTTCGATCTGGATATGGTGGAACGAGATTATGAGGAACCCATGAGGGACAGGGATAAGAATTTTATGGCAGAACAAAATGAGATACTGTGCGATCCCAAAAACGACCCCCAGCAGGTCAGGGCCAGAGCCGAGACAAAGAACATGGGGAAATACTACCATGATACGAACATCCCACCCAACTACTGGTCCCCACAATTTCAGTCCCTAATTCGAAAAACCAGGATGTTCCGCACCGCCAAGTACATATCGGAGACGTATTGCGTCATAGATGTGTTTGGCATAGGCATCAGTGGCCGTGTGGCTGGCAGCGGGACCAGAATGATCATTCTGGAGGCCTACTCCACCTGGAATTGTCAGAAACATGTCCTGGTACTTACGATTCCGCAGCTGAGGCAGATGTTCGCTGGTAAGGATGTATTAGTGGTCTTTGTTAATAGGGCTATATCCATATCCCACGATCATCACCCGCATTCCTCGTACTGACATACACCCGTACGTCATTCTCCCTTGATCTACTCTGGACCATATGTACCGCAGGACAAGAAGAGTTATTTTTACCTGGTAGAAAGCGGGAGCTCGTGGATAGGATTATAAATTTTCTGTACTTCACCTACACAATCGAGCCTGCCGAGCTTTCTGAAGCAGACCTGAAAAGCATAACCGGATCTGAAGCTCAAGAAAATGATAGTTTTTCTGTGCGCACAGGGACCGGTGAGGTGAATGAAGGTGGGGGGCAGGAGGATGAGGAGGAGGAGGTAGTGCTTACCCACAGAGAGCTCAGAATGCTAAAGCGTGCAAAAAATGCCAATGAACCTATCTACAAAGACCTGATTTTGCCCGGGATGCCCGGACATGGTACGTAAAAGGCCTTACTCAGTTCTATCTTTTGCATGATAATCTTGAACACAGTACAAGCACCGTACTGATGATGAGCCCACATCACCATAACCACATCACTATAGGTAAGAAGGAAGAGAAAAAATCAGGTTTTTTGGGAGCTGCTGCGAGTATGTGGTTCGGCAATGGTAGTAGCAACGCCACCAACTTGAGCTATGGTGGCATGAGCCTCGAGGATAAGAAGAGAAAGGAGGAAAAGTTGGCATATCTCCGGGCCAAAGCCGAGGCGGCTTCTATAGCGGAAGAGAAGAAGAGGGCTGCGTCTGAAAAGCTGAGGTTGGTTGGTGGTGGCAATGATGGTAACAACCAAGACATACGTAATGCAGCAGAGTCGTCAGGCGAGGAAAAAAAAGGAGGAAAAAATCAGGAGGCAGAGAGGGGTAACTGGGGCTTTAGTGGCCTACTGAGCGGGGTGCTAAGCGGATCCCATACCCCTGCAGTGCAGGAATCGGAGCCCAATCCTGGTCGATCAGAACTGACCGAATTATCCCAGGTAAGTGTACACATGTGTCTTACTTATATTATTGCATGCATATTTCATCTCATTGTAGGAAATACAGCACTGATAGAGCCCTTAAACGTACGAACACCCTCCAACGTCACCAAGACCTTGCCAATACTACCTCAGATTAACCAAACCTTGGGGGATCGAGCAAGTACAGCCCATGTACCCGAAAGTGCACGTTCAGGAAGAGGTGCTGGAACTGCCCGCTCCGTGCACTCCCGAAGCAGTATGATGGATGAGTTGGATAATCTTCTTCCTAGGCCTTATATGAAAACACAAATAGTGGATGATTTAGATGAGCCAGTACAGATCAGACCTGATTTAGTAGGGTATCCTCTTACTATAGCCGAGATCATGAGATACACCAGAGACCGCGCCCTCGCAGACGAGAACAAAGAGGCATGGAAGGGTTATGGATTACCCGTCTTGAGCCAACAGTTGAAGATAGGGGATGCCACCCGCCGAAGCGCCGCCAAATTGAGGGACGAGACCGAAAAAAAAAGGATCAAGGCCGAAGAAGAGCTTGAAGCAGAGAAGAAAGCTGCGTGGTTGGCGATCCCCCCTATGAAGCGAGGGTTTGTCATAAACAAGGCGCTCCGTGATAAGGGTCGCATGGTACTACTACAGGCCTATATTATGCCCAACAAACCCAATAACGTTATGATCAAGGGACATGTGTTGGACGAGTGCAAGAAGCTCCAACTAAACCTCCCTCTATCTGCAGTTGGCAATCACTACGGTAAGTGCTTACATTGGTGGTTATTGGTGGTTTCGAGCCATACGACTGCATCTATACCATCGCACTAATGATGAACCTTGAATACCCTGAACCGCACGCACTATGCGCAGGCGAACTACGGCCTCCCAAGGAGTGGCCGGATGAATATGCTCCCGAGCTCATAAAGCGGATCCTGGGAGAAGTGGGCATAGCGCTTACTGGCGATGACGTGCGGGATGGGCTAACATGTCTATCTTGCATGGACACAGTAGCCTTCGAATCGCAATTGCGGCCCATGCAGAAGGTGAAGCTCCAGCAGTGGTTTCTGGATAAAAGAGCTACCGTAACGGATTTACGAGATCTGGCGTGGGATAAGACGCAGTGGCTGGAATATCCAAAGGAGACGCGTATGTACGTGCTATAGATGCTATAGCATGGGTAGGCAGTGTGCGATTCGGGCGGGCGGAGAGACCATACCAATCCGAACGTGCTATGTATAGCATGGGGCGGGACATCCATACCTACCTGATCAGGGCTGGAATATGTCTAAGATCTTGGAATTTCATTTGAAAGATGCAATGAAGATTACCTCGTACCGTTGTGTATTGTTGTGTTCTCACTTAATTGTCAACACTAACCCGCACATACGCATTCCCTCTATCGCACGTTACAGGTACTTCAAGGACATTCCTCCACGGCCACAGAGCAAGGCCGAGCGCAGGGAAAGTGCCAAGAAGGGTACGTAAGTTAGTTAGCATCTGTAGCCCTAGAGTGACTCTATCACATCCTAGCGTGTTGAATTAGAAGACAACCTTATTTATTATGAACATGTCATGCCACCGTCCATTCACTAATGGCCCCAAACACTGCCGTCATTTACACTGCACTATAGGTATAGGTAACGTACTACAAACCGAGCTTCCGCTGCCGCACAGACACAGAGGAAGGGAGCGCATGTTCACTTCAACCGGTAAGCGCTTGCAAAAATGGTCTCTAGGTCTTTTAAGCGTGGCTATTGCACGTCATTTCACTAACCCCAACGTTTACGTTACTTTTTTTGACTGTGGTATTGCCCTACACATTAATTCCAAAAAATATGACAGGGCTCGTTGGGGGTGTGGATTGTGTGTACTCACTGTACTGGGTGTGCCAGAAGATACCTGGGCAATACGCGCCAGATGCTCCGAAAAAGGTTAACAAGGTGTTGAAGGCCCAAGACAAGCTCGCCAAGGTAAGAATCCTAGCTTTGGTGTAGATCTATCCTATGTATGAGTAACATAACCATTCAGCAAACCCTGCCGTAATGCTCATCGAATCTCACCTTGCATTTCTTGTACTGATTCCAGGCCAACGCTGCTCGCGTAGAGGGGGAGAGAGACTTGTGGGCCAAGATGCAGCGAGAAGCGGCACAAAGACATAGGATGCTGTTGGCCAGGCAAGAGAAGGAGCGGCGTGACAAACTACAGAAGGAGCGAGAGGCTATGTACGTGCTATGTGCACACGCAGGGCTGTAATTCTATTCCAATGTTGTCAAACCCAATGATGAGTAGTGCATGTTAAGAAGGGTATGGTGTAACTCTATTGCATCTCTGATGAACATGAACGTACTATAGAACCGTCATACTTATAACGACCCCAAATATTACCAATACTTTAGGTACCAACATTTGGAAGACAGAAGTCATGAGTTGAGCCATGATGAATTCCGAAAAAAATATTACCATACGTATAGGTTGACCGAGGTGGCTTTTAAGGAGATGTGGGGGTTGCAGAAACTGGGAATTTGGCATTACGCATACTTGCACGACTTGAATGTAAAGCATGATTTGGAACGGAGGGCGCACATTCTCAAGGTGAAGCAAGAAGAAGAAGAGGAAAGAAAACGTGCGGAGGAGTTACAGCGCGAGCACAGGCATAAGCACAAAAAGAAGAAACAAGCTGCCAAAAAAAAGCATCGCCACCACTTGCTGCATGCGGTAGAAATCAAGGAAGGAGAAGATCATGAGAGCTTCATGATGCGAAGGTGCGTTACGTGCGGTACACGGTGATAAGTCTGGCTATGAGTGTCATATTCAATGCTGAGCGGTTCATGGAATATTAATGCAGTTCCATCGCCCACTAACTTATCATAAATATCAATCACTCGTGACCTTCATACTAAAACTGGTCCCCGAACTTCTTACAATCGGATCTGTGTAGGATGAAGGAGGCTATTCACCTAAAGAAATCTCAGGGCCTTGAAGTGGATGTCAGTGATAGTGATGAAGAGCGAGAAAAGGATATAGAGGAGGATGTGGTGGTATTTTCAGAATATCACCAGCATCATGATGAAAACAAGACAGAGCGTAAGGAGGAGGATGAGAAAAAAGAAAAAGAGGAGGAGAAGGACGAGGATAGCGATGACGATGATTGGCTCAATGAAGACACAGTCGAAACCAAAGAGAGCATCACCAACGCCTGGCTCGACTCATATTGCAGAGAATTCGAAGTGCAGTTGGAAATGTATTTCCCTTATGAACAGAAGGTACGTGCTATATATGTATTTATGGCACGAGTGGGCATGCACGCATGGGGTGGGACAACCTGATCAGGGTTGGAATGTATCGATGTCGTATTTATCATATGCGGATTTGCAAATCTGTGTTTCGCATCGATGTGCGTTCTGTTGTGCTCTCACTTCCATTTACAACACTAATTTCTACCTGCACGTACTCGCGCATCCGTCTGGTAGGTGCTTGACCATGCCATCCCTGCTCAGAGCTACATGCGGCGTAACATCAGGGCAGAAGACATAATCAGGGTGTGCCCTACTTACGAAGAGGCCTTCCGGCACTTGCGGATCGCGTACCAGGTAAGCAATGTCCAATGTTCTGTTTGTATGGGAGGATCATGTCTTATGTGTGCTATATTATGACAGGCCCATCGTCTCACTCGCGCCAATTCTTCATCACTAATATCATGCATGCATACATCCGCGAACAGGCTTGGTGGGATATGGCGGATGCGGATGATGTGGAAGACGCCTTCCACGAATGGCAGTACGTGTACATGACTATTGACGTGCTATATATGTATATAGCACAATAATCACCCTATTAACGTGCATGTCCAATGCTACCACCACACTTGCAGGTATGAGTTGATGCCTTACTTCTTCAAGCAGGTGGGTATGCTAGCTAGGGTTTGTCTTCGGAGGGCCATAGCTCTATACCACGATTATGCTTACAATGTTTGGGGGCCATGTGCAAGGTGTGATGTAGCTCTGTCTTTGCCTTACGTATGGATGTCAGCATCTGTGCTCTCAACTATCGAACTAATAATGACAGTAAACATGACCCATATCAATGCAGGAGTGTCAGTGGGTGGCCATGTCTTGCAAGGAGATGGGCGAAAGACGTGCAATGGAAGAAAAGCGTTTACGGACGTTTGCACAGGAGGAAGAGGAAGAGCATGGGGTTATTGACAATGCCAATACCGAAGCCAAATCTGAGGAGAACAGAGAAGACAAGGTGGAAGAAAAAGAAATAGAGAGCAAAGAACCTGAAGAGGATGCCGACGATGGAGGGAGTTTTTTTGACTCTGACTCCGATAGCGGGGACGTGCGAGGAACAGGGGATGGAGGGGAGGAAGAGGAAGAGACGCCTGAAATACCTCAGAAGGTACCCAGGTCACAGATTGAGCAGTACATCATGTATCGTCGTCTTTTCCAGGTGCACGCTCGCGTACCAGGGGTGGGGGAAGCTATAGACGATTCTGACCATGGATGGACATCTCTCATGGATGAGGCTCCTAGTACAGTACAGGGTGCGGTTGTAGCTGAGACTGGTACTCGTGATAAACCTGGCCATACCCCTGCTCCGCTTAGTGGTGCTAGTGTGGCATCCTCCGTGACTCATGCCACCCAGGCCTCCCTCAGCGTACCCAGGGTCGCAGAGGGAGGCCCTGATAGCGAGGCAGTTTGTACTACTAGCACCAGTGGTACCGCTATTACTGGGGCCAGTAGTGGTACCAGCGGAGCCGGGAACAAAGTCTCCCAGACAAAGGGTCTTTCCAATAGCACTGATGCCAAACCAGCTACACTCGTGGATGTAGATCCGCTTGATGACCACTACAAGACCCAAAAGGACAAGGAATACTTCGACCGCAAGGCAAAGGAACAAGGGAGAACGTTAAGGGGCATGAAAAAAGACCTGGAGGGGCATAAGTACGTGTATTAGTGTTATAATTTAGGAGGAATATGTCTTCATGCCATGGCTACACGTCATACTAATCACACGAATCATGTTCCCATAAATTACCATGCATCCTAGGTACGATGCTGTGAAAGTGACCTCAGTGGCAGTACTGAGTTGGCCTCTACCATTTCGCTCAAGAACTCCCACAATCATCTACCGGAGGCCCCTAAAGATAAGAAATGTTCCCGCCAAGCCGCACAAGCAGAGTCTACTACTGATCGAAGTCATAGTGCAGGGTGGAGATAAGCTGTCTATATACGCCTGGGATCTGCGCCATGACATGAGGATGTATACATTACTGCCCGACGCGGACTATCAAAAGGCACAGGCTTCGGCGCTGCAATATATGCATCCCAATGAGAGACGCACTAATATAGACATCTTTCTTCAGAACGACCTTTCTTTCGGAAAAAAAATGTGTGAAGATGGTCTAGAGCGCACGTTCCTCACGATAGACCAGGGCTTTGAAGTAGAATATAGCGAGGATGAGGAGGAAGAGGCTATCGACTACGAAGCCATGGCGGCTGCACAGTTGGCAGAGACCAATGCGAAGATCGCGGCTAGATCTGCTAAGGTTTCCGAAGTAAAAGCTGCGTTAGCGCTGACTCCCGAACAGGCAGAGGAAAAGAAAAAAAATATTGAGGCAGCCAAAGTGCGATTAAAAGAGGCGAAAGCAGCGTCGAAAAGGTGAGTGTATTATTGTGTCCGCGTACGTCAATCGTATTCTTGATTATACAAATATCCCACCCAACTACCATGCTAACAGCATCTGAAATATCATTGCCTCTGCAGAGAGATGGAGAAGGAAAGGCAGAGAGAAGCAGAAGAGGAGGCTTCAGTAATGTCTGGGGGCGGCAATACGGTTTCCTCCCTTAATACCATGAACACCTTCGATCGCTAGATGATTAGACAAATGAAAGAAGACATTCGTTCATTCATATTTGTTCATTGATATGCATTCATTCATTCGTTCGTTCGTTCGATGATTAAGATTATTTGTAGAAGTGTAACTTTGACGTAAATTAACTATCCCATTTTTCTGGCCTCTTGACGCGTTTTTGTCGTATATATACTGACCAAATGCATCTACTAATCCTTTTTAAGCAAAGCTCCTCCGCGGGTCCAGCTATTCTTCTCCCCCACTTCAACACCAGAAGAGGGCACAGACGGGCGCACTGGACCAGGCGCATTGGTGCCTGCCGACGGATCGCGATAGATGTTTCGGAGCGGGTGGGGAGCCATTGTTAGTGTGATGGCCGTGACGTACGATAGATGTTTGAGGGACTGCGTTAGTGTGATTGTTGGAAACAACACTAATGGCCCTCTAAAGTCCAAGCACATCTCTCCGCTAGCACACAGACGCACTTACCCGTCCCCCCGGAGCCGCTGCGGGGCTTACCCCATGCGCTGCCTCCAGAACCGCTACGCTCCCCCTTTTTTACGATATTGGATTGAGCAAGCAAGAGCCAGTATGAGTATGAAGGTAGGGGGGAGGATAATGCCAATATGTGACGATATTCAAGAATATGCAGAGCTTCGCCAAAGTTAACCGATGTACAGCCAGCCATTGAATGACGCAGTAAAAGTGTAAATACAGAAAGGCTCTACAGATCTCACTCATATGGGCCTAATTACCTGACTATCATGCCGATCTTTCTGTGCCTGGGCATCGCGCGCAGGGTCTCCCGTGGA
>JACLAB010014588.1_pt1 | contig 10820 bp, 7 predicted proteins | sample 8027921 | NCBI WGS metagenome assembly JACLAB01 (sample SAMN15725117, study PRJNA655200) | protist metagenome | isolation source: fluorescence activated cell sorting (FACS) single amplified genomes of... | place: USA: West Boothbay Harbor, Gulf of Maine | collected 2000-07-19
CCCGAGCGCTGGACGCAGCTCGCCGTGCACGTCCCCTCCATGGCGCGCGCGCTCTTCTCGGACAACGCCGCGAGCCAGGGTGCGGCGGGCTTCCGCGCGGTCGAGCACGTCGGCGTCGGCGCGCACTGCCGGCTCAGGCGCATCTTCACCCTGCGCGACGCGCCCGAGGGCGACGAGGCGTTTTTCGACGCGTCCATCGCGACGTCCGCTCGAGAGCGTGAAGAGAGTCCGATCGTCGCCAAACCCACGCCGCGCGCCGTGGACTTCCCCAAGGACACGCCGCATAAGGTCTCCGTGGTGACGCCGTCGCGGCTCTCGCGGTTCGGCCAGCAGTCGTCGCGCGAGCGGGGCTTGAGCTCGCGCGGCGAGGCGGGGCGCAGCCGCGGCGCCAGCCGCGAGGGTTCGAAGATCTTCGAACCGCCCGGGTCGCCGCATGCGCGCAGCGGGGGTCCGCGCGGCGTCTCGCGGGACGGCGGGTCTCGGCGGGGGTCGGTGGACGCCGACGGGCTCTACACTAAACCGACCGAGCGGTGGGGCTTCGCCGCGCTGGCGACGAGCTCGGGGGATGGCGACGTCGACGCCGCGCATTTTTTGCAGACTAAAGAGGGGTGGCAGATCGCCTTCGGGTCGCGCGTGAGCACGCCCGCGCGCGGGTCGCGGCCCAGCTCGCGCGCGAAGGAAAGCGCGAGCCGCGAGCAGCACTCCAGGGGCGACCGACGCGCGAACGCGAGGCCCGCCGGGGACGGCGACGGAGCGTTCGAGCGCGACTCGCCGAACCGCCTCTCGGCGAGTCTCGCGCGCGGCTTGAGTTTCGAGAAGGAAAAAACAAAAACCGTTCCCGCCGACGCCGCGTCGCGGAGCCTGTCGAAATCGCAAAACTTCTCGACTGGAGAAGCGCTCGGCGGCGCGCTCAGCGATGCGCGCGGGCCCCGCGCCTGCTCGGCGGCGCCCTCGACGAGGACGAAAACCGCGACCGCTCCGGCGGCGCCTGACTTCGGGGGCTGGGATTTCATGCGCGACGGGGTTTCGACGCGCGGAGGCGGTTTGTTCGCGTCGCCGGAAAAACGCGAGAGCCGGAAAAACGAGACTGGCGAGCCTGTCCGCGAGCCCGAACCCGGAACAACACACGAAGCGTCCGCGGACGCGAGACCGCGCGCGTACGACGCGCGCCGGTACTTCCCGGACGACGAGGCGGGAGACGGCGTCGCCTTCGTCGATGGCGACGGGACGCGATCCGGAGACGCGGACTCCGGCGGCTGGGGCGCTTTGCGCCCGAAGCCCATGGCCGGGTACGGCCGCGGCGAGACGCCCATCCCGGGTCGCGTCGACCCCGGCGGCGACCCGTCCAGCCTCCTGGAGCGCGACTACCGCATGTACACGCCCGAGCTGGTGGTGGTTTCGGATCGCCGCGAGGGCGGAGGGCGGAGCGCCGGCGAGAAGGCCAACCGGGAGGAGGTCGACGCGGACGCTCCGAGCGCCGGCGTCGGGTCGGGGTCGGCGCCGCGGGTTTCCGTGAGCGCGTCGAGCGACTCGTCGACCGCGGAGAAGGAGAACGAGCTCACCGAGGAGCTCGCCCGGGTGAGTCCCGGGCTCGATCCCGAGAAGACGAAACTCGCGGCGGACCGAGTCGCGGACCTGGACCTGGTGTACGACCCGATTTTGAACTTTTACTACGACCCGAAAAACGGCAAGTACTACGAGTTGGCGTGACGGAAAAGTCCATCGTGTGCGACGGGATAGGGCGGGAGGCGCGTCGCGACGAGCGCGCGATCGGCAGGCGCGACGCGCGCTGTAGACATAGCGGTAAGGAAAGTAGACATCGACGGATGCGCGGATGAAAACGACGCGCGATGGCGAGCGACGCGAAAACGCGCCGTCTGAAAACGCGCGATCGTCAACTACTTCGAACGTAGTGATGACGAAGCGTGAAAATGCGGTCACACTATCGTACCCTACGCGATAATAGACAGACTACTACGCGTCATCGTGGCCCGTCGGCGTCGTGGATGCGGCGAACGATCGGAGCGACGCAAACTTGGGCGCCGTGGGGACGCCGATGACGCGCGGCGCGGCTCCCAGTCTGGTCGGGTCGGATTCGTCGTCGTCGCCGCGCGTCGCAGACCCGGAATCCCCCACGCCTTTGTCACCCGCATCCACCCCGCCGGTCCGGGCGTTTTGCGATTCGTCGTGCGATTGTTTCCTTCTCCCCACGTTATCGTGGTCGTACACGCGTTCTTTCTTGAGAATCTCCGTGACGACCCACTTTTTATTTTTGCTCAGGGGGCGACTGTGCACCATCGCGACTTTGTCCCCGACGCCGCACGCGTCGTGCTCGTCGTGCGCTGCGCTCGGGGAGGTGGACGTGTCAGCGCGAGGGACGAACGACAGAGGGTGGGCGCGCGCGGGGGGGAACGGAAACGACTGGACCCGGCAACGGTGCGTTCGATCGCGCGATCGCGAGAGGGATTTGGGGATCCTTCGGGGCGCCTCGGACGCACCCATGTACTTCTTCCTCCCGCGGACGTACTTCCCCCACCGGGGGTGCTTGTAGATGCGCTCGACCATCACGGTGACGGACTTCATCATCTTGTTGGAGATGACGATCCCCTTCAGAGGCTTCACCATCGCGCCCCTCCCGCGTGGCCTTCGTGCGCACGCGCCGCACACTCTGGCACGGCCGCGCGCTCGGGCCGCGAAAAATCATCGGTCTCTTCATCCGGGACTGGAGCCCCGGGTCAAACGCGTGCGCGCCGCTCGGTTAGAGTCTCATCTCCAGAGGTGAGGCGAAAAGCCGACTGCGAGGCGATGAAGATATATGAAAGGCGTCGTCGCCTCGTCGCGCGCCTCACCCCTCGATGCCGTTCCCGCTCCCCTCGCCCAGCTTCACGACGCAGTCGTACACCTCCGCGCCGAGCCGCTCGGCGTTGATCTGCGACTTGACCATCGCCAGGTTCAGCGTGTTGACCCCCGGGGCCATGGCGCGGGCGACGTCCCAGTTGGACTCGAGCGACCGCCCCATCCCGTCAAACACCACCAGCCACTCCTCCCCCGCCGGCACCGCGCGCAGCTCCGTTTCGACCCAATCGTTGAGCTCGGGGCCGCAGCGGTTCAGGTCCAGGAGCGTGGACATCTGCCCCGAGGAAACAGCCGTGACGGCGCCGCGCTCGATCTGGCGACGCAGCGTCTCGTCACCCGAGAACGCAGGCTCTTCGTCGAGTTCTTCGCACTGAACCGACGCGGGAGACTGAACGACGGTTTCGAGAAACGCGCGCGTCTCGCGCGCGGTGACGTCGTTCAGCGCCGCCCACTCGTTCGCCGCGAGCGCCACCTTCGTGTCCCGAAGACCGCCCAGCTCGACGAGCGTGCGCGCCAGGAGCGCCATGCCCATGACGTCCGCGCCGGCGTTGTCGCAAAACACGACGACGCGACGCCACGGCTTTTTTCGCGCGCGCTCGGCGACGGCGTCGAACGAGTCGAAGCGCCACCCCGACGTTCCCGCGTCTTCGTTCGCGTCGCGCGCCACGCGCCTCCGCGCCTCCGCGAAGGTCTCCGCGAGGCGCGCGGCGTCCAGGATCGAGCCGCAGGACTCGTCGTCCGCGACCGCGGCCGCGTCCGCGACGCCTTGCACGGCGGCGGCGGCGCCGGCGTCGAACAAGTTACCGGCCAGGCAACATTCCAGCGCGGTTCTCGCGGCGGCGACTCTTTTCGCGGCGACGTCTTCTCGAGACGGCGATCGTTCGCCGGCGCACTTATTAGTCTCAGTCTCGTCAGCTTTCACAGCTTCCAGCTCGTCGCTTCCGTTCACCGACGGAACGATCGTCTCGTGATCCGCCGCGCTCCATATGGCGTCGATCTCGTTCGCGAGCGCCGGGAACAGCGCCGCCGCGACGGCGTTCTCCTGCGCCTTCATCCCGGCGAACAGATCGTCCAGCCCGCGCGCGCGCAGCAGCCGCTCCTTCTCGTCCACCATGTCCAGCAGCGTCGCGCCGGCGTCGCGCGCGACGTCTTCGTCCTCGTCGCGCGAGACGGACTCGAGGTACGCCTCGTAGTCCGCCTCCCAGGCGAGGTAGCTGGCGTCGAACGCCGCCGCCTCGGCGCCGCGCAGACCGAGGTGCGCCTTGGTGCGCGACGCGTTGGCGCGATGCGACGGGAGCTGCCCTGCGAGCAGAGCCACCCACGCGCGCCGCGCCTCCGCCGCGTTCGCGCACGCGTCGCACACGCCGGGGGAGACGTGCGAGTACGACGCCGGGTCGCGCAGCAGCGGGAACGGACGCGCGCCCGCGAGCGCGCCGCGCGCCGCGCGCGCGCGATGCTCAGGCGCGCGGTTCGCCGCGGAGGTGGTCGCCGCGCCCGCCGCGCCCGCCGCGGAGGCGGACGCCGACCGCGAGGCGACCACGCGGGCGGGGCGCGTCCTCGCGAAGACGCGCACGCGCGGCGCGAGGGGCGCCGCGCGCGTCGTCATGAGGGCGCGGCGCGTGTCTCACGCGGGGTGTCTCGAGAGGCTGCCAGGCGGCTCGCTCGCTCGCGTCGGAAACGAATGGCGTTGGTTGGTTATTGTCGGCACCTGAGCATCGCGCGCGCGCGCGACGATGACAAATCTGAAATCTGACGTCTGATCATGATCACCGAGGCCACGTGGCCAGCTGAGAGGCTGGTGAAAAAACACTTTTCTGGAAACTTTTTGGAAACTTTCCGATTTTCCTGTTTGTTGTTCGTTCCCGCGTGTTCGCGATTCCACGCGCGACGACTCCGGTTCCTGCGCACAGCGCCCCGCGCGACGCGCGGCGACGCCCGAGAGGGGTTCGGCTCGGCGAAAGACGTACCCCCGGGCGCGATGGCTCCCAAAGCGCTCGAGTCGGCGCCGCCCTTCCTGCGTAAAGTGTGCGTGCGCGCGTCTAGAACGGATCAAACAATAACGTCGGTGCTGCGGGGACGGATGGCGCGGTTTTCATCACGCGAAGGCGCTCCGGAGACTGACCCCACCCCCTTTCCGATGCAGGTACCACATGGTGGACGACTCGACTTGCGACGACATCGTGTCATGGACCGAGAATGGCACGCAGTTCACGATTCACCAGACGAACGAGTTCGCCAGCGAGCTGTTGCCGAAGTACTTCAAGCACAGAAACTTCAGCTCGTTCGTGCGGCAACTCAACTCCTACGTAGGTGCACTCGCGATTTTACCCGCGAACCGCGGGTCCCGAACGGCCCGGGGGACGCTCCCACGCGTTTCTCGCGGCGCACACGCCCGCGTCCGACTCTTGGCACGACTGTGCGCCCGCGGTCGGGGGCGGTATCGCCGGCCCATTCGCGTAATTCGCTCGGCGCCGCGGTGACCCTCTCGTTTTAATCGTTTCTGCAGAGACTGACCGGCGTGCACGTTTCCTGTTTCCTCCGAGCGCAGGGGTTTCGCAAGGTGAGGAACACGTGTTGGTCGTTCGCGAACGCGTACTTCCAAAAAGATCACGAGGCGGACTTGGTGAACATCAAGCGGCGGAAGGGCGCGAAGGATAAGGCAACGCCGGACCCAAGCGCGGGGGTACGTCTCGAACTCACACGTCCCGCGTCAAATCTTTTTTTCCGCGAGAGTTTCTAGAAACATCGCATCGCGACCCGGAGCTGACTGACGCCGCCCCTCCCCACACTCCAACTCCGCAGGGAGCCACGTTAGGGAGCGATCAGAGTATGCTACAGGGCAGGCAGTTGGCTTTCGAGGACAGGGTGCTTAAGGAATTCCAGGTACGCCCGCCTCCACCACCCCGGAACGAAACGTCAAAATATCTTTCTCAGCCTTGCGCGCGGAGACCGCGCGTAGAACGCCCGTTTCGCGGGCGTTTTCTGGCCGCACACGACTTGTTTTGTGTCTACACTCGACTTTTTCTGGCGCGTGCGACGCGAGCGACCTCCTCCCGCCGCGCACGTCGCGAGCGCCTCTTCCGCGCCCACGCGTCTCGCGGCGTGTCTCTCGAGACACGCTTCCCATCCCCTCCGCGCTTCCGTTCGCGACGGTCCCTGACCGCCTTTCTCCTCGCTCTTCCCGCCCGCGCAGAACTCCAAGCTGGAGATCACGCAGCTCTTGCACCGCCTGACCAAGGTGGAGCACGTGCAGGAGGAGCTGCTTCGCATCCTGATGCAGCCGACGGGGGCGTTGGACGGCGCGGCCGGGTACGGGCACGCGCCCGCGGAGTACGATTCCTCGCCCAATGTCATCAAGAGCGTTTTGGAGTCCCTGTACAAACAGGTGCGCGAGGGGAGCGCGATGCGCTACACAAACGCCGCGAACCTCGTGGCGGCGACGCAGGCGGGGCTCGTCGCCGGCGGCTTCGGCGCGCACGATCCGGCGCAGATCGAGGCGATGTACGGGAACTTGGCCCGAGGTGGCGCGGGAGAGGCTGGTGCCGGCGGGCAAGCAGGCGGGTACCGGGGACCCGACCCGGGAGGGCACTACCACTGACCGCGCGCCGGAGCGAGCGACGACGGAGACGGCGCCGAGGCGCCGCGTTTCGTTTTTTTTTCGTTTCTTTCGCTTCCAGAAACGACGCGCGACGCTTCCGGGTTCGAGCGCTGAACTTCCCGAGGAGCAGAGCACGTCGAGCAGCCGTGTATTGCGGTGTATTGACCGCCGCGCGTCTCGGTGACGGCGCGCGGCCACGTATTGATTGACGTATTGAGAGACGGTGACGGATGAAGACGTCTTGAGGCGGAATAAGCGCGTCTTTCGGAGGAAGACGCGCGACGTAGCCCATAATAACGCGCGGCGTCGAGGGCGGCGCCGCGCGCGTTGACCACCGATTTGGTCCCTAGCATTAGAAAAACACTCCGCGCTCACTCTTACAGGGAGCGCGGTGAAGACGCGTCGGCGCGAGCCGCCGAACGAGGTGGACAAGAGAGCGCGCGCCGCGTCGACGCGAATAAGCGTAGCTACGAAATAAAACCATAGATAGGCCATAATGCAGAATCACCCGGGCGCTTTCTCTACCAGGACCAGCGGGTCGCTCTCTTTCACTTCGTCCCCGACTGAGGCGAGGATCTCCACCACACGCATCGTGCGGGCGCCGGTCGCTTTAACGTTCAAGCACGCCTTGTGGGTCTCGATGATTACCGCGACGTGGCCTTCTTCGACGACGTCGCCCACTTCGCACCCGATCTCGGCGACGTCCCCAACCACGCCGTCGGGTATACTTACTTGGTCGCTGATTATCGGTGTCAGGATGTGCCACGACGGGTCACCCCGGCGGACGGCCGCTTCGTCGTGGCTCCGCGCGGCGAACCATGAGGAGGAAAGCGAACGACACGCGGCGCGTCGCACCGAGCACGCGCGTGCCGCCACCGCGAACATGGAGATGACGATGGGACCGCGCGCGTCGCGAAGTAAAAGCGCGACGACTTCCACGTCAGCACGGGCGTCTTCAGTTTCGGCGTGCTTTTTTCGTTCTTTCGAGACGCGCGCGCGCGAGACGCGAACGCGAACGCGAACGCGCACCACCGCGCGCTCGCGGCATGCCCTCCGCGTTTTCCTGGCCCATCTGGGCCTCGCTTCTGGCGAACATCACGCTCTTCAGCGTCAAACTCGCGTGCTTCTTGCGCGCGAAGTCGCTGGCCGTCGCGGCCTCTCTCTTGGACAGCACGTTAGACCTTCTCGCGCAGTGCCTGCTGGCGGTCGCCGCGGCGCTCGGCGAGCGCCCCGACCCGCGATTCCCCGTGGGCGCCCGCCGGCTCGAGGCCGCGGCGGTCATCGTGGTCGCCGCCGTGTTCGCGGTCGGAGCGGCTGAGGTGGCCACCGAGTGCGTGTCGAGGCTCGCGCGGGGCGCCTCAGCGCCGACGCCGACGCTCACGAAGACCGACCTCTTTTTGTTATCCGGCGTCGTCGCCGCCAAACTCGCGCTCTTCGCCGCGTGCGTCGCGTTCACACGAAGCGAACGCGCGGCCGACCGGCTCGTCTCGCCCTCCATCAAGGCACTCGCCGCGGACCACGCCGCGGACGCGCTGACTAACGGCGTGGCTCTGCTCGCCGCGTTCGGAGCCGCCGCCGCGAAAGCGAAGCGTTGGTCGACGCTCGCGAGGCTCGCCGACCCTTTGGGAGGCCTCGTCATCGCCGTCGCGGTGTTCATGGGGTGGGGCGTGCAGGCCTGGGACCACGTCTCGAAGCTGGTCGGCAAGCGAGCCTCGAGGGAAACCCGAGCGAAGATTCGGGCGAAGGTGGAGGAGAGGCGACGCGCGTTTCTTTCGTCGGCGGGAAGCTCTGATGACGACGAACGCGGCGAGAGTCTCGGCGAGAGTCTCGGTCTCGAACGTTCTCTTTCGTCCCCTCCTCTGATGGAAAGGAATATCGGAAACATCGGACCGTCTCGGCGCTTCGTTTTCGACGTGGACGCGATTCGCGCGTACCACGGTGGCGAGCGCGTGGTGGTCGAGGCGGAGGTGGTGATGGCGCCGGAGACGACCCTGCGCGAGTCGCACGACGCGTGCCTGCTGCTCCAGCAGGACCTGGAAAGCATGGACGAGGTGGAGCGCGCGTTCGTGCACGCCGACTACGCGAAGCGCGCCGCGCCCGAGCACGCCGGGGACGCGTCGAGAGCGACGGAAGCGCGAATCCGTCATCAATCCGCGCGGAGTCATGGTGAGGCATCGCGATTCGTGCGATTCGTGGAAAGATGGTTTTCCAGGTCCTGCTGCCGTCGCCGCGGACGGTCGCCGTCGCGCTCGCTTCCCTCTTCAATCGTCGACGTCGCCGAAGCGCGTCCGACGATCCCGGACGCGCGCCGGGAAAGACACGTCTGTCCGTCTCAGGAAGGACAAAGGCGTCTGGGGAGCAACGTCGCGCTGACGTGCGAGGAAGGCGAAGGGCCCGCGTTCGACACGATCGGCGCGCCGTTGCTGCCGGAGCGATGAAGAGGCGTACGACGCGTAGAGAGCGCGTAAAGATTTCGTTTTTTGAGTCGCGAGTTTTTCACTAGTTACTTTCGTAAAAAAAAACGTCAATACGTCAAAACGTCCGTACGCCTAGAACTCGTCCCCGCTCGCGACGTGCGCGAGGAACCGCCGCGCGAGGATCGCGGCGATGGCGAAGAGCAGAAAAGCCGCCGCGACGTCCAGCTTCTGCTTCAGGCGCGCCACCTCCGGCGAGTCCGGCTCGCGCCGCCTGCGGCGACGCGCGCCGACGCCAAACGGAGGCGGAGCCGCCGAGGACGTTCCCGACGCGGCGTCGCTCTCTCTTCTTCCCGAACTTCTTGTCGAGTCCGCCTCCGCGGACTCGACGGGCGGAAGCCGAGCAGAAGGTGTGTCATCAAAGAGGAGTGTCGAGGATCGCGGCGTCGTCTCGGTCTCGGTCTCGGTCTCGGTCTCGGTTTCCGGAGCGGCGCGGTTCTCCGAACGACTCGGCGTCGTCCCCGGGAACGTCGTCCGTTTTCCAAAGCCGGCGGTTCGGCTTCGCGTCGCCTCCGCCGCCCCCGCGTTTTCTTTTTCTTTTTTATGAACCGGGAGTCCCGCTCGCGTATACGAACGTCCGTCCGCCTCCGCCTCCGCCTCCGCCTCCGCCACGCACGACTCGTCACGACTCGCGTTTCGGATGTCGTTCGGGGAATCCTCCGACGCCGAAACGGGATTCTCGGGATTCTCAGGATTCTCGGGATTCTTCGTCCCGAGACGCGCGGAGACGACGCTCGTCGGATCGCGCCGACGATCGGAATCCGCGTCGGCGCTCGAATCGCCGCCGACGCTCGAATCGCCGTTCTCACGGTCACAAGAGCTCTGGGGGTCGTTTTGAGAGCCCTTCCCGAAGGGCTCGTTTACCGTAAACGCGTTTTCGGAGGTTTCGGAGGCGTTAGGGCGACTGTCCGCCAACTTGCGCAGCGCCGCGGCGTGCGCCCGGCGCGCGACTTCGCGGCGCTCGGGGGACGCGCCGAACTCGGGCGCCGCGCGCCGCGAGCGCTCGGCGAGCTTCCTGCGCTCCTCCTTGGAGTAGTCCAGCGAGCCGACGGCGCCCTCGGCGGGGGAGGGCATGAACGCGCGGACCGCGGTAAGCGCCGTGCGCACGGACCAGGAGGGCTGCCAGTGCTCCGGGTGGTGCTGCGTGATGGAGAGGCAGATCTTCGTGTTGGTCTCGAACCTGCCGCTCGGGGTGAGCAGCACGAACGAGGGGGGCTTGAACGGGTACTCGGGGGGCAACAGCACGCGTCCGTGGTAGATCCCGCCCTCGAACTCGGAGTCCTCCGGGCCGAGGATGGCGAAGTGCCACTCGAAGATGTCCTCCTCCACAGCCTCGGCGTGGAACGCCGGCGACGCATCCTCCGCCATCTCGCGCATCTCGCGCAAAATACGCTTCACCGCGGGGTTGCGCTGGTTGTACTTCGAGGCGGTCGCGTCCGTGCGCGCGGGGGACGCGCGCGACGGCGCGCCGTCGCCGGTGGTGCCGTCAGAGCCATCCGACATCGCCCTCGTATGGACGCGTTGCTGGGCGGACACGCGAGGGGAGGCTCGCGCCGCGAGATCTGAGGGCCACGAAACCGGACACTCGCTCCGCGGGCGCTGACTTCTCGAATCTCATCTTCGAACCACGACGAGCGCGGCATTGGTTTCGGCGCCGGACCGCAGCGATGTTGGGGGACGGCGGCGATGACGACCCGTTCACCACGTTTCGCGGCAGGAGCCCGAGCCCGGAGAGGAGCCCCCGCGGTCGGTCGCGGTCGAGGGACAGAGGGGGTGGAAGGGACGTGAGGGCGTTTCGTCGCTCGCGGTCGCGTTCGCGCTCGCCGAGGCGGCGTCGGTCGCGGTCGAGGTCCCGCGACCGCCGGCGGTCGCGCAGCCGCAGCCGCAGCCGC
>JACLAB010016899.1_pt1 | contig 10819 bp, 11 predicted proteins | sample 8027921 | NCBI WGS metagenome assembly JACLAB01 (sample SAMN15725117, study PRJNA655200) | protist metagenome | isolation source: fluorescence activated cell sorting (FACS) single amplified genomes of... | place: USA: West Boothbay Harbor, Gulf of Maine | collected 2000-07-19
GAAGATTCAGAATTATACGAGTTTTCGACCGAACACTTTGATGAAGATAGTTATAGAATTGTGAAGGGAGATTGAAAATGATAGATATAATTAAAAATGCTAAAAATATAGGTCCTCCAAAATTAATGGACGCTGTAATCCTATATGAAAAGGAGGCTAGGTTTTGCCAGGATCGACCAGAAGCTAGTCATTTGACTGTAATATATAAGTTAAGAGAATCATTTCCGGAAAAATGCGATTATTTAGAAATTGGATCTCTTTTCGGCTTCAGCATGGTTAATGCTTCTCGAAGCGCCACTCCCGGAAAATTTGTTGGTATTGATCTGTTCGAAACAACAGGACAAATAGCTATGAATAACTATAGTCCTGATGTTGAACTACGAGGTTTATCGAAAGAAAAAACAACAAGACTAGTCGAGACTTGTAATATACATAATCATAAAATAAATTTTATTTTAGGTAATTCGGATTCTGATGATACTTTTAAAAAAACATTAGAGATTTCCCCCGAGTTTGATCTTATGTTTATCGATGGCGATCATTCTTACGAAGGGTGCTTAAGGGATTTCAAAAAATACAGTCCTTTATTGAGAACAGGAGGGTTCTTGCTTTTTGATGACCAAGATTATCATGGCATACACAGAGTGATCTTAGATATAAAAAACAATTACCAAAATGAATTTGAGTGGACCAGTTGGCAAGGATATGGATCAAAATTTCCCGGCTTTTTCCGGAAAATTGGATAAAAAAAATGACAAACAGGCTGGTTACGAATTATAAATTATTAAAAGGAGTTTGAATGATTTATTATGTAGATATAGATGAAACCATATGTTATTATGTGGGTCCAAGAGAGTATCCACAAGCCATTCCAAACAAACAAAGAATACAGAGAATTAATTCATTATACGATGAAGGCAAAAAGATTGTATACTGGACTGCACGAGGATGCACTACCGGTATTGATTGGACTGAAACAACACAAGATCAATTAAGGCAATGGGGTGCCAAATATCATGAGTTAAAAATGAATCATAAGCCCCACTATGATCTTTTGATTTGCGATAAAGCTATTAATTCAAACACATTTTTCAATGAGGGCACTAATGAGTAGACAAAAAACTGCACTAATAACAGGGGTAACTGGACAAGATGGTTCTTATCTTGCTGAATTGCTACTAGAAAAAGGATACAGAGTCGTTGGATTGAAGAGAAGAGCCTCTACAATATGTACTGGAAGACTGGATCATATTTATAATCACAAAAATTTTGAATTAAGGTATTTTGAACTCAATGATGCTGGATGTATGTATAGACTTTTGAGCGAATATAAGCCAGATGAGATATACAATCTTGCAGCACAATCGCACGTTAGAGTATCTTTCGAAGTCCCAGAGAGCACAACAGACACGATAGTCATGGGAACTCTACGCTTACTAGAAGCTGTTCGTCATGTAGTTCCAAATGCTAGGTTTTATCAGGCTTCTTCATCCGAAATGTTCGGCGACAACCCTGAGAACCCCCAAAACGAAAATACATCTTTAATGCCTGCATCACCTTACTCTTGTGCTAAAGTTTATGCCCATAATTTGATTAGAAACTATAGAGTGGGATACGGACTACATGCATCTTCTGGCATTCTTTTTAATCACGAGTCGCCTCGCCGTGGCGAGACCTTTGTTACTCGCAAGATCACCATGGCAGCCGCAAGAATAAAGCTCGGCTTACAGGATAAGCTTTATCTTGGTAACCTAGAGGCAAAAAGAGATTGGGGATTCGCTGGTGACTATGTTGAAGCGATGTGGCTTATGTTACAGCAGGAAGTTCCTGATGATTATGTCATTGCGACCGGCGAGACTCACTCTGTGCAAGAATTTCTTGAGGAAGTTTTTTCACACGCAGGGTTAGATATAGAAAAATATGTTGAGATAGATGAGAGGCTATATAGACCCCATGAAGTCCCTTTGTTGTTAGGTGATCCATCAAAAGCAAGAAATCAATTAAGTTGGGAACCAAAAATAAAATTTAAACAACTGGCTAAAATGATGTATGATGAGGACCTAAAGTGTTTAAAATAGGAGATTATGTAAGCTGGCATGAGGAGTTTGACGATGGCATCCCCGGCAGAGACAGCGGCGATGGGATAGTTGTTGATACTAAAAGATATGCGATATACGGAGTGGAACCTCTTGTTACTTATAAGACATATAGAACAAAACATCAAGATTATTCTTGGTTTGAAAGCAGAAATCTTAAACTAAAAGGAGAAACAAATGAATAACGGAAAATTTAAATTATCAAATCAGGCTCTCGGAGCCGTAATGATGGCTCTTCAAGAGTCACTACTAAACGAGTTGGATATTGTGCCGATTCTAAAGGGTTTTGAGCTACAGGAGACAACAGAGGGACTGGTTGTGACAAACCCCCCGACTGTGCGTGTCTCTAACAGCAAGCCAATCACAGAGCAAGACCTGACGAATATGGCAGGCGAGTAGTTGCCGCGTTATCGCTACAAGTGTGAGGGCTGCGAAGAAGAGTTCGTAGCCCTCCACTCTATTTCAGATACAAAAGAGGAATGTGACCTGTGTGGACATTCTAGCTTACAAAAAATGGTAGGCAAGCCAGTAGTCATAAGAAAAAACAGAACGCAAGTAGAGGACACTGGGGCGCTTACAAATGAGTATATTGAAGCCAACCGAGAACTTTTAAAAGATATGAAGGAGGAAGCAAGAAATGGAACTTATGAGTAGAGTAGCGCTAATATTAGGGCTTTTTTCGTTTCTGTCTCTATCCCTGAGCTTCGCACTTGTTTTTTATTCTCGAAACATTGTGCGCCGACTGAGGACCATAGCAGACGAAATAGCGGACTTGAGAGAAGCGTCTGGCGCCTTCGCCACACATGTTAAGAAAGTCTATGAACTGGAAATGTTTTATGGTGATCAGACACTAAAAGCCCTAATGGATCACGCAAGATCGTTTAGAGAATACATGGATACTTTTGATTACATCTATATAACAGATGAACAAGGACAAAATGAAGCAACCGAAGAAGACCAGAGCGAAGAAGAAGCCTAACTATTACTTCACCAAAGATCACGAAAATGCAATAATAGAATATTGTAATACAGAGTGTTCGAGAAGAAAAACTGAAATCTATGTGAAAATGTTACAACCCGCTTTTGGCGAGATGGTTGATAAGATCGTTTTTACATATAAGTTTACAACATTGCCAAATATAGATTCATTGCGAGATGAATGTAAGATCTGGCTTATGACAATTTTGGATAAGTTTAAACCAGAGAAGGGTCATAAAGCCTTTTCTTATTTCTCGGTTATAACAAAAAACTGGTTCATCCATAAGGTAAAGAAGCAGCAAAGAAAGAACCAGAGAGAAGTTGATTTCGATAACGCGCCAAAAAGGTTTGAAGAGAAATATTTATCTACCGATGAATCCTGGGTGACCGATCAGTTACAAAGAGAGTTTTGGAAGTCCTTTTATGATGACATCAAAAACTGGGATATGAGCGAAATGAGAGAGAATGACGAGCGCGTTTATAAGGCAATAGTCGTTCTATTCGAGAGCAAAGACGATATAGAAATTTTTAATAAGAAAGCTATTTACCTTTACCTACGAGAAATAACAGGTCTCAATACAAAGCAGGTTGTTAATTCTCTAAACAAGTTTCGTATAATGTATAGAGACTTCAAAAAAGACTGGGAAAACGGAGAAATATGAGCGACGAATTTGACGATTTAATGAACGAGGCAATAGAGAACATCCGTAGCGACCGCGAAGTTGCTCGGGAGTTCTTGAATGAGTTGGCTACGCAGATCGCTCAAAATGCAGAGAACAACAGGTCCCTCTCTCCTGTCGCCGCTAAACACATTGAAACTATGCAGCGCTCAAACGAGCAGTTGGTGAAAGTTCTCACTCTTAAACAAAAGGAGAGAACAAAGGAAGTTGGATTATCCGAAGCGGATAAAACCAGTCTCTTTGATCTGATCCAGGGAGAAGCATAATGGCTAGAAACAAGCGCGCATTTAATTTTGCAGATTTTGATTTTGCTGAAAGCGCTTTCGACCTATTCCAAAACTCAATCCGTTCAGGGATGGATTACGATGCCAACATCAGTAACCAGTTTCAAGCCAAAGTTCTGACTCGCCCTACTAAGCTAACGGGTGACCCAAGAAATATTAGTTTCGTCGCAGCAACCGAGAGCAAAACCGAGACTTTTGCCTTTATGGTGAGAATACAGGGAAACCAATCACCCCATCGCTTCTTGCCGGATCCATGTAGCATTGAATATACAAAAACTCCAGAACAAAGAACCCGTGCATTCAACTCCATCCAACTACACACCAAGGTGTTGATGACTCCAGATTCAGACTCCCCCCTCCCAAAAATTGATGATATTATAAATATTACCTTAGAACGCGGTGAGTTCGGCTCATTCAAGACTGATCTGGCAAAACAATATGTCTCTATTGTCTCTGAGTCAAAAATACCAGCAGGACAAGAATTTGGAGCATGTCAAACTTTAGCGCAGAAGTTTAGTGAATCCGATATAGTCAATAGCTTAGGAAATACCCCATCCTATAGCGGCGCCCTTGTTAATACAACACGCGATGGCTTGAAATACTTTGGACAATGGAATGTTGGTGCCTCTCCCCCAGGCTTTTGGGAATCATTTAGTAAAAGATTTGAAGCGCATGTCAACAAATTATATCCTGAGTTGGGGCTCAAACAAGAAAACCTTGGAGCAACGAGGGATTTGGCTGCCGCAGCCAACGCTTCGAACCCAGCAAGAGCAAGTGGTTCCAAGCACGGCGCCTCCCTGGCAAAAGATCATTACTTGCACACAAAGCGATATGGAAAATATACTAGTTATAAAAATGACAATCCAGGGCTAGCTAAAGATCAAAAATTTGTAGATGCCATAATAGACTTTATGGAACAACCAGAGCAAGCTGACTTGTTATGGGGAGGCACTTTCGGTGGCGGCGCAAAATCAAAAGGTAGCCCACCGACAGGAAGAGGAATAACTGAATTTCATCATTTTGAATTCAAAAGCGAAAAAATGCCAGCGTTATTTGAACCGTATCGAGAACAATTGGCTGAGATTGGAATACGCCCAGAGCAACTGACTAGTACCTCTGCTTTATCGACTCTTTACTTAAAGTTACTTTAATGAATAAAATAACAATCAAACTATCACCAACAGAGGGGACTTCATAAATGCCAAGTTCTAAAAAAGTAAAATTATTTGATCCAAAGAGGCTTTCTCCCGAAGAGAGAGAATTTGCCGAAAGTATGCTAAAGTATATACAAGAAGGCTCTGGTAACTCCGAACAGGAGGTAGGATTTCTCAACCCACCAGGGAGCGGTCTTTATGGAACTGGTGGCAGTACGATCGATATCAATTATAACCAGAGCCCAAACGAAAAGATAATATCAAAGGGTGACGCCCACATAACTTTTGGGACTGATAAGCCATCAGGACCAGCATCTGGAAAATCTAGATCTGGAGCCCTAAGATCAGCAAGGATTGATTTGGTTGTTGGCAGAATGGCTGGCGGCGCTAGCCCAGCACCCGGCTCTTATGTTGGCAATAGTTTCCAGGCAGATGCCGCCAGAATTTACATAAGCGAGCTTACTGATATAGATAAGAACTTTGGTATCACTGAGGGCAAGTCAGGTGAGATGAAAGATCGCTCTGGTATCGGAATCAAAGCAGACGGGGTGCGTATTATTGGAAGAGAAGGGGTAAAAATAGTTACAGGTAGAATGGGCGGAACAGGAGAGAAGAACTCCCTTGGCGGAAAAATACTGCCTGCTCCAACTATTGAATTTCTAGCAGGTAACAACTCGGAGCCCCGACGAGTACCCGCATCTATCCTATCGGGTGAGCAAGAGATGTATGATCCGGTCCAAGGCGTTGCGATGGGGGATAATACGGTCAGAGCACTTGGGGAATTATCCAATTTGATGACGAATGTGATATCTATTCTTCGTAAAAAATCAAACGCTATCTTCATCTATAACGCCGCCGTCACCATTGCTATACAGCTTCCAATGCCATTACAGGGTGCAGCCGCCGCCGCTGCCTTTGCCACATACAATGTGAATGTGTTGAAGACGAACTATAGCTTATGGCAATTTTTCATTGATAAAGCCTTGTGGGATATAAACTATCTTGAACCATTTGGCTATCGCTATATTGAAAGCAGAAATGTGAAGACAACCTAATTAATACCTGAGAGAAAACAAATGGCTGAACCATCCCGGTTTTTAAGATACCAAGACAAAAACGGCGATTTTTTAATTGACGAATGCGAAATAGACCTGCCTGGACCAATAGAAAAGGTATGTCTTGATTGTAAACCAAACCCGAAAGCAATTGTTGAAAATTGGCGCTATTCAATTAGTAGTCCGTTTTTGAACGAAAGAATCTGTCTGTATCAGGTAGGAATCCAGACACCATACACTAAGACCGGCGACACTGGTTCGTCTAGCGAATCTTTGGAAGAAAAGTTTGAAGAGTATAAGGCACAAGCTATTGACCTATTCCTCACGGAATACGACAAGGAATACTCAACAGAAACATTTTTAATTTTAGAAAAAGCAATACAATATGATTTACAAAAAGGCTTTGATCTGGAGGCTCGCAACGGCTCACGCCTAAAACTACTCTATTCACTTCCGTTTGAAGACCTTGAGGCAATTGATGATGCAGATGACGAAGATGACGAGGAAGAAGATGAAAGAGAGCCGATTTCGATAACCTATCAAGCATCTGAGTTTGTGGCTCTCCTATTGAGAGTGAGAAAGGGGTTAAACCTATACGCTCGATATGTGAAGTATTTTAAGTATATTGACGAAGAGAACCTGATCTTTACAAAAACAGGCAAATTGTTCGACATTGATAGCTATGGCGATAACGGATTCAATCGTTCTAAAAAAATGGCACAAGTCTTAATACAACTAGATGGATTTCTAAAGGGAAAGGGATTTAATATCCCCGGCGGCGGTGTATTTGCCCCATTTAAAGATAGGGTTGTTAAAATAACTCTTGGATTTGATCCCAAATTTAAGCTTAAGAAGTTGAAAGTCTATAGCGTAGGATGCGCCGAGAAGCCAACAATTTATAAAGGAAGAAGGATCTCTGGATTGAATAGGAGGGAAGTCTTCAAAGATCGGACTGCGATGGGTTACCTCGCACAGCTTAAGGAGATGGACACAGCCCTTACTGCGAGAGTGCCCAAAAAGTTTACAGAATTTCTAATAGACTACACCTATCCACCAATATCAATAGTCAACTCAACAGAATTACAAGCATCTTTGGATGATCAGAGTTGTGTGGCACAAGCAATAGCAGATAAGGCAAATAGTATAGGTCAGGATGTTTTAGATGATGTATTGGGTCTAGGCGATGCCATAGCTGGTGCTTTTCACAAACAGATGTGTAAACAATTTGAAGAAGTTAGAGAAGAGCAGTTGGCTTTAGGTCAAGACTACCGCCCAGTCGAAGAGCTTCAAAAAAGAGCCGAAGACAGAAAAGAGGAAAGAAAGAAAAGAAAAGGTGATAGAGAGACAGAAAAAACACGCAGAGAAGGTCTATCCCCCGAAGAGAGAGAAAAGGAAAGAAAAAAGAATAGAGAGACAAAAAAAGATAAAAGAAAAGATGCTCGGAAAGTTATAGGCGCAGCAGCAGCAGAACAAGCCTTTAAAGAGCTTCAAGCAAATCCAAACATCTATGTGCGCCTGTGTGCTGACATGCTAATAAGTAAAACGAAGTTTGGTGACGCCCTCGATGCTCGTGGGATGTTTGATTCATCTTTCGGACCCATGAAACAATGTGGTCTTTTTGACTTCTTTGTAGATGCTATGCAGTGCCTGTTTGGTGGACTAACTCTCCAAGACGCCCTTTTGATTATGGTCACCAAGGCGTTAAGTGCTATGGGTATAGAAAACTTTGGTGCCCTGTTTGCTGGACTCCCCCCAGAAGAACAAGCCAGATTGGATGAACTAGTAAAAATAAACTTGGCAAAAGCCATCGAGCGAGGCGAAACAAGACAAACGGCTGCCCCAAGAAAAGTCGGAGAAGAAGCAAGTGTAGAAAAAGACTCTGTCGATCCCACCGCAAAAATCAATCCCTTTGCAAATATGAACTTTGTTCGCCCCTTTGAAAACCCAGAGCTTTTAGAAAAAGAGCGCGCCGCAAGAGTTCCCGGCGCGTATGAGAGCACCACGGTATCAGCAAACCAATATCAAGCAGAATCACAGAATTCTGGGATAAGAAGAAACATCGGCGCCGTCTATCCAGAGAAAACAAATGTTGGTGGAACAATTACTCAAACTGATTTATCTGGACGACAGACCCCAGGAGCTAACGCGGTTAATGGAGTAGCAACCGACGCCGAGAAGATTTTTTCTGATGCTAAAATTATGGATGCTTACATAAATGCGCTCATTGATTTGTATTCAGAAAGGCTGCTGGATTTGATTGACAAATTGAATGAATTCCCCGGCGCAGAATTGATAAGTAAGGCTCTTGCGACACTTGATTGTCCCAGACCTCCTCTCTTTACACCAAGTATAATGGACTTCATTAAAGATATTGAGTTGCCATTTTGTAGAAACATAAATGATATTGGTCTTCCAAGGCTTTTCCTTCCAGATTTAGATCTTGGCGATATTTTAAGAATATTGGTTAAAGCAATTAAGCAAGCAATAAAAGATCAGTTGATCAAGATACTTTTTAAACTAATAATCAAAGTGTGTGAAATATTGGGAGAAGCAATATGTAAGGCACTTGAGACGGCTGGGGATATTATAGGCAACCTTCCCGGCTTGGTGTCTGGCAACACTACGTTTAAGGAAATAATTCGAGAATCAATTTGTGGTCCTAACGCATCTGACGAACAAGTAGACGGCGCTATTCAGGACCTGTTCTCCACATTGGGTGGCGCAGGGTCATCACTGGCTAATAAAGACAAAGTCTTAGAGTTGAATGAAGCTATTGCCTCTTCCTCAACGAGACAAGAGATCATTGATGCCTCTTTGGGCGAAGCATCTCCCGAATTCTTGACCATAGTTGACACAATAATAGAATTTGAGTTTCCCGAATTGAGAGAAGCTTTCTCTAATAGGAGCGATATCGCCGCCTTTTACAAAAACTTTGGTAACCTTCTCCCAGAAGACTTCAAAGCAAGCCTCCGCGATACCATTAGCTCATCACCAGAGACGGCAGCACTCCCCGCAAATCCGACATTGTGTGCCACACCAGAGCAGTTAGAAGAATTCTGTTCCGTCCGTTCTGAAATATTGGCAGGCAGAGCATCGCCAGAGCAAATAGCACAACTTTGTGAAAACACACTCCCAGCAGACAACTTTGATACAATAGCGGGCGTCCTACAGGATGGTCTTACAGCGACCATTATGGACAACCTGCCTCCACTTAAATCTGATCCTGGGTGTGACAATGGATTGTTCCCGAGAGAGCCAGAAGAATTGGTAGCAGTGGCTTCTAAGGGGCTATCTGATGGTCTTGAGAACCTAAAGATAGCATACTCTTATGATATGCTCGGTAATGGACCATTCAAGAAAAACTGGGGCTTTGTAAATATGGTCCTTTCTGACACTATGGGCAGACCCTACACAGCACACAGAAGAAAGAACAATTTTGATCCAGGCGCCCTGCAATATGTTGATTTCTATTCTGATAATGAGATCACCGACGGCGACGACACCGAAATACTCAACTTCGCCCGCGCTGGCGCCCAGAGAGGCGCCTTACCCAAATATATTGCGGAGTGGCAGGCAGTTTATTATTCTCAAGATAAAACCAACTTCATTACGCTTAATGTTAATAATGACTTTAAATCAAAAAAGAGCAAATACATACCATTTAAAGATATTAGTTCCGGCAATACTACCGGAATAGACAGAAAAAACTTAACTCGATTGCCTGATTTTGGATATAACTACGTTGTTAAGCCGATAGAAAGCCGCGATGAAGATGGGATCACTATCGTTGCCAAGTCTAGAAAAAAGACTGCTGATCTATTATTGAAATGGAGAGATAACAACAATGGTAGCGACAAGGGTTCATTGCTGCCTTTAACCGATGAAACCGAGATACCAGCCCCAACAGGCGAACTGGGAGCGGACGGCACATATCAGGTTGGATACAATTTTAAGTTCTTCTTTGCCGATTACGAAGGAAAGAAAAACAGAAAAGACGACAATGTTAGATTTGAAATTGTCGAATTGTTTGATATAGGAGCCTTTGCTGCTAATGTCGCTTTCGAACAAGAGGCATCATCCTTCGGAGGCACAGCCACTGATGCGCCAGTCGGCACCGATCGCCCCGACCCCGTTTCAATGATAACAAAATCAAAAGTATATGAGTTTATCTCTTTTGATGAGGGATTAGATGGTATCGTTGATGAAACGGGAGTTGTGTCTACAGACTATCCACTTTTTGCTGAGGCTCTTGAAAGAGAGGAGGCAACCAACTCACCTATGTTGGTGCTGATGGCTGAGATATTGGGAATTAATGTAGGCACTGCAAAAGAATTTTGGAATAACACAATGAATGAAATGGTAGACGAAATCGGCAAAAAAGTGTTTGATTTAGAAAAGAACAAAGCCTTTAAGTATGGCGCCGAATCTGATCTCTTGAGTGTGACCGAAGCCGAATATGGCGTAATAAGAAATGGCAATTTTAGACTATATGCCGACGCCACAAATTCAGAAGGAGACAACCTGACGAATAGTGACGCTGAACTTGGCTTAAGCCGAGATCAATACAACAAC
>JACLAB010002986.1_pt1 | contig 10814 bp, 9 predicted proteins | sample 8027921 | NCBI WGS metagenome assembly JACLAB01 (sample SAMN15725117, study PRJNA655200) | protist metagenome | isolation source: fluorescence activated cell sorting (FACS) single amplified genomes of... | place: USA: West Boothbay Harbor, Gulf of Maine | collected 2000-07-19
TCGTGCAATGGCTCTCTCTCTCTCTTCACACAAGTCCGTCTCGTGTGTTTGTGTTTACTTACTTCGATGTGTGTTTACTTTACTTTGACGTGTGTGTTTGTTCGCATGTTGGCTCGTTGTTTCCTGACTGAATGCCCGTACGTGTCTCACTAACCAACGCAGGCGTCGACGGCATGATCGACGAGTCGCTCAGTGGGCGGCGGGTCCCGCCGAGCGAGATGGAAGTCGCTCAGGACGCCGTATCCGTCGCGTACTCCCTAGTCCAGCGGCACTTGGCGTCGTTCGGGAACCTAAACGTCCCGGGTTCGAATCCACCGGGGGGCGAACAGGGGCCAAACGCCATCGCGGAGGTGTGCTTAGCGCTCGCGAGGACGCTATCCACGGAGGCGTTGTCGAGGGAAGCGGCGGTGAGCGCGGGTGTGACTTTTTCCGCGTTGGGCGGAGTGGCGGCGTCGCCGGCGCAACACGCGTGCGCGATCGCCGACGCTTTCTTTGGAAAGCATGAAGGGGACATGGGCGACGATTCGTCTTCGTGGCGCGTGGCCAACGGTTTGGACTCGCCCCCGATCGATTCGGTGTGCTTGAAGTCGCCGGCCGGAACGGAAAAAATTAAAACGTTCGCGTCGCTCGCGAGGGAATTCACGGCTTTCGGAGAGCTCGCCGCGGTGCGCGGTGCACTCACCGCGTTGAATCCCATCGCGTTGGCGTGTCCACTCGTACGGCCGGCAGGTACGGGCACGAAATCTAATTGGTGTTTGCTGTTGGACGGTGCGTTACCCAGGATTTGCGGTTGGATGGAGAACCCGAGGGACCAGCACTTCAAATTTCACGCCTCGGCGGCGCTAAAGTCCGCTCTGGCCCGCGCTAAAACGTGCGCCGACGAATTCGATGACTTCGCGATACCGGAACCGTTGATCGATCGGATCCTGACGGTGTTGTGGGCCAACTGGGAGGACCCGCTGACTCAGACGGTGAAGGAGATTCAGGGCGCGTTCGGTCACTTGCTCGAGTTGAACGGAAAGTCTCCGGACTTTCTCGCTCGCGTCGCCAGTCAGCTCATCGAGCGCGGCGCGCACAGCAAGGGGCGGTACGTACCCCTCGCCGCGCTGGTACCGAAGATGGGCGCGCGTAAGCTTCTGGAGATACGCCCGAACCTTCTGGAGGAGTCTCTGGATGCCATGCGAGACGACAGCGTGTGCTGCGCGGCGGGGACGCTGATCAAAGAACTCAGCGCCGCGCTCCTTTGCGAGATGGAGAGCGAGGAACGGGAATCGGCAAACCTAGGAATCGAACCCGGGACCCCGAGTCAAACGCCGCCGTCCGAGCGGTGGGTCATCGGCAACGGCAAAGGGAAGAAGGGCGACACGGACAAGGGCCGTGCACGGGGCCGCGACGAGGTTTGCATTCGAACGGGCGGCGGCGCAGCGCTCAATAAATGGCGCGAGTGGTGGATCCCCGTCACGCTGAGCGCGTTGTTGCGACCCGGGCGCGAACGCGCCGGGTGCGCGCAGTACGCGCTTCCGCACCTGATGCGACAGGATGCGGCGTCGATTGTGTTCCTGCTGGAGGGCCTCAAGAAGGAGGTTGACGAGGAGGCTGATGAGAGCCAAACAAAGGAGGCTGACGAAAGCCAAACTACTGGGGAGGCCGCCGGGGACCCGACGGCCATGGACCCGATGGCCACGTTCAAGATCCCCGGCGTGACCGACGAAGACGACGACGGTTCGGATACCGGCGACGGTTCGGATGACAGTGGTGACGGTTCGGATGACGAGCGAAGGTCCGCGGCGTTGGTAGCGCTGCTCAAACGCGCGAGAGCCGCGAGTCTTCTCGACCCGGACACGGGAGTCGCCTTCGTGTGCGAGTCAGTCTCAATCGCCTCCGGGATCCAAATGCCACCCGGCCAGACCAAATACCCCGTGGACGAGCGTATGCTCGCGGCTGCCACCGTGTGCAGGGACCGAGGGACGTGCAAAGAAGCGCTCGAGCTTTTATGCCTCGACGGTAAGCGATCTAGCCTTCCCGGTTTGCTCGAGTTGCGGTTGCTTCGACGCGCTTTGCCGTGCGCGATGCGAGGGGAATCCGCCGCGTTTCGCAACGCGCTCGGCACCATGATCCGTGGGTTACTCGGCAGGATCAAGGTTGGCCAAGGGCGCGTCGCTGTGAACTTGCGTGCTAAAGGTAAGGGGTCCAAGCTCCCCGGGGGATTCGCGTGTGAATCGGATTTTGAAAGTTCGGTCATCGCCGCGGAGCTCGCGGGTGAGTTTGTGGAGTGGCTGATTGACCTATCGTTAGCGTCCACCTACCCCGGTGCGCCGTACGAGCGCAAGTACATGGCGCTGGACATGCTCAACGCCGTCGCGGAGACCTGGGGCGTGGGAACGTTGGACGACGATGGATTGGATGCAGCTCTGGAGAGCTCAGAAGACCTCCGGAGAGCTATAAAGTTGGAAACGTCGCCGTACGTTCGGTGCCTCGGCGCGGACGTCACCACGTCGCTGCTCGGCGCGCTCGTGGACTCGTGGGACCGGCTGCGCGTCTCCGCGTTCACGCTCCTGTCCAGGCATCCAGCTCCGCTTCAGGGGGTGACCACAGTGGATGAATTCGCGGCTCGAGCTCGATGGGCGCTCGGGTTGCTACGGTCGCCGAGGGTACGGGAGAGCGACGCGGCGGCGCTTCTGATGCGTCTGTTACTGCGTAAATACGCCGTGGACCTCGGGTGGGACGTGACGTTGTCCCCACGCCCGATGGCGTCGGTACGCGAGGCTGAGAAGCGGACGAAAGGGGAGACAGCCGCGCGACTTCTCGGTGAGTGCCCAACCCGGCTCTGTCTTTTTTTCACAAATGCATTCGGTTTTTGGACTCGGTTTTGGGTGGACGGTCCGAGGATGTCTGCAAACATATTTTCTAATATGTGCTAGTACTGTCCGAGGGCATCGGTGAAGTCACATTTATGCGCTGAGGACCGCCCGCCCCGTCGACGTACCCGCGCCACTCGCCGCCTCGTTCGCTGACGACGACCCCTCCAAACTCACGACCAAACTCGCAGGCACGATGTGCGACCTGATCGAGGTCGAGTGCGTCAAGGCTGAGTGCGACTTACTCGCCGCGTGCAGGCAGTCCCTGGCGCACGGCGCGCTGCTCGCCACGCGATATATCCTCGCCGAGATTGACTTCAACGCGGGGTGCAAGGAGGGCCGGGCGGGCCAGACCGAGCTCAAGGTGCGAATCGGGTTTTTCTTTTCAAGGATCATCCCCCCGAGACCCGTGATCAGTCACCACGAAAGTCCGCGCGTTCGCGTCGCGGCGGCGAAGACGAAACCCAGGCTCCCTCTACTGACCAAGCAGTGAGGACGACGACCGGCTGAATCGAACAATAAATACCCTGGCCAGGACCGAGCCGTCGCGACCGGACCCGACGTCCGATTTCAACCAAATTTCTTTTCCAATTCACTCAAATCGACTCACAAAAAACGTCCACCCATCGAACTCCATCGCAGGCTACGCTCGCGAGGCTTCTCGAGTTACTCAGCCGCGTCACGCGCGTCGCGTTGGCCTCCATCGCCTCTCCCGACGGTGCCCTGCTCGGAACGTCCGCGGGTGAGCTCGCCCCAGACAGGCTGGGCGGCGGGTCTGGACAGGGCGCCGCAGCCGCCGCCGCCGCCGCCGCCGCCGTGGGCGCGACGGCGTCTCCATCGACGTTCGATGACGACGATGAGGAAGTTCAAACCGTGACTAATCTGGCGCCCGACGCTCAGACGATCACCACCGCGTGCTGGCTCACGATGAAAGAGGTGAGCCTCCTCATCGGTGAGCTCTCCCGGGCCGTCCCGGGTGACGACGAGACCTTGCTGGAGCCAACGTCGCTCAAAGCGTGCGGAGAGCACTTGCTGCACGTGCTGCTGAGCATGAAGCACAACGGCGCCATCGAGAAGACACGTGTCGGGCTGGTTTGCCTCGGCGAACGATTGTTACAGTCGTCCAACCCGGCGCTCTCGTCGTTGCCCGCCACGTGGCTCGAGTCGCTGTTCAAGAAGCTCACGTCTCCCGAACAGGGTATCAAGGATCTCATTCGACGATCCGCGGGTCTGCCCTTTGGGTTCACCGCGGTTTTCCTCGCCGAGCCGGCTGGCGTGCCCCGAAAGCTGCTACACGGAGCCATGGCCAGGCTGCTCGACATCGCGGTGCGTATGGGCAATTGGACCGATGACCCGCGGTGGAATCCACCGAAAGCTCCTTTGATTCGAACACGAACACTCGCTTTTGCACTTTTTGTTTTCCATGTGGCGGCCGTCGGCGAGTTTGCGGCGATGAATGCTATTAACTCTCTTACCGACTCCCTCCCGAATGAACTTTCGGGCAACTTGGGGAATATTTGTTCGCTTATACAAAACCTGAGCCGCGTGACGGACGCGCCGGGCCGCCGCCTGAATACCCGTACCCGACCTCTCTCTTTCTCTCTCTCTCTCTCTCTCTGTTTCTCTCTATCCTTTGGAACACCCGTCTGGAACACGCGGCGGCGAAGACGAAACCCAGGCTCCCTCTACTGACCAAGCAGTGAGGACGACGACCGGCTGAATCGAACAATAAAATACCCTGGCCAGGACCGAGCCGTCGCGTGTTTGGACCAAGCTTTATGACCCGTCGTCACCCGTGATCACGCCACCAATTAACGTTCTGAACGCTAACCGCAATTACACCGCACCCACACCACGCGTTACCATAGGCTGACGACGGCGAACACGTCCGCGCCGGCGGCGTCGCCGAGGGCACGAGCGAAGGGGTCCACGTCCCGCAAGTTCACGCGTTCAACGCGCTGCGTCAGGTACGGCTTGATTCTTATTTACGTACGGGCAATTTGACTGACGATGAGGCTTTGTGTTTTGTGTGTTCACAGGCGTTCAGCGTCACGGAGATCGCCACCGAGACGACCGCGTTTGTCTCCCGAGGGGTCGAGGTTTGCGTCCGGGGGTTTAAATCCCCGCACTGGGAGGTCCGCAACGGCGCGACGCTCGCGTACGCCAGCTTAGTCACCAAAATATGCGGGTACGGCAACACGCACGCGCCCGCGGCTGGGGGCGCGAGCAGGCGCATGGTCACCGGATTGGAATTTTTCAAGCGGTGAGTTTTATCTTTTCATTCTCGTATGGGCAATTCGACTTTATCTTTTTACTCTCGTGTGAGCAATTCGACTTACGTCGTGTTTTGATTACAGGTATCCGGCGTTGCACCCGTTTCTGTTGGCCGAGTTGACCGACGCGGCGGACGCGCTGGAGCGCCCAGGGTCCCCAGTGCACCCGAGCCTGTGGCCCATCCTCGCGATGCTGTCGCGGCTGCGGCCTTCCAAGCCCATGGACGCGAGTACGTCGGATGGTACATCGGCGAGGACAAAATCTGAAGATCCGTTGTCGCCCGCGGCGTTCGTGCCGGTGGTCAGGCGGTGCGCCCGGGGACGGCCCGCGGCGATCAGGGCGGTCGCCGCCCGGGCGTTGGCGCCGTTGATCGACCCGTCCGACGTGGCATCCGCCGTCCGCGTCACTCTCCGGAACCTCCGCGAGAGTATCTCTTTTAACCGACAAGACGAGGACGTCGACGGCGGGACCCTCGGGGGTAAAGTCCCGAGCGTCGGACACAACACCGCGCACGGGATCATGCTCTGTGTCAAGGGCGTGTTCGCCCCCGAGGGACCCGCGACTGCGTTGTTGAGGTCGGGGCAGTGCGACGAGGTTGTCAACGCGCTCGCGAGCGCCGCGGCGGGTTTGGAGAACTGCGCCTACCTGGCGACCGAGTCGCCAGTCGCGTCAACCGCCGCCGAGTGGCTGGGATGCTGCGAACACGTGTTTGAACTCGCGGAGGAGTCGTTGGGGATTGGGGACGCTCGGGACTTTCTGGAAGAACTCCGGACGCTCGCGTGGAAAGCCACGGAGCTCGCCGAGGGCGACGAGCGATTCGGCGCTTTCGTCGTGAAAAAGTCAAAACGGTCAAAGAAAAGTTCCGAGGTCGAGGAACGTTCGGAAGACCTCGCCCGAACTTCGGTGGCGCCCCACGACGTGCTCTGGGCGAAGACCGCCGCGAGGCTCCGGACCAAGCTCGCGCTCACCGGCGGCGTCGGCGCGTTGCGCACCGATAACTACATCTCCGTCGGCTTGTTGACGATGACGCTCGTCTCCGAGACGCTGAGCCGGAGTGTTCGGTACGAAGCTCGCGGTTCGTCCATGAAGGCGTTGAGGGACGCCGGCGTGGAGTCCGTCGGCGCACAGCTGGACGTTAACATGTTACGGACGCATCTCGCTAACGTGGTGCTGCCGCACGAGTCACGGCACAGCTGTAAGCGCCGCGCGCTTCAGCTCCTCGGCGACTGGACGGAATTTTCTCACGCCGGCGAGAATTCGGGCGGCGCGATGGACCGATCGCATGCTAGTGAAGAGGATGATGCCGAGTGGTCGATCGTGGAGAGGCTGGCGAGCTCCGACCCGAACGAGCGCGTGCGCTGCGCGGCGGTCGCGTGCCTCGGCAAGCTCGCCGCGTCCCGCGTCGCGCTCTGGGAGCGAAGCACGAAGAGTGGAGCGAAGAGCGACAACGCCGCGTCTCTGGTGGCTTTGATCGAGGCGGGGTGTTCGCCGGAGCGTCCGGAGGATGTCCGACGGGCCGCCGCGGAGGCGCTTAAATCGTCCACCCTCCTCTCCGCACTTCCGCAATCGCCCGGGGGGCAGAAACGAACGAAGGATGAGGACGAGGGTACGATTATTTACCACGACGATCCGCAGACCGGTCCAATTCTCGGTGCGCCGATTCTTTCCGCTTGGCGCTCGGCGCTGGAGCTTCTGGAGGATGAGGACGAGGACGTCCGATCCGTCGCGAGTGACGCCGTGACGGCCGTCTCGGGTCTGAACATCCCTCGCGATGTCTCCACCGAGACGTGCCTCCGCCGAGCCTTTAAAGCGCTCGCCAAGAGGCTCGCGCGTTGGCCCCCATACGAGCGTTGGCTGTTGAGTGCATGCGCCGGAAAACGCGTGTCAAAACTCGAGTTGGTGAGCTCGATCGACGACATGTGCACAGTTCGCAGGCTGTTCGACAGGGAGGCGGATAACCACCACGCGGAGCCGTTGCTCTTGGCGCAGCTCGCGGCGTCTGTAATCGCACGCACCGACGCAATACGCGTCGACGTTTGCAGTGAAGAACTAGAGGTCGCGATCGACGCGATCGAATCGATAACGGATGCGCTCGTGTCCTCGGTTGAAACGGCTCCCGATGAAACGGCTGGCACGCACGGCGGCTCCAACGCATGGGAGGGCGGCGCGACGAACCACGAGGTTGCGTTCGCGCCCGTGTGCCGCGCGTGCCTGTGTGTGTGGGCGCTCGCAACCGCGCTCGCGGCTTCAGGCGTGAGGGAATCGCAGCGATCGATGAATCCAGAGCGGGTTCGAACAATCGATGAGAAGTTAGCGCGGTGTGCTCTCGCGCCGATGGCTGGCGCGATGTGGGCGAGCGCTCGCGTGGCGTTGATCGGGCGCAAGGACTGGAGGACGGGGGAGGCTGAGGGGGTGGAAGGTGGCGCGTACGCCAACGTGGACCCGTGTTTCCTGCTCGAGTGATGAGAACAACACTTAGAATATTCCCATAAGGTATTTTTTATGCCATTAGACTAGTGTGAGTGCGTGCGTTCTTTCTTTCTCCGTTTAGGAGCGGTCGGTGGCGGGCATCCGCACGGCACCTTCCCTCGGCGCCACCGGCCCTTGCGAGAGCTTGTTCACGGTGAGGTACGCGCCTCCCAGCGTGGCGATCGCGAGTAGGACGCCGACGAGTGTGCCGATGCCGAACGACGGTCCGTCCACCACCTCGTAGTCTTCCCCTCGCACCGCATCCTCGGTCACGCCGCCCACGCGCTCGGGCGGCGGCCGTCGGTACCTCCCCTCCTGAAGCGTGATGGACTCGGGACGCGAGCCGTAGGACTCCGGCGCCGAGGACTTGCGCCCGTCGGGGAGGTTGCTGACGAGCTTGCCGAGGATCCCGGAGGGCGCCTCGCCGTCGCCCGTGCGATAGGAGGCGGAGTCCGCAGCCTCCTCGTCCGTGGAGGACGCGTGGATGTTGAACGCTTTGGTACGCGCGGTCTGGGTCCGACGGCGGATGGAGGGCTTCGCGCGGACGGGCGCGAGGGATGCGGCTTGGGTCAGGGCGAACATGGTGTCTCGGTCGCGCTCACTGAAGTGCCGATCGGGTGAACTTTATTGGACGTGGCGACACGTTAACTTATCATATCCCCAAGCGTTGGGGTGACCTGGGCCCTCCGTTTTCCGCAGGCAAAAGCACATACAGGACGAAAACTGAAAAGGCAATTACGGTCCTCGTGTACACGCATATCGGTTCTAACTCTTAAAGTATGCGATTAATCCAAATTAATCCCAGTTGTTAGTTACTCTGAAGCACTTTACAATCTTAGGTTTACCCACAATTGCCCACTCTCCGAGGCACGACCGTCGCACACCGCCCGTCACCATGTCCTCCACCGCGGCCCGCCGCGTCGCCCAGCTCAACGCGCACCTCACGGATGCGCCCGTTGACCAGATCCAGCGCTTCCCCACCGCCGCGGTGCGCTCCCGACCCGACCCCGCGCGCGCCCCCATGCGTCGCAACAACGCCCGACGACCCAAAAGCCCGCGCCTCCAAGCGTCAGCATTGCCGCGTCAGCATGCCCCCACACACACTGACGATCCAACCCCATCGCACCAACACCACGTGACACAGAGGAAATCCCCGGATGACATCGTCGTGGTCTCCGCGCTGCGCACCCCGATCACCCGCGCCAAGAAGGGCGGCCTGAAGGACACGCCCGCCGACGACCTCGTCGCCACCCTCCTCAAAGCCACCGTCGATCGAACCGGACTCGACGCGTCCGACGTCGGCGACGTCGTCGTCGGTTCCGTCCTCGGGAACTCATCCCAGCGCGCCAACGAGTGCCGCATCGCCATGTTCCTCGCCGGATTTCCCCAAGAAGTTCCCGTGCGCACAGTCAACCGCCAGTGCTCATCCGGCTTGCAAGCATGCGCCGACGTAGCCGGTGAGTATTTCTTTGTTCTCTAACTGTTTGCCTATACCAATTTCTTTTTGTTTTACAGCCGCCATCAAAGCCGGGTACTACGACGTGGGCATCGCCGCCGGCGTGGAGACGATGACGTCCAACCCGATGAAGTGGGAGGGCGGCATGAACCCACGCGTTGCATCATCCTCAGACGCGCAGTCATGCCTCATACCCATGGGCGTGACGTCCGAGAACATCGCCGAGAAGTGGTGCGTTTATTTCAACTCTCGTATGAGCAATTCGACTGACGCCGTGTTTTGTTCACAGGTCAATCACCCGTGAGCAACAGGACACGCTCGCGGCGAGGTCGCACGCGCGCGCCGCCGCCGCGCAGAAAAGCGGCCGGTTCGACTCGCAGATCGTCCCGGTCCGCACGCAGTGGCGCGATCCCAAGACGAAAGAGGTGACACGCATCCTCGTCGAGAAGGACGACGGAATCCGAGAGGGCACCACCCTGGTGAGCTTATTTTATTTCTATTTATTTTATTATTTTCCCATTTTAATTTTTGTATAAGCAATTGGACTGAGCAATTCGTGTTTAACTCTCACAGGATTCCCTCGCCAAGCTTCCCGCCGTTTTCAAGAAGGGCGGATCCACCACCCCTGGAAACGCGTCGCAAGTCTCCGACGGCGCCGGGTGCGTGGTCCTCGCGCGGCGTTCGTACGCCAACGCCAAAGGGCTGCCCATCATGGGACGGTTCGTATCCTTCGCCGCGGTCGGTGTCGACCCGAAAGTGAGTTTATTTTAATCCTCGTACGGGCAATTCGACTGACGTGTTTTGTTTACTCAGGTCATGGGTATCGGCCCCGCGGTCGCCATCCCCGCGGCGATTGCTAAGGCGGGTCTGCGATCAGTCGACGACGTGGACCTCTTCGAGCTCAATGAGGCGTTCGCGTCGCAAGCCACGTACTGCGCCACGAAGCTCGGGCTCGACGCCGAGAAGGTAAACGTCAACGGCGGGGCGATCGCGCTGGGGCACCCGCTGGGCGCGACGGGCGCGAGATGCGTCGCCACGCTGCTGCACGAGATGAAGAGAAGGTCGGCGAAGAACGGAGTGGTGAGCATGTGCATCGGGAGCGGCATGGGCGCCGCGGGGGTGTTCGAGCTCGAGGCTTGAGATCGTACTGAATTTCACGCGTGGAGTCGCCGCTCGCCGAGCGGTTGAAAAGACACACGAACGCACTACTGTAGACTACACATCGCGATTCTTATCACTACTACACCGTTTATAACGAGGAGAATATTATCATCCCTATGCGTGATGAGTCACCCTAACGACGCGCGAATTTTTGTTTGAGCCGCCAGAAGCTCGCCTGCGCCTGTACCTCGAGCTCCGCCAAACGTTTCACCGATGGAGCGTACGCCTCCAGGTGCGCGGAAATCTCCGAGTTGACCTCTCTATTCGCCCTGCTCTTCCCGTACGCGCCGATCGATGACGCATCCCCCGCCAGCCCCGTCTTTCCGTGTCCCAGCTTGTCGAGTAGCTCCTTCGGTAACGCCAAGGTGGCCGGATCGATCCGCGCGACGGGCGTCTTGATCCGCGCTTCGATGTCCTTCAACAGCCGCGGCTCGTCGTACCAGACACAGTGTTGAGCTGAATCCTGTGGACTCGGGTCGAACCACGGCTTGTGCCCTTTCTTCTGGCAGTACCACACCCGCTCTTGACACGCGGCGACGATGGAGATGGCCAATCCCATCGTGTCCGCCCTGCCCACGCGGCCTATGCGATGCACG
>JACLAB010005878.1_pt1 | contig 10812 bp, 7 predicted proteins | sample 8027921 | NCBI WGS metagenome assembly JACLAB01 (sample SAMN15725117, study PRJNA655200) | protist metagenome | isolation source: fluorescence activated cell sorting (FACS) single amplified genomes of... | place: USA: West Boothbay Harbor, Gulf of Maine | collected 2000-07-19
AGAGGGGCCGTCGGCGTGACTGAGCGCGCCGAGTGCTTCGCCGTGCTGCGGTCGCTGGCTCGCGAGGTGACTGCGCTGTGGGTGGCGCGCAGGGAAGAGCAGGAATTCCCTCTTGGACTCGTGGAGGTCGCGAGCGGAGTCACGGCTGAGGCGGTGGTTGCAAGCAACGCCCCGACCGCGAGCGAGCGGTTCGTGTTGGAGGTCGGGACGGAGGAGCTCCCGCCGGAGGACTTGGATGGCGCCCTGCAGCAGATGCGGGCGGCGGTGTCCGAGATGCTCGAGCGCACGAAACTTGGATACAGCGATGTGTCGGTGCAGGGCACGCCGAGGAGGATCGTGCTTACCGTGGACGGATTGGTCCCCGAGACGAGCGCGCAGACTGAGGACGTCCGCGGCCCTCCGGCCAAGGTCGCCTACAAGGACGGCGAGCCCACCCCTGCTCTAACTGGATTCTGCAAAAAGAATGGAATCAATATCGAGGATTGCCGCGTGGAGGAGGACAGCAAGGGCACGGAATACGTGTGGGCGTCGGTGACCCAGGGGGGCCGCCCGACCTCTGACCTGCTCGTGGAGGAATTCGGCCGAATTTTGAAGCAGATCTCGTTCAAGAAGAGCATGAAGTGGAGAGGTGAGCAGGCCTTCAGCAGGCCCGTTCGCTGGATTTTCGCCATGCACGGTGGCCAGGTGCTCCCGATCGAGTTTGCAGGCCTGGTGGGCGGCTCCACGACGAGGCTCCTGAGGACATCACCGGACGCGGTCATGAGCAGCGCCACGGAACATTCTACTATTTTGAATGCGGCAGGTATCATTGCCGACGTCCAGTCTCGGAAGGAAAGTATATGGGCGAGCGTCAACGAGGCTGCTGAGGGCGTCGGCGGCGTCGTGCCCGAGGCCTGCAGGGGCGACCTGCTGAATGAGGTGGCGAACCTGGTGGAAAGCCCTACTATAGTGATAGGCAAGTATGAGGACAAGTTCTTGGGGCTGCCGAAGGACATCCTGGTCATGGTGATGAGGAAGCATCAGCGCTATTTCCCCGTCTGCAAGCCGGGGTCCGACGAGCTGCTGCCCTACTTTGTGACGGTGGCAAATGGTGCTATAGACGAGAAAAAGGTCAGGGAAGGAAACGAGGCCGTTATCCGTGCCAGATTTGAGGACGCGCAGTTCTTCTACGAGCTCGATCGCAAGTCCACGCTCGTGGACGTGCGCCCCAAGCTCAGCGGCACGACCTTCCAGAAGGAGCTCGGGTCCTTGCTTGACAAGACGGTGCGCGTCGAGCAGAGCATTGAAGAGTTGGCGGAATTATGTCGAGTGGATGGAGAGGGGCGACGGGTGGCGCAGGAGGCTGCTCACGTGTACCGGGCAGATCTGGCGACGTCCACGGTCACAGAGATGACGGCCCTGGCTGGTATTATGGGAGAACACTACGCTCTTATGGAGGGAAAGAGTCCAGCGGTTGCAACCGCCATATTCGAGTCGGTGCTGCCGAGGAACGCCGGCGATGTGCTGCCGACGTCCGCCGCCGGGTCGCTTTTGTCAGTGGCAGACAAGGTCGACTCGCTCGTCGGTCTGTTCTCTTGCGGGTGTGGGCCTACTGCCAGCGCGGATCCATACGGTCTTCGACGTGCTGCGGTGGGGCTGCTGCAGGTGCTCATGACCGCCGGGATGCCCTTTGATGTCAGGGCCGCCATCGAAATCTCGGCCGCGCGCCAGCCAGTCGACGTCTCGCACGACGCCAAGAATGACGTGTTCGACTTTGTGCTGAAGCGTCTTGAGCAGATCCTCGTGGACGAGGGCGTCCAGGTGGAGGCGGTTCGGGCGGCCATCGCCGAGCGTGGCACCAATCCCTCTCTGGCGGCGGAGACCGCCAGAGAGATTGCGCACGAGCTTGAGTCGGGCGGCAGCGAAGGAGACTTGCAGCGGACAATGATGGCCATGGCACGCGCGGTCCGTATCACGAGGTCCAAGGAGATTGGGGCCGACTGGGTGGTCGATCCGAGCCTGTTCGAGGGCGATCTCGAGTCCGACCTGTATCAAGCGTACAAGGCTGTTTCGACCTCCTTGAATCGAAATTCGAGTGTGGCGGAGTTCTCAAGGGAATGCAGTAATTTGGTGCAGCCGTTGGACGCATTCTTTGAGTCCGTCTTTGTTATGGCGGACGACGAGCGCATCCGGATGAATCGCTTAGCACTGTTGCGGGACGTTGCGGCCCTGCAGGACGGAATCTTGGACCTTCAAGAGCTTCCTGGATTTTAGAATTCGATTTTACAAGATGCATCACACACATACATACATCTTTATCGATCGAGTCCCAGAGTAGGGTCGGGCGACCGTGGAATCCCTGCACTGTGCATCATCTCATCGAGGGCATCCCTGAAGTGGGGTGTGGCCAGGTCCACGAACGTATTCTACGCAAGAAAGCGGGCAGCAAGAGTGAGAAACGATGTAAGACGATGCAAGACGATGCAAGACGATGCAAGCCGATGCAAGGGTACTTGCTATTCGTGCAAACATCGAACCTGATATATCCACTGGTTGCCGGGCCACGAATCTTGGGGCAAGGCCTCTTCGTCGCCGGGATGCAGCGCAAACTGCGATTCTGCCTTCTTTTTGAAATCAATTCGCCTGAAGTACGCATTTTCGGGGACCGGGTTGACCCATTCCAGATACCTGAGGTGCGGTGGGGGCGATCAGAGTGATTTGTTGTCGCACCTCAACAACAGCAACATCAAGGTAACGACACGCACTTTCCCTCGGACGCATACACAATTTCCCTGCACGAAGCGAGCAGGCGCCAAACGCAAGTGAGATACTGTTACAGGGCTGGACACGTCCGATGTGTCCAGCGGACCGTTGACCGGACCAGGGCAGGCCGTGACCTGCAGGGCGCGGCCTCATGATCGTCTTCATCACGCCTGAGCCCCGAGGCTCACGGCATTCAGATACTATACTATAACTACCCCGAGTAACTAAGCCAGAGACTTCCAATCTCCACAGGTAAGTCACATGGTAGAGTGTATCTCTGGATCGTATCGAACGGTTGGAAGACCCGGCTGGGCGCATGTGGATGTCGCCCCGCCGACATTGACACGCGCCCCCAAGAGCCCGCCTTTCCCCGGGTCTCCCTCCTGTTTCAGATACGAGACTCAACTCCAATCCAGACCCTACATAGACGCACCGGTAGTTGAATCCTGCGAGCAGTGGTGGAGCCCCGGGGCGAGTGAGTCGTTGAGCCGTTTGAGACAGCGCGCCAAGATGGGTAGAACCAAGATGGGACATCATCACCACCATCACTTGCGCATACCTCTCACCGTTGAATTATCATGCAGTCTCCAGCCGTGTGGAAACATCTGCATCGCTGTGGCTCCTTGTTTCATGAAACTGTCGGAATGGGCCGGGCGACGGAGTGAGCGGGTGGCAGCGGCCAGCACGGGTGAAAGCGACAACGAACAGCAAATTGGTCCATCCGGCCCCGTGCATGCCAAAAATGACATCTGACGTCGATAATATGTCCTGCAGGGAGTCGAATCATTCCAAGATCGAGCGAAGGAGCGACGGAGCCGCGAAGCGTAAGTGAGGGGGACCAGCGGCGGTGAGGGGGCGTGATTCGACGTACCATGACGTCCCCGAGCGGCTCCTGGAACGTCGTCACCTTCAGAAGCACGTTATAGTTCGAGATAAGGTACTTGAGGATGGCCGCCTCGTTGATAACGCCGCGTGAGAAGAAATTCCGCGACATGTAGGTGACGACTGGCAAGTCGGCGGTCCCTGTGGCCGCCACGGGGACCCTCGTTTTCCTCCCATCCCTCGAAGGGTACCCGTGTCCACCCGCTTTGGCCGATCCAGCAATAGCAGCATCGTTCAGTGCAAAATACCCCGCGCTCTCCTCGTCGCGCAGCTCGAGCGCACTCGGGCTGGACAGGTTCGACGGGACAACGATCGGACCATACCTGCGCTCGTATTCCAGGACGACCGGTGCCACCAGCGCCTCGTGGGCCTCGAAATTCCTCTTCAACTCTCCAATCTCCTCTCGAATATTTCCGATGCACTCCCTCGGGTTGATGGCGTCGAGCGCCTCAACGTCCGGCCTGACGACACCCTGACGGAGCAGCTCAAGGCCAGGGTCATCATACCCGTCGAACGCCAGCCCGTTTCGCTCGACCCACTCGCGCTGCGAGGAGATAATAAACGCCTTAAAGATGGTCATGGATTGCACTCGGGCCTCGGAGTTGTTTGTCCGCGGTACCCGTTCGAGGATCGTGGCGGCTGGGTCGGTCGCGTTGAGCGCCTGATAGAAGTTCAACGTGGACGACTTGCCGACGATGAGGTCCTCGAAGCACGCCCCGTCGAGATCACCCAGAGTCTTCTGATTGGATGAAATCGTATCATACAGGTGCGACCAGACGTTTTTCGTCGACGTCGGCGTGTACGTGACGATGAGTGGGGCGGCCGGGCCGTCCCGTAGCGGGCTGACCACGGCGCCCGGCCGGCACCAGGCCTGCGACTCCGGTGAGCATGTCGCCCCGCGTGGTAAACCCAATTTTTCGCAGGATTCACGGCGCACCGCGCGCTGGAGGACGTGATCGTACGTCCACGGGCACCCGACCTCTTGGTTGCCACCGGCACCATGGCGCAGTCCCGACGCATCGTCCCACGAGGCAGCACGTCCGTTTCCAAGCTCACTCAAGGATCCTGAAGGACCTACTGTGGCAATCGGGAGCAGGTTCATCTCCCGGAGGGTCTGAAAGAGGGACATGAGCCCCGCCTCGCCCCAGGTGTGCCAAATGTTGTATGAGTATCGCACCTGAAGCAGGTAGGCTGGCCTCTTGATGACGGACGTCGCACGTGCACGACACGCATCTGCCCCTTTTGTCACTGGAATATAGTCTATGGGCAGATACTGCCACCTGGTGGGCGCGTCGACTTTGATGACGAGCATGGTGGGAGGCTGCGCCGATGTGGCGTTGGATGTGATGATGTCCACCCAGAGCCTGGCGGTCGCGCAAGTGTGCGAGTGAGCAGACGAGTAGAGCATTCTGTGAATGAATAGGAGGGTACGCAAATACGCGAGCAATTGGGCGAAGCACCCAAGTCCCAAGTCCCAATTCAATCCATTGGGTTGGAGAACACGCACTCCTCTGTCGGTGGCACGAACGGGCCGGCTGGGTCGTAAAAAAACTTCATTCTCCCCCGCAGTATGCGGACGTTCCCAAACCTATAGAAGTACTTGTTCATCAGGCCAGTGCCAGAGGAGCTCACGTGAACAGTCAGGTTCGAGAACTCGGCGGCGTCCGTCTCAAAAGTCGACTCCTGCAGCCACCGCACGATCTTGTAGACAGCCCCAAGGATGCCGAACAAAAGCATCACATGAATCCAATCTGATAATATCGTCGAAACGTCGAGGAGGATGAGAATGGGGCCGTCGCTGACGGGGGAGGAAGGCGTGGTCCCCAACGGAACCCAAGGGGAGGGGAGAGGAGAGTGAAGAGAGAACGAAACGCACCACAGAGCCGGAGACCGCCTCGCCGCTGCCTTCGAAAAGGCACAATCTTCCCTAAAGACGCCCTCTTGTCCGGAGACAGACTCCGCGATCTGGACGACGAAGGCACAACGGTCGGCAAGCCTTGCCCATTCCAAGCGGAACCGCCCGGCTTTTCTCTTCGTTTCATGGCGAGCTCCCTGCGTTCCCTATGTTCGCCTCTCTGATACTACCTGGTTCATGATGCGGTCATGTACCTTACAAAATGTCGACAAAATCACGATTTTCTCGACGCCATAAAACCCGTGGCAACGTCGAGATCCTCCGGGGTCGTGACTTTGATGTTCTCGTACGATCCCTCGACAATCTGGACCGGCTTGCCGATCTGCTCTATGATGGACACGTCGTCCGTCACCTCAAGGCCGTCCCGCTTGACCGCCTCGAAGCCTTCGGCGAGCAGCGCTGGCCGGATAATCTGCGGGGTGTGAATCTCCACCAGCCTCGACCTGTCCAGCGTCCTGACGACGCGCCCATTTTCGTCCACCTCCTTAATCGTCGGCTTGACCTTGACGCCCAGCGTGGCAGCCCCCACCTCGAGTGCCTGCTCGGCGCACTTGATCGTGTCCTCAGCCGTTACCATGGGCCTGGCCGAGTCGTGGATGGCGACCAGCTCCGCATCGGGCGAGATCGCGGCGAACCCGTTGTATACGGAATCCTGGCGCTCGGCGCCCGGCTTGGCGAACGTGATGGGCTTGGCCTGGCCCAGCCGCGCGTGCTCCTCCTCGAAGACGGGTCGCCACTCCTCCTCGCAGACGACGACAATCTCCGACACGGCGGGCATCTTGGAGAAAGTCTCCATGGAGTACGTGGCGATGGGCCGTCCAAGGAGCTCGACGTATTGCTTGGGGATCGAAGCGCCGAACCGCTTGCCGACGCCACCGGACAGGAGCACCACGCTCACGCTACCATCGGGCACTGCCGCCGCGCGGATGGTGGGTCGGAAACTGCGTCGGATCGTGGGTCTCATCGGGGGTCTCATCGCCAACCCCGGCAAAGCGCGTGGGGCACTCGAGGTCAAGTTTGGTGCCATTTTCTTCAATTGAACTGAACTGGCACGGACTCCCTCGTTGCGGTACGCACGAGCGAATGCACGCGAGAGCAATCTGGACACATAAAACCTGAGAACGAACCGCGTGGAGGGGCGCGGTCTGAAACCATCCAGACCAGCCAACGCCATTTCAAGCAGCACCACCCTGCCAGGAACACTGCCAGGAACATCACTCAACGATGGCCGCCTTCTCGTGGCGCAAGGGCGGGGGATCGGATCCGCCCAAGAAAGCCGAGGCAACATGTCAGAGATGCTTGCAGAAGGGGCACTTCACGTACGAGTGCAAGAAGGACCCAGAATACCTGCCGAGGAAGAAGCGGAAGACTGGACTGACCATCGACGAGGTTCCCGACGCGTTTAGGAGTAAGAGCGAGCTCGTCTTGATAGAAAAGGAGCGCGAGAAACGGGCCCTGGCCGCCGCGGAAACGGCGCAGAAGCGCGGGGAGGCGACCGCCAAGAAAACCAAGACATCGTCCAGCCACACGTCGTCGTCGAGCCACACGTCGTCGTCCAGCTACACATCGTCGTCCAGCTACTCGTCTGGGAGCTCGTCCTATACCTCAAGCGACACGTCGTCGTCCTCATCCGATGCAGAATCCGAGTAATTTACACCATGAATTTCGCCGCAGCCACCTTGACTTTCTGCATAAACTCCACGACGTCCTCCCTACCGGCCTCCTCTGCCCCGTCAATGTTCTGGTCCAGCAGATCGAAGAACGCCTGGTCAATCTCCCCGTTGGCGGCCATGTCTCTCAACGTGGATTTCTTGTCAGGGCTCTCCATCAGCTTCTTCAGCCTCTCTGGCGCGCTCGCGACCGCCTTGGTGGCGTTGTCAATCGTCTCGACTGCCTCGTTCAGATACTCGCGGAGAAGCTCCAGCTCGGCCAGCTTGTCCTCGTCTTTTTCCAAAGACAGCTGTTCCATACCAATCTGCTTGTTGAGCACCTCGAAGAACTCGTCGGTGAGAAGCGGCCGGCAGCGGGCAACCTCGTACTGCATATCCGTGGCCTCTGTATCGAGGAGGAAGGCGATCAGCTCGTAGTTGTCCTCCGGGACGACACGGGCATCGCGCTTGGCCTGCGTCTCTGCCTTTGCCGCGTCCATGAACTTCTGCATGACCGTCTTCTGTTTCTGATCATCCTGGGCCCTGTTACGTGGTGCGAGTTGCGAGATGCGTGGTGTGGGCACACGGGTAAGCAAAGCTCTGGTCATGCAAGTGACTGGTAGCCGACTGGTAGCCGACTGGTAGCCGACTGGTAGCCGACTGGTACAACGAGGACAACGAGGACAACGAGGAAAACGAGGACAACGACTGTGTCAAACGCGCACCTGTTCCCCATAAGCTTTCGATCGATGAGGCCCGTCATCTCCGGGGCGTTCTTGTACAGGTCCTCGGGATCCCACGACGCCGACCTTGCGACGACGGAGGGCCTCTGTTGCTGGGGGCAGAGACGGGGAGCGGGAGGTTGATAGGGAGGTTGATGGGGAGCGTGCTGGGCGATTCGGAGGCGGGCAGGGCCTACCGCCCCGCGCGACGCGACCGGTGACACGACTGCATGCATTTGTTTATATAACGAAGAAACGCGTGTTTGGTACCCTCAATGCAGCCACTGTCTGGTATCGAAGTCGTCGTAGTATTTCGCTCTGCCTGGCCCGACTCCGACGCTTCCTTCCTTCCTTCCTCCCATGGGGGAACGCAGGGCCACTTGGCGTCGCATTTGTCCCGGTCATTCCAATCTCGTACATTGTCCATATATTAGCACAGGATGGCTATTACATGTGTTATGGCCTCATTCTCGGGCCTGAGGGTCTCGAGCCGGCCCAGCCTCGGAGGATTCTCCAGTGCCGTCTCTGGCACCAGGCTGACGGGTACGTCGCGGTACCTTTGTCCACAATCTGCTTATTACATGGATTCATCCATGCATCCACGTCATTCGTCGCAAATGGGACGAATACCGCCGAATCCCGGGATTGTCGCCGCATGTGCGGTGCCCGTTTCCAGTCCTGGTGCAACTCCTCTCCCGTTCTTCTTCGTATCTTCGTATCTTCGTACCTTGCATGTTCGGGCCCAGAAATCTCTCACTGTCGATCGTGTCATGCGCATACCGCAGCTGCCCCGCGCCCGTCAGTGACCGCGGCGTCCTCCAAGATGACCATCCAGGCCAAGCAGAACTCGCTCAAGAGGGAGAAGACCGCCGAGCGGAACCGCATGTACAACAAGTCCAGGAAGTCTGAGATTACGACCAGGATGAAGAAGGTGTTCGTCGCCCTCGAGGGATTCAAGGCCAGCCCGCCGGCGAGCGAGGCCGACCTGGCCCCGGTGCAGGTGTTGATTAACGAGGCTTTCCAAGTCATTGACAAGGCGGTGGTGAAGGGAATCTTGCACCGCAACACTGCCGACCGCCGCAAGGCCCGGCTGTCGAAGGCGAGGCAGATTGTCCTGGTCGAGAGCGGCCTGTACAAGCCGTAGGTCCCGCAATTTGTAGCAACGTTCTTCTCTCTTGTAACCATTCACTTCGATTCACTTCGATTCATTTCATTTCGTTTCGTTTCGATTCATTTCGCTTCATTTCGATTCGTCCATGGCCTGAAGGGCTGTCGCGCAGATGGTGTTGACGATATCGGCGACGGTTGCCCCTCTTGAGAGGTCGTTGACGGGTCGAGCGAGGCCCTGGAGGAGGGGGCCGATGGCGAGCGCTTTGGAGGATTGTTGGACGGCCTTGTAGACGGCGTTGCCAGTCGAGAGGTTGTCAAAGATGAGGACCGTCGCGCGCCCTGCCACCTCAGAGTTCTGCAGCTTCTGTTTTGCCACGACCTCGTTGATGGCTGCGTCGAATTGAATTGGGCCTTCGATCATCAGTTCGGGGTGCGTTGCGCGGATATTCGACGTGGCCTGCGCCACCTTATCCACGCTCGGACCGCTGCCGCTCGAGCCTGTCGAGTACGATATCATCGCCAGAGCCGGGTTTAGGCCGAAAGCTACGGCCGTCTGCGCGGCGTCCACGGCGATCTGAGCAAGCTGTTCCGGGTCTGGGTTCACCACCACGGCGCAGTCCCCAAACACGAGGACCCTGTCGGGCATGCACATGAGAAACACGCTGGACACCAGGCCTTTTCGCAAAACCGTGAGCGCCGGTCGGATCGTGGCGGCCGTCGTGCATGCCGCGCCCGAAACCATCCCGTCGACCCTCCTCGTCTTGCACAGCATGGTGCCAAACACGTTACGGTCCAGCACCAAATCCGCCGACTGCTCGTAGGTGACCCCCTTGGACGAGCGCTCCTCGGTCCAGATCCTGGCAAACTCGTCCTTGAGCGTCTCCTCGTGCCGGTGGTCCATGATCTCGCAGCCGGAGATGTCGATATTGAGCCTTGCGGCGTCGGCGCGCACTTTCCCCTCATCGCCGAGGAGTAAGATGTCAGCCAACCCTTTGCCGGTGACTTCGGCCGCCGCCCTCAATATCCGCGGATCCTCCGACTCGGGGAGGACGATGCGCTTGGGATCCCGCCGACAGATCTCGTACATCTCATGCAAGAATTGCTTGGGGGTCTTTCCGTCCCGCTTTGGGTTGCTGAGCTGCGCGGTTATCACGTCCATGTCAATATGCTGCTTGAACAAGAGTTTGGCCCTATCTAGTTTCGTGGTCGATGTCGCCAGGATCTTTGACGACTGGCCCGACCGAGACAGCGCCTGAATTGCCTGGCCGACGTCAAGCGACGTGCCGATGACGGGGAACACATGATCCAGACTCTCCAGAGCGGTTCTCACATGGCCGTCCAGCGCATCATGGCCATCGTAGTCGCAGAGGAGCACGCCGGCCACGCCTGGCCAGTCAGGAGGGCCAACCTTGGACGCGTGCAAACATCCCAAGGAGAGCAACACATCAGAACGATCAGGGGTCGTGAGCACGAGCGGCCGAAGGGTGGACCCCTCGGTCGTGACCAGCGAGCGGATCTTGGACAGGAGACTGGTCACATTCTGTGCCGCCACGAGCAGCTGGCTGACGTCCACATCGACGTCGACAGCTTGGCCAAACAAGAGGCGGCCGTGCAAGTCACGTACGACCTCGTTAAGTCTCGGACTCTCGAGAATCTGGTCGTTGGGGAACGCACCGGCGAAAGCACACTGGTGCTCTTTCGCCGCCCGCCGCATTTCATCGGACACGGTACCTACCAAGTTCGGCGGCACGCGGTTCAGAATGAGACCTGCCAACTCAGCGTTGTGCGACTG
>JACLAB010012330.1_pt1 | contig 10809 bp, 19 predicted proteins | sample 8027921 | NCBI WGS metagenome assembly JACLAB01 (sample SAMN15725117, study PRJNA655200) | protist metagenome | isolation source: fluorescence activated cell sorting (FACS) single amplified genomes of... | place: USA: West Boothbay Harbor, Gulf of Maine | collected 2000-07-19
ACCTAATTGCGTACCTAAAAAAATGGCTGATGGTGGTTTATCAAAAGCTGCTGGCTATTCTCCTGTAATGGGAAACAATAAATTTGGTTACCCAAGTGGTGGTATACCAGTTAAGAAAGGTTAAATAATGGACGGAATGCAAATAGTCTATAAGTTAAAAAAAGAAGTAACAGAATTGTCTGATAGTGTATCAGATATTTTAATCAATGGTGAAGTTGACAATTGGGATAAATATCAGTATATGGTAGGACAGTTAAAAGCATATCAACAAATAAATCAGGAAATCTCTAACCTGCTTGAAAATAAGGAGCAAGATGAAAATGAAGGAACAGTCGTTAAACTCAACACCGAAAATTAGTATCCCAGATACATCATTAGTCGGTTTAAAAAAATCAGAACCCGAAAAAGAAATAACAGAAGAAACAACAAAACTTCCAATGCCTACAGGTTGGAGACTTTTAGTTTTACCTTTTAAAATGAAAGATAAAACTAAGGGTGGAATTATAATGAATGATTCAACATTAGAGAAACAACAAGTTGGTTCTCAGTGTGGAAATGTTTTAGCTGTTGGACCAGAAGCATACAAAGGAAAGAGATTTGAGAACTCTGGCCCTTGGTGTAAAAAAGGAGACTGGGTAATGTTTGCACGTTACGCAGGTTCAAGAATAAAAATACAAGGTGGTGAAATACGTCTGCTAAATGACGATGAAGTTTTAGCAACAATCGAGAATCCAGAGGATATCTTGCATGAATATTAAACCAACAAACATAGGAGAAAACTATGCCAACTGAAGATGATAAAATCATTGATTTACCAACAGACGGTCCAGGTGCAGAAGTAACTTTACCTGAAGAAAATGTAATACCAGAAGTAGTAGTTCCAGAAGTTAAACCTGAAGGTGAAGTAGAAATAAAAGAAATACCAGCAGTAGAAGAAAAACCTTCTGAGTTAATTACTGAAAAAAAAGAAGAATTAAAAAAAGAAGAACCTAAAGCAGAATTAGAAGAGTATAGCGAAGGTGTTAAAAAAAGAATTGCTAAACTTACTAAAAGAATGCGTGAAGCAGAACGTCAAAGAGACGAATCTACAAAATACGCAAAGTCTGTTTTAACAGAACAAAAATCTCTTAAGGATAGGTTATCTAAAATAGATAAAGGTTTTGTTTCAGAAATGGAAAACAGAATTGTTTCTGGAATAGAAGCAGCTCAAGCTAAATTAGTTACTGCTAGAGAAAATAGCGATATAAAAGCTGAAGTTGAAGCTTCTAAAGAAATAGCTAAGTTAGGTTATGAAGAAGCTAGATTAGCTGAAATGAAAGTTAAACAAGCTGATCAAGAAAAAAATGTAAAAGTACCACTAAAACAACCAATTATTCAACAAGAAACAAACTTACCAAAACCCGATGCAAGAGCAACGGAATGGGCAGATAATAACGTTTGGTTTGGAAAAGATGAACCTATGACTTATACAGCTTTTAGTTTACATAAAAAGTTAGTAGAAGAAGAAGGTTATGATCCCCAATCTAATGATTATTATGTGGAATTAGACAGAAGAATAAAGCTTGAATTCCCCCATAAATTTGATAAGGTAACAGAACAAACGACTAAGCCCACTCAAACGGTAGCTTCTGCTACTAGAGGAGTAAATAGAGCTGGTCGCAGAACTGTGACTCTCACATCATCACAGGTAGCAATTGCTAAAAAATTGAATGTGCCACTTGAAGAATATGCTAAACAATTAAACATAGAGGAGTAAAACGCATATGAAAAATAATGAAACTAAAGTAACTGAAGAAATTAAAACGGAGGTTACAGAAGAAGTAATAAGAGACTCCCGTGCGTCCGAAGACAGAAACGCTACAGCGAATGAAGTTGTATGGACACCACCCTCATCTTTAGATGCTCCACCTGCGCCGGATGGATTTCATCATCGATGGATAAGATCAGAGAGTTTAGGCTTTAACGACAACAAAAACATTACTGGTAAATTAAGATCAGGATATGCTTTGGTTCGTTCGGAAGAGTACAAAGATTCTAATTATCCAATTGTTGAAGACGGCAAATACAAAGGTGTCATCGGAGTAGGAGGTCTGTTGCTGGCCAGAATACCAATAGAGATCGCCAAAGCACGTCAAAAATATTATAGCGATAAAGCTAAAGATAATGATGATGCCGTTAAATCCGATCTGCTAAGGGATCAGCACCCGAGCATGCCTATCAGTTATGATAGTCGCTCTAGCAAATCTTTCGGTGGTAAGTAAAAGTTTTTTAACAATTACGACCCAACGAATTTAAATTAACCTGTAGTTAGAAATAACTACTAAAGAACAGAGGAAACAATTATGGCTAACCAAGACGCAGCTTTCGGTCTTAGACCGTTAAAAACTGTTGGACAGCAAGATGATTCCACTGGAATGAGTCAATATAATATAGTACCTGGTGATGCATCGGTAATATTTCAAGGTACAGTCGTTAAGGCTGTAGCTGGAGGTTATGCAGATCTAGCCGCAGACGGCGATGGTGCTAACCTTGGCGCATTTTGGGGATGTTTCTATGATGACCCAACAACACAAAAACCTACGTTCATAAACTACTATCCTGGTGGAATTACTCCAGTAAATAGTGGTGCAATTGAATGTTTTGTGTACGACTCTCCAATGCAAATGTTCGAAGTACAATCAGATAATGCTGGTGCTTCAGCACAAGCAGATGTTTTTTCATCAGCAGATACTGTTGGAAACGCAAATGGGAGTACATTAAATGGTGTATCTAGTATGGAATTAGATGATTCTGATATTAGTGCAGCACTAAAACAACTAAAAATAATCGGACCGTCAAGAGATCCAAAAAACTCAGATCTTACTTCTGCCAATGTAAATTGGAGAGTACAATTATCTGAGCACATTTTGGCTCCTGCTACGGCCGGGGTATAAGGAGTATAAATTATGGCTATATCACGACAACAACTCGTAAAAGAGCTTGAGCCAGGTTTAAACGCCTTGTTCGGCCTTGAGTATAAAAGATATGATTCTGAGCATGAAGAAATTTATGCAAAAGAAACATCAGACAGAGCTTTTGAAGAAGAAGTGATGTTATCTGGCTTTGCTAATGCTTATGTAAAACCTGAAGGTTCTGCAGTTGCATTTGACAACGCACAAGAAACATACACTGCAAGATACACAAATGAAACTGTGGCTCTTGCATTCGCTTTAACTGAAGAAGCAATGGAAGACAACTTGTATGATAGACTTGCGTCTAGATATACAAAAGCTTTAGCTAGATCTATGGCAAACGCTAAACAGATTAAAGCAGCTACACCACTTAACCAAGGTTTACCACTTGTGGATAACTTTGATTCAGGTGATGGCGTTTCTTTATTCAACACAGCTCACCCAACGATCGCAGTTAACGTTTCTAACACGCTTACTACACCAGCGGATTTAAACGAAACTTCATTAGAACAAGCGATGATTGACATTGCTGGAATGACTGATGAAAGAGGTTTAAAAATTGCAGCTAGAGGAATGAAAATGATTGTTCCTTCTGAAAATCAATTTAACGCTGAGAGATTGTTAAAGTCTCAAGGAAGAGTTGGAACAGCTGATAATGATATCAATGCACTGAAAAACATGGGAATGGTTCCTGAAGGTTACAGAGTAAATCATTATCTTACTGATCCTGATTCTTACTACATCATTACTGATGTTCCTAATGGAATGAAGTACTTTGAGAGACTACCTATCCAAACTAAAATGGAAGGTGACTTCTCAACTGGTAACGTAAGATACAAAGCTAGAGAAAGATACTCTTTTGGAGTTTCTGACTATAGAGGTATCTATGGCGTTGCAGGTGCTTAATAATTAATTAATTAGAGGCCGCCTAAAAACGGCCTCTTTTTTACATATAAAGGTGTGTAAATGAAAAAAACTTCTATAAATATCTGGGCTTACGACCATCATGCTAAATTTAATATTGAGCATGTTGAAGATACAGCTGAAAGTGTTGAAAAAGCTATACTTGACAAGCTAGGAGAAAAAAGTATAAAATGGGAGTATCTCGGAAATAACTATAATAACGAGATAAATCGAATAACTTATGAGGAGGTTATTGATGATACAAGACCTATACAAACAAAAAAGGTCCTTGGAGTTGAAGTGGGAACAGGAGCATATTAATGAAGACAGGTATACTCTTGAAATGGTCAGAATTGATGACAAAGTTAGGGAAGTCATTACTAAGATCAAGCTTGAAGAAGCTGAAATTGCTCACAGACAAAATAGCGTTGAAGGCGCTGCTCCACAAGTTTCTGTAGCTACTTAATAAAAAAGCTACATCGTTGGAAAATTCACTCCACATTACAGGCTCTCTTGCACTCTATTAAAAAGTAGTATATAAAAAACACACTATATATTTAACAATGATGAATGCTGACGCATATAGTCGACAACCCTAGGGACAGTATTCAGATATTCTAGGAGGAATATAAAATGGCAAATACTACATTTTCGGGACCGGTAAGAGCGGGAACGATTTCAAACACAACAGGTACAACACTTGGATCTAACATTGCTAATGTTGGACAAGTTGTAATGTCTCAATCAGTAAAAGTTGATATTATTGGTGCTTCACATTTAAATCAAGTTTGCGCAGTAGTTCCAGCAAATTCACAAATAGTAGACGTTATTCTTAACGTAACTACAGTGAATAATGATGGTGGTGCAGCAACTGTTTCAGTGGGAACAGTAGCAGATGCAGACGCATTTATAGCTACAGCTAATGTTAAAGCTTTAGCAACTACTCACGGTACTTTAGATACAGAAGCAACTAATGTTGGCACAACTGACATACAAGTTCTTGCTGATTTTACAGGTGCTAATGGAGATGGTACAACTGGTGCAGCAACAGTTACTGTTATGTACATACAAAATAATTCTGTTCAAGACGCAGTAGATTTATAATAATTAATTAGTGTGGGCTTAGGCCCACACATAAATTTAAGGAGAAAAATTATGGCAGGCGGAGGATCATTTTCAAGCGATCAAACAACCTTACAAAAAGATACTGGTACTATAACTTTGTTGAGAGCTGGTAGAGCTAGAGTTACTTCTATTCAAGGTAGAGGTGAAGCAGGTTCTGTTTTACTTTTACATGACTCAGCTACAACAGGTGGGGCTGCAGCAGGTAATTTAAAAGCGACATTTAAATACGATACTGAAGGATTAGCAGTGTACGTTCCAGGTTCTGGAATCTTGTTTAAAGATGGAATTTGTGCAACATTATCACAAACAACAGGAACTGACGGAAGCGTTACATTAACTATCACAGGAGCGTAACATGGCTAACACTACTTCTGGTACAGCTACCTTTGGTAAGACTTTTGCAATAGATGATATTATTGAAGAAGCTTACGAAAGAATTGGTATAAGAGGGGTTGCTGGTTACCAGTTAAAAACTGCTAGAAGATCATTAAATATTCTTTTTCAAGAATGGGCTAACAGAGGTATACACCTTTGGGAAATAGCTGATGGATACTTGACACTAGTTGCAGGAACTAATGAATACATTGGTTACCGATCTAGCGGAGATGGTACTTCAACTTTATTAGATAGTGCAGGTGCAGCTTTGTATGGTACTGATGATATTTTTGAAGCATCTTATAGAAGTAGTGCAGGTACAACAAGTCAGTCTGATAGTCCTTTAACTAAGATATCAAGATCTACTTACTCAGCATTATCTAATAAATTAGCACAAGGACAACCTTCACAATATTGGGTTCAAAGATTTATAGATAGAGTTACAATAACTTTATACACAACACCAAGCGCTAGTCAAGCTGGTGACAGAATTCAATTCTATTACATGAGTAGAATAGAGGATGCAGGTTCTTATACTAACGCAGCAGATGTTCCTTATTTTTATATTCCATGTATGTGTGCAGGATTAGCTTATTATTTAAGTTTAAAATATTCTCCAGAGAGAGCTCAAAATTTAAAACTTTTATATGAAGATGAATTATTAAGAGCGGAGGCAGCGGATGGTTCGAGTAATAGTACTTATATTACACCTAAGTCGTACTATCCTAGTATTTAATAATGGCTCGATTTGCACAAGGAAAATATTCACTAGCAATATCTGATATCAGTGGCCAAGCATTTCCATGGAATGAAATGGTTACACAATGGAATGGATTGTTTGTACATTTTTCTGAATTTGAATCTAAACAACCACAACTAGACCCTAAACCAAGTCACGCTGACCCAACTGCTTTACCTACCACTCGTCCACAACAACCACCATCAAATGCGTTAAGGTTTTTAAGTTTTAATCCAATTAAAAGTTTTGCTACTGGTAGTGCTGTTGTAAATGTTTTTGAAGAAAATCATGGTAGACAACATTCTAGCTATGTAAAATTTAGAGGACCACCAGGAATAGCAGGTGTGTTTAATAACATAGCTGCAATTGATGGACTTAGTGGAGCTCAAATTTGTGATGCTTCAGGACACAAAATTACTCCAGGAATTTTTACAAACACGACTACTACTTTGGTTGGAAATATTGATGCTACTCAAACTACTGGAATTACTTTAACCAGTTCAACTGGGTTTGAAATAAATAGTCCACGAACTCCAGGTAGTGTTGATTTCTTTTCAGGAGGTACACCAATTAACGCTATTATTATTGCAGCAGAACTAATAGCTTATACAGGAATAACTAGTAATGTATTAGATGGAGTTGTAAGAGGTTCTTTTTCTTCTACGGCTACAACCCACACTGCAGGGGCTACAATTAGATGTCTTCAAGATCCTTTAAATAACTACAATACAGATACTTCAGATCAAGGAGGATCTGATACAGCAACTACTGGACAAATTAGCGGAGGAGGTTATAATACATCCTCAGGACCAGTAACATTAAAAACAATAGGACCTCAGTAATATGGCTTACACTTTAACAAATTTACAAGACGACATAAAAGGATACACTGAAGTTGGTGATAATGTTTTTACATCTAGTGTTTTAAATAAATTTATCCAAAACGCAGAAAATAGAATTTTTAGATCTGTTGATGCAGATCTAGAACGTTTTTATGCAACATCTAATTTAATCATAGGAAATAGATACGTAACTATTCCAGCAGATCTCAGAAACATTAGGTATGTACAACTTACAGATTCTTCTGGAAATCAAGTTTTTTTAAATCAAAGAGACCCAAGTTTTATGGCTGAATATTATAAAACTCCAAACACTCAATCTTCAAGTATACCTAAATATTATGGTAATTGGGATGAAAATTTTTGGGTAGTAGCACCCACACCTAATGCTACTTATAGTATTACTCTTGCTTACAATAAAGAACCTACTAGTTTAACTGACGCTACAGTTAGTGGAACTGGTACTTATTTATCAAACAAATACCAAGACTTACTTTTATACGCTTCTTTAGTAAATGCATATGGGTACTTGAAAGGTCCGACAGATATGATACAACTGTACCAAGGGCAATATAAAGAAGCACTTGAAACGTATGCGGTTGAACAAGAAGGTCGTAGACGCAGAAACGAATACAATGATGGTGTTATTCGTATTCCTTTAAAATCAGAATCACCATCAAGTTATTAATAATTAAGGAGATAAACAAACATGGCAAATATAATACCTTTTAGTTTTAGAGGTGCACTCTTTTCTGGACAACACGATTTTCAGAATTCAGGAGGAAACACTTTTAAACTGTCTCTGTATGTTGGAAGTGGATCTTTTCCATACACAACAGCAAGCACGGTATATTCAGCTACTGACGAAGTAAGCTCAGGTGGAGGTTCTAACTATGCGGTTAAAACTTTAACTAATAATGGAGTGGCTTCAGGTACTGCGGTTGCTTCAGTTGACTTTGCAAATGTAACTTGGTCAAGTGCAACTTTTACTGCAGCTTATGCAGCAATATACAATTCTGATACAGTTGATAGTACAGCAAATAGACTAGTAGTGGTTTTAGATTTTGGTGGAGCAAAGACAGCAACGAATGGTGATTTCACTATTACGTTCCCTGATCCGACTACACCTGCTAATGCAATTATTAGTATGAGTTAAGGAGAAAATTTATGGCGTTGGTAATAAACGACAGAGTAAAAGTAACGAGCACAACTACTGGTACAGGTGCAATGGCACTTGGAGCAGCGGTAACTGGTTTTGAAACTTTTGCACAAGGAATAGGAAACAGCAATACGACTTACTATTGTATCTTTAATCAAGGTACAACAGAGTTTGAAGTTGGACTTGGAACATTAGATGGGTCAAGTGCAAATCTAACTAGAACTACAGTTATCTCCAGTTCTAATTCAGATGCAGCTGTTAACTTTGCTTCAGGTACAAAAGATGTATTCTGTACTTTACCGGCAAGTAAATCGGTTTATTTGGATGCAACAGGTACACCAGTAGGAGCAGCGTCAGCTGGCTTTGCATTAGCAATGGCGGTTGCATTATAAATAGGAAAAAAATATGGCACAAGATTTTAGAAACAATTTACAAAGAAACGTTGGTACATCACCAGTCACTTTAATTACTGCTGGAGACTTTGATGCTGTTATAGGTATCAGAATTTGTAATACTAACGCTTCAACTGTTTTGGCTAGTTGTCAGATTGTAAATGGCGGAAACGATCACTTCATTGCAAAAGAAGTTAGTGTTCCACCAAACTCTGCAATCGAACTAATTCAAGGCGGTGCAAAAATTGTTTTAGCAAATGGTGATGTACTTAAAGCTCAAAGCAACACTGCTTCGTCTTTAGATATAGTTACATCATTTATTGATACAATTAGTTCGTAGGAGGAATTATGACGGCAATAGTAAATGGAATCCAATATATCGGAGGCGGAACGGCTCCAAATGAATTTATACCAAATCAAGCAGGTACAATTGATGGCACACAAACTGTTGAGAACGCTGTTCTTGCAGGACCTATTACAGTACCTGGAACAATAACAGTAACAGGGACTTTAGTAATAGTATAATGTCAAAAATAGAAGTAGATAAAGTAGATCCGCAATCAGGTACAACCTTAACTTTAGGTACGTCTGGAGATACAGTTAGTATTCCTTCAGGAGTAACTTTAGCTAATGCAGGAACAGTTACAGGTATTCCAGCTTCTGCAATTAGTTCAGGAACTATTGCAACAGCTAGATTAGGTTCAGGCACGGCTTCAGGAACTACTTTTTTAGCTGGAGATCAAACATACAAAGAAGCAGGTGGTGGTTTAGTTTTACAAGTCGTTTCTGTTGGTTATGCAACTGCTGTAACACAAACTTCAAATGCTTATGCAACTTCTGGATTAACAGCTTCCATAACTCCAGCTTCAACTTCAAATAAAGTTTTAGTTTTAACTTCATCTGCAATTCAAACATTTGGAGATGGTGGTAACAGTTCAGGTAGAAATGCATTAGTAGGTTTATTTAGAGGAACAGTAGCAGCAACAAAATTATTAGAACACGACAGTGGTATTAGTATGGTTTCAGCCTCAACAAGTACAAACGACCATTCCTATAATACTGTATCTTTTTCATATCTTGATAGTCCAAATTATGATAGTGGGGGTGGCGCACAAGTTTATACTGTTGGAATTTCTGGACAAGGTGCTTGTGAAATTAGAGCACAAGGTGGTAGTCAAGGAAGCACAATAACTTTAATAGAGATAAAAGTATAATGAATAATATACAAAAAATTTTAAAAGCAATTAGAAAAATTGATCCTAATTCTGAAATGAATATTGTAGGAGAAGATATAGATACTTGTATAATAACTTGGTTAGAAGATACAACACCTATCTCTAAAGCTGATATTAAAGCTATGATATCAACTGTTGAAACTGAAATGGCAAATGCTGAACAATCAGCAATAGATAAAAAAGCATCTGGCAAACAAAAATTATTAGATCTTGGTCTTGACGAAGACGAAGTGAAAGCGTTAATAGGAGTATAATGAGTGAAATAAAAGTAAATAAAATTAGCCCACGATCCGGCACAGCTTTTACACTAGGAGATAGTGGCGATACATTCACAATTCCTAGTGGAGCTACAATTAATAACCAAGGTACAGCAGTAAACTTTGGTGCAACAGGTTCGGCGTCTTGGGTAACAACAGTTAAGACATCAACTTTCACAGCAGTTGCTGGTGAAGGTTATTTTATAAATACAACAGGTGGAGCAGTAACAGTTAATTTACCAGCAGGTGTTGCTGGAGCTGTTGTTGCAGTTAAAGATTACGCAGGAACTTTTGATACAAACGCAGTCACATTAGTTCAAAATGGTTCAGATAAAATTGGTGGTTCAACTGATAATAAAAAATTAAGCACAGAAGGAATTGCAGCTACATTAATTTTTATAGATTCAACACAAGGTTGGTTAGTAACCGACGATGGTCTACAAAGCACATTAAGTGAGTTAACTTATTCAATAGATATGTTAGTTATAGCTGGTGGTGGAGGAGGTGCTTCCGCTGGAGATGCTGGGGGTAATCACTGCTATGGCGGTGGAGGTGGTGGAGCCGGAGGCTATAGAACTTCTACTCAAAGTACATCTAGCACAGGAGTTGCAATTACAGTAACAATAGGAGATGGTGGAGCTGGAGGAGTTGAAGGTAGTGGATCACCTGCTGGAACAGGAGCTGAAGGAGTTGCTAGTTCAATAAGTGGAACAGGATTTACAACTATTTCATCTGCTGGTGGTGGAAAAGGTGGAACAGAAAAAGTTGATGGAACTAATGGTGGTTCTGGTGGTGGTGGCGGCGGAGCTAATGGTAGTCCAAATGGAAGTGGTG
>JACLAB010014190.1_pt1 | contig 10808 bp, 5 predicted proteins | sample 8027921 | NCBI WGS metagenome assembly JACLAB01 (sample SAMN15725117, study PRJNA655200) | protist metagenome | isolation source: fluorescence activated cell sorting (FACS) single amplified genomes of... | place: USA: West Boothbay Harbor, Gulf of Maine | collected 2000-07-19
AGGCGACGGGCGCGACCGGCGCGGGGACAAGCAGAGACGCGCCGCGGCGGATGACGTCTACGGCTGACGGAGTGGAGTTCTTCGAGTCGTCTGAGACGCCGAGAACTGATACGGGTTCGAACCCTCCCGCGCGAAGATGCGTTTTTTTCATTCTTTCCGGCGACGCGTTCGCCTCATTCTTTCCGCGCGCGCCGCGGGCGACGCCGCGCGGGACCGCGATCGCGCGCGCGCGCGCCAGTCACTAGGCCTCGCTGTTATCGAAGATATTCGGGCGCGCGCGTCGCCTTCGCCTCGAAGCGAGCGCCTCCGCGCTTCCTTTCGCCGACTGCCGCCAACTCGAAACGCTGAAGTGGGCGCGACGATGCAAGACAATCGATGTCACACAAGGAAACCACGCGTGTAGCCATCGCTCTAAAGAATATTGACGAGGAGCGTCTCGCGCCGACACACCGGCGTGGCGACGGCGGCGACGACGAAAACAAGGAGCCGAAACGGCGCGTGAAACGATTATCACGAAAAGGCGTTTCGACGAAAACGAACAACGACGACCACGATCTCAGATCTCGGGCGCGGCACGCAGAGCGACGCGCGCGGTGCACGCGCGACGATACGCGCGGTGCACGCCGCGCCCGCCGCGATGGGCGCTCAGGCATCATGCGGCGTCGGCACGCGCGCGCGCAAGCGAAACTTGGACCTCACCGCGCAGGCGGGCGTCGCCTTCCCGGGGCTTCCCTCCGATGTCGCTTTCTCGATTGTGGAAAAGCACCTGCCCGACCCCGCGGACCTCGCGGTGCTTCGCGCGGTGAGCAAAGGCATGCGCGACGCGGTGGACGCGACCGGGCGGAAGGTGGAGGAGTACGAGGAATATGATGCCGCCTTTAGCGGATACGTGAGCACGCTCAAGTGTCTGCTCCGACGAGGTCGACTGTCTGACGTGCGTCTCCTGTGCGCTGCTACTGCGGGGGTCGGAGATCTCGAGGCGTTGAAGGCGCTGCGCCGCGCCGAGAATTTCCCGTGGGACGAGATGACTTGCGAGTGTGCGGCGAGGGGCGGCCACCTCGAAGTGCTGAAGTGGGCGCACGAGAACGACTGTCCTTGGGGCGTGTACACGTGCTCGCACGCGGCTGGGGGCGGCCACCTCGAGGTGCTGAAGTGGTTGCGCGAGAACGGCTGTCCGTGGGACGAGTGGACGTGCGCGTGCGCGGCGTTGGGCGGCCACCTCGACGTGCTGTTGTGGGCGCGCGAGAACGACTGCCCGTGGGACGAGCAGACGTGCGCGTACGCGGCGAAGGGTGGCCATCTCGAGGTGCTGTTGTGGGCGCACGAGAACGACTGCCCGTGGGATGATAAGACGTGCGCGCACGCGGCGGTGGGCGGCCACCTCGAGGTGCTGAAGTGGGCGCGCGAGAACGGCTGTCCGTGGGACGAGGAGACGTGCGCGTGCGCGGCGTTGGGCGGCCACCTCGAGGTGCTGAAGTGGGCGCGCGAGAACGGCTGTCCTTGGGGCGTGTACACGTGCTCGCACGCGGCGGGGGGCGGCCACCTCGAGGTGCTGAAGTGGGCGCGCGAGAACGACTGCCCGTGGGGCGAGGGAACGTGCACGTGGGCGGCGCAGGGTGGCCACCTCGAGGTGTTGAAGTGGGCGCGCGAGAACGAGTGTTCGTGGAACGAGGAGACGTTCGCGTTCGCAGCGTATGGCGGCCACCTCGAGGTGCTGAAGTGGTTGCGCGAGAACGGCTGCCCGTGGGACGAGCGGACGTGCAAGTACGCGGCGCAACAAGGCCACCTCGAGGTCCTGAAGTGGTTGCGCGAGAACGGCGCCCCGTGGAACGAGACCACGCGCATTATCGCGGCTTCGGAGGGATACGTCGAAGCGGCGTTAAGTTGGACGACCCTTCGACGGCTCGGAGCTCTCGTGGTCTGTGGAAGACGCGTGAGCGAAGCCTGAGCCGTCGACGCGACAGACGCGAGCGCCAAAGCCATAACGCTAGACGACCGAGACGAGACGAGACGAGACGACCGATTTGATAGACACGTGAACGTTACGTGCCATTCCAGTCGTTTCGACAGCCGCGCCCACTGCGGCGACGAGACGAGGGAGAAGTGCTCGGACACCACCGACACCGCACGATTTTAGGGCGGCCCTCGCTATGGAGCGGGAGTGGTTGGGAGGATTGGGGATTAGGGAACCTTTCGTGAACCGGCGTCACTGCGCATGACGACGAGCGCCGCGCCGACGCAAACACTCAAAAACAAAAGCCGACGACGACGCCCGGTTTTGTCAAAGTTTCAGACTGGAGACACATACAACGCGTAAACCGATACTCGCTTCGCGCCAATGCTTATCGTCGAGTTCCTAAACTTACCTTTTCACCCTTCAGCACCGAAAAAACATCATGCCCAACGGCGTGGTGGACCTATGATCTAGTTGGTTAGGATGTCAGATTCTGATTCTGGATGCCGCGGTTCGAATCCGTGTAGGTCCTATTTCTTTTTTTCGTTTCGCTCACTTTTTTCCCCATCTTTCTGCACAGGGACGTCGAGCCGTCGATACCGCATCCAACGCGCCCTTCTGCGTCCAAAAACTCGAAGCGGCCTGGAAGATATGCGCGTCGGCGTCCAGGGTGGGCCCCATACGTTATTTTGGCGTTTTCCTTCCCTTATTTTTTCGGCGAAATTTGTTTTTCGCCTTTCAAAACGATCGTTTTCCCGATCAAACGTTCGCTTTCGAGCGCGAATGTCCGCCGGTCGGAAAGTTTTTTGCCGCTCGAAGCCGATCGGGTTTGTCGTCTCCAACACCCACGCACAGCATTTTAGACTGGTCCCGTGAAACTGGGGAGCCGCTCGTTGCACTACGCTCAAGCGTCGAGCCGCGTGCGTCGACCGGAGATCGAGCCTCGTGCGTCTCCGCCGGCTGCCGCGCCGCACACCGCGACGCGCGTCTTCCCGATCCGCTCCCGAGTGCCCGAAGCGTCGCCTCGGCGTCTTCCCCACCACGCTCAACCGCCGCGCGCTCTCCGAGTCGCCCGCCGTCGCGACCGCCGCGCACGCCCACGGAGGCCCGCTCCTCGCGTCTTCGTCCGCTTCCGCGCGAAGGGCCTTCATCATGGCCGCCAGCAATGGTCCCTCCACGTCGACGATGCTGAAGGTGCTGGGGTGCGTCACCGGCGTGGTGGGCGCGCTGCTCGTCTACGGCATCCTGCAGGAGCGCATCATGACCCGCCCGTACGGCGAGGGCGCGGACGCCGAGCGCTTCACGTTCTCCGTGTTCCTGGTGATGAACAACCGCTGCGTGTCGATGATCGTCGCCGCGGTGGTGCTCGCGCTCAAGCGCGGGCTCGTCAGCCCGGTGGCGCCCATCTACAGTTACGCCGCGGTGTCCGCGTCGAACGTGGTGGCGACCACGTGTCAGTACGAAGCGTTGAAGTACGTCTCTTTCCCCGTGCAGACGCTGGGTAAGTGCGCGAAGATGATCCCGGTCATGATTTGGGGGTACGCCATCAACGGCAAGACGTACAAAGTCGCGGATTACCTCGTGGCGTGCGGCGTGATGACCGGCTGCACTTTATTCGCGATGTACGGCGAAACGAAGTCTTCTTCCGCGGAGGGCCCGAGCACGGGCATCTACGGCATCGCGCTGATGCTAGGGTACCTCGGTTTCGACGGGTTCACCTCAACGTTCCAGGACAAGCTGTTCAAAGGGTACCAGATGGAGACGTACAACCAGATGCTCTGGGTCAACTTTTGCTCGGCGGTGATTTCATCCTTCTGGCTCTTCTCTGACTCCTCCATGGGCGCGGCGATCCAGTTCATCCAAAACCACCCGGAGGCACTGAACGACGTCCTGATTCTGTCCGCCGCGTCCACCTGCGGGCAGCTCTGCATCCTGTACACCATCCGCGAGTTTGGCGCGTTGCTCTTCGCCACCATCATGACCACGCGCCAGTTCCTCTCCATCCTGCTCTCGTGCGTCATCTTCATGCACCCGCTGACCGCGCTGCAGTGGCTCGGCACCGCGATGGTCTTCGCCTCGCTGTACTACCAGGCGTTCATGAAGAACGCCGCGAAGAAGGATTCCGAGGGGAAGGAGGAGGCGCTCCCCACGCAGGCGCCGGAGGACGGGAAGGCGGCGTGATGACGAGAGGAGAGTTTTTTTCGCGTCACGACGCGCTTCTTCCGCCGCCGCGGCGAAACCGCCGCGCCGGGAGACGGGCGCGTGATGAGCGGGTGTGTGATGGCACGAGCGGGTGTGTGATGTAATGCACGCGTTGATTCTGTTCACGTCTGAGCCATATTTTCTCGGTGTCTGATGCTCGTCCGCGCCGCGCGGACGACGGCGCGAGTTGAAAATTTCCGAACGAGGAAATGTAGAAACGATCCGCGAGGACGAGTCGGGAGCCGTCTCGCGCGTCTACGCGCGGGGGTCGCGTCGAGCGCGCGCGCGCGGGAACCGCGCGCGCGCCGCGCGAGGCGACGCGCGCGCCTCCGGCGTCGATGTCCCGGCGCGACATCATCGCCTCGGCGGTCCGATCCACCTCCTTGGATGGGCGCCGCGGCGTCGGACACGGGCGCGCGCGCCGTTCGAACGGCCTCATCATTCCCATATCTAATTCCCATATCTACGCGAGAGGACGTCGTGCGTCCGCGCCGTCGAAGCCGACCCAGATCGCTCGTCGCCACGACAGGTCATCGCGAGTCGGGACGAGACGAGCTTACGACGAGAGAAAGTCAGAAGACGCGAAGCGTCGTGTGAAAAAAGTGAGCACTTTGAAAAGCCTCTCGATCCCCAGAGTCGTGCCGCGCGGGATGGGGCGGCGGTCCGCGCCGGGCGCGCGCGCGACCTCGAGCGCGCGCGCTGGGACCTCGGGTCGCGCGCCCGAGACGGACCCGGGGACGCGCCCTGCTGTCGCTCGCGAACCCGAGTCGGACGGTTGGATGCCTCGGAAGAAACGCCCATCGGCGCGTGCGTCGCGCGAGTGGCGCGACGCCGGCGACGCGCTTCGAACGAACCGCGCGCTCGCCAAAGAGCTCCGCGTTTCGACCCCCGAGCGCGCGCGCGACGTCCTGACCGCCGCGGTGCTGTGCGAGAGCCTGGCGGTCGGTCCCGGGGAGGCGGACGTGCGGAGCGCCGTGACGCGCGTGCGCGACGCCTTCCCGAGCGGCGCGGTGAGCCTCCGCGGCGTTAGCGTCGCGCGCGCTTCAAAACGACACCGGTATTTGGTCGCGGACGCGCCCGGCGCCGTGTTCGTGGCGTGCGCGGGCACGCAGGACGCGCGAGACCTTGTGACGGACGCGTCCGTGCGCGCTGCTGACCTTGAGTTGGCCGCGGAGTCAAAGACGGCGCTCGGCGGAAGCCGGCGCGCGCGGCTTTTCGCGCACGGCGGCTTCGCGTCGCGCGCGCGTTCCTTAAGGGCGCAAATAAGGGCGCTCTTCAGGAACGCCGTGATTCGCGACGGCAAGCGCTTAGTTCTGTGTGGGCACTCCCTAGGAGGCGCGGTCGCCGCGCTCGCCATGCTCGGGCTGCTGCTCGACATAGAGGACGACGCAGAGGGCGCTGAGGGCGTCGGAGACGCGAGCGGAGGCGGACAAAAAAAAAACGCGCGGCGAGCGCTCGCCGCGCGGTTCGCGGCGGACGGCGTCTTGTGTTGCGTCGGGTTCGCCGCGCCTCCCCCCGGGGACGAGGCGACGCGTTCGTACGCGGAGAAAATGGGCTGGACACGCGCGTTCGTGAACATCTGCTCGCGGGAGGATTTCGTGCCGAGACTCATGCTCGACCGAAACGCAAACGCGTCCAAACGCGACGCCGAGGCGACGCCCAAAGCTTGCGAGAATGACGAGAATCGCGAGATCGCGTTTGCGAGAAAACGCGTTTTCCCGATGAACGGTTCCGCCCTGAGTTGGCGCCCCACCTACGCGCACGTCTCTCCGGTGCACATGGTGGCTCGCGACGGCGCGGTCACCGTCGTGGACGCGCGGGACGTTGTGAAACACGCGGGACGCGCTGAAACGAAAGAAAAAGAATTAGAAAAAGAAAAAGAAAAAGAAAAAGAAAAAGAAAAAGAAAACGCCGAGCGGGAGAGCGCCTTTTTGGGCGTCGGTTTCTTTGGACTGGGCGCCTTTTCCGCTAAGAAGGTGCGCGACGCGCTCGCGGAGCACACCATGCGCGCGCACAGAGCGCGTCTGCTGGTGACGTGCGCGACCGCGCTCGCGGAAGAACGATCTATGACCAGACGAAAACACAAGAGGCGGTTCAATTGGTTGAAATGGGGTTTCGGTCCGAACCGCGGCGTAGACGCTGGGTTTTTTTTTTCCTCCACTGGGCGGAACCCGTCGGCGACTTTACGTTTGCCCCCCCCCGCGGGCGCCGCTCTTTTCTCGGCGCCCCAGCCTCGGCCTTCGACCGCGAACGCGACGGTTTTTGTAGACGGTGAGTCGCGACCGTCGCTGCTGGTGACCGTGACCGGTTTAGATCTGGAGCTGTGCGAGTCGGTCGCCGCCGAGACCAACGGCTGGCCGTGCGGCGCGACGCTCGTCGCGACAAACGAGGTTTCTCCGCCTTTTTCTATTTTCCAACCAGGCGGCGCGGTCCGAACGCTCAACGTTCGAGTCTACCCCCCGACGCTCAACGGTGCGCTCGTGCCCTCGCCTCTGTTCGGCGGCGGCGGCGACGCGAAGGACTGGAGCCGCGTCGTCGTGGCGCTCCGCGGCGACTTCGGGGACGCGCGCGTCGCCGTCCAAATCGAAGACGCGGAGACCGGTTTCGCGGAGACGCCGAGGAGCAGACTCTAGCGAGACGCGGCGGAGATTAGGGAGCCGGCGAGACTCGGGAGCCAGTAGAGCGAGCGTGCAGGCGCGTGCTTTCGCTTTACCGCTTTACCGTGCACACGACGTAGATGGCGGGAACGCGTCGCGCGCGGAAACGACGGAGACAGACGCGCTTAGCGCGGTGTTGTGAACGAGATAATAAAACCTCCCGCCGCGAACCGCGCTCGGTTCGCGGCGGGTCGTCGTCGTCGTATGTATTAAAACGTTCGTCGGTGATGTAATATGGTACACTTTTTAGCGTCGCGTCGGCCCTCTTTCAACCGAACGCGCCTATTAGTCCTTCGTTTAAGGAACGCCGTCGTGAGTATCGGTATGTACGTGACTAGGTAGACTATGAGTCACTCAGGGTGAAAATTTCCAACCCCTTGGGTCGACCGTCCCCTCTGTGGGTCGACGCCTGGTCATCGAAAATTTGAACGGGACGCGCGCCGCGACCCGGTTTAAACGCGCGGAGCGTGGGGGTATTTAATACTCTCCCTTTCGCCCTTTCGGCGCGCCGCAGCAAGCTCACCTCCTGCAGAACTCAGAGCGTGTGGCTGAGGAGGTAGTCGTACTGGCGCGCGATGAGCGCGAGCTTGGCGAGGAGCACCTTGTCGTCCTCGAGCATGGACTCGAGGCTCTGCTTGCCCGAGATGAGGTCCTTGAGTTGCGCGGCGCCGAGCACGGTGCGCAAAACCGAGCCTCCGGGGATGTCCACGGGTTGCCCTGTGAGGCACTTCTGGCTCGCCACGCGTCTTTCCGCCATGGTGCTCTCTGGCGCTAGGAACTCGGAGATGTCCGCGGTCATGAGCGCGTACACCTTCTTCAGATCCCCCGTGCTTAAAAACGGGCCGTCGGGCTCCGAGCGCAGACGCACGGAGACGATCGTGTTCACGCCGCCGAGTTGCCAGTCGCCGTCGTAATCAATCGCGGGGACGTACTCCATGTGCGGGCCGAATTTCTCGGCGGCGGCGCGCATCGCGTACACCCAGTCGCGCACTTTTTGCTCGGCGACCTCGAGGCCTCCCGCGCGCTCCGTCTCCGCCTCCAGCGTCTCCATCTCGTGCAGGCCGGCGGCCCAGCGGAGCAGGACGCCCACGTTGCAGAAGCCGGGGGGCATCGCGTCGTGCAGCTTCGGGAACACGTCGCCGATGTCGTGGTGCGTGAGGTACGACGCGCAAGCCTCGGCGAGCACTGCTAATGTCTCCGGCTGCTCTTGCTCGAGGTGGTCGTTGACGCGGTCGACGGCTTGGTGCGGGAAAAACACGCCTGAGCCGAAGGAAGGCCCCCCGAAGAACTTCGAAGAGGTCATCAACACGGGGCCTTGCTCGTCCAGCCAGCGCGGGATCAGATCCGGGTGGTGGCGCATCTGGCACGCGTCCAGCACGGAGACGACGCGCGCGCCGTGCGTCTGTTTGAGTTTCTCCGCAACCGCGGGCGAAGGGAGGCGAAGCCCGGTCTTGGAGCCGGCGACGGTGTGCAACACGACGACGCACGCGGGATCCGCGCTGAGCGCCTTTTCAGCCTCACGCGTGACGAGCTCGTCGTAATCCGCGCGCGCGCCGCCGTCCAAGGCGTCGGGGCCGCCGCGCGCGACGAGCTCAACCGCGGACATGTCGGCGAGGTCGTGCAACGCCGGGAGTTCCTGGCCCATGGCGACCCGGTTCCCGCCGAGGGGCACGGACTTGCTGAAGAAGCGCCCCATCGCCGCCTCGGTGGTCCCGGAGCCAACCTCGCCGGCGCACGCCACGAGGCTCACCACGTTTCCGCGCTCCAGATCCTCCGCGTACGCCGCCGGGCGAACCGACCGCGAATCTTCGCGCGATCGCGCGATGTGCCTCGACTCGAGCACGGCTTGCAGCAGAGGCATGGTCTCGGCGTCGGTTCCCGAGGGGTGGATCACCATGCGTCCGTTGCCGCCGCAGAACAAGTTCTCGACGCGATCACGCACCTCGTCCATGAGCTCGACATCAGCGTGCTCCTCGCCGTCCCACAGCCTGTGCACCATCAACTTCGACGCCTCAAGCGCGCCATCCGTCGGGGAGGACGACGTGCACGTCCCGCGGTGCAGCAGATCCGGCGCGCGCGCGTACATGCCGGTGAAGTACTTGTTCAGCCTTTGCTCGCCGTGGAAGGTGGAGCGGTCGTCGCTGCCCTTCTCCATCAGGCACACCACGCTCTCGTGCACGATGCGCTCCTCCAGAGAGCGCACGAGCGCGGTGACGCGCTCCGTCTCTCTTAAGCGGCGCGTTTGGCCGGGCGAACCCAACTCCTCCGCGTCGGGCAGCGGGAACACGATCTCCGCCATGAGCATGCCGTTCTCGGGCACGAGGCGTACATCCACCAGGCTGTCGTCGTCGATCAGCGCCTCGCACACAGAGCGCGTCACTCGCTGGACGTCGTCCAGGCCCTCCATGCGCGGCGAGCCCATGAGGAAACGAACGCCGCACCCGGCGGTTTGGTTGATGTGCGTGTAGAGGCGGAAATGCTGCGACGCGAGCAAAAGTTCCTTGAAGATCTTCGCCTGCGCGGCGCCGTCCGCGCGGAGCTCCTCCGCGGTGCGCTCGTCCAGGCCGTGTGCATCGCTGTGCTCGGGGTCGGAGGGCGCCCACAGGTCGGGGGAGATCTCCACCAGGTCGCGCAGACGCGTCACGCGCATGCTGTGGCGCACGCCAACCGCGATGCGGGGCTTCGCCGACGCCTCCGGGTTCCGGCGGTCCTCCGCGCGGCGCGCGGTGACCCGCGCCGCGACGCGGCCGCGAGACGCGCGCGCGCGCGCAGGGCGCGTGAGACACCGGGGCGCGAGCGCCGCGGAGGAGCAGAGAGAGAGCGACATCGTCCGAGTCGTGAACGCGTCGTGCGGAAAGAGGGAAAAGTCAAAGGTCGAGAGCGACTTTTGTCTTTTTTGCGGGGTGTTTGCGCTGTCGCGTTTTTTGCGGAACAGCGGACGGTGAACGTCGGAGGAGTGACAGGCGGCCGCCTCTGTCACTCGGAGCGAAGCTGGTGCTCAGACCAGGAAAGGCAGTCGCCCGGGGCGACTGCGTGAAGTGCGAGGTAGGCTGCGGCGGGGAAGGGGACGGGAACGTCAGCGCGTGCTTCGCCGGGACGCGTCTCGGATGTCGGCTGCCAAAAAGTTCCGGCGCCGCGGGGACTGCAGGCACGTCAGGGTCTGTGACCCCCGGGAGATCCGACGCGAAGACCTCGCCGCGTGCGCGGTCTCTCCCGCCGGCGCCCGCTCCGGGACGCTCGCGATGGTCTCCGCGCGTGGGGGAGCTCGTAGGAGACGCCGTGCGGTCCCGGGAACCGACGGACGGCCCCGTCCCCGCGCTCCCGTCCCCGCCCGAAACGCACACGCAGATTATCCCGAGTGCAGAAATTGTTATGCGTTCGCGCGTGCTGGATCAGGCTCGGGAACGCGCGCGCGCGTGCGCCTCGAGCGTCGAAACGAGCCACGCGCGCGCGAGGAGTCCCGCGCGTCTCCCGAGCGCGCGATACGATCGGAAACCCCGGCGTAGACGCCTGATGGAACCCGGGAGGGCGCGTGTTCGCGTCGTTCGGCCCTCGCGACGAGGCCCTAACGCTTCCACGTGTGATTCGAGAAACCGCGCGTGTGTTCAATTCCCGGCGGGAACGCGCGCCGTGCGGCTCGATCGAGCGGAGAACGCCGGGTTCGAGCGCGTGGCCGGCTCGGCGTACCTTCTGAGAAGCCTCGAACGCGAGATGCACGACCGGCGGGCGGTGCGTGCTGTGTGTAGTGGCGCGTCTTCGCGTTCGAAGGACGATTGAAACCGAAAGCCAAAGTCCGTTTCTTCCGAGTGGAAGCGCATTGCAGGTGCTTTTTCACGGCTCGAAAAAAGTCAGAGCCGGAGTTCGCGCCCGACGCGCGGTTTTCCCAGACTCGATGCGCACCTGCGCGCGTTCGTAAACGCAAAATTTCCCACAACAGGCTTCCAATTTGATACCGAAATCGATGCTGAGCTGGCAGGCGGCGCCGCAGAATTTTT
>JACLAB010001350.1_pt1 | contig 10781 bp, 9 predicted proteins | sample 8027921 | NCBI WGS metagenome assembly JACLAB01 (sample SAMN15725117, study PRJNA655200) | protist metagenome | isolation source: fluorescence activated cell sorting (FACS) single amplified genomes of... | place: USA: West Boothbay Harbor, Gulf of Maine | collected 2000-07-19
AAAAAGTTGGATCATCAAAGTTGATTTGACGGAAAAAATTGGACAATCAGTTGATTACCGTGCTTATTTTTTTAAGATACGGTAAGCTATAGGCAAAATGTACACTAAACACAATAATCTTGGATAAATTGAAGACTGCACGATTTGCCATCTAATGAGATCCAAAGAAATTGAATGTTTCAAGTGCTGTTACCAATATCGCATTGCCAATTCCCGCCCCTATGGCTACTCGACCTGAGGCCCTCTGGAATACCGCGATTGTTGAGCCCGCAGTGAATCCCCCTATAAATGCATTTACAGGATCCTTTTTGCCGCGAATTACAGCTGCTGTACATTTACTGCTTGTAAATATTCCCAACCAACCCCCGAAATTGCCTGCTGACTTCATCACTCCGGTTCGAAGGACTCTGCCGAAATCTGGGTCGCGCAGTATCCCTCTTTGCAAGCCATCTGATATCGTAGTAAAAGCCCCGACAACACCACCAGCAGCAGCACCTTGCATGAAGTTCATACCTACAGACGAAGAAGAAGACGATGATGAAATATAGATGTAAGTATGATGGTTGTATGTGATGGCAATGATACTCAGACATGAGATAGAGGTAAACCATGGTTATCTAATGATCCACCAACCGTTTCAAAGCATAGCAATGGCTTAGAAATAGAGCCCCTCCAAGTTGGATAATAACGACTCACCTCCCAACAGCCCGCAAAACATCATCTTCGTTTGTATGTTGCTGTTCTTGATCAGATCCTCTGTTTCCTTTGCCTGCTGCTTCGCTTTTCCTTCAGGATCAGTGGGAATGTGTACATTTTCTTTAATAGTCATGTCCTGGTTGGATGGCGCCTTATTCGAATATCTAGTGTCTACCTCATCCGTAGAATCCCAGTCCATCTCAGAATCGTTCTTTCCTTCAAAGGAAGAGGTAGACGTCCACGGATCTTGACCATCCTTCCACGAACTGTCCTCTCGATCATCTTCATTACCGTCAGACCTACTCATTTTAAATGAATTTATGTAACAGTAGCAAAAATATGCAAATGTTGGAAACGTGCCGAAAAAAGAATTAGAGAAATTAAAAGTCGACACAGCTCAAGAAAAATAGATCTCTTTTGTATTTTTAGGGTATTGCCATCAAATACTATTATGTGGGACGCGATTCAAGCCGATTTAGCTGATTTTGTATCTACGATTCAGTCGGACGCGAGCAAAGTAATTTTGAGTAATCAGGAGAACGGTGCTGAGAAATCAGCGGATGATGCGCAAGTGCTAGAAAAGCAAAGAATTAGCGACTTGAAATGCTCCATCATTACATTTGAGAAGCCTATTGAGCTGGAATATGCTCAAAAATTTGATAAATTCATACGTACTTTTTCGCTTTCAGCATACTCTTCAAGTATTGCCCAGTTGTTGGACGAGGAAGTTGATATTGCACGCTCGTATGCTAGTTTGGTGCCTGAAATAATACCCCCTAAAATCTTTTGGGGTCGCTATTTCTTCCGATTCTTATTGATTACAAAAGGTGCTGGTAATGGTAATGATGAAGGTGAGGATGAAGATGATGATGAAGTTCTATCATGGGAAGTAGAGGAGGGCAAAGATACCATGACAAGTGATGATAGGGCAATTGAGAATACAGTTTCAGACAGTACAAAAAAGGCTTCTTCGGAAAAGAAGACAACATCCTATTCTCAACTGCTTGATGAGAACCAGCTATTGAAAAACCACATTAAGGCGCTCACGAACCGAGTGTCTGAACTGGAGACCGTCGTGCAAGAGTATCAAGATGGTAATAGTGGTGATGATGGCAATAAACACTTTATCATGATTAACAAGTCGGCCCCAGATAGCAGTGCTAATGCAAGCAATAATGGAGCGTTGTCCGTGGTCGGGGTGGTGGAAAGTACTCCCGTGAATCCTGATGCTGCAGCAGCCATCAAAACAATACCGGCATCAACAGAAGCTTCTAATTGGGCAAAAAGCACAAAGGTCGGCACCACCGAGGTGCACTCATTAGCTTCCCTAGAAAACGAAGAGGGAGATGAAGAGGACGGAGCGTGGGATGATTGATTTTGAGTGATCAACATGTGCGTATTCTCGATGAAGATTTTACGAAGAGAAGATCTTCAAGCAAAGTCTAACCACGCTGAAGAGTGCGATGAAGAGTATAATGCTATCGTAAAATTGCCATGTAAAGATTTTATGAGGATCAGATGCTTGGATTAAAGAGTCCTGTGGATCGATGCTCAGAGAGCGACGAGTATAAGCACACCATTTTCAATGCACGAGCCTGGGTCTGGCCAAGCCATGTCAGAAGCTAGACAAGAGATGATTGGGAGTTTTATCTTCAGGAAGTCATTGACGAAGGTCCATCGGGGGACTTGAAGAATAGAAAAGCAGCTAATCACGGCTTAACAAGGGCTTCGTACATTTGGGGGACTTGAATAATAGAAAAGCAGCTAATAGTTCACCCGCACTACAATTTTCCTGACCTACCAATACCCATTTTTTTTGTGACACAGAATGGAGTGCACGACTCGGAGGTTGTACTGTTTCGCTTTCTCTGGAGCGATTTCAAAACAGTTGGACAGGAAGGAAAGTTAAGAAGAGACTTAAATCTGCTGCTTCGCGGGCTGCTTGTTAGGGATAGTGACTGGTGCTACTGCTCCTATCAAAAACGACACTAATATGGTAAATATAATTACTAGCGCCCAGCATTCACCCAGGACACCAGCGAATGGGGCAATTGCAAGGGTAAACTGTAGACATACAAATAGTACTTGCGGCCTGCAGAAGTATGTCCCAGCGTGAGGTTCGGGCTTCGATAATGGCTGTATATATGAAAGTCAAATTGAAGCTAAACTATTGAGATTATGAACATTCTTCTACAGTGCGTGTGTGTGCTGAAACAGGTGAAATCATGACGTCCGTCTCTCAACCGCATCCTCCTCACACTCAAAATTAATATTGATTACCATCTTTCAAGTCGGATCTTGCGTCGCTGTTCATCCGCTTCGTGCCCACTCTTTTCATCTATGAGAAGCTTACTGTAGTAATGTATAGCTTTTTCAGTACGACTACTGCAAAAATTCTCAGACATTTATCACAGCTATGCGCGCGCATGTGTTCGGAAGCATAAAAAAACCGACAACTGTGGGATTCGAACCCACGCACGCATAGCGCACGGGCTTAGCAGGCCCGCGCCTTAACCACTCGGCCAAATTGCCATTGATCACACATTCCATGCTTGCATGAAACGTTTCCTTGCGGCCGTAGCTGGCGGAGTCCATTTAATATATATACCATTTATATATTTATGCCTTCATTCCGTCCTCGGAAATCTGAATTGTAGAGCCAAATTTTGTAATTTAGTTAAAAATTAACTAAAGTTGATAAACTCTAACTATAATAATGATATATAGTTATCAAAAATGTTGTTATAACCAACCAACCGTGATAAGCTTCCTATTTTTCTCCTCCTTTTCTGCAGACTTCAATTCTCCTCATGTAGGCCTCAGTAGCCAAAAATATGAAATGAAAATACCTCTTCGCATGAATTTATCGTAGTTGCACTTAAATACATACCGCCCAGCGAGGTGCAGCATAAATATTTCAGCAAGTCATCTGTTAATTTGCAAAATGTTCTGAAAACAATTCACATCATACAACTATTTGTATCCAAAAGCTCCAGTATTCTTTTCAAAATCATTATTTTTTATTTAGTTTATTCTATTTGAATACCAGTTAAGCCAATTTGAGGGCAGTATCGGGCCAAAATGTTCGAGGCCATTGATTGCTTGTGAATCGCCAGAAACACACCTCCAAAATAGAAATTCAAAGCTTAAACAATGCTCATACATCCAAGAGGTTCTTAATTACATCCAATTGCTACTAAATGGTCCAATACTTCACAAAATTAGAGAACAACGCAACCGAAACAAACACTCTATATTTTCATTCGCTCCACGTTTTGCAACGTGCGCTATATCCTCATTTTCCGATCCACGCTGATTATTGTAGGAGAGGACAAACACCTTCAAGAACAGCTGTTCTACAGCAAGGCTTACTGCTGGTGAATGTCAGCAGGGCTGGTGCAGCGAATTTGGACGTGATTCAGGAGCAGAAATACGTAAAATTTGAGGCTAAGGTCGTGTATCTGCTGGAGTGTCTACAGAAGACGGCAATGCCTGTGGCGAGCATCCACTCCGGGAAAGACTAGGAGTGGCGCAACGACGCCATTCACCTATATAAAAACCAGTAGAAAGATGAGCTACGGATATCGCTGCCAAAGGGCTCGATTTCCCCGATATCCGGCGCGTTATCAACTTCGACAGGCCTTGAGAGATCGAAAATTACGTGCATCATATCGGACGCAACGATCAATTTGGCAAGACCGGAGTGGCCACCACTTTTATGAACAAAGATGTGCCGGAGAGTGTCCTCCTGGACCTCAAGTATCTGCTGAGGAGGCGAAAAAACGTGTTCCCTCAGTGCTACATGCACTGCAAGACACAGACGAGGATGTGGACGAGCTGGGCTTCTTCTGTGATGGACTGGGCCACCGCATTACGGAATGCCCCAAGCTGGGAAGGACGCAAAGCGCATCGCTGGCAGCAAGGACTGTCCGGAGAAAGTGGATATGGTGGCAGTTGGTAAAGCAATTTACGGAATACTGCTTGATTAGCATTATAATTGTTTACATAATCTATAAAAATATCGCGTTCTATCCATCTATTCACCTACCCATCTACCTTTCTGTCTATTGACCTGTCTATGATATAGTTACTCGTTCCTCCTCGATTTGTCATCAACTCAGTCCTCCTCATCGTCTTCCGCGTTCGCCTTTTCTTCTTTTGCTGCCTCCATCTTTGCAATGGGAGTCTCATCGAAATCACCTAATGCGAATTCAAGTTGAACCTCTCTATTCTGCGCTGTACTTCCCGAATCTGCTGCCGATTCTACTGTTTGTGAAGATGGGGCTAGGAAAACGCTATTTGTATGTTCTTCTTCTTTCTCTACCTCTTCATTGCCTTCGTCACTAGTCTTCTTTGCTGATTCGCCCATGTTCGCGTCTATCTGCACGCTGGATTCACCCTCTTCTCGGATCTTCGCTTCGAGATCTTTGTTGGCTCTCTCGATCTGAGGAAGAAACATTTTTACTCGATCCAGTAAAGAGTTCCCGTTTCCGGCTGGTGACGTAGGAATACTCATGATTAGTATGAACTGTGTATCAATAATAGCGAGAGCGATATCACTTTTACGCGCCATTTTCGGATGTTTGCTCGCCTCAAGACGGCCTTATTTGTCTCCAACTAGATATATGGGACATATTAAGTAGCAGATAGTAATTAAACAGTCTGATCAAAACGTTGCATAGAAGAGAACAGCACATTTTTATCAGAGTGCGTGTCTTACAAAACAATAAAGATCAACAGGGCGAATGGGAAGCTTTGGTCCTCCGCCGCCAAGTTAGTTGGCCTGATGGTCAACATTTCAGATTGTGATACATCTTCCATGACTGATACAGATAAGCTGTTTTATCGTGCATAAAAGTTCAATAATGACGTAGGTGGATGGGACGTCTCATCTGTTAGTAAATATGGATCAACTGTTCGCTGGTGCTATAGCATTCACCCAGGACACCAGCGAATGGGGCAATTGTAAGGGTAAACTGCAGACATACAAATAGTACTTGCGGCCTGCAGAAGTATGTCCCAGCGTGAGGTTCGGGCTTCGATAATGGCTGTATATATGAAAGTCAAGGTTATAAATTGAAGCTAAACTATTGAGATTATGAGCAGATTATGAGTACAGAACTTTTCGAAGCCAGGACCTAAAGCTCGAGGAAGATTCGGAATCTTGCCCCGCTTACCATCGAGCACCATATGCACGACATATAGTATTTTGCTCAGAACTACTATTATTATTGTATTTCCACCGAAGATACTCAGGAAGTACTGTGCAGTCGCACACACAAAAGCCAATGGACTAATCAAAGTACATTATAAGAAACAGCACTCCTGTGAAAAAAGTGCAGCTTACCTGTAGTGTGTAAACATATTTAATCCTAGTTTGGAAATCCACAATACAGATGTTCTTGGCATCGTCTTCGGGAGGCTCACTGGCGCGATGTAGTTGTAATTAGACGAGAGGGTTTTTTTCGAAATTTGTAATCTATACACATCCGCGACTCCTGTTCACAGATCACAAGTAGTTATAAGAGACTCAAACACATCTTTACCTCATACAAATAATCCAATAAGTCTCACTATCTCATTCCTCTACTCCTCCTGAAATGATTATCCCTCCTTCCCTATCATCATCCTTCCTATCATGGTTATCCATTATTCTAGTCCAGCAATATTGTGATTCAGCTTAAGCTGTTCCTACTTGCAAACACCTCTGCGACGAACTCTACGATCGCCTTTTGCTGCTCTGCCCGCGAGGGGATGCAGTGGCCCTGATCGTGCATGAGGAATGCAGAGGTATCGGCGTTGAACTTTTCAAAAAGTGACGTGCTGCTTTCTATGGGCACCTGCATGTCGATGGTTGTTCGATAGAAGTTGGTATTGTTAGTACTCTTGGTATAAGGAGGTTGGATGCATATCATTGCACAATGCATTAGTAAATATGACTAGTGTTGATAAGATAACAAGAACATCAAATCATATAAGATAGAGCAAGCATTAATCACGTACAATAGTGTCTGTCGCACCAGCCATGTGCAATGCCTTGATATTGCTATATCCATCCATAATCTTGCTTCTATCGATCAAGCCATTGTCAGGCGAACCAATGCAGATGACAGATTCTATTCCAGGGAATATCTCTGGATATTGACATATAAAGCCGATTAAAGTGCCGCCTTGGCTAAACCCGATGATACCATGATACGGATTATCTTCAGTGATGGCATTATTCCACTCTGATTCTATAAACGCCAAAGTGTGCTCCAAACTGCCTTCATCCACGACGAGACTCTCCTTGTTTCGATAGAACCACGTTTTGGGAATTCCCTCTATCGCGCCCAATCTGTCCTCCTCCGAAACAACATGCGGTGCTTCTAGTATACTGAAAGTAGCGTAGTTCTTCACCTTGTGCGGTAACCTCCCTAATCTCTTGCGGAATACCATAGCATTTTGCTGCTTGCCATGAAGAGCCAAGAATCTCATCAATGAAGGTGTTTCAAGACCCATCGACGCCATTATTACTTGTGATAATTGCGATTGGTTCGGTTGACGTTATCCATAGCACACAAAATGTGAGACAGTTCTCAACATACCTTTAGTATTCTCCCCAAATGAGTGATAGTGAGGAAACAAGTAGCCATGGGTTGCTTCCTGGCTATAGTAAAAATCCTGCAAGTTCAAATTCTGGCGAAAATGCGACGGCGAAAGTTAGCCAGAGGGATTTCACATCTTCTGGTCCCTATCGGCGGCGGTCAAATAGCAAGAACGCTCTTTCTCCCTCGTCGACATATGGCCAGATTGAAAGTCACCAATTTGATCCTGATGAAAGCGAAGTGTGGAAACACCACCAATTAGAGAGACATTTTGAGGATCAAGGTACGTGAAATTTGGACATGCATGGCCAACTAGCTAGCAAAAGTTAATCTTATATAAATAAACTCTCATGTACGAATCACTTCTTGTTTGTTCTTAATAGGGCAATGGTGGACGTTTGCAAAACACCGTGAAGTGCGCCGGTGGTCTTTGACACTGTTAACAAGTTTGTGGATCGCAGTTGTGGCCTTCTTTGTCACATTTATGACCAAATTGATTACAAGGCACGTGGTATATGTGAATATTTTTTGGTAAATTTGGGACAACTTGGCGAAGTGGATATAAATACGATTACTTTACCATTACTAATCCTCCCCCCTCCATGCATTCGCTGTGTTGTGTAGCCTAAAATTCGATACATTCAATAGTTTGATCGAACAAGAAAAATCACAGAAGATCCCATTTGGTACTGGATTTGCCTTTTTGCTCTTTTACAACATTATGTGTTCATTGTTGGCCTACGCATCGGTATGTGTTGAACCCTTGGCTGCCGGGTCGGGTATCCCAGAGATCAAAACATTTTTGAACGGCGTGAATATACCACGATTGGTAGATGTGAAAACGTTGGTATGCAAGGCGGTAGGCATTATATTTAGTTGTTCGGCAGGTCTACCTCTTGGAAAAGAGGGACCGATGATTCACATTGGTTCTGTGGTGGCTGCAGGTGTGTCCCAAGGAAAGTCGACTGCCATGGGAATGGACACCGCATTCAGCAAAGTTCAGGACTTCAGGAATGACAAGGAGAAGCGAGATTTCGTTGCATGTGGAGCAGGCGCTGGTGTAGCAGCTGCTTTTGGTGCCCCTATTGGCGGTGTGCTGTTTTCATTTGAAGAAGGGGCTTCATTTTGGACGACAAAATTGACTTGGAGATGTTTCTTTTGTTGCATGGCAACTGTGAGTGCGTTGTATACAATTAACTCTCTTCCAAATATGTTTGGACATTCAGATAGTGGGGCTATGTTTAGTTTTGGTGAATTTTTTAGTTTGCAGGGTGAAAGAAGTAATTACTCTATGTGGGAATTCTCAATGTTTTTATTAGTGGGCACATTAGGTGGGATGATAGGCGCTGCTTTCTGTTCATGCTATAATTATCTATATCATTTCCGAGCCAATTGGCTGCATAAAAGAATATCGAAAATAACAGAAGTGATGATAATAACAACGATTATGTCGTTAATATCGATTATATTGCCTCTATTATGGACAAAATGCACACCATTGCCTGTGGACATGAAAGGCTGGAGCGCTCAAGAGAAAACTCTTGTCACTCAGTTGAATCCGTTATATTGCCCATCTCAAACTCATTACAATGAAATGGCTTCTTTGTATTTGACAGATAGCGATGGTGCAATCAAACAGTTGTTTCATTTTAGAGAAATTGGAGATCATAAAGTATCAACATTCTCTTCTGGTGCCTTGTTTCTATTCGTGGTTTCTTATTTATCAATGGCATGTATCACTTCAGGCATCGCGGTCCCAGCGGGAATGTTCGTACCATCGCTTCTCAGTGGGGCAGCATTTGGTCGATTGGTAGGGCACATCCTGCACAAAGTCGATCAGACGAGAGGAACTTTCGCTGATAGCGGGACGTACGCCTTGATGGGTGCAGCGGCGGTCACTGGTGGTATTACCCGCATTACCATTTCACTGACTCTTATGATTCTAGAAGCCACTGGTGACATGCAATATGTATTGCCACTGATGCTTACTATTATGGCTGCGTTCATGGTGGGTAATATTTTTACGAAAAGCATCTACGAACAGCACATACAAAATAAACGCTTGCACCACTTGGAAGAAGAAGAGAGCATCAGCAGTATGACAGAATTCCATGACTTGACGATAAGCGATATTATGACAAAGTGGCCTATATGTGTGAAACCTGTTGTCCGTGTGGGGGAAATATTCAATACTCTTCAAGAGACGAAACATCACTGTCTACCTGTTGTGATTGATAGTAGTCATACAGAAGGTGGTGAACCAAATACGTTTTATGGCACTATCACAAGAAAAGTGATATGCACGTTACTGAAGCATAGGGCTTTTGCCCCTCCTTCCAGTGACCCCAATAGCGAAGAGAGGATATCGCCTCTAGTGAATTGGGGTACCTTGGAGCGCATATACCCCCACTATCCCAAGATTGAAGATCTGAACATCACCACTCGCGATCGGCAGTGCTGGCTAGATCTGCGTCCCTATATCGACTTCTCTTCTTTTTCTATAAATGAGCATGCATCCGTACAGCGTGCTTACCGCATGTTCCGTACACTAGGCCTTCGTCATCTGTGCGTGGTGACCCACACGAACAAAATTGTTGGAATCGCGACCAGAGAAGATCTGGCCAAATTGGAAAATATGCATGAAGAAAAGGAGAATGCCATGTTTGCCAATCAGCCATATGACAAGGCAGTAGATATCAATGGTAATGATAGAAATGATAAAAGAGTCAATCATCATCGTCGTCAGTCCAGAACCACGCACACAGAACACCTGGGCCACTCAATCAGCATTAACCTTGATCGCGAATCTATGGCATAATTGGTGGCTCAATTTTTGTACATACTGGTTGTAATAAATAAAAGAAGTGTAGAAAGCATCGTTTCAATTCAATTATTGCTTATAAAACAGTTATATATTGCTATTTGTGTCCGTCACTACTGGTATAAGTCATATTTTTCTTCAATGCAACCAGTTACCTGTTTCGTTATTCATTCTTGGATGCTTATAATATCTACTAACGGGTAGAATCAGAACTGGTGGCACCACGACTGTACATTTCGTTCATCATTGCGGATCTTCGATCATCCATGTTGTGCTGCCTGATGGTCATTTGTCTGATCTGTTCACGAATTTCATGACACTTTGGAACGACACATTTCTCCAGTTTGCAACTTCTTGCATGCAATGTCAAGAAAGCATTGATTCTTTGGCATAGACGACAACCTCTAGCGGCTCTTACTAGACAATTGGCTTCGTGCTTTATAAAGTCTTTCATTCTCGCGCACGTCTTAGACTGGCAAGAATCAGAGGTACATTGAGATGCATGGTTCAGATACTCCATGTGCAGCTGAATATTGCGTTGTCTCTCTTTGCGTTGCTCTTCAGTGAGTTGGACAGGGGCACCACCAGCGACTGGGATAGGACGCAGGGAATGCTGATGAATTCTGGAACCATATTGCGAAGCACATCGGTGACAAAAATCAACTTCACAAGTACCG
>JACLAB010011922.1_pt1 | contig 10778 bp, 7 predicted proteins | sample 8027921 | NCBI WGS metagenome assembly JACLAB01 (sample SAMN15725117, study PRJNA655200) | protist metagenome | isolation source: fluorescence activated cell sorting (FACS) single amplified genomes of... | place: USA: West Boothbay Harbor, Gulf of Maine | collected 2000-07-19
GTGGGAATTAAAACCCGTTCTAGATGGTAAAGAGGTGATGAAAGCAGTAGGAATGGAGAAACCTGGACCGTTGTTAAAGCAATGGATAGAGAAAACCGTGGAGTGGCAGTTTGAGTTTCCGGGAATGGATAAAGCGCAGTGCGAAGCCAAACTCAAAGATTCCAGTCGAACGTAACATTTAGAATTTTTATGAATTGGAAGTACTGGTACAAGAAATACACGTCAACGCGTGCGCTAAAAACATATCTAACCTAGGTACTATGCAAATCTAATCTGCTACAATGCTATTACCACCAGCTGAAATCTCCGTTCGTTTCTTTTGCCAAAGATGCAAAAGCGCTCACGTCTCCTTTCGTCGTCGATTTGACGAGAACTTTGACGCCTCCTTTCTTTTTTTTCGTTTTCGTTACAACTTCAGACCAAGCGGATGCGAGAACTGATGCCGAAGCGACTGCGACAGCTATAGAAACGGGCGTGACGCGATCAATCGTTCCAAGTTTGGTCTTCCCGCCTTCGTCGAAAACGGCATCGCCTTTCTTGCCGACGCCTTTCTTCGGGAACCTCAGAACGATTCGAGTCGATATCGTCGCGGTATCGTCGTCGCTCGCTTCATTACCAATGAAAATAGAGCGCACCTTTTCGACGTTCGCTCCTCGCCAAACACCCAAATCGATCCACTCGCAGACACCAGCCGCGTACACACCACGCGTTACTAGTGATTTTAACACAATTGGTGCCCAATTGGCGTTAAAATACAACGACGCGCCGTCGTTGTTTGGTCTCGCCACCGCGCACACTCGAAACCTTTGTTGAAGCACAGAAAGATCAATATTTGCGGCCGATGCGATATCACTCATATCAACGCCGGCTAAATGTCTCGCTCGAACAATCTTCGCATCGCGGCGCGCATCGGAAATATCTTTTTCGCTCGGTGGTGTCGAAGAGAGATTTCTTTCGTCTCCTTCTTTTTTTGGCGGAGGCGCGACTTGATCGTCGGCGTAGACTCTTCGTGGATCTACGGCAGCAAGTGCAGCGTACTGCACACCGTCGCCGTTTCCACCGAACCGTTCGATTTGTTTCTTTACGGTTTCAATCTTCTTAAACTTGATTGATGTCCGAAGCGTTTCGTTGATGAGTTTCAGCGCCAATTTACCCGCGACGTCGAATCGCGCGAGATTCGCGATTTCGTCGTCCGGAAAGATCTCTCGCACACGTTTCGGTAGCGCGTTTACGTTACATAAAACTGATGGCAACGCCGCCGACGCACTTTTTTCGTCCCTACGATATAATAAATACGTCGCGTCGTGCACCACCGCCGCTGACTTCCAGGCTTTCGTCATCGATCTCGACCCTCGATTTCTACCGAACCGGTGTAAAGGCAACGCGCGGATGGCCACGTGGTTCTCCATAAACGTCGAGTCTACTCCCAACGCGTTCACGAGCTTCGATGTATTCTCCGCCTCGATTCTCTTCTCCTTTTCCGTCAAACTTTGCTCTTTGTTCGCGGAGGAAATAGAAGTCATGACGAACCTGTGCGTATTGATTGTTTTATCAAATTAAAACGTTTTTAAGAAACGAGTAAGTACAAAGCGCAGCTCGCACGCAACGCGCGAGAGAGAAGAGAGAGAGAAAGAAAGAAAGAAAGAGAGGAGAAAGCACGCAATAATCAAACTCATCATTATTCATGCCTCAGTGCGTACTGTCAGGTAACTAAATCGCGTGTCGCCATCGTGTTCATCTCGGATTGGCTGGGTGCGTGTTTATTCTTCATCGGCATCGAGCGTAAAGCGAGCGAGAGCGAACGAAATATAAAATCGAGACGCAAAATCGAAAGAAGAAGAGAAAAGTGAGCGCACCTCTTCGCCAACCACTCGTGCGTGGCTAACTTCCCGCGCTCTTTTCTCCACGACTCTTTCCTCGTCTCTTTCCTTCGCTTCTCGCGAGGAAGACGCTCCTCCTCGTTTTCGTCCTCGTTTCCTCCTTTTCGTTTCCTCTTCCTCTCGTCTCGTTGCCAAAATTTCCAACTCCTCGGACTGGTGGCTCTCCTCCTGCTCTTCCCGTCCACGGCGGAGCTCCCGAAGAGATCTTCGCCGAGTTTACGTTTCAAAGAATGGCACAGGAGTTTTGTTTCCGAGACGCGCGCGTTGAGGAACTCGCGGACGAGGAGGTACCGAGGCACACCATTCCGAAATGGAGAACCACCACTCGGGTGGTGTTCCATTTCCGATTGGATGATTACACTCTTTTCCCTCTCTCGAGACGAGGATTACGACGTCAGACGACCTCCTCTGCGAGCGAAAGCAAAAATCCAATTCACACAGAAGACGCTCTTTTCGACGAACACAAAAGCGTGCATGTAGTAGAGTCGCGCGTGGTCGTGCTTTTCCGCACGTGTTAGTGTGCGAAAACTCTCTCTCTCTCTCTCTCTCTCTGAGGAAAGCCGTCAGTCCTTTTCTCCATAAAAACCCTCTCACAGGACAGCTTTGAAACGACTTTTGTATTCGCTTTGCTTTCGAGAGAGAGAGAGAGAGAGAGAGAGAGAGAGGACGAGAGACGAATAGTACGTGAGTAGTGCGCTTGAGTATTGCAGAGTTCTCTACATAGAGCACACGCATACACGAATCGATTCACAAATCTGAGAACATCATCATCATCATCATCATCACCATCGGGCAAGAATCGAATCTCAACGGAGAGAAAAAAGCATCGTCGACATCATGACGAAAGAAGAAGAAGCAACCACTGAAACGGCGAAAGAAGAGAAAACCCCGGAGCAGCTCGAGAGAGAGGCGAAGAAAAAAGCAGCCAAGGCGGAAAAGGATGCGAAATTCGCGGCGAAGCAAGCGGCGAAAGCAGAAAAAGCAGCAGCACAAGCAGCAGCGCAAAAAGCGAAAGCGAACGATGAAGGCGGTGGTAAAGTGAAGAAGGAGAAGAAGAAAGCGGAAGCGAAAGGACCTTCGCCGCAGGATGTGCTGGCGTTGGAAGACGCGCTGAAAACGGAGAGAGGGAAAAAGAAAAACACGACGACGGTTCCGATGGCGACGAGTTATAATCCAGTCGCGGTGGAAGCCGCGTGGTACGACTGGTGGGAGGAGAAGAAGTATTTCGAAGCCGTGAACGGGTCGGAGAAACCAAATTTTGTGATTGTGATTCCACCGCCGAACGTCACCGGCGCGTTGCACATCGGGCACGCGTTGACGAACTCGATTCAAGATACGATCGTGAGATGGAGGAGAATGAGCGGGTACGAAGCGTTGTGGGTGCCCGGGACCGATCACGCGGGGATTGCCACGCAAACCGTCGTCGAGAAGAAGTTGATGAGAGAAAACGGAATCACGAGACACGATTTAGGGAGAGAGAAGTTTCTCGAGAAGGTGTTCGAATGGAAAGGCGAGTACGGCGGGAAGATTTTTAACCAGTTGAGGAGGCTCGGCTCGAGTTTAGATTGGACGAGAGAGGCGTTTACGATGGACGAGAAGTTATCAAAGGCGGTAAAAGAGGCGTTCGTGAAGATGCACGAAGACGGGTTGATTTACAGAGATAATCGTTTGGTAAATTGGAGTTGCCAGTTGAAGACGGCGATTTCGGATATCGAGGTGGATTACATCGACGTGGAAGGACCGACTATGTTGCAAGTCCCAGGACACTTGAAGAAAGTTGAGTTTGGGGTGATCACGTCGTTCGCGTACAAGATTAAAGACGATCCGAACGACGACGAGTTGGTCGTCGCGACGACGCGTATTGAAACCATGTTGGGCGACGTGGCCGTTGCAGTTCACCCAGATGACGAGAGGTATAAGAAATACCACGGCAAAACGTTAGTTCATCCGTTCGATAGTTTGCGAGAAATTCCAATCATTTGCGACGAAGTCTTGGTCGATATGGAATTCGGTACCGGTTGCGTGAAGATTACCCCGGCGCACGACCCGAACGATTTCCAAACTGGAAAAAGACACGATTTGCAATTCATCAATTGCTTTACGGAAGATGGGATCATCAACGACGTCGGTGGCGAGTTGTTCAAAGGCATGAAACGTTTTGAGTGCAGAGTTTCGATTGAGAAAAAGCTGGAAGAGCTCGGTTTGTACAGAGGTAAAGCGCCGAACCCGATGAGACTCGGTCTCTGTTCGCGATCGAAAGATGTCATCGAACCGATGTTGAAACCGCAATGGTGGGTAAACTGCGCGGATATGGCGAAAGATGCGTGCGACGCGGTCAGAGATGGACGCATGGAGATTATTCCGAAAGAGCAAGAAGCGACGTGGTTTCGGTGGTTGGAAAACATTCGCGATTGGTGCATTTCTAGACAGTTGTGGTGGGGCCACAGAATCCCAGCGTTTTACGTCAACTTTGACGACGATCAAGAAAACAACGGCTTGCCGGGCGGAACAAGCGAAAAAGTCGACCGATGGGTCGTCGGGAGAGACGAAGCCGAGGCGCAAAAGGAAGCCGAGAGGAAGTTTCCGGGAAAAAAATTCACGTTGGCGCAAGACGAGGACGTATTGGACACGTGGTTTTCGTCCGGCTTGTTCCCGTTTTCCGTCTTTGGATGGCCAGACGAGACGCCAGATTTGAGAGATTTCTACCCGACGTCGTTGCTTGAAACCGGGCACGATATTTTGTTCTTTTGGGTGGCAAGAATGGTCATGATGGGCATGAAGTTAACTGGTAAAGTACCGTTCAAGCAAGTTTTCTTACACGCCATGGTGAGAGACGCACACGGACGAAAAATGTCCAAATCGTTAGGGAACGTCATCGATCCAATCAACGTCATCGAAGGTATCTCGCTGGAAGCGCTTCACGAAACCTTGGCTAATGGCAACTTAGAAGAGAAAGAGTTAAAGAAAGCGACGGCTGGGCAGAAGCAGGATTACCCGCAAGGTATCCCGGAGTGTGGAACCGACGCGCTTCGATTCGCGTTGATGTCTTACACTGGACAGGGCAATGACGTCAATTTGGACGTTTTGCGTGTGCATGCGTACAGGCATTGGTGCAACAAACTTTGGAACGCAATCAAATTCGCCATGGCGAATTTGGGCGATGCGTACGAACCGGTCGATAACGAGTACACCGAGTTGGACGTTTCAGACTCTTCCAGTCCGATTGCGGCACGATGGATCATCTCGCGTTTGAACAACACGTTATCTATCGTCGACGAATCGATGGAATCGTACAACTTTAACATCGCCACCGATGCTATTTACCAGTTTTGGAAAAATGATTTGTGCGACGTGTTCATTGAAATAATCAAGCCGACGATGGACGGCAACGACGAAGCGGCAAAAAAGAAAACGAGAGACGCGTTGTGGGTCACACTTGAAGCCGGTTTAAAGATGTTGCATCCGTTTATGCCGTTCGTCACGGAAGAGTTGTGGCAACGCTTGCCGAGAAAACAAAACGCGAACACGCCGCAATCGATTATGATTGCTGCGTATCCGAAAGCTCAGGAGAAGTGGGTGAACGAGAAGGTCGAAAAGTCTATGCGAGACGCGATCGATTTTGTTAAATCCTTGCGATCCATGAAAGCCAACTACAACGTTCCGGCGAAAGCTAAACCGAACGCGTACGCGAAATGTTCGGATCAAAACGTCGTCGATGCCATTCGAGAGAATTTTAGCGGTATCCAAGCGTTGGCTTCCGTTGGCGATATTACCATCGATGCAAGCGTTGACGCGCCGGTCGGGTGCGGTGCGGTCGTCATTAACGATCAGTTAACAGTCTACCTCGAGTTGAAAGGCCACGTCGACGCGGAGAAAGAAACGAAATCGGTCGAGAAAAAATTAAAATTAATCTCGGAATTGAACGCAAAGTTAGAGAAAACCATGAGCGAAGATTCGTACGAAGAGAGAGTGCCTGAAAACATCCGCGCGCAAAATAGCGAAAAGTCTGAGTTGCAAAAGCAAGAGATTGCCGCGTTGGAGAAGACGATTGAAGACTTTAAATTACTGTTGACGTTGTAAAGTTAGAGACAAAATAATAGTATTGAACACACACACATACGCGGGGAAAACATTTTATCGCATAGTATACATCTATTTTTACGCCGATGCTGTTTTTACAGGCACGTCTTCCCGACTTCCCCATTCACACCAGGATCCGTCGTAAACTTCCACGTCGTCTCTGCCAACTTCGTGCATTCCTAACGTTAATATACACGCGGTCACCCCGGTGCCGCACGTCGCCACAATTTTCTTGGATTGATTGTCCAACTCCATCCCAGCCGCTTCGAAGACTCGTTTTAACTGCTCCGCGTCTTTGAACTTCCCTGTCCCTGCATCTAAAACTTCCGGGAACGGAACGTTCTTCGAATTTGGAATAGACCCACACGCCAAACCGGCTCTCGGTTCCGCTGTTGTTCCGTCAAACCGTCCTTTCGGCCTCGCGTCTACGCACTGCTTCGCGTTCGTTTCGCACACGTCTTTCTTCACGCTCTCTATCGTCGCTAATCGGTTCAAATCCAATGTCGCTTTATACTTTGTCGTCACAGAATCTTCTTTTTCGTATGCCTCCACGCACGCTCTCTCGCTCTTCTCCACCTCGTCCATCCCGATTTCGTTCGTATCCATCCCATCCGCGTCCTCCGAGTACAGTTTCTCGTACGCTTTGAAGCCGCCGTTTAACACTCGCACCGAACCGCCGTGGCCAAACACTTTAAACATCCACCATAATCTCGCCGCGCTAAAAATACCGCTCTCCGCTCGATCGTAAATCACAACTGAAGAATCGTTCGTAATACCTAACGCGTCGCACGCCATCGCGAACGCGCGCGCGTTCGGCAACATGTGCGGTAAATTTTTCTCCTTCAAATCGGAGACTTTATCGATGTCAAAAAACTGCGAATGTTTTATCCTCTTCGTTTGAAACTCAGATTTCGGTACGCGTTGGACGAACGGCATGTACCAACTCGCATCGAGGATAACTTGCGAGGAGAGCGTTTGGCGCAACTCTTCCGGTGAAATCAACGCGCTCTTCTTGGATACCATTTTGACGACGACGACGGTGCTTTTTGTTCGTGATGACGATGAAGATGAAGATGATGAAAGACGTCGACGATATCGATCGGCTGCAAAAACAGAGATTGAAGAAGGACAACACGCTGACGACGACGACGCTCGCGATTGAACAACGACGGGGTACGAGGTTTTTTGGTGCGTTCGCGCGGCGGGGAACATGTACTCTCCCAAAACTGAAGACGTTTTTCTTTTGCAGCAGCTTTGCGTTTCTCTCCTTTTTTATTATTCCAAACTATTTCAAACTATTCTTCTACGTAAATGCGCCTACAATCGCGTCGACGGCGACGACGGCTGGCTATCGGTTTTGCTCTTCTTTGGTCCCGTGCTAAACGGTTTCTTCAGACCTGCTTGTTGTTGTTGTTGTTGTTGTTGCTGATGTTGTTTTTGCTGCCGCGGCGGCTGAGCGTTCGAGAACGGGTTCGAAGAAAAGTGAAATCCGTTGCTTCGCGAAGAGTCGTTGTTGCTCGTGGATGATCCCCCGTTGTTCTTCTTCTCCGACGGCGACGACCTGCGGCGCGTGCCACTCTTCGCGTGAGCTCGATTCCACGTCCCCTCGGTGCTTTTAAAGTCGTCTTGTTCTTGTTTGGAAAATTTCGCCTCGGGGGGTGTTTCCGGCCTTCTCCGCGGCGGTTGCTTTCTTCCGAGCGGTTTACCATTTTCCGTCCACCTCTTGAGCAAGAGAACCAAGGTTTTAAATATTTCCTCGTTGAGAACTTTCTCCTCTTCCGTCATGTTTTGCGACTTATCCGGGTGGAACTTTCTTTGCGCTCTTTTGTACCACGTCTCGATGGATGCGCGATCGATACCAATCTCCTCTTTCATCGTCAGCGTCAGAAAGGCGTGTAAATCATTCTTTTCCGCGTGCTCATACGCTCCAGACTCGCGTAAATGCTTCATAGCCTCTTCTCGCCATCGTTCGCGCAGAAGGTTTTGCTCTTCTGATCGTTCGTTCTCTCGCTTCAATTCTTCCATTCTATTTTGCACCCTCGCCTTCTCTTCTCTCGTTTTCTTCTCCTCTCGTTCTCGTTTCGTTTCCTCTCGTCGTCGTTTTTCCGCTTCTTCCTCCTCCATCTTCCGTCGTCTCGCTTCTTCTTGCTTCTTCGTTTTAGAGACCACGCGCGTGTACTCGTTCGAAGGCGACGTGATTTCCTCCTCGCCCTCGTCGCTCTTCGTCTGCGCCCAGGACATGTCCTCCGTCCCGTTCGCGCTCTTCGTGGTTTTGCTCGGCGCCGTCCCCGGAGCAACCGGCGACGTCCTCGTGGACGCCGAACGAGCCGGCCGCGCGGCAGAGGCAGTTGGGGACGAATCCGCCATCTCCACGTCCTCTTTCTCCTCCTTTGTTTCCTTCTTCTTTTTGCTCTCTTCTTCAATCTCTCTCAGCGCTTCTTCCACCCTTCGCTTTACCGCGGTTTCCATTTCCTCGACGAGTTTTTTCTGTTTTTTCTCCAGCTCCGATATTTGTTTCTCTTCTTCCATCCTCGTCGTCCTCGTCGTCGTCGTCGTCGTCGTCCGATGAATTCGACGACGACGTCGAGACCCGTTCGCATCACCGAGCAGGAAAAAAACAATCGCAATCGCACCCATCACCCACGGGTACACACGCAACGGTTCCACCAAGAACTCGAAAATCGCGAAAATCGGGGCAAAACGCATCGTCATCATCTCGTCGTCGTCGAGCTAAAACTGCCGCGACATCAATCGCAACGATAGAAGAACACCTCGTGGAGAATACGGTATAAAGGAAATCAAATATCAAAACTCTTCTGCGGATATATGTCTTCGAAGTTGTCTTAAAGTTGTCTGGAAGTTGTCTGTGCCGGAATATATTTAGACCTTAAAAATTGATAGTACTGCCTTAGTACTGCCTTAGTACGAAAGGGGTACTCTCATACCTTAAACCATCTGAAAACCCTAAATACTTTTGTTGAAACATTTTATTCGCCAGATATTTTTGGTTTGGCCTCCTTCTTTTTGTCGTTTGTCTTTTGGATACGAATCTTTTACCGAATAAATATCCTCACTTTTCAAGCGCGTACGACATCACTTCAAAACAAGTACTCGTACCTAAACGCGGCAAAAAGAAGTATCAACACTTCCTCTACCCCGTTAATCATCTTAATCAACGATAGTCGCCTTCGGCTCCACTCGTAAGTAAAGAAATAGAAACCGATTTTTTCGTCGTCGTTTTTCCCGAAGTCGCGAAAAGTTCCCGAAGTTACGGACCTTACGAAAGACTTCCTTTTCACTTATAGGTTTTAAAATGCGTCTGTCTTCAGAGTTTCCTGCCCGTGCTCGCAGCACACACAATTCTTTCTTTGCTCCAAATGTATTTCAGTTTATTCTCGTATCGTTACTATGTTATGCGATATGCGATGAAGTGTACGCTGAGAACAGCTGGCCTCTCAAACAATATAAGAATGCCACGGTTGTGCTGAAGTCTAGCGAAGAAAATGGGAGTGGCGAAATCATGTTTGAAACTGAACTCCTTACCATCTTCAACACGTTAAAGCTAAATGCATCTATTTCTGGCGACGACGAGGATACTTTCGATGTCTTGAGTGAGCTTGAGAGTGCTATGGACGACTTGCTTAGCTTAGCGCCCGAATTGTTGGAAACAGAGCTTGAATTTGATGTGTATGCAACAAATAAGACGAGCTGCCAAAGGGAATGTGCTAAGGGGAATCATTGTTGCAACTACGATGAAAATGTTGGTTCAAATCAAAGATTATCGTGTTTGCAAGCTTGTATGGTTCGTATTTCCGGCGTTTCTAAGTCTGAGTGTGACGCTTCGTGTTCTTCCGATGGATGTACCAAGTTTGGCTATAGTTTATGTTCGGATTGCACGGATGTTATTTCAAGTAACGCTTGCTCTTCCAACGGGGGTTCAAGTACGGACACGTGCCTAGCCGGCTGCAGAATTGGTAGAGCCGTTCATTATTTGACGGATGCAACCATCCAAAGTGCCATAACAAATTGTCTTTCTGAATCCCCTGTTGATGGTTTATGCGCAACATACGGTTTGATTACAACGAAATTTGGAACGCTGTCGAATTGGGACGTGAGTCAAGTAAGTGACTTAGAAGAAGCGTTTAAAGGCTACAATACCTTCAACGCAGATATTTCGAAATGGGTTACATCGCAAGTGACTACTATGTCACTTATGTTTCAGTTCGCTTCTGCGTTCAACAAAGACATTGGGGGTTGGAACACAGAAAAAGTGACTCGTATGAAAGATATGTTTTATAAAGCTTATGCGTTCAACAAAGACATTGGGAGTTGGAACACAGCGCAAGTGACTAATATGAGTAGAATGTTTCTTTCCGCTTCTGCGTTCAACCAAGACATTGGGAGTTGGAACACAGCGCAAGTGACTGGTATGGATTTTATGTTTAATTCCGCTTCTGTGTTCAACCACGACATTTCTTCGTGGACCGGATCCGCAGCGACAACAGCGCAACCGTGGATGTTTTCCGGCGCAACTGCGTTTCAAGCGAAATTTACCTGCACCGACGCCGTCACCGGTCCGGCGAATTCGTGCGCGTGTACCAAGTGTATCCCGAACGCGAGTTGGCACGCTTTCGTTGAAGCGTGTTTATCTGAATCAGGTGCCGAAGGTACCGGCGAGTGCACTGAGTGGGCGTCTGGTAATAACTACGGGACGATGCCGAATTGGGACACGAGTTTGGTGGAAGATATGAGTGGATATACTGGAAGTGCTTATCAAGGCTTTGGTGATAAAAGTACATTCAACGGCGACATTTCGAA
>JACLAB010015453.1_pt1 | contig 10773 bp, 10 predicted proteins | sample 8027921 | NCBI WGS metagenome assembly JACLAB01 (sample SAMN15725117, study PRJNA655200) | protist metagenome | isolation source: fluorescence activated cell sorting (FACS) single amplified genomes of... | place: USA: West Boothbay Harbor, Gulf of Maine | collected 2000-07-19
TGGCTATTGCTTTAAGGCGATGAATTTCTTCCTCATCTCGCTTTCCTCGGCTATGGTTTGCTTCAAGTTCGTCACCAACCGGTGTCTCTCTTTCTCGCGTCTTCTCAGCTCCGCCTCGACGACGTTCTTCCTCTCCTCTCGTTTCGAAGCGTCCGTCTTCCTCGACTGCGCTCGTCTCTCTCTCTCTTCCTTGTGCGTTTTCCGCGCTTCCTCTTCTTTTTCTCGCAACTCCTCGGTGAGTTTGTTCACTTTTTCGATGGCCGCGTTCGCCTCTTGCTTCGCCGCGCGGACTCTTTGCATCGCTTCGGTGTGTTTCGCGGCGACGCGTTCGGCTTCGAACCGGGACTTGGCGCCGGCGAGCGTTTGCGCGAGCGCGTATTGTTCAATCTCGAGCTTTCTCCGCTTTTGTTTTCTCGCCAATTTCTGCTCCTTCTCCTCCTCCTCGTTTTTCTTCTTCTTGTTGTTGCTGTTCTTCTTCTTCTTCTTCTCGGATCCGTCCTCGTCCTCGTCCTCGTCCTCGTCCTCGTCCAAAAGCTCTCGCAATTCCCCAACGCGTTTCTTCATCAAACAGTTTTTAAACTCCGAAAGCGTCATCGCTTCCGTCGGCGCTTCGAACGTTTTCAAAATCTGCGCTCTCTCGTTCGGGAGGATGTTGTTATTCGTGGTAGTATTGTTCTCATCGTTCAAAGTCTTCGTCGTCGTTTCCCCGTCGTCGTTCTTCGTCCCCGGCGCAGATCGATCTTTGTCCTCGTCTTCTTCTTCTTCCTCCCGCCGTCGTCGCGCGAATAAAGCGTTCTCGTCCAAGTCGTTGTCCTCTTTTTTGAGCTGCGGACGAGAAAGGTTCAACGTCGGTTTCAACGACGACGTCATTTTATCGCACGTATCGCGCGTGTTGTTCTTCGAATGAGAGAAGAATTATGAGTTGTGAGGACTTATAAGGGGAGACATGTCGCGATACGCGCTCGTTTAATAGCGCGGCGTTTAGTACACATTCGAGGAGGAGGAATAACAACAACAACAGAAAATATACACATCACCGTTATCCCTCTAAACTTTCAAAATCTGCGAAAGATTTTTCGCGCATTTCGGGACATCCCGCGACTTTTCCGATCGCGCCGGCTTTCTCCGCGGCGCGTTTCAGACCCACGGTGTACGACTCCGGGAACTTATACCCTAACCCGTCGTGGAACTGGTGATACCTTTCCGCCGGGTAAAACGGCAATTTGTCCGAATCTACGATCCAGACGAGATTAATCTGATCGTTTTCGGTCGGTTTGCCTCGATTGTCGAAATCGTTGCCTTCGCCTCGAACGAGTTTCATTCCGTTCGCGTTTGCCGATTCCATCTGTTTCATTAATTTCTCGTTCTCGATCCCTCCCGGGATACCGACCACGTTCCTGTATCCCGGCCCGCTATCTTGCGGGTCCACTCTTTGCATCCCAAACGGCGTCTTGTTAAAGTTCTTAAAATATACCTCGCAAAACTTCTTAAACTCGTCTTCGTCTTTATACGCTATTTGTACCACTTCCGCGTGGCCTAACCGCTCGTACACGGTATCCGCGGCGCCGTAGTAATAACACACGGTGTCTTTATTCTTCCCACCCGCGCCTCGTTTCCCTCCCGCGTACCCTGCCAACGATTTCACCTGTACGTCTTCTCTGTTCAAGATATCTTTTTCCAAGGAGACGAACTCGTGTTGTCTTCCCCAGAAGCACCCGTTCCCGAAGTACGCAAACGTCAAGTCCTCGTCTGACGTGGCAGCCATCGCCATCGTGGACGATAGAAACGACGACGTGGGAACCTGAACCCCGAAAACGTTCGACGAGGAGAGCGTGGTAAAAACCCCGAGTCCTGCGGCAGCTGTCAGCACGCCGGCTTTGAGAGAGTTCCGTCTGCTAAACGTCGTTCTCGTCCGTCGTCGTCGATGCGTTTCGTCGTCGTCTTCGAGTGTGTTTTTTGCATCCTCGTCGTCGTGTGCGACGTCAAAGTCCTCGACAGAAGAAGAAGAGACGACAGAGGAGGATTGGTTTTTATTATGGTGGTGTTGTCCTCGCCGTTGTCGTCCTACTCGGGAGGAGGAAGAAGCGGGGAGAATCATCGCGTTGGAAAGGTGACGGGAACCCATTTTTGTTGCGTGTGCAACTACTGTGGAGGAAAATGTGAAGAACAGGCTTGTTATGAGTAAACGATGATGACGAGATGATGATTTTTGATTAATACTTGCGAAAATTGAGCGAAAATCTTTGCTCGCTCAACGCTTTCCCGTAGGCGTAACAAAACGCCTGTTTCGCTTCGTCTTTGGTTTTCCCTTTCAACTTGTTCCACTCTTGGAACAACGCGCGACCGTTGTAATCGACGGCGCCGTTCTCGGTCCACATCGGCTGTTCTTTCGGCGGGTCGCCTTCTTCGACTTGTTTAATGCACGCTTTTAACGTGTAATAATCCTCCGGCTTCACCGCTTGGCCCCCGGGTTTCGGGAGGAGTTTCCATTTCATCGTCTTCGGGTCCTCGTACGACGCCGAGAGGCGGTCGTATTCCGCCACGTCGTACGTTCGCCACGTGACTTCTTCTTTTTGCTCCTTATCCTTTTCCAAGATATGCGGCGTCATCCCTGGTTTTGGCGAAGGAAGTTTTTCGCTCGCCCAGGCGGATTTAAACGTCGAAAGCGATCTGCGAAAGAGAACCGAAGTAAGAGAGAGAGAAAGAGAGAGAGAGAGAGCGGCGCGCTGGTGGTCTATTCTCACAGTATTTTCGATCGCACGAGGACAAACCAACACCCAGAAGAGAAAAAAAACTACTCAAAACTTACGTGCACCCTAAAACTCGGAACAACGCCACGACGTCGGCGCGCCGAGCTGTTGGATCGCTCGACGTGCTTCGTTCGTACAGAAATCCGTGCTTTAAGCACGTCTCTTGGACGTCCCTATATCGTTTTCAGAGATCAGAGATCAGAGAAAAAAAGTCAGTAACGCTCGAAATACAGAATTGCTTAAAAAAGAGAGAGAGAGAATTTGCTTATAATAACGGAGAAACTAAAAAACGCACGCCAACGTGATCGCTTTAGCGGTAGATTTATCCCCGCTTTTCGTGAAATCCAAGATCATCTTATTCTAAAATGTGTATATAGTAACGTGTTTGCGCGCGCGAAAAGAGGACGGACGAAAAAGCTTTATGTAGTGAATAAAGTTTTGTGTTTTTGTGTGTCGTATTTTTTGCTCCAAATCCAAAAAGAACCATCCTCCTCCTCCTCAAAACCCCGCATTATTGAGTTTACGCGCAAAGGAAACTTCTACGACGAAACCATGGCAGCAGATAACGAGAAAGAAGAAGAAATCGAGGACGAGGAGGTACGCTTTTCGTGGAAGAGATATTTAGGGATAGATGTTTGATTCGAGCGGTATGCGGAGAATGTCGCGCGCTGCGGCGCGTGCTCCGTGTTCGATGTTCGCGCGCGAATTTCGTGTTTTTCTCTCGTTTTGCTCTCTCGGTTTTAACAACAAACTCCTCTCATCATCATCATCATCATCATCATCATATCAATCTATTCACGATTAAATGATAAACAGGAAGAACATTCCGAGGAGGAAGAGGAGGAAGAGGAGCACGAAGATGGTACGTTTAAATTATGTTTCGTTCTCGTCTGTTCTTTCGTCGTCTGCGAGAGAAGTAGGAGAATAAAGAGAGAGAGAGATTTTGATTTTGGAAACCTCTCTTTCTCTCCTAGAAGGGTTTGCGTTAGGATTTTCCGTTGCGTCTGATTTAGGAATCATCGATGGAAAAGCTATTGCGTTAAACGCGATTCAACTCGGTCCCGTCGTCTGTTTTGTCCTCGCGTTTGGCTTTTACGTCGTTTATTACGTCGTCTTTCGCTGACTTTACGATCTTTACTACTCCTCTCTCCAAATATATAACACAGGTTCCATCTCGCGAGCGGAAAAGAAAGCGAGAAAAGCGATGTCCAAGTTAGGCATGGAAAAAGTTGAAAACGTGGACAGAGTCACCTTACGACGAGGCCGAAACTTGTTGTACGTCATCTCGAACCCGGATTGCTTCAAGGCGCCGAATTCGGACACGTACGTCGTCTTTGGCGAAGCGAAAGCGGAAGACATGGCGGCAAAAGCGGCCGCGCAAGCGAAAGCGTTTCAAGCCGAGGCGGCAAATGGTGCCGCGGCTGCGGCAGCAGGGGCTGGTGGGGCGCCAGGGGCAGCGAAGATTGCCTCGATTACGGAGGAAGTCGACGAAGGCGAAGTCGACATGGAGGGTTTGGAAGAGAAGGATGTCGATTTAGTCGCGACGCAGGCGAACGTGAGCAAAGGGAAAGCAGCGGCGGCGTTGAAAGCGAGCGATGGGGATATCGTGAGCGCAATCATGGAATTGACAATGTAAGAAGAAAGACTTAATTAGAGAGAAAGAGAGAGAGAGAGAGACAAGGAGAGCGGCGCCGAAGAATCAAACTCTTGCCGAGCGCTTGCTTCCTACCAATAAGAACAACATTAGAAACCGACGACTTATGTATTTTCGCGAAATACTATATTAAAGAGCTTTCGCGTTAGCAAGAGAAAGAGAGAGAGAGAGAGAGAGAACCCTAGGTTTTATCGTGCGACGCGTGTAAATATCAAAGGATGTGTGTACTCGCGTTTCGTATCACATAATATAATAAACGCGTAAACGCTCATCAGGAGGAGGAGGAGGAGTTTAAGGAGGTTATCCAACATTTTCTAAAAACATCATCACCGCTTGAAAGTTCTTCTTCTTCGTCTTCTTCTTTCGAGAGACGAGAGCGCATCATCGAGACGACACACACACTCTCTCTTTCTTCTCTCTCTATTTCTTCCCGCCCTTCTTCTTCTTCTTCTCCTCCAACGCTTTCAGCGCTTCCTTTTCCTCCCTTTTTTGTTTCCATTTCCCGTAGGCGGAATCTTTGCTCGCTCCCGTTCTCACCGCGGCCACGCACCCGCCGCCGAAGACGAACACGGAACCCCACCAGAGTGTGTCCATGGTCGTGAGTCCCATCTTTTCTTGTTTACGTGATACTATACGCGCGTGGGGTCTCTTTTTTGTGTGTGAATGATGATACGAATTGAAGCCGTTTTGGGGGTGAATTTGTGCCGCACTTTCTTCATTTTATCTCTCTTTGTACGCGCACACCATGTTCGCCTCGTTCGCTCGCAGAGCCTTGTCCTCCTCCTCTTCCTCTCCTCTTAGCTGTTGTTCATACTCTCGTTCATTCGTCACCACCAAAATTAACGGAGTGAGCGCAGGAAACCTTTTACGTCAAACGAACGACCCTCTCGGGGCGGAAGCCGAGGAGCTCGCGTTCGCGCCGAACAAATCGAAACACAACCAACTGTTCGCGCCTTCGGACCCGATATTCATGTCGCAATTTTTATACAACTCCGAGTTCATCAAGAAACAAATGATGGAATCGAGCACTAACAGTAAAAGCGCATCCGGAGAGAAAGAGTGCGCGAAAATGCTCGCCCAAATCGGCGGCACGATGAAATCGTATTACAAAGCCACCACGGGGGAATACGACGGAATCGTAATCTATTCCTTCCCGAAGAACCACGACGTGCACACGTTCGAGCAAATCGTAAAATCGAGCGGGCTGATCGAGAAAGTGTACACGACGAAACTGATGACGAGCGAGGACGGAGACGTCGCGTTGAGAGCGGCGAAGGAGTTGGTGGATAAATACGGCGGGGGGAGCGCTGGGTTGTGAATTGAAAACTTAATTGAGAAAATGCGTCACACGATAGACTCGTATACTGTACGCGTAATAAGTACCGCCCAAAACATCGTTTGAAGTCGAAAATGGCATCGTCGCCAATGCGACGACTCGAAGACGGCGTGCGTTTTGTTTTTCCTCTCTTTTTCTCTTTTGTCTCTCTTTTGTCCTCGTCGTCGTGTACGTCGTCGTCGTCATCATTCAACAACCCCGCTTACACATTTCCAATCGAATTCAATTCGTACACACACAACATGCAAACAATCAAACAGAGAACGGTCGAGCTCTTGGCGCACGAACGGAAAATAAACTCGTTGGATTTTAACCTAAGCGGAGAGTATTTAGCGTCCGGGAGCGTGGACCAAACGATACGCGTGTGGGACGCGGAGAGGGCGTTAAGTGGTGGTGCGAACAACAACACCAACGCGAGTGGGAGTAGGAGTACTACTACTAACAACAACATTCCAAACGGACGCTTGCTTGGCCATCGAGATTCGGTGGAGCAACTCCGGTTTAGTCCCATACACACAGACGAGCTCGTGTCGGTGTCCTCGGATAAGACGGTGAAATTTTGGGACGTTCGGCAGAAGAAAGAAGTGCAATCGATACCGACGCACGGCGAGAATATCAATGTCGCGTGGTCGCCAAACGGGAAGACGGTGTGCGTCGGGGATAAGAACGATACGTTGACATTTATCGATTGCACGACGATGAGAGCGGTGAAAACCGCATCTGGGAAAGAAGTGGAGGTGAGACATCGAAAACCAATCAGTCGGAAAGTGTTCAAGGAGACGGAAGTGAATGAGTTCGCGTGGGATCGAGAGAAGGAGTCGGAGAAGTTTTTCGTTTTGACCGGAGACGGAAAGGTGCAGTGTAACGTATGGGACGAGACGAAGCACACGATTAAGAACGTGCACGAATTTGTCGCGCATACTGGTGGGTGTTACACGATAGCGTTCGATCCGAGCGAGAAGAAGACGCACTTTGCGATTGGTAGCGCGGATTCGTTGGTATCGATTTGGAATATTCCGGTTGGATACATGTGTTTGCGAACGGTGGCGAGACACGAGACGCCGGTGAGAACGGTAGCGTTTAGTCACGACGGGAATTTCTTAGCGAGCGCGTCAGAAGATGATTTTATAGATATCTGCGATCCAGTGAGTTCGAAGAGGGTGTGTGAACCTATATTTGTCCGAGCGCCGATGAACGCGCTGGCGTGGCATCCGAAGACGTATGCGTTGGCCTACGCGGGAGATCAAGAAGATTTAAATAAACGAAAGAGAGAGGCTTTGAATTTAGACGAAGATTTAGACGCGAAGGCATCACGTATGGAAGAGGAAGAGACGGGTAATGCTGGTGGTCGAGGAGGAGCGTCGATGGAGGAGAACGACCGAGACGATAATCGCCGGAGAAGAAGCGGAAATATTAAACCGAACGTAAACAAAGTCCAACAAGTGGAAGGTATCGTTCGTTTGTGGATTCCAAAGTTGGTCGTCGATGAGTAAGAAGAAGTAGCATATTTTAGTTAATAGTACACAGTAGTAGTATATTACAGCGCCTAGCAATTTCTATTCTCGTCACAAGTAGTTGTTTACGGCTGAGGATACATCCTCTGATTTCTATTCGGCATTAAATTCTTCCTCTCGGAAAAGACAACCCCGTAGCCGACAAGACACACCGGTAACGTATCGTGTACGATGAGCTTTAGAGATGATTTTTTGTACACTAAATTCGCGTTATCGCCTTCTGATGAGTTGCGATACCTTCGATTGCACTTCATTCTGCTCAAACCGCTCGATTTTCTCAGTTCGATGGCCTCGCTTTGCGCGGCGTCCAAAAGGAGTTTATAGGTTCGCAAACGTTCCCGGACGGATTGCACGCCTCCTTGTTTTCCACTCATCGTCGCAGGCATCGACAAAGGTACGTTCGTTTCGGAGACGTCTACAATGTCCACGCCTGGTAAGTTGAACCCGTGAGGAGAGGATGCTTCAATCGCAAACGTAATCACAATCATCCGCGTCTTCATCGTCTGTACATTTTCCATGACGCAATGCATTCTCGCCGCTAACGTTTTTCCGACTGTTTTCAGCGGCATCAACTCGTAATCTCTGCATTGAAACCTCGCGTTTTCAATCTCGCTGAGCATCTCGAACTTATTCGCGGCGACGTTGAACACGTCTCTTCTCGCGTCAAATTTTGTCACAAACAAATCGCTCGACGCTCGATCTGGTCTCTTCAGATTCGCCAACGGCTGATATATCGCCTCTAAAACTCCGTCGCCGAGATTTAAAAACATTGAATATCTCCTGGGAATCGACTTCGACGACGGCGAAGATTCGCCTCTCACCATCCCGCTCCAAATCGAGCCTCCGTACGGAACGATCGCGCTCGACACGTACTGCTCTCCTTTCACCAACACCCTCGCCGCTTCTGCCGTCATCGAGACGCCCTCTTCGAAAATCTTTCTCGGAAACGTGTCGTCTTCGTCGATCTCGTTTGACTCGTTTCTCATCCTCATCGGGTTCGGAAAGAAGCAAAAATACGCAGCCTGTTCGGGTCTCGTCTCTTCCCCGCTATCTTCTCTTTTCCTCAGCAGTTGAAAGTTGCAAAAGAACACCTCTTCGCACGGACTTTGCGCGAACGACACCGCCACCGCTCGCGCGTTCTTCACCTCTCGCATGGAACTTCCATCCCGTTCGCGCAAGACGGGAACTTCTCTCACCAACTTCGACGCTCGTTTTCCGTGCACGTTGAAGGTCCAAAACTGTATCGAATGGTCCAACCCACTCAGGCCTCCTCGAGACTCGTGCGCGACGAGATGGTTCCCGTTCGCGGTAAAACCGAGCACGACGACTTTTAAAAGCTTTCTCTCTCGGTCGACGATCCGTTCGATGGGCGCTTGCAATCGAATCGGGATTTGCGCGTAAACCTGATTCGTGTTGTTCAATTTGTTCGTTTCGCGTTGGCGCAAGCGCACGTGCGCGTTTATCACTCTCGCCTTCTTCTTTTTTCTCATTTCAATACGAAAAAACACGGAATACTCTCGCAAAGCGCGAGGTCCTTTTTTATGTTAGCGGCTCAACGGGGGGCTTTTGAATAACAAACGCGGGATTAATGGTGTCATAGTGGATGAGGAAACTTCTGGGGGAAATCCAATCGGCAGCACAAGAGTCACACACACATGCGCATATCATCGAGTCTTGCACGCATCACGCACACCACCACCAGCACTAGCAGCAAAAAGAGGCTAAGGAGCAGAACGACGAGAACGTCTTCGAATAATCAGGACGAAAACCCGTTGTATTCCGCGTTGGACGACATGACGGGCGGAGACGAAGAGGAGACGAGATACGCGAAATTCGAATACATTCCGAACGAGGAAACGTGGCGAGCGAAAGCGAGATGGAACTGGGGATCTCCCGTTGGTACGGCGCACGAGTGCGCGAAAGTTTGCCGAACGAAGTTTTACGTCGAGCAGGCGAGAGCGTTGTTCCTGGAACACTTTACGATTCGAGACCGGCACGACCGAGAGGAGTTGAAACTTTTACTCGCACTGTTGATGCAACGAGAAGGACACGAAACCGGCGACCCATACGGGTGGAACGAGAACGTCGCGAAACGAATGGTAAACGCGGAATTTGAAGACGAAGAGAAAGGGTTCGAGAGTTTCGTGGAATGCGTGAGAGCGCAGGTTGGTGTAGAGGAGAGCGCGGGAGAGAGAGAGGTGTTGGCGAAAGCGTTGGAAACGTTGAGGTTCGTCGAACGAGGGCCGTGAGAGAGATGTTGCGGTTGCGGTTGTTCTGCTCGCTGTCATCGGTGTTGTCTTTATCACAGTACTATTCTTATTGAAAGTTGAAGACGCGCGAAGTGCCATCGTCGGAGGCGGTGAGCACGCGCGCGTAATCCGGGGAGAGCGCAAAATCTAATATGGCTTTGGTATGGCCTTGCTGTTCGCGGACGCACTGAGAAGTACGCGCGTCCCAAAGTCTCACGATGCCGTCAATAGACGTGCTGTTGCGCGAAGAATGGAAAGTAAAGAGAAACGTTTTGCAGTCAGTGTCAGGATATGCGGCGGCGGCGTGATAAAAATACGCGTAACGTGACGTAAAAAATGTCTCGGAGGTTGCTCACAGGTTATCAACACGGAAAAAAGTTGGAACCTCCGATAGCCTCCGAATGTATACTTTTGATGTAGCAAACAGAACATGTCCACCCGATGAAACACAGAGCTGGGTATCAATCAGCTCGTCGCGCCGGGCCCTTTTGTTGCAAATAGAAAGAAACGAGAGAGGATTTTAGAAGAAGAAGAAAAAAAAGACGACAGCGCGCAAACTACTTTTGAGAAACGAAAACGCGCGCACCTGTATAACATCGCCGAGTTTGGCACCCACTTCAACTGACTCACGGCTTTCCCGTGTCCGAGCACGCCGCGCACTTTTTGCGTCGGTAAGTCCCAGACACGAATCGTCGCATCCACGCTTCCACTCGCCGCGTAATTCCCAACCGTTCCGTCGCAAAATTCCACACACTCGATGCACTTTTCGTGCGCAAAAAAGTTGCCCAAAACTTTACTTCCTCCGGCGCCGACGTCCGCCGCGTTTGCGTGTACCGTCGAAAGTTTCAACGTGCAATCTTCGGATCCAGTCAACACTAAATAATTACCATTATCGTCTACTTTAGAGTCCATGCACGTCACCGGTCCGTCGTGAAACAACCCTCCTTTTTGGAACGCGGCGATAGCCATCCCGCTTCTCGGATTCCAGGCGCGAAAACTACCGTCGAACGATCCCGTGAACACAACCTTCCCGTCTTTCGAAAACTGGCCGCACGAAACCGACCCTGAATGTCCCGCGAACACTTGCATCAAATTTCCATCGCTCGCGTTCCACATCCACGCGCAAAAATCCTCGCACCCGGCTAAAACAATCGGCCCGTTCGGGTGCCATTCCAACCACTCGACGCCGGTTTCCGGACCTTCGAGTTGCCTCAAATACCGCCCGTCGGCGTCGTGCACGGAAACCGTGCCGTCTAAACTCGCCGTAGCC
>JACLAB010000304.1_pt1 | contig 10772 bp, 20 predicted proteins | sample 8027921 | NCBI WGS metagenome assembly JACLAB01 (sample SAMN15725117, study PRJNA655200) | protist metagenome | isolation source: fluorescence activated cell sorting (FACS) single amplified genomes of... | place: USA: West Boothbay Harbor, Gulf of Maine | collected 2000-07-19
AGAATCAAACATTATAAGATAGCTCCTATTGCAAAGAAAAGACCGGCAATTGTCATGCCGTTAAGAAGTGTATTGAGGCTAAACATTAAGCCGCCTCACATACGTTGTTCATAATACGGTTTAAGAATTTTTTAGCGCCATCGTCATCAGCAAAACCTTCTTCAGACGCGAAATCCATATCTGAAGAAAGATAGCAATCAGAAGCAATGCCGTAGCGCTCGACCCAATATACGCCATCAGCCGTATCATCTGCACGACGTTCAATTTCACCTTCAGCGGTTTGAATACGAAATTTAAGACCGCCGGTGCATGCATTTACAAAGTTGATTCCAAAGTCTGCCATTGTTTTTCTCCATTTGATATATCTATACTACACTATTACAAATCAATTGTAAACAAAAAAGTGAGCAGATTGGCAAAAAAAGTGAGCAGATTATAAAAATAATTCTAATGTATGTGCAGCTCGTTTAACACTATGTGTTTGAGTTTTATTGTCTTGGAGGATGTACTCAGCTTCAATAGTTTCAATATTACCACCAAGAAAAGCCTTTACGTTTTCAGCCATATCCATGGCTGTTGTGACTGGAACATTTTGGCAAATCATATTAAGATTTTTTATTCCACCTTGAAGCTCAAAGTCCTTAGGCATTTTCATAATGTCAAGAGCTTCTCTAGTATTAATAAATCTATCAATGTCAGGATGTGCAAGACTTGTTGGCATATGGCCTACAAATGCGCCAATATAATTTTTGCCAATTTCTACGCCTTTGCGCATGATGTTACCGCCTGATGCTAATTTTTCGTGCATCCTTGTTGCTCTTACAACTAAACGGTCATAACCTTTTTCCTCAGCCCATTTGGCAACAGTATTGTATTTAATTCCAGCATGCTCAATAGCATCATATGGATTCATTGTTTTCTTTATTTTCTTTGCATAATCAGTATGGCTAATTCCGCCTTCAACTTCTTCTAATACAAATTTATATAGTGGATCATCTGTTGGTTTGATTTTATTATTAGACTGTTCGAACATTACATCTGGAGCATTAGTTGCTGATGATCTGATCTGATCTTCAATAGAAAGATGTGGTTTATTATAGTATTTAAATACCGGAACATGATTACCTTTCCAAAAGAAATAGAAAGTACGATCGCGTATTTGACTTAATCCGTGTAAGATTGATTTTGTTTTATAGATTGAGAATGTGTATCCGTATTTCTTTGCGAGGCTTCGTAGTTTTGCAACAACTGGTTCTCCCATTTTACTAGCAAGGCGTGGAGCGTTTTCACCCCAGAACACAGTTGGTTGGACGGATTCAAGCACATATTCTGCAGACTTGACCATCCAATCGTTAGTATTACTATCACCACTGCTAGAAGGGCTAAGTGAGCTAAGCCCTGCGCAAGGGCAGACAGTATTGACCACATCAACCCGCCCAGGAGCGCGATTACCCTCATCAAGCAAAAGATAAGGAATGCTATAATTATAATAGTGAAGAAGCTGGCTGTCATTTGCTTTAAAATCCGAATAAGAAAGAATGTACTCAGGTCTTTTTCCAAAGACATTCTCCATTGCAATTGTTTCACCACCAATTAATGGTACAATACTTGCATATGTCGTCATATCTACGACTTCAAATCTTGATTTCTAACGTGTGCTAAAATTGGCCATGTAGGATGACCATCTTTAATTTGCATATTATCATCCCAGGGAAAAGACATGATGGCCGTAGTGTTCGGTTGCATTTTTTCAACTTTGTTAGCCCGAAGTTCCATATCTTCTTTCATTGCGCTTGAAGGAATAGATTGCCATGATGAGATATAAATTGCTATTGGGATATCGTCGCTGAGTTCATATAAATCAGCATTCCATACTGTGACTTTTACTTTTGAGCGATCAACATTTACGTATTGATCGCATAAATTTAAAAAGTCATTAACATAAAGATTTAATTGTTCGCTATACATTATAATATTCCTTGTACCATTCTGCAAATTTTGCTACGCCTTCTGGAATTGAAGTTTTAGGTTTCCAACCCAATGATTGTAGTTTTGTGGTATCAGACCACGTTTCTTGAGTATCGGCTGGGTGTTTAGGAAGCATTACTTTTTCTGCTTCTTTATCAAAGTTTTTTTCAATTTCAGTAATAAAATCCATTAATTGAACTTGTTCCCCGCGACCAATATTATATATGTCATTTTTAAATTCGTTGGAATCCCATGAATTTTTAGTTACAGTTTTAATTCCTTCAACAATGTCATCAACATATGTAAAATCACGTTTCATATCTCCATAATTAAATACTTCAATTGGAGTGCCTCTTACAATACCTTCAGTAAATTTAAACAGCGCCATATCAGGTCGACCCCAAGGTCCATATACTGTAAAGAAACGAAGACCTGTTGTTTTTGGAATACCTGATGTCATAAATTGACATTCATTTGTATATTTAGTATATCCATATGGATTTAATTGGTGGCCTGTAGGAGCGCCTTCGTTCCAAGGCAATGGATTGCCAGCCATAGTACAAGAAGTAGATGCATAAATTACATCATTAATTTTAGCCTTTTCGCAAAGCTCAATAAGATTTTGAGTGCCATTAATATTATTGTTAATATATTCTCTTGGATACTCTAGAGAATGTCTAACCCCAGCATGAGCAGCTAAATGAATAACTGTATCTGGTTGATGTTCTTTAAACAAATCGTCCATCATGCCATAGTTGTTAAGATCAATACCTTTAACAATTACGCCCAAAGTTTGATCTAACAACTCTTTACGATGGTATTTTAATTGTGAATCATAATAAAAATCATTAAAGTTATCAAATCCAATTACAGTATGGCCATCCTTAGCCAAAGACTTTGATAAATGATAACCAATAAATCCGGCTGCGCCGGTAACTACTATTTTAGCCATGAAGAACCTCTGAAATTTCTTGTTTTGTAACGGTTGTATTTAATGGATGATTTGCAAGCAAGCAGGTATATTGATCCATTGCTTTTTGCCATAGTTGATCGTTATCCATTGCTTCTAAATCTGAAGGCGTAAAGTTACAGAATTCTTCTCCATAAATTTTACCTTCTTCTGGATCGCAGTAAGTAATACATTTTGCTTCGGCACATTGCAACAGCCGTGTGCGCCACCAGCCTGATCCAATATTATCATATGCAGGCATTAAATTGCCCCACACTTTTTGATATTCTTGGACCATTTTATCTTCTGTTAAACGCTCGGATTTATATGCTCCACGCTGAGCGCCATAAATTCTAACATCCCATCGCAAGCTTGCTTTATCTAGCCATTTGCGAGTTTTAGTTTGAACAAGCGAACTAAAAATCCAACCTTTTTCTTTATTAGATGAATCTGGAATATTAGATTCTGTTTCATCAAAGAAAGCTCTTAAATCCGCGGCCTCCATATCTTCCGGCATTCCATAATTATTTAAAAATGACCGACTTAAATGATATGGATTAGGATTAAAAGTATATAGTAAATTTTTATTCCAATTTAATCCAAACTTTTCTACATCACCGCCTTTATATGTGCACAACAAAACTTTATTATTTTTTTCTTTTAACATATCAATTGCATCAAGATATGCCGAATTAAAAGACATTACTTTTTCTTTGTTTTTAATTGTAGCATATTGATCTAAAATATGTGTGCGATAAGCTGATGATGGACGCTCTCGTAAAGTTTTACCATATTGGATAATACCATTATATATGTCTTTTACTTGCCAGTCATCAAAGGCAAGAATAGCATCAGGTCTTTGAGATAATGCCCAAAGACCATCAAACAATCGTTGGCAAAACCCTTGAGGATTATGTAGAAATACAATCACATGATCGTATTCAGAAATATCCGTTCCAGGTTCAGTGTAAGTTTGAGTAAGTTCAAAGTCCATATCTTCTAGACAGCGAACCAAACCATAATGGCATAAAATAACGCCAACTCGTTTTCTTAAATAGCCATCATAACGGGTTTGTTCATTATTAAATCCAGTTACTAAAACTTTTTTCTTAGTCATCATTTACCTCAATAAATTCAAATTCAATCTTTGCTTCGCGAAACATGTCTTTAGTTTTTTCAAATGATTCCATCCAATGATCTGGATAGACACCTGCTGGCATTATAACACGTTTTATACCAACTTGTAAAATACCTTTTGCACAGTCTGAACAAACAGGTAATCCCCATACGTATAGTGATGCGTTATCTAATGATACGCCATTATATGTAGCATTGTAAATTACGTTCTGCTCAGCATGAACAACATATTGGTATTTAGTAGCTTTATTTATGTACCTATTTTTACCATCATAAATTCCACGAGGAAAACCATTGTAGCCTTGAGCCAAAACTTGACCTTTAGATCCAATAGCTATTGCTCCAATTTTAGTTGATGGATCTTTAGACCATGTACTAACTTCTCTAGCAAGTCTAAGATATCGCACATCCCATTTATTTGACAAGGTGAAAGTGCCTTTCGTATACATGAAGATTTTGAACTTGCCACATCATTAATCCTGGTTCAATAGCTTTGCCATTGCTAGTTGCTGTACGGTCAAAACGTCTGAAATTATAATCATTGCATAATTTGTTTACTACATGCAATTGCCAAGCAAAATCGTTTTTATATCCATAGATAACGTCATTAGATCGCATTTGTACCACTGAATGTAATAGGCCATCACGAATATAATATGTTACAGCATTTGTGCAAATAAAATCATTTTTACCACTTTCACAAAAATCTATCCAAATAGATGGTCTGTTATATACTAAGGTGGCTCTGCGACCATCTGGATTGATGAGAAGCTCATCTAGAACCATATCGTACTGATTGCAATACTTATCAGAATAAATCAAATGTCCATAGTTAGAATTAATTTCGCCATGGTCATTTGCTGTATATACCCAAGCAGCAGGGGGTTCTTTATTGGCATGAATATCGTTAATGTTAGTTGACTTTTTTTCGTACCATTGTATTTCAGCATCTACATATTCTTGATTGACCGTGCCAAAAATGGCCGATTCATCTGCAATAAAGCTAGCGCCAATAAGCTCAATAGTTTTTTGGCCTGTTTTATCGATAGTAAATGCTTCGTCTTTAAGTTCATCAATAAAATATTGACGGACATCTTGTACATTATTCAGTTTCATTATTACGAATCTCACGATTTAGAAAGTCGCGTTCAGGGTTTTGGCCAGGAATTTTACGACGACAAAATGCTACGCCAAAGCTAGCATAGTTAATTAAATCTTTAAATGAGTCTTCCATAGACTCAAAGTTTGGTTGGTACTCAGGGTCATTTTCCATAGCTTCAAGTACTGACCAAAGGCGAAGAGTTTTAGCATTGATAATATCCATGATTGAAGCTACACCACGTGGATAGTAATCAGCTTGGACAATACGTGATTTATCATTTTGATAGTCACGTGATTTTTGCTGTTGCAACTCAGCACATTCTTGTAAAACTTTAAGTGATTCACGCATAATTATACCTCAATTCAATTGGTGACAAAATGGAAGATCTCGATTCTCATCTTCAGAAAGATATTTTTGAGTTAATCGAACTTCAACATTTTTATGAGTACTTACTTCTTCAGTAAGTATGTTGTTGGTTAATGGACAATTATATTCTATCACATGTTTGGGACATTGTACATAGAAAACTTCAATTCTATCTTTATTTAGTGAATTCATAACATCCCATATTTTACGGTTTGTTGCATCGCCATATACGCCACGACTATATGTTTCAGCACGTGAAGCAAAGCCGGATGCTCCACCTGCTTTGCCTATTTTCATAAGTTCATTATCAACAAACATAAAATAAACAACATCGCCTAAGGCCTTTACATCTTTACGGCGTAGACCTTCAGCTTTAGTGAAAGGCATTCTTCCACCTTCAATTGTAAAATATCCAAGGTAGCTAGCGCGTTTACTTATTTCGCTAAGTGTGCACATTATGAATAATCCCGGATATAAACATCGTAATGAGTTGCGTTTTCCCAAGGTGTATCTTTTGCCCACTGAGACGGACGAGGACCACGAGGACGGATACGAAGACCTTGTGTTTTTTGTTGACCGTAAAAACTCATCATACCTATTTGTTTGCGGGCACGTTTAATGAAACTGTTGCGGTTGACAAGTATTTCTTTAAGATTTGCAATCTCAGGATCATCAAGAGATTTACAAGTAAAACGATAGTCTGATGATGAGCGATTTTTGTAAGTTACATAAGCCATGATATAGTATTCCTTCATTTGATATAATTATCTTACACTATTACGAATCAATTGTAAACAAAAAAGTGAGCTGAAGCCCACTTTAGTTTTGTTTGTAATCAATGGTTTAGAATTTTTATCCAAATCTAGCTAAGTATTGTCCTATTCGACCTACAAAAGGTAGAAGCATAAGAGCCATAAGCAAGTTCATCCCTGTATGAGCCATAGCAATTCGTAACGTATCACCTTTTGGCATTCCATCAGAGACAAACAAACCAGCTAACCATATTGTACCTGTCGTGCCGATGTTAGCTCCGAGCACACAAGCAATAGCGGCAGGTAAAGGTAAAGCACCAGAAGCGACTAGTGCAATAATAGCAGTAGTAGATAGTGAAGACGATTGCCACAACAATGTCATGATAATTCCACCGAAGAACATATAGATTGGACTACCTAAGAACCAATTAAGATGTTCCATATTGCCCATAGATTTCATTCCCCCTGAGAATGTCTTAAGTCCAATATAAAAAATAACCAGACCAACAAGGGTTGTTATCACCGGGTTTCCTAGATCCATCTTCTTTACCTTTTTCCAAAGTTTCTTACCTTCATTTTTCATTAGACGATACTCGCCAAATCGCCGTGATTACCTTCATGAGACGGTGGAGTCCAACCACTAGGCTTTAGCAAATCGGGTAATCCAAAACGATTAGGCCTACCAGGTTTTACACCAGGTTCTTTTGCCATATTAGCATCATAGATTTTATTCCATGCTTTATTAGCATCAACACCCATTACATCAAGAGTACCAATGGCAAATACGCACATATCAATAAGACCATCAACAACTTCCTCTGCATCAGAGTTGTTGATAGCCGCTAGTGTCTCTTGGTATTCTTCACCAATCATAAGCATACGAAACATAAGATATTTCTGCATCAGATCTTTGTCACCACGATTAGCCTGAAACCAATCATGTACACCAAACTTGTCATGCATGTCTTCAATATCATTTACCCAATTATCTGACATATATTTTTTCCTTAATAATTTAGTTTGTTTCCACCAGCCCATCAACTGCTTCCATTATATTACCATCTTTGGAAAGAGTCCAAGAACCATCTTTATTTGGAGACCATTGAATAAAATCTCCAACTTGCCAACCAAGACTTTCCATCATATCATCTGGAAATTCTAAAAACATTTCACCATCCGAGTCAGCTGAAACTATTATAACATGTTTATCATCCATATAACATACCTATTTTTTTAATTCCTAATGCCCAATTTTCTGCGGCATCTTCTGCCCATCTTAAAGATTTTCCTTTGTGATCTTCGCTGTAAAACATATTACCTGCATCATCAAAATATTTAATATAAAAATATTCTTCTTTTAAATTGATATGAATTTCGCAATATTTTCCAGTTTCTACATCTGACCAGTATGTTGAAAGTTTTTTACCCATCACTATCTACCACACTGTCTGGTTCTAAGCCCAGGTAGCGATCATGCCGCGATTTTTTAATAAGAGTGTATCCATTTGCCGTGGCATACGCTTGGGCGTCAGGAGTAGTAGCAAAATATTCTGTAAAAAGTCCAACCTCATCCCCCAATACCCCTTCAAAGACAAATGCTGTTTTGCCTGCTCTACTTAAATCTGGTGTTCCTCTACCCATTTTATTCTCCTGTAAAATCTTGCATGGCCGGATAAATTCGACCAATTGCTTTTCCTATTGCTATGGCTAATTCCATATGTTCTTTTTGTGTCCCATTTGAAGAGCGTAATTCAATGTAATGAATCCAGCTACGAATAGTACCATTAACATATACCCGAGAGACTGTGTTGCCTTCTGGTAATACTGCTCGTGCTTGCTCTTTGGCAATACCATTATCTATTGCCCAGTTGTATGCAGCTTTAGCACAAGCAATAACATCACCTTGCATCTCTGACCATCGTTCCTGTAGATCATTGTTGTCATTCTCAATAGAGTTCTGACGATTCTTTGGATCCTGTAAACGAGCGTCTCTGATTACAAAATTGTCATCAAGATCGCGGATGTCAGCATACCGCTGAGAAAACTCTTGGAATGAGAATGATCTATGGCGGAGGAGCTGTCTTGCGATGTCACGGGTTGTTGTGATTTCGATACAGGCTGATGCCATTTCGAATGGTGACCAGTGCTTGTGCTTGATAAGGTAGTCGAGTAGCTTTGCAGTTGTTCTGGTGTTAGCTTGGTTCGACGGATTCGAGACACGGGCACAATACGCGATGAGATCCTGGATGTTGTCGAGTCCCATGATCCCTGGTTCGCCTGAGTGTACGTGGGGAAAAGGTTGTGAGTATGAGATGAGACGTACATGCATTATTTTCCTTGGCCTCGATATTTTTTATATGAACGCTTTTTGCTTTTGTTCATAGATGATGTTTTAACATTACGACTACCAATGGAAGTCTTTTTTGCGTTAGTAAAACCTTTAGGCATATTTACTCCAATTTAAAATCTTCAAATCTTTTATTTACTTCCGACTTATCAAAGGCCGGAGTATCATCAACTAATCCAGCATCTGGATTATCTACATCGAATAGTCTCATTTTAGATCTATCCACAGCTACAACAAATCGTTTATTTATATTTGGATCGTTGTATCTATTCTTTAATTGCTTTACCATAATTTGGCCATTTGCCGCTAGTTCTTCATTAGAAATAAGAGCAAACATTAGATCAGCCGTTGCTGGCAAACCAAATGATTCTGAAGTATCTTCCAAACCAACATCCGAATTAGAAAATCCAGACCTAGTTGTTTGTGTAGCTGACATAATTGGCACATCAAATTCCACAGCCAAACCACGAATTTCTTCAGCGATTGCTTTGATATAGCTGTAAGAGTTAATTGCTCCACCCATACCTTTCATTCTTGCGGACGCACAAATATTTAGGTAATCTATAAAGATAACTTCAGGAATAAAATTCTTTTTTAGCTTCAATTCATTTAATAAAGCACGGAAATGGTTAGCATGAGCTTGACCAGTTGGATATTCTTTAATAATTAGCTTTCCATTAGTGCGACTTGCAATTGTCGATACTTTATTCATAAGCATATCTTTAGAGAGAGTCTCCAACTGATCAATTGGAACATCTAGTAAGTTTGCATCGATTCTTTCCGCAATGCGTTCCTCACTCATTTCCATAGTTATGTATAATACATTTCTACCTTGAGTTAAGGCAGAAGCTGCGACATGGCACATAAAGAGAGATTTACCAACGCCAGTACCAGCAAGAGCCACATTAAGAGTTTTGTTTGGAATGCCGCCCTTTGTAATACTATTAAAGCGGTCAAGGTCAAATGGTATTCTTTCTTCTTGCTCATGGTAAAAATCGTAGCGATTTGAGACATCTTGTAGATAGTCGTGCCCGATGTTTGTATCAAATGAAACTGCAAGAGCTTTTGTAAGAATATCAGGTAAAGCATTCTTAGTAAGACTTTGGTGTTTGCCGTCAATAATAGTGATAGATTCCATAATTGCATTATATACGGCTCTGTCTTGGCACCACTTTTCAGTAGTGTCTAATAGCCACTTATCATCTATCTTTTCATAAGTAAATACGTTTGGTATAATTTCCACAGCATGCTGGTACTGTTCGTCATTAAACCTATCTGATTGATCTATTTCAATCTTAAACGATTCCATAGTTGGTAGCCGATTATATTTTGCAACATACTTTCCAACCTCTTTAAAGAGTTGTCTATAGACACCTTCAAAGTATTCAGGCTTGATAAAGGGTAACACTTTACGCATAAACTTTTCGTTAGTAAGAACATTACGTAAAACTGTTTGTTCAATATTAATATTCATTCTTGAGGATGACCTATAGCTGATTCTAATATAGATGATAATATCATACCGACGTGATTTTGTAAACCAATATTTTCGGTATTTAGCGTATCATCTGGTGTATAGACAATATCAAAATTAAAAGTCATACTGTCTATATCGTTATTTAATTCTAAAGCACCAAATTGAAAAACCGTCTCAATAAAGTCGCCAGTTTTGATTCTGACGTTCCAATGCTCTTCATCCTCAACAGGAATTAACTCATAATCTATGCTTTCTATCATTACTGTCAACACTCCAAGTTTCACTGAATTCATTTGCAATTGATATTTTATGGGATGGATACCCATTACTTTTTAAAAAATTATCAAAGTCAGGAGTTTTTGGATTAATATGCACAGGCATAGCCTTTGGAAATCCGTAAGAACTCCCTCCCGGTGGATAAATCATTTTAAATTTAGTCATGCTTCCTCAACAATATCTTCCATGTCCACCAAGGATTGGTGTCCAATACTATATTGCTTATTTAGGAAAGTTTTAAAGTCTGTATTTTCAAAAATTGGTGTCCAAAATTCTTTTTCTAAAGTTTTGTCGTGACGAACTTTAGCTCCAACTTCTCCAGTAGTTTGATCAACTGAAGCGTACCAACCATTTGAGGGCTTAGTAACATAACCACCAGCAAGAGCACAATCGAGCAG
>JACLAB010006698.1_pt1 | contig 10769 bp, 5 predicted proteins | sample 8027921 | NCBI WGS metagenome assembly JACLAB01 (sample SAMN15725117, study PRJNA655200) | protist metagenome | isolation source: fluorescence activated cell sorting (FACS) single amplified genomes of... | place: USA: West Boothbay Harbor, Gulf of Maine | collected 2000-07-19
CCTCATTGATCATGTCTTGAAGCTCGGCTTCTGTAGGGTTCTGCCCGAGGGAACGCATCACGGTTCCAAGCTCTTTGGTTGTGATAGTGCCGTCGCCATCTTTGTCGAAGAGGGCAAAAGCTTCTTTGAACTCTGCAATTTGCTCGTCTGTAAGTGTGTCGGCCATCTTGAACCAAGGTGCGAACGGAAGTGTTTCGCGCTCATTTTGTTCGAAGTCAACGGAAACTAATTTTTAACGTTGTACGTGTACAACGTTGTTGTACAGGTGATGTACAGCTGTACACGTGTACAGGTGGTGTACAGCTGTACACGTAAAACAGTTGTACAACCGGTACTTTCGTACGAAGGTACTATCGTTGTCTGTATTACATAAAAATGTTATCTACATATTACTTCCGTACTATGATATTATGGAAGTACAACTACTTTCGTACTTTCGATAGTGCATGTACGGAAGTACTTTCGTACGAAAGTACTTCCGTAGTTGTACTTCCGTACATAATAAGTTGTTTTAGACTTAGACTAAACGGTCAAGCTCGGGTTCAAGCCGATGAACCGTGTACATATTTTTTTTGAGTGAGACTGATTTGCATACACGAGATTTTGTACATAAAAGCTACGAATCCGAGATTACAGCGCGAGACATTGATTTTTTGATTTCAAACATTAATATTTTTTATCTGTAGTGTACAATAAGTACGACATATCATAGCCTTGCCTTATCATACAGTAGGTTTCCAATTTTCATTTTTTTTTTTGGTTTTGTTCGCCGGGGAAAACCTAAAAAAGAAGCGCATCGCCGTGATCACCATCATCAGGGCTCATCGCGGTCGTGATTTCGCGCACGTTTTCGTCGGTGTTATGGAGCTACACGCGCTTGAAGTTGCACCTCGGTCAAGTATCCTTGAAAAAGTCGCGATGAATTCTATGGTTTGATTAAGTCATCGATCAACGCTGAAAGCAAAAAAAGTTGAAATGGTAAGAGCGCGATTTTCTGACTATTTCTCGAGCAAAAACGAGTACGACGATAGAATACTTCCGGAAGTACGAAAGTACGAAAGTACTTTCGTACTTCGTACTTTCGTACCTCCGAAGGTACAACTACTTCGTATGAAGATAGATAAATGTTCGATACAACTCAGGGCTACGTGTACACGTACTGTAGAATATCCGATACGTCGTTTTTGAAACCATAGCTTCATATTCATAGTGTACGTGTACAGCCTGTACGCACGTGTACAGCTGTACACGTACTGTCGCGAGTGCGAGTGGCTTATTTCCGCTTCAAAGAAGTACCGGTGCACCACTCTAACGACTGGAAGCCATACTCACGGGTACAGGAAGGCTCAATATCGGAAAATATGAAAGGCATCGCCGTTGGCCTCCAGAAAGGTCACGTGGTTTCCAAGCATGAGCTCGCGGCACGCCCGGCTCGCCGCAAGGGGGTGCGCTTTCCAACAACCAATTTTGCTCGGGTTTCTACACGCGTTCTGTTATCTTACGTGTGTTCCACAGAGGCTTGGAAAGCGTGTAAAAATGATCCGGGAGCTCGTTCGCGATGTGGTCGGCAACGCTCCATATGAGAAGCGCCTCATGGAGCTATTGAAGGTGGGCAGAGATAAGCGAGCACTCAAGCTAGCAAAGAGAAAGGTAAGCGCTAACGTTAGGGTTTCACGACAAGCGCCGCCGTGCACTAGATCCTTCGTTTCGCTTTTATGGTCGTTTTAGCCTTGGCAACATTCTACTCGTAAAGCATCCCGCATGGTATCAACCGTATGGGTTGCCTGAAGAATACGCCCAGGCATCACGTATTTCCTCGATAACGCCTCTTCTCTCGTTGAAAGCAAAAAACAATTTACCTTGCGAACTGGGAAACTACTTGAGGATTCTATTTATCTATCCTAAAACTCCGTATTTTTTGCAGCTCGGCACGCACATTCGAGGCAAGAAGAAACGCGAAGAGATGGGCAATTTGTTGCGTAAAATGTCTCGGAAGACCGCATAATGGAAGTCTTAGAAGTGGATTCGGGGACTCAAGCTAAAAACTGCACTTAGTGTTGAATTTCAACCAAACTTAATTCGAGTTGGGCACTTTTTCATTCCAAAAAGAATTCTGCCGCTACTTCACATTTGCGGCGAGCGATTTAGAATCAGTGCTCCCCGAAACAGTCGATACTAACAAGGATTTACACTTCCAGCTTAATTCACTTTTATACTTGGCTCACTGATCAATCAAATCAGACTTAGTCACTGAGTAACTTGAAAACTTCGACGAAATAATCAGAGATATTTCAGTTCAAGTCAGCGCGCATCCTGAATTCTCTACTCCTGTCCTATTTGAATCAACCTTTCATGAATGTCGCGTCACCGAGAGGCATCGACTCAGGCTGATTCAGAGAATGTCCGTTCATTGCCTGGTGAACACATTTCCAAGACAACCCATTTCTTACTAGCTAGAGTACAGTACGGAAGTACGTTCGAAAATAGTGTACACGTCCACGTACACGAACAGTTATTTTCAAAAACTGCATTGTTATTCTAAGTTGAACTTCGTATAAATAAATAAACATTTTATGTGTACACGCACGTGTAGGCCCAAGCTGGACAGAACGTGTCGTTGTACACGTGCACGTGTAGCACTTCAAATTTCAATTCCCAACCTCACTACGAGTACAACGTTGCAATCTGACAATTCTGAACCGAATGGTTCATAGCTTCATACGAAGGTACAGTACACGATACACGAGAACGTCGTTTACTTCCATAGATCCTTGCGTAACACTCGTTTATCGATACCTTCGAAGGTACTTCCGGAAGTATGATACTATCGTACTTCCGTATCTATTTCCGTTCTTCAAAACTACGTGTACTATCGTGTACAGCTGTACCTTCGAAGGTACTTTCGTACATAGCTACATACAGTGTTGTGCGTTGTACGGAAGTACGAAAGTACCTTCGAAGGTACTTTCGTACTTTCGAAAGTACTTTCGTACTATTATTGTACTTCCGGAAGTACGTGTACTTCCATTACTGTACGTTGTACACGTACAGTACGTATCAATTTTTGGCGAAATCTACAATAGACTCTGCAAACGGTGATATGATACTGTACGTGTACAGCTGTACTGTACACGTAGCCCTACGGGTACGTAGTGCAGTACGGAAGTACGGAAGTACGAAAGTACGTTTGTACTTCCATAGATACGTACGAAAATAAATATCTATCTTCGAAGATAAGTTGTTTATTGTACAGTACGTGTACAGTACGTGTACAACTACTGTATGTATGATATTATCTTTTATTCTATTCATAACAACTTTTATTTCCGGAAATAAATAATGATGTACGAAGGTACAGTACATTGTAGTACTGTATGACTGATGTATGTGCGTGTACTTTACGTACGAAAGTACTTCCGTACGTGTTTGGAGCCGTTGTAAATATTTATTGGAGCCGTTAAACGAAATCTGTGGCACGCTCGTGATACGCCCGCCGCGCCGCTGAGTAAAGTCATTGATAGAGCAGTCTAGTCTTGTACGTCTCAGTGTCAGGTTAACAAGAGTTTATTTGAAAAAGTCAAAGGATATCACCTGCAGCTGCCCGAAGAAGCCGCATCAATCAATTATTTTTCATGAAAATTGTTTTCTGAGAACAAACGGAAATCGGACTCGAATACAACAGCGCGACCACAGCAAAATCAACACTTCGAGCGTTTCGAGGTCCGCGATCAACGCGCGTCTCTCGGTTGAATCCCTCTATCTGCCTATTCATGCATAAAATGTGGCACAGAGGCTGCACGAACCTATGTGCAGCGAAACAAATCTGCCCGTTAGGTTTGATCGACAGCAGAAACACGCGTTTTTTTCCTGTGGCTTCTCAACAAACTCGAACGCGACGGCTAACCTCACATACCCCCGACTTCCTTCCTCATTAGAAACAAGCTACAAAGAGAGTCACGTTTTGAAAGTATCAAGTGAGGAAGCCAGGGCATAGCTTCAAGAAAAAGAACACCGACGAATTCGGCAAGTTGCGAGAAAGCAGAGGTGTACAGAGTAAATGGAAGAGATGTTGGACGGAGAGGGGTCGAATTTCGAAGATAACACGAACGATGACCCCGATCTCGCTGGGATTAATATGGAACACGAGGAGGAGGCATTTGAACAGGAGCCCGAAGGCGAGAAAGCGAACCACGAAGAGGCAAGTGGGCAGGAAGGCGAGTCTTCGGCCTATCCCAGCGAGCAAGAAAACGATGCTGAAGAGGAGGCGGCAGACGTCGTGGCGGAAATTGGATCGGACAGATTTGAAGATCGACCAACAGCATCTCCGGACCGTCCCAATAGCGTGCCGCACCTCAAGCTCACCAGTAAGAAAAAGAAAAAAACGACCTCTTCTGAAAAGGAAGACAGTGGCTCGGACACGCTGCCGTTTGAATCCTCTTCCTCAGAATCTGAGTCGGAGAGCTTTGATCGCGACGAATTTCAAAATTGGAAATCTCGTACACGCATCGGGACTGAGAATCGATACCCCACACGCAACATGCACCGTTCGTCCGATGAAGAGTCCCTCACTGATGGTCTGGAAAAGCAACGACAACAAGAAGGATTACCTGCGAGATTTGATGGTAGGTCTGAGTATAAGTCGCTTGTGAATGAAGTCCAGGCGTACGGCGAGACACACAGAGGCATGGATGGTAAGATTCATAGAAACGAAGACCTTCCCGTGCGAATGGCCTTTGAACACTTGAATTCCCTAAGCGGAATGACTAATAAAGTTCAGGATGCTATAGACCTCAGTCGAAACGTTTTTGAACGCAAGGTGGTAAAAATGGAGCGTGGGATTCTTTTCAAAGCATGGCGCGGCTGGTTATTGGTGAACGCCGGTCAATCTGCGAAGAGGAACATTTTACAACGCGCGCTGTCCAAAATGCGTCGGCGGAAACTCTGGGCTGCTTTTTCAAAATGGTCAGAGATCACCAAGAAGGCAAAACGTGGAAGCACCATGTACCGTGCAATATGCACAGTGATTCGGAACGGGCGCAAACGTCGGGCATTTCACGCGTGGGCGGAAGAAGCTGCGGATGGAAGACGCCGGCTTCGCATGGTGGCGCATAGCCAGCGAATGAGGGAAGAGTACTTCGAGTTGCTCGTTAAAGCCGGTTTACGTCAAGTCATTCATAAACGAGTTCGTTCAGCGTGGAGTGCGCTACACCAGTTCTCTGGGAAACGCCGGGCGAAGAGAAACAAGATGCGGCAAGTGATACGACGCGCGACGCACGGGAGAGAATCTCGAGCGCTTCAGAAATGGATCCACTGGAACTTTGAAAATAAGCAACGACGCGCCAAGATCAGACACATCATTATTCACATGCGAAAGTCGAAAATGGCGCGTGCGTTTGAAAAGTGGAGAGCAGTGTATCTTGCCAAAAAGCGCGTGTTGATGAAGCTCGTGCAGGGAACTCTTACTAGGGCATGGGCGAAATGGTGGTCCAACATCGTGCTCTTGCGCAAAGCTGCACTCATATTCTGCCGATGGAAACATCGAAACTTATTTTCTGTGTTAAATTGCTGGGCATCCATTGTGGAGACGAGGGTCTTGCAACGTAATCAGTGTGAGCTAATTTGTTTACGCGTCGGGAATCGCATTAAGCGCAGGGCATGGAAACAGTGGATATGGTGCGTTGAGGAAGCCACTGGGTGCACGATGGAGCACGTCAAGGAACTTCAAAAAGAAAATGCGCGTTTACGTAGGGACAACGAACGTTTCGTCAGGTTAGTGGATTCAGGCGAATGGGGCCGTGGCCGGGTCGAGGAACTCACTGAGGCGGGCCGCGTCTTGCGTGCCGAACGCAGGCAGCTCGAGGTATTGATGGAAAAGATCACGCTTGAAAAAGAAGAGACGGCAGGCTTGAAGAACCGCATGCTTTCTGGTAATTTTGTACAGCGTAACAAACTGAACATCGCTGGTGGTTCTACGTTTAATGCTTTGCAACGGGTCATGAAACAAGATGTACTCGATAGCGGCGCGGTAGGACGATACCCGGATCAACTCAAGGCAATGTTCGAGGTCCCCCGAATGTCCTTGGACACAGTTACTGTGTTTCCTGATGGGTACCTAAACATCCAGGCTGATAATTCGAGCTCGAGGATGGAGCCCTTCGCGAAAGGGGACACATATTCTGAAAGTATGACTGATCAAGAGCAGCCGCAGCCTGAGCAAGCATCAGTAAACTTGGCTCAGCGCCGAAACTCCAGAGACAAAGTTCTCATAGATGCACTTTCTAGTCTGTCTGCAGATGAGGTAGACGCTCTTGAAGATATCCTACGTCGCAGGCGGTCCTGAAGCCTATCTAACTTACAGTATTACTTTGAAAGTACTCTGAGCTTACAACGATTCCATCGCGCAAGAGTTTATATACTTCTCGTCAGCGCTGAAACTTCGCCATATGGGTTGAAAGTTTTGTTCGCCCCGATAAAAAAAACTGTTTTTTCCTCTCCTTGGACGTGGCAACGGCGACCAGCGGTCGCGGAGGCAGGACGTCGACACGTCGGTCATTTACCGATGCAATCGCTTCATCACGCGCGTCGAAGACCCGCGCGCATCGCGCACGTCGTTTCCGGCGTCACATCCCGCCGTCGTGTACCGCGTCGTTCCGTATGACTTTTTGGTCATGACCACCTCGGTTGACGATTTGCATTTTTTCCAGACTAAAAAGTCTCGTGCCCGAATACGTCACATTTGCCCGGAAGGGCTGCGTAGTCTACGTGTAGCTATGAAGGTAGCTAGCTAATAGCTAGCTAGCTAGACTACTACCATCGAAGGTACTGCACGTGTAGGGCTACTTGCTAGTCTCCAGGAGCCCCGCAGCAATGTCGAAGTACTGTAGCAGTTTCGACCTTTTTTGGTGCTCTGACCTTGCCGCCTCGTCGGAAAAGATGATTAACCCTATTATTCGCCCTCGCGAGTTTTTTCAGCGACCCCCAGTCGCTTTTTCTCGCTAAGAGAGTTTGCTCGCAGTCGTACACATGTGTTGCCCTGACCGGAAGAGCACCATTATTCTTATAATGCTATGTACGTACATACGACTACCTTCGTAGCTAGCTAGTCTAGCTATTAGACTAGTACGGAAGTACAACGTAGCTAGAATAGGATGGAACTGGAGATATTCTTTATTTCATGATATTTCCGGAAGTACCTTCGAAGGTACTTCCGCCGGAAATACTTCCATACGTGTACGTGTAGTCGTGTACGAAGGTACTTTCGAAAGTACGAAAGTACGAAAGTACCATTTTACAACTTCGAAGGTACAGTACGAAAGTAAGTTGTTTACTTCCAGAAGGACTTCCGTACTTCTTTATCTTTATCTTCCGTGTATGTGTACAGTAGATAGATAGCTAGGCATTATTATTACGAAGGTATGTAATTATGTATTATCTTCGAAGATATCTTCGTGAAATAAAGTTACGAAGGTATGTAGTTGTTAGTGTGGAAAGTCTGTGGAATATCTTCCGTAGATACTTCCGTACGAACGAAGGTACTTTCGTACATACTATCTTCGTACGGAAGTACTTTCGTACGAAAGTATCTATGGTTTGTAGGACTCAGCTTAAAAACTCAATCAATCATACACCTTATCACATCACATCACATTAAAAGTTGCATTCAAATCGAAGAACGCTCTACCTCATTGCGTCTCCGCAGGCCAGAAACACCCTCTTTTGATACTTATATCCGTGTCGGTTCACCTGAAGACGACTTGAAGATGACGGTAACCAACTTTTTTTCTTGTTATTTTTATGCTCTGACGAATATTTCGGCTCAGTATTACGAGCTTTATCGCAGGTCCACACTCGGCATGACCCTGACCGACGCACTCGACGAGATGGTGACCAATTTTGAACTCACTCCATCGGTTGCCATGAAAGTTCTTGTACAATTCGACAAGGTACGTGTGGTTCCCTGTGCAGCCTTTACACAACTGCACGTGAGCTCACCTTGATTCTTCTACACCATACAGTGTATGAGCGAAGCTTTAAACCGTGTGAAAGCGAAAACTACATTCAAGGTGGCACGCGCTTTATTTTAAATGTAAAAAAATATCCACATTTATTGAACAGGGGAACCTTGGAACATATCGTTTCTGCGACAACGTGTGGACTTTCATTCTCAGTGACGTGACCTTCAGTACATCTGGTGCTGGTGGTGAAATTGCCACCGCAACCCTAGACAAGCTTAAAATAGTTGCTTGCGACGGAAGAACAACCTCAGATGTGTAAAAAACGTGATGTTAGAAGAGAGTGGTTAAGTAGAGAGTGTTTAAGTTGAACTTGATAGTTTAGTTATAAACATGTATAATATTATTGAAGGTGCTTAACTTTATCGCTTTCTTGCGCGTGGGCTCGTACAAAAGTACTTTCAGAAGTACTTTCGAAAGTACTGTCGTACGTTTTTGCGAATTTAAAACGAATACACTGCCAAATTTGGTACTCTGGCCGGAGGGACTGTAATGACTGAGGGTGACCTTAAAGCTGTGTAAGTGCCGTGCGGGGCATAATTTAAGAGTATCATAGTCTTATATGTACATTAGAGAGCAGTGAGCAGTGAGCAAATCTCAAGTGCATAAAAAAAGAAATGTAAATCCATTACCGATTCCTCAACCGCTTTCGAGCAGGGGTAAGTTGCTGCGCAGTGCGATACATCTTTCGTTGATGATTAAGAAAGGCTTCTTCAACAGCTTCAATGTACACCGGGTCTCGATTCTTGGAGAAGACCCTGACCTTCCGCTCAATGAAACTGCTCGGTAACAAAGCGCTTACCTTGCTCTTATCGATATGAAATGAATTTTCATCTGTGTAATCCTGGAAAAACTTTACTGAATCGACAGGATTCTTATCCTTCATTGCGTAGTCAATTTTCATGTTTTGAACAATTATATCGTTTGGTTTCAATCCTCCCGGTATGCGGTTATGTCCTTGGCAGGATGAGATACTTACCTCTGTGACAGGTTTGAAATTCAGGATGTCTTCTTCAGGAACCGCATATTCATTCACATAGTGATACAGATCACGTGAGCGGATCCGGCGGACTAGAGCCCGGGCATGCTTTAACTGAGGCTCCGCTGACCATTCAATCCGCTTGAGAAGGCTATCATCGAGCTTGATAAACTGTTCAGTGTTCCAGATGGCACTGGATATTTCATTGTCCCATATGACGTCAGCTTCAGTGAGAGCATCTACAACCTGAGGGATTGGTTCAACAAAGAAAGAGAAACTTAGTTGACGGAACGCGAAGTAGAACGACGGCCAATTTCACGAGGATAATCGAGCGATACAGATATGGACAACAAAAAAAAAGTGATTTTAAATGGGCCCCATCATACCCTACTGACAGGGTCCGAGCACACCAAATAAAAGCTCCTTAATTTGAAAGTAAAGCACTCTCCTCTACAATGAAAAGTATCGTGCCGTGGTTTCCTTACATGTACTCGATTGCCTTGGCTTTCCTATGCGTGTAAACTTTCTGATGCAAACTAGCGCGAGTATGGAAGAGTTCATAAACGTTGTGAACTTCACTAGCCTTGAAGCATATTTCATCATCGATCACCTTCATGAAGGACACGAGGCGTGAAATGTCAGCACTCCCCTTGACACCAGCATTATGAGAATCTCGCATCAGGTAGTCAAACTTATCGACATCAACAGAGTTACGCTTGTTTGCAACTATGTCCCACAGAAAACGTTTCCCTGTGATAGCATTGCTGTCTTCACTTGTTATGAGCCCACGAACGCGCTTCACCACGTCTTCGCCTATATCAATGTGGTTTTCGTCCACCATCCACTCAAACATATTTGCCGACATCACTTCGTGGTTCCACAGAGGGTTCTTTCGATCCCAATTCGAGTAACGCCGCGGAAGAAACTCATTGTCAAATACGTGACTGAACGGACCATGGCCCAGGTCATGACACAAACCTGCAAGCTGTATTGATATCTTGTCCACGTGATCAAGGCAAGCACTGCCGCACTTTCCACTGCTACGTTTAAGCGCCTCAAACATGTTAGTGGCCAGATGGCATGTTCCAAGCGAATGCTCAAATCGATTGTGCGATGCACCAGGAAAAACATAGTATGCAGTTCCGAGCTGTTTCAGCTCGCGCAGTCGCTGTACTTGGGGCGTGTCGATTGCGTCAACAACTAGACCTGGAAAATACATGTGGCCATGAACAGGATCGTTGATTATTTTCCCCGAGCGCGTGCCTCCACAGTTTCTGAAAGCTTCTTCTACTGGAAATGTTGGTTGTTGGTGCTGCAGTTGCGAGAGTGTGACAAATCTGTCTTCTTCACAGTCACCGAGGTCAACCTCTGCTGGTGGTTGCTGTGATAAAAATGCATGCAGACACGCTCCAGGTATGAGGGACTTATTAGTTGTTGTATCATCGCTGTGTATAGCCGGAATCGTCATTTTTTCACGGGCACGTGCAGAATGCTTGCTCTGCTCCAAGCAGAGCTGATGCTCTGCAGGGTGCCGCTTGAGGTGTGTCAGTAGATTAGCAGTACCACTACTTGGACCACCCCATTTTATTGTACAGCCGCATGGTCTATACGAACCATCAGTTTGTGCAAGCTCTACGAAGCACTCGATGTTGTGCCCCTTCGCATTGACAGGGGTAAAACGCTTCAGGAAACTCCACACGGGCGAAGGTTGCTGTCCGGAACGAACTGGAGGTGGAGAAAGATATTCCCGTTGGTTGTTGGGACAAGTCTCGTCTGGA
>JACLAB010006006.1_pt1 | contig 10766 bp, 6 predicted proteins | sample 8027921 | NCBI WGS metagenome assembly JACLAB01 (sample SAMN15725117, study PRJNA655200) | protist metagenome | isolation source: fluorescence activated cell sorting (FACS) single amplified genomes of... | place: USA: West Boothbay Harbor, Gulf of Maine | collected 2000-07-19
TCGTGAATAACGACGATATTTGTTTCAAACACATTCTCCCGAGATTGAATGGAACGGATGTGAAATTCTTGCACGGAGTGAATGGTGAAACGAGAAAGTTGATTAAGAGATCGTCTCGCAAGAAGGAGTTGAAAGAGAGGTTTAAAGTGAACGAGATGTCGTCGATATCGACTTTGGAAGTCGCGTGGGAGCAGTATCCGTGGGGCACGTATAATAACGTTGAAGAAGAAGAAGAAGAAGAAGAAGAAGAAGAAGAAGAAGAAGAAGAAGAAGAAGAACGATGATGAAGATGATGGATTTCCGCACCGCGGTGTTCTTTCTCTGCACGACCGCGACGCTTCTTTCCACGACGTGCGCCATCGCCGGGTTCCTCCCGTTTCTCTCCCCGACTTTTTTTCCTCTTCTGCGATTTCATATTCAGAGAACGTATCGAGTGGCGTTTTTCAGCGCGTGCTTGGCGTTTATCTATAGGATTGGATACACGTTGAAGAAACTGACAGGAGGAGTCACGACGCAGGAACAAATGAGGAAAGAGTTGAATGCGGTCACGAGTTCGAATGGGTTTCAGTTGACGATGTTTTCCGTGATATTTGCTTTTTATTCGAGACCGCTAATAATCGCCTTGTTTCCGATATGCGTGCCAGCCTTGTATCAGTGGTTTACCATCATGCATAAGATTTTTCACAGCGAAGACGGGAAGAGTTTGTATACGAAAGTCGGCATGAGCAGAATCTTTTCATTCTTGCAAGAGAAGATGCACGTGGCCTTGAGCTTGAGCGCGTTGATGGAAATAGTCATATTGGCGGTTATCGTGACCGACTCCGTGAGGAAGAGAAGCGTAGGCAAAACGTTCATGTACGTGATGTGGTTGCGAAGCAGGTATCAGTGCGAAGATAACACGGTTTTCAGGATCAAATACACGTATTACAACACCGGGTATTATCACAAAGAGGCTTGGAAAAGTTTGAATCAAAATCTGTTCGCGCCTCTGACGTCGAGAGTCCCGGCATTGCAACGCGTGAGCGACGGGATAGCGATGGCGTTTACGCAACCGAGAAGTAGGGGCATTTAGGAAGAAGCAGAGTGTAGCAAAAATCTGAGTGTAAACCACTCTGTGCGTAGTTGGTGTAATCAATGTGTACCATGGTACCGTAGTACTATTAGTATCATAATAATAATATGATAAATCAACGTTTTGGCAACTCGCACGCATCCAAACTTTTCTTGGAAACTTCAAAGCCCGGGAACATTGCAAAATCAGGCGTTATGCCGGTTCTGTCGATATCCACAAACTTAGGCGTCACGTATCGCCCGACGGTTAACACGACACCACTACCATCGCTCAGCTCGTATACGGATTGTATCAACCCTTTGCCGTATGTTTTGGAACCAACCACCGTGGCGCGACAGTTATCTTTCAACGAACCGGTCAAAATCTCACTCGCCGACGCCGACCTCGAGTTCACTAGAACTACAAGCGGTTCCGTAACTTTTTGTTTGTTACTTACTGCATCACTATTTTCTTTGTCGCTCGATGAGAACGACGAAATATCCCCTACTCTCTTTAATTTAGTCGGTGCCGCGTCGGCGCCTCCTGCGTTCTGAAGGCCCAAACGCGCATTTACCGTCGCGTCGACATCTGTATCCTCTTTCACGCCACCGGCGACGACTCGTCCTTCCGTATACGCAATCGTAGCGTCTTGCGGTAGAAACAACTTTGCAATCTCAACGCCAGCTTGAACTAATCCTCCAGGATTATCTCTTAAATCTAGTATAAACTCCTTTGCTCCTATACCACGCAACTCTTCTATGGCTTCTGCGACGTCCTTCTCTGCGAGCGCGTTGAACTCAGTCAAACGAATGTACCCGGTGGACTTTCCTTCTAATCGTGACTTCACCGGGTTCTTAGGCCCAGCCGCTCGCTTCAACGCGAACAACTTTTCCTCTCCATCTTTCTCACCTCGTCGGACTTTCAAATCCACCGTCGTGTTGCCTTCGCCTTGAATCATGCTCGTGACTTGAAATGCACTCATGCCGTTCACATCGACGCCATCGACGGATAAAATAACGTCGCCTTGCTTTATTCCCGCTTTTGCGCCCGCACTTTCAGCCACCAATCCGAGTACGCCAACTTCGCTCGTATTGTCAGGCATCTCCGCAATGTTCAATCCGACGCCAGAAATATCGTACTTCAAGAGCTCCTGAAAATCTTTCGGCGCAACAAACCTCGTAAACGGGTCGTTCAACGTCGAAAGCATTCCTCTTACGTATTCGTACGCCTCTTGTCTCGATTTCGGTGGATTTTTTACAACGCTCTCTTCGCGCAAGGCGTTCCACGCCTCTCGGTCGAAACCTACGGAAATATCGTTTCTCACGGGAAGGAACGTATCGCTGACGAGTTGCCAAACTTCATCGACGACTAGAGCGTCTGGTGAAAGCTGCTCGTTATCATTATCACCAACAGAGGTCTTTTTCGGGTTACTTTTCCCGACATCGCTCGCGGTATCCCGCTCCTCCTCCTCTTCCTCGGCGTACGCGACCAGACCTTTTGCAAGTGTATTACTAGTTATTGTTGGTGATGTTGCCGCAGAATTCCAGGAGTTCAAAAGCAAATACGGAGAAGGCGCTCCGGATGCAGACGCAACAGCCACAGCTAACGCCGCGCTCATTGCAGCCACTTTAGTGGATATCCTTTGCAACAACACCAAATTACTATTACTATTATTTGTATTACTTTTCACGCCGCTGAATGACGAGGACGAGGACGAGCTCGCTCTCGATGACGATGAGGAGGAGGATGACATGTCCCCGTTGTTGTTGTTGTTGTTGTTGTTCGTATTATTCGAGTCTGATGAGGATGAGGATGACGACGAGCTTCGCAAAGCGCCGCGCGTCGTCGTCTTCGTGGCACCACTTCTTCTTCTTCTTCTTCTTTGTTGTTGATGAGGTGGATGAGGATGTCCGTGATTACGATAGGAATACGAAGAACACGACGTCGAAGAAGGAGAGGAAAAGCCAACCATTTTTGTGTGTGTCCGCACAAAAACGCAAAAGCGGCTGCGTCTGTGTTCGCAACTGACGACCACTGTTCGAACAACGACAAAAGTGAGGCAAAAGTGTGTCCGTGTGTGTGTTTTGATGAGTTCACCTAACAAGTATCTTCTCTTCTTTTTCATCGTGCACTTTTTCTCTTCTATGGCATACGAAAATTCTTCTCTTCTTCTCTCTCTCTCATCTTTCATCTTCAACAAAGAAGAATAAAAAATGAACCGAGGAAAACTGGCGACGTGGTTGCTCGTGCTCGCCGTGCTCGTCGCTCGGTAAGTCTTTTTATTCTTCTTTTTCTGCTTGGTCTTCTTCTCTCTCTCTCTGTCTCTCTCATTAGTAATCGACTTTTGGCGACGGACGACTGATTTTTGAGAACAACAAATCCCCTAAGTTAACCCGCGGGTTTCCCCTACTTACTCCTTACTCCTACTCCGTACACAAAACAAACGACAGAGTGCCGGTGTTCTTAAACGCAAAGACGAAAAATACGTTCGCCCCGATCGATGGCGCCGCGGCGTTTGCAACGAAATACTTTAGCGGCACGGATGACGACGGCGCACCCTTACTCAAACCTCCGTTTGTAGCGAGAGCGCTTTTGTACCCATCGAAACTTGTCCCTCAGCTTTCACAAAGTTTGAAGTGCAACGCGAAAGAGAACATGAAAGTGACGTCGACATCAATGGAAGGAGGGAGCGAAAGGAATAATTGTTTGCCGTATTTCCCGGATTTCGAGTCCTTCACGACGAGGAAAGAAATCATGCGCACGCACAAGAGACTGGTGAAAACGTTCGGAGAGGACTCGCGAACTATTCACGTCGTTTACATCGGGAGCGTTTTGTTGACCTACTCGGCGGCGTTTGCGTTTTTTAGCGGAACGTGCGGAAGAGTCGGAGTGTATGCGATTGCACTTCTCGCGTTGGGGACTTTGACGAATAGCGGGAAGAGAGACGGAGCGGTACCGTTACCAGGTTTATTTATTATTTCGGCGTTAACGTTTACCTCGATGATTTTCGGACGGAATACGAAAAGACGAAGGACGAAGAAACAAAAGACGCGTTAAATGAGGATTTAGATGACCTTTAATTTATTAAAACGATGAGCACTATACAATAAGCCGCGTGTGTATATTACAATAATTTATATCAATCAACCGTACGGTTTGTCCATACCTATGGACTTGTTTTTAACCGTTGAAGGCGGGATTCTAAAGACGTGCGAGAACAAACCTCCTTTACCTTGATTCTTCGCCTCTTGCAGTAAGTCAAACTCGCCGCCTAAAGAAACCGCACGTCGATGGTTCAAAGTCGGTTTGCCACCACCACCACCACCACCAACGATACCGCCGCGCGATGTATTCATAGATTTGCTCCCATACGGATTTGAAAGATTATCGATGGACATTTCTTCGAGAGCGGATAATTTGGAGGACAATCCGCTGCCGCTTCTGCGATGGCTCCCGTGCTGCGCCGTGACGGCTTGTAATCCCGAAATGCTCAAATCGCTGCCTGATCGCGAATGACTTCCTCTTCGATGCATGTTATTGTTGGTGTGATGGTTCGTTTGCAAGCCCTGTTCGTTTGTTGTCGCCGCGGGCGTTTGGAGATGATTCATTTCGTTCAAACTCGAGCCGCTCGAATTCTTTGAAAGCGAGGAGGAGATTCCGAGTTTCTTCTCCAAATTTTGTCGGCACTCGCGTTCTTGTTCAAGTTGCGTTCGACTCGATTGCAATTTTGTTTTCAACGTTTGCTCGCGGGTTTGGTACTCTTGAATACGTCGCTCGAGCCGTTCAACTTTCGCGAGCAATTTCAACTCGCGAATCGTGTGCGAACCGTCGTCATCTGTTGGAATCTTTTTCGTTTCTCCCGCATCTGCCTCCCCAGCGCCGATACTGTTCACTGCACTGGTTGAAGTGTCGTCGATTAAGGAACCATTACTTCCAGTGGTATTCGGGGGCGTATTCGTATCCTTTGGAAGTCGTGGTGGCGGCGGTGGCATCGATAAAAACGGGTCCTCATTCGCATAACCGCCCGTGGAAGAAGGCTCGAAACCGACCCACTCCGCCGGCGGTGTCTTCTCTTCACTTCTCGTCGTCGTCGTCGTTACTACAGACAAGTTTTGTTCTTCGCGTTGCTTGGGAAAATCATTCAGGTCTGATAGCAACCGCAAGGCTCTGTTTTGTGCCTCTGACGCGCTGATTCTATCGTCCGGATCGAGTTTACACAAGTCGCGAACTAACGCGTCTATTCCGGGAATTTGCCTAGGAAACTCACGCTCGTGTTCTTTACTGAACTTTTTACCGTTTGGAGTAGCGGATAGCGCCGAAGCGTTTCGACTTCCCGCACCCCTACCACTCAGCGAACGCAGCATAGCCTCTGAAGCATCGCCAAATGCCAACTCGTCGTACGCAAGCTCGTGCAAAAAACAACCGAGCGCCCACAGATCTGCCGCCAAAGAAGGCGGTTTTTGAAACTTCCAACAATCCCACATCTCGGGAGCTCTGTACGCTGGCGTCGTTTTCGATTTCATATCGTCCTGGATTCTGTGTCGTTCGTTCGCGTCTTTGTACGTGTACTCGCTCGCAGGCGCAAACTCGCACGACCCGAAATCGCACACTTTATAGAGATTCTCAGACTTGGAAAAAAGAACGTTTTCGCGTTTTATGTCCCAATGACACAACTTTGACCCGTGCATTGTTTTTAACACGTCACACACCGCCAAAAACGGTTCCAAGATCTTCTCTAACTCTTTTTTACTAATGGTGCTATCACTACCCTTACTATCACTATCATTACTAAACGATCTCATGGACAGATCGCCATCGCACAACTCCATGCACATGCACATCCTATACGCGCGTTCTCTCGATGAGACTCGTCGTTCGTCCGCCACTCGGATTTCCGCGCCGAATAAAGTCACCACGTGCGCGTTCTTCGATAGAGATTTGTGCACGGAAACTTCCGTTTTCGCTTTTTTCACAAAGGTCGAATCATCCGGTAATTCTAACACTTTCATCGCGCAATAAAAGTCCTCTCTTTGGTTTGCATTATTATTATTATTATCCGCGGCGCCGTGCAGAGCAGAAGAAGAAGAAGTCGTTGAAGAAGAAGCTTCAACAAATTTTGCTTTATACACCACCGCAGATGCACCCGACGAGGAGAGCACTTCCACCAATCGAAACTTTTTCCCTTCCACTTGAATAGTTTTCCCGAGCAGTTCATTGTTATGAGGATGAGCGCTGTTGTTTTTAGCGTTACTATTAAGAGTCTCCGTGGACGATATGCGTTTCATAAAGTTCTTCATCATTTCCTTTCCCGTGATTTTTGAACGGTTTTTTCTCCGCGTCAGGGAGCCTCGCGAAGAGAAGAGAAGAGAAGAGAAGAGAAGAGAAGAGAAGAGAAGAGAGAGAGAAACGAGGACGCGTTTGTTCTCGTGGAAGAGAAGAGCTGAAGACCTGAAGAAGAAGAAGAGTGGTAAGAGAAAGGACAACAGGTCTCCTCTGGTGTGCCTTTCTCAGAAAGTTTTTGGAGATGCGTCAAAACATCAAAATCTTTTCTCGAGCTCTCTTTTTTGCTTTTTTACCGAACAACAAAAACAGAACACACAAAAAACACACCACACAAACACACACAAACGAAAACGAGACAACCTACGACGCAAATCGACGATGTCGAAGGAGATGATCGAGAACGACGACGAGGACGACGACGCGCACAAAATGTCTTCTCCATCGAAAGAAGAAGAGGCGGCGGAGGAGGAGAAGTACGCGTCGCCGGCGGCTGAAGAAGAAGAAATCAAAAGCGAAAGCGAGGAGGACGAAGTGGGTCAAGTAAAAAAGGTAACATCATCATCATCATCACCAGCGCGCGCTCACGCGGATGCACCCGAGCAAGCTACCACAGCCGCGAAAAGGACGACAACAACAACAAAAGAAACAACAGCAACAACATCGACGAGTTTATTAGACCAGGATGACAGTACAGAAGAAAAAGAAAAAGGGACAAGGGAAAAGAAGAAGTTTGTTGGTGAGGAGGAGGAAAAAAAACAAAAGAAAGGAGAAGGAGGTATGCGACGACGACGAGGAAGAAAAGGAGAAAATGAAAACGACGACGACGCTAAAGAAGATGATAACGACGATCCAAACAAGAAACTGAAAAGACCGAGAGGTAAGCGACCACCGGGAGCGAATTTTATCGTGCATTTCATACAAATTCTGTGGACATACATCACTTTTATATTTTCGTTCTCGATGGACGTCGTAGTGTTCTTTTCGCCGTCGACGAAATCGAGACATCGAGCGAGAGGTCATCAAAACCACCACCAGCACGATGAAAAAGAGGTAAATGTCAATCCAGCGGATATAAACGATGCGGAATTTTACGATTTTGTGCAGAGTTCGCAGCAAATGATGATGGAAGAGATTGGGAAACAAAAACGACAACAACAACAACAACAACAACAACAACGCTCGAAAAGAAGTGAGAAACAGGCGGCAAAGTCTAGACAAAAAGCTGTCGCTTCAATATCTCAAGAAGAATACGAAATTCGACTTTTGAAAGCGCGATTGGCGGAGCTCGAGCAAGCTTCGCGAGGGTGAATGGAGCATAAATAGTAGATAAGCATTTAGTTTGGAATTCTAGTAGTATATTACAGCGCATTTTTAATCCACCGCATGTCCGCACACAGCATATCGTCTTTGAGAGAGTACATCGCTTGCTCCTGCGGAATGTTCAAGCTTACTTTTTGTAACCGACGCATGTATCCAGGGTCGGCCAATACCAAGCGCATGGAATGTAAACGGCACACTATCGTTGTTTCGAAACCCGTCGGAAGCGTTTGCACGGAATGGTTCATGCACAGCTTCTCGTGAACTTCGAGAACGTCGGAGACGTACACTTCTTTATAGCCGAGTTGTCTCGTGCGCAGAAGTAAAGCGGCGAGGAAAATGCGCTCGTGTTTTGAAAGTCCTTTCAACATCTTCATGTAAGTCGCCGAAAACATTTCATTCTGCGCCTTAGATATATCGTTCGGACCACATCGAGAGACACAATTCAGTTCTCCAGAATCGCGTTCGCGCGCGATCCTCGCCTCGGCGATTTCAATGCCTCTCCGGCACAACTCTAGAGCTCGTCGGGCATCGCCTGAAATTTGCGCGACTTTCATACTCGCCAGCTGCACCGCGTTTTGCGTGATCGCGTCGTATTTACCGTCACTGATGTAATCACCGGTCGAGCGTAAGCGCGCTTCAATAATTTTTATCAGTTCGGATGTGTTGTATGGATTAAACGTCACCCGACCCGAGCCCAGGCGAGAAGCAATTTTCGGTAACAAACGCTCCGGTAAATCCATGGTATTCGCAATACCAATGACTGCAATATTACTCGCTTTGTACGTCGGCCAATCAAAAATGTTATACAAAACAGATTGCGTTTGCGTGACGAGAACGTCGAGCTCGTCCACGACGAGAACGAGCACTCTTCCATCCGACTCTTTGCCTTCCTTGAACCGTTTCTCGAGCCATTCTGCCGCGCGACTCGGTGAAAATCTTCTACCCGTGAGTTCCTCTGCTATTAAACTGTACGCGTGTTGCGGCGTTTGTAGCCTTAAACCATTCATTTCGATGTGATTAAACTTTGGAACTTTTTTATTCGCGGCTTCTTGGCGCAACGTTCGTATGACTTCGCGAACTGTTGCCGTTTTCCCAGTACCGGGAACGCCTGAAATGTAAAGCGAGTTGCCAAGACATGAAGACGCACCACCGTACGCACCGATCGCGTTTTTTGTGAATTGCATGATCTTCTCGCGCTCCTTTTCCCGACACTCTAGCTTTGCCGGGATGGAACTCAGCTGTAACGCTTTTCTCGCGCGCTCAATAGCAGTGCGCGACCCATTATTTTGAGCAGAGTCTATGGCCAAAATGCCTGATTTACCCAAGCCAATGGCTTCTTTCCATTCTGACGAAGCGTTAGCTCCTTTTTTAGAAGCCGCAGCTTTCTTTGAGGCGGCAATATCTGCTTTCGTTTGTCGCACGTGCGCTCTCTTTTCCGCTTTTCGCTTCTCTTTGCGGTGATCGTAATCGTCGTCGTCATCGTCTGAACTTTCAGTTTCGCTCCACAGGATATTTTTAGCCTCGATGTCACATTCATCTTCCGAGAAATCAGAGTCCTCCCATTCTGTTCTCCGTCGAAAGCGAGAAAAATTTTGGTCGTACGAATACTCGCACATGTAGACGTCGTCATTACCGCCGGACGAGCGAAATGCGGCAGGCTCGAGGACTTTTGCGCCCATGAGAATCGCGGCGCAATTTTCCTCTTCTTTGATGTTCGTAAGAAACACCTCTCGGCGAATGTGATGACGTTGCCTTCCCGTGTGAGTATGTTCCGGTAGCACGTATAAGCGAGCGATGAACTTAAACGCTTCTTCTCGAACTTTTGGATCTCTGTCGTTGAGTTCATCTACGTTTGCCCAGATGCTCTCGATTCTAGCCAAACAAAGTCTCCCCGCCAGAAATTCACCGCAAGGCGTACGTCTCTCGTGGAAATTTTGCGGCGCGGCGATACCGGAAGGCGCAGCGACGCACATTGGGCAACTCCAAAATGTTTCGTCCGGCACGTGATCTAATTTCAAACACCGAAGATGCCATGATCTCACGCAATAATCGCACTCGAGCATTTCTGTTTCGACTTCTTTGCCATCGGCGCCTTCTTCGACGCCCGTTTTTTTGCAAAGCTCGCAGATGTGGTCGACGTCCTCGGTCAAATCAACCGTTTCGGGAGTACACACGTAAACATCGTCGCCGACTTTGAACACTTCGTCTTCAACTTTCACTTTTTTATAAAACTTCTTCTTGTTCCACACCCCTACCGGGAGTTTCTGTTGCTTATTATTTCTATCCGTAGAAGGTAGAGCTAAAGCAAGATCGGATTTGGAGCTGTTCTTTCTGGATACTCGCGCGTCGTTCTTCTCTATCAAAACGTGTTCCTTTTTGTTGCGCGCGCAGACTGTTGATGCCGCTTTCGTCGCTTTAAATGTCTCGGCGGTATTCTCGTTCTTCGTTTTTTTCTTCGTGTCTATCATCGACGCAACACCTTCGTCGATTTGCCGCTTCTTCTTGTTCGGATTTCTTCCGAATCTTTTGGGGAACAAATCAGAGTGCTCATTTTTGTCGGGCGAGATGTACACTATTGGCGCCGACATTCTGTTCTCTTTCGGGGACGTTGGCACAAACAAATGCTTCTTCGCGTATGCAATCCCCTCTTCTTTACTGTCCAAATGATCGTAGACCACCTTATACATCGTTTTCAATGGCTCAAGATCCATCTTCTCTAGCTCTTCTATTTTCATCTTTGTACCGATGCGTCGAAACAAATCGTCTGCGTCTCTATCTATGTGTAGACTGAAGATCCTCAACAGCTGTTCTTTGGTGGACTTTTCCACGCCGCCTGTGTATTCAACCATATCCTTGATCTTTTTCTTCCGATTCGTGTCGAACGGTTTCTCTTCTCTTAGTCCAATACTGGTATTGTTGTCGTAGTTATTGTCGTCGTCGTCGTCGTTGTCGTTCGAAAGAGACGCGTAATCATCACCATCACTGCTAGAATTATTATTATTTTCATCCGTCTTCTTCTTCTTCTTCTTCTTCTTCTGTTTCTTGTGTTCCTGGTGATGATTTTGAATTTTCTTCTGATTTGCTCCGGCAGTCTCTTCATTACCATCAAGAG
>JACLAB010001351.1_pt1 | contig 10764 bp, 6 predicted proteins | sample 8027921 | NCBI WGS metagenome assembly JACLAB01 (sample SAMN15725117, study PRJNA655200) | protist metagenome | isolation source: fluorescence activated cell sorting (FACS) single amplified genomes of... | place: USA: West Boothbay Harbor, Gulf of Maine | collected 2000-07-19
CTTCATCATCTTTATCGTAAAGAACCTCAAATTTGCTTGCCGGATCATTCCATTTATTTCCTCGTATGTCAGCATCACTTATAACACCGCTCTGGAATTCGATGCTGTTTTCCTTCATTACCAAAACAGAAGACCCTATTTTCTCGTCAAATGATGTGTTCTTTTCCATTATCATCAAACTTTTGTTGTAATACCGCATAGCGGCCCCGTAATCCTTGCACTTCGTGAACAAGATATTCCCCCTCTCCTTGAACAGCAGCGGTGTCACTTCTTCCGCATCGCTTTCCTTATCTCCACACCCTTTGCTTTTGTCCCCTTTGACTGTGCCCAACTCGAAGTCCTCCAGCTCCCGGATCCTAGACGCTACAACTCTATCCTCTTCTTCGCCACTTTCGTGAATGATGTCATAAGTGCCGTCATCATTATCGAGGGCAAGTGTACAAATGCTCGACGATTCCCCAGACATCGTTAAGATCCGCACCTTATCTCCAACTGTCATAATAAGTTTAAGCAAGCTAGCAAAAGCAAGAAAATAGAAAAGTACTTTCTATAAAAAGAAAAAGAAAAGATCCCGAGTAGCCATAAACCACCACTATTATGTTTGCCAGATTGCTACCCAGTGAGAGCGTGAGAGAGGAAGTATCAAAGTGGCTGAAGGACGATGTGCCCACTACGGATATCGGTGGCTTTGTAGTGGGAGAAAAGATAGAGAAAGCGAATCTGCTGTGTAAGAGTCCAGGAGTTCTGGCTGGTGTGCCCCACGCCCAAGCAGTGTTTGATGTTATGGGCCTTGAGGTGAAGTGGAATGTGGAAGAGGGCACATACATTGATGGATCTTCCACGAACAAAGTGGTTGTCGCTGAGGTGGCAGGGAAATGTAGAAATATTTTGCTGGCAGAGAGAACAGCATTAAATACCTTGAGTCGTGCTAGCGGTGTAGCTAGTAAGACTCGAGAAGCTGTCCTTATTGCCAAGGAACATAACTGGGGAGGTTGTGTGGCTGGTACTAGAAAGACAACACCAGGCTTCAAGTCTGTCGAGAAATACGCGCTTCTCGTAGGAGGAGGGGCAACTCATAGGCAAGATTTGTCTCAAATGGTAATGCTCAAAGATAATCATATTGCAAGCGCTGGTAGTATTACTGCTGCTGTGAACCTCGCACGAAGTGCTGCTGGTTTTTCTATGAAAATTGAAGTGGAGACATCGACCATTGAAGACGCGAAAGAGGCAGCTGAGGCAGGTGCTGATATTGTGATGTTGGATAATTTCAAACCAGAGGATTTACAAACTGCAGCAGCAGATTTGAAAGCAGTATACCCTCATGTGCTGGTTGAAGCTAGTGGAGGAATCACAGAAGAAACTATGCACAGATACATGTGTCCAGCAGTAGATGTCATCAGCAGAGGCAATTTGACTCAAGGATATGCATGTGTTGATTTCTCTTTAAAAATTGTTGCGTAGCTTTTATTTACACTATCAATTCAAAAATCGGCAAAAGTTTTTTTTCAGTTGATATCATCATTATGCATACGCATGAACTAAATTAGCAGCCCCTATTGCACCTGCTGTACCCCCCATCGTGCTGGCCACGATTGAGCAAACCTTCCTGGTAGCAGGGAGAGTCTTTGCATCGACCCTTTGTTGCAAGGTAAGTCCCATCCATTCCGCATAGAGTTCCTTAGATTTCCCTAGACCGCCACCAAGCACGATAACTGATGGATTGTAAAAGGATATCAGATTGGCCAAACCAGTGCTCAGATCTTCAAGATATGCAAGCCAAGAAAGAGTCGCTACAGGGTCATCATCCTTCACCAAATCAACAACAACCTTGGCATTGTCTAGAGAAATAGGTGATAGTGACTGCATGTAGACTTCAATTTCTTCTCGGGTTAATGGAGCTTTCTTGAATCTCCCCCCTTCAGGGGTATACCCAAGCACAATGCATGACGCCGCCATTTTGCGGGTAATCTTATGTAGCGAGCCAGTAGTGGAAGATGCAAATTCTGCGACTGCACTCTGGTCATAGTGTGCAGAATCGTTTGACAAGTGTATATATGCTGCCTCCAACAGAGAATTGTAGTGCCGGGCCAAACCAGCTGCGCTTGCATGTTGCTCAAAACAACCTCTTTTTCCACATACACAGGGAAATGCTTCCTCACCAGAACACATCACATGATGACCAAAATCGCCGGCATCATAGGTACAGCCATCAAATAGTATATTTCCGCCACTTCCATCTTGTTTCGAACAAATCAAAGCGCCTCCTATGCCAGTGCCCAGTGTTAGCATGCAAAATACGGGGCATTCTTCGGAACTCAATCCTTTCCCATATCCAAAGGAGCGCTCTGCCAATGCAGCACATCTTCCATCATTACGCATTTGAATGTTTTTGGTTTCCAAGTTTTTTAGCAAATTGGTACCACAATTGTACTCTCTGCAAACATCGCTGCGGTTCAAAGCATCTTTCAGGATACGCGATAAAGGTACCTCATCAAGCCATCCAAAATTGGGAAGATATCGTGTCGTTCCTTTGATAGGATCCACATTACCTGGAACCCCTACCCCAACCCCTAAAAGCTCAAACTCGTCTTTATCTGTGATTGAAGAGCTTGCTTTAACTATCATCACCTCTACACTCTTCACGAGCAAACCTATGACGCGATCCTTGTCACTTCTCATGTCTGGCATGAAGGCACTGTTGCTAGAGAATAAAATGTCACCACATCGATCACATACCACTGCCAAGACGTGAGTGCCTCCGATATCTATTCCGATTGAGTTTCCTGTACTCATAGCTAGCGCGAAGCAAATCTGGAATCTGAAATCGGAGGAGCATTTTTTTGAGAATGTTTAGATTTTTACGCAAAACGTTTTTACCAACTATTCCCTCGTTGCATGATTCGTGTCCTCATTCTGGTGGCATACAGTTTCGGAATGATGATTACAGGCTTCAAAATCTGTCTAAGGGCAACAAATGGCTATACTGGTAATATGACGACAATCATGATGAGTTCTATTCCTTCCGCTTATTCGGATTTACCAGTCTTGAATGATTCACCTGATTACAATTATGTCGTATCCACCGCATCTCGCGGGATTGGCCTGGAATTTGCCAAACAGCTTCTTTTCCGAACTTGTGGCCATGTCATATGCTTTAGTAGGTGCGCAGAAGTACCTGCGTTGAAAGAGCTAGAGAACAAATTTGGTTCACGCATGTCTATCGTACCTATAGACTTGGAATCACAGGGCTCCATAGACAATGCTATATCACAAGTTGGGGCGATATGTGACCAAAGGAAGGTAGAATGGATTAAAGGAAGTGGGAAAGTAGATGTACTGTTCAACGTTGCTGCCCTTTTGGGTGATCAGAGCGAAAGTGCACCCGGTCCTGAGCGTTCTGTTCTTGATGTAGAGAGGTGGTGGCTAGAGAAGAGCATGCAAGTTAATCTTATAAGTCATATTATGGTTACAAAGGGTTTAAGTCCATATCTAAAAAGACCGAGGGATGTCCAGATGGGGAAAGTGGTAAATTTAAGTGCAAGGGTTGGCTCTATAGGAGATAACGGTTTGGGAGGTTGGTTGAGTTATAGATGCACGAAAAGCGCTCTTAACCAATTCACGAAGACTGTATCCCTTGAACTCAAAAGAGCTAATTGTATAGCCATTTCTATTCATCCTGGAACTACAGACACGGATTTATCAAAACCTTTTCAGAAAAATGTCAAACCAGCGAAATTGTTCTCAACTGAATTTAGTGTATCCCAAATGTTAGACGTTGTATTCAACCAAATAGAAAAGGATGATGGTGGTAAATTCTACGCCTATGACGGATCGGAAATTGAATATTGATGATCTATCTTTATAAGACAGTTTGTCCAAAAAAATATACAAAAGTGAATTAAAACCAATATTTCTCTTCGCTGCTTCATCTCGTAGCCTCTGTGAACCGAACAGGGGGTATATTTTTTTTCCTCCTATTCTTCTCGCCTTCTGCAATCGCATGTTTTCTTCGTTTCTCCATTTCTTGCAACTGCTGTGCCCATACATCTCGGCATGATACAGGAATTAGTCCAAACTGAGAATCAAATACATAATTTTCCTTGTTATTGCCGTCCTCATCTCCATTGTCTATTATTCGTGGTGACGCATCTGACCTATATTTCTCCAAGAAAGTACTACCACATACTTCATTACCATCATGTTCTTTACGCGGAATCAAAAGACTCAACCTGCTATCCAATTCAAGCAAAGGGGGGTCGCCTTCATCAGTAGAAAAGGTTGCGACTATTGCTTCTGTCATATAATCAGTCATTTCAGTCAACCAATCTGGGAGCATTATGTATAGAGACATTAAGACATGTCCCGTGTATTGCTGCAAAAAGATAATAAATAAAATCGTTTTGAAACTCGTCAAAAAGGTTAACGTGGCATATCGCAACCAAACACCGACAACATCAACCAAAGAAGACATTGAAGACAATGAGAGATATGCTGCTCCAAATAGTGCATCATTCTGGATATCCACGGCTATCAAATCCGTGCCAATCCTACGCTGCAAGCTCAATATATATTCCCGAAATGGTATTTCGCTTTCTGCTACTGTGCTCTCGGGTATAAATGAGATGAACACGACGAAATTGAGAATGATGAACCACGCTCCAAAAACCTTCTTCAAAGCCGTCTTCATCGACCTATGAAGGTTCTCCATATTTTTTATAGCACCAACGAGTTAATGTGTCTAACAAGAACTTGTTAAGGGTGCGTTTAAAACGACAGAAATCGGTGGAAAAAAGTAAATGCAATCTTCAACGCCAACCACATCCGACCACATCCGCTCACTGCGTGCGCTCTCTCTGCCGAGTTCCATGCAATTGTTTTGAGTAAATATTTTTAGAAGACCTCGGGTGTGGGAAAACGAGCGTAGAAAGGCATAAAAAGTTCTCTATGTTGAAATTTAACGGATGTGGTTGAGGTGTCGAGTGTGGTGGACAGTGTTGAAAGTTCCTCTTTTAAGGTGTAACCAATTTCTTATGAGGAAAATATGCCTCACTTAGTAATTTGCAATCGCTATTGGAGACTGGCGGGCGATGAATTGCCAATCCCAGCTTTTTGCGCGGTAGTGGGGCGCGTTATTCAGTTAACCGTAGCAAGTCTTCTTCTGAAGCTTAGTGAGGGCGATATGCTGTATTGTCACAGCGATTTGACCGTCTATGTGGTGATATCTATATTGATGATATTGATTTCTATCGGGATGGAGCTTTTGATCATATATAGTGGTTTGCAAGGCACTATAGTTGAGATATCGAAGAGGAGGACTAATTTGGAGTATTTCCTAACGGGCCACTCCCTGATTGCATTCATGGGGGTTGGACTCGCCATATGGGGCACATTCATTCTTAGCAAATTTTACCATGTTCCATGTGCATCTGCTGTAGTTGACCATAATTACACTGGATACGTCTTGCTCTTTCTCGTGGCTCTGTCACAATACATAGATTCCCTATCTCAATTTTTTTGTTGCTATTTGTTTTCATCCAAACGTGCTGGTAGAGAAGAAAGTGATTCTTTACTGAACCCGGATTTGGAAAATAATTTACACTCGCCAACGAGTGATGAAACGGATGATGAAGATTTTAACTCTCATAATCAGAAAATATGGGCGAAACGATGTCAAGCGTTGTGTAGCTGCACACGTTTCTTTTCGTGTGGAATCTTTGGTGGCGCAAATGTAACACAAGATATTGATGCAGTAGCCAGAGTATTGACGAAACTATTTCATCATGAAGGATTTTTGGATGTTGTTCCGTCAGATGTGTTGGCTGGTATTTTATTGGTTAGGTTACAGCAAAGAGACACTTGGAAAAGGTTTCACGAATTTACTGGAAAGCTAGAAAGCAGAAATTTCGATACTGACGCTGTTACAAGACAAGCTTTTTATGAAAATCCGCTCCCGCCCCGAACTCAAATTGTTCTAAACGCGCGAAGGCGCAACATGAATCACTTAAACGCAGAAGATTCGAGTGATGTGAAAACAGTATCGAGACTATCTCATTTTGCATTCGCAATATACACACACTTGTTGTACCTTTATGCTAAACCAGCAACAGGTATGTGCAATTTGTGTTATACTTGTGGTTGTGGGCATGAAAATTCTGCAAATCAATCCCATTTAGGCGATAATTGCTTTCATATGAACCAAGCGGCAGCCGAAACAGTCATCAATCAACTTGGAAATGCTGAAATTATATACGCCAGTTATGAGAATGATAATGTTATGAAACCATATGGCATTTTTCTTGATCACGAGACTGAAAAAGTAGTCATAGCAATAAGAGGTACACTATCATTGGAAGATTGTATTACTGATGCCATATGCGACCCTACAGAGTTGAAAGAAGCTGGTGAAAAATGGGGATTTGATGGTGATGGAAAATGGGTTCATGCTGGCATGTTGCGATCAGCTTTGGCGATAAGGGATGACATTGACCGAAGAGGGATTCTTTCTGGCATTTTCAGCTCTTCAAATTCCGGAGAAAGTCGGAATTATGGAATCACCTTCGTTGGTCATTCATTAGGTGCAGGAACAGCCGTGCTTCTTTCGTTACTTTTTCAAAATATATACCCAAATTTGAAGTGCGTAGCTTTTGGAACGCCTGGTAGTCTTGTTGATAAAGAATGTGCGGAATTATTTAAAGATACGGTTTTAAGTGTCGTCCTTGACGATGACATTATCCCTCGTCTTGGCGTGCCTACAATAAATAATATCAGGCATCAGGTCTTAGAATCAATCCCACGTTCAAAATGCAACAAAAGTTACATCATGCGAACCCTATTCAGAGATTCCACCCCTGACGAATATATGTATCGGTCTGGAGAGGAACCTCCGAGTAGATTCAAGGATGCAGTGGACAAATTCTTGACAGAGATGAAAAACAGGAATGAAGTTGTTTCGGCGGATCGTGAACTCGTTATACCAGGAAGAATAATTCACCTTGTCAAAAATGATGCCCAAAAAAATCGTGAAGATTATGTATGCACATCACTTGTATCTAGTATATGTTGCTGTCAATGCAAATCAAAATCATACGATGTACAAGAAGTTTCAGCAGATGTATTCGCAGAAATCGTAATTAGCCCATCTATGGCATTAGATCACTTCCCCACCACCTACGTACGAGAGCTCTCTAGACTCAACGATGATTGGCATAGGTTTTCTGATATTTGATTTTGAGAGGCTGACATAGGCTTTTTTTTAACAAGTAGTTTTTATCTAAAATGGAAATATTACGAACAAATTATGCTTCTACTGTGTTTTTATCAAAAACAGTAAATATCACAGACGAAGTAAGCGAAGGAATAGCGCGAACAGATCTTATTCGGTGACGTAAATCAGCAAGCTCTTTCAGCTTGGCAGGTTGGGGAATCTCTTCTTTTGCTTCTTTCTCACCAACCTCTTCCGTTTCTACTGCCCCTTCGGCTGCAGCCGCTTTTCTATCTTCTTTAAATACTGTCGCAGCTTCATTCGCGGAAACCTCCTGATTCGTCATGAGGCATCGAGAATCAACACAATCATCGATTTGAAGGGCGTATTTACCCGGTGGTAAATTAGATGGGATAAAGATCCGATCAAAAACCGCTTCTCCACAACGCAGGTGGAATAAGGCTGACGTTTCTATTTTACAATCATACCTCACATCCGTCATCACTGTCGGAACAAATTCTGAATCCCCAAAATCAGTCTCAGAATCGTGAATTTCCGCTGGCAATTCAGTTCCCGCTGCTTCAGCCTCCCGTCGTTCCTTCTTCTTTTTTTCTGCCTTTTTAAAATTTGCCTCTTCTCTTTCTTTATTCCTGAGTTCCTTCGTCTGAACTTCTTCTGCTGCTACGACGCATGCACGAGAATACCATTCATTGTATTTATAGGAGGCCCAAACCTCCTCCTGTGATCTCCAATTTCTAAAGCAATCCGTTAAAAACACCGCATCGCAACTTTCAAGAGAACATAAAGCTATTCCGCGGATTGCACCGCAATAGCCCTTTCCTCCACATCGAATTACTTGACGAATGATAGGAGGTTCTTCTTTCTCGAAAACTTCTTCCTCATTTGTAGTTGCTTCCTCGGAGTTTTTTGTTTCTTTATTTTCTATTTTTTCGGAAACCTGCTCAGGTACTTCTACAACTTTCTCAGGCAACCAGCCTAGAACCGAACCATCGCTACTTATTTCTGTGGAATGCACCAATTTACAACCATCAACATGTAGATCTGCACACTCGGAAGTATTCCCAGAAATGGAGAGCGCAATAGAGTGCCATTGACCTTCATTCAAAACATCTTCATTCCATTTTGCACAAACAGTCTTTTCCACAGAATTTGCATCACTATTTTGCGCCCGTAGACGCAATTCATAAATACAATTTTGCCATTTTTTGTCGAACTTAGCTTCCTTCTCATCATTCCCCGGGTTTTCCCCGGCTTCTTCTTTGTTAGAAGTTTCTTTTTCCCCCAACCTCCTCAAATTGAAATGGGACATAGGAACAAGCAATACAAGATCCAATCCACTTGCTGCAATTTCTTGCCCATTATACATCCTAGATACTGAAAGTATAGAGATTTCAGCGTATGCAGGCTCCTCAATTTCAATCACAGGTGAATTCTTAGCTTCATCCTCCGCAGATTTCTTTTTTGCGTTTTCTTCCTCGCTATCTGCTGTCTCATTTTTTTCTGCATTTGCTGCCTCGGCTTCTGCTGCTTTTGTTTCAGAAAAAACTTGAGCTTGCGCTTTCGCAGCTTCAATTGCCTCGCTTCGAACGCGAGTGCTCTCTGCTCTCACCCCTTCCGTGATGGATTTGAAATCCAGCTTGACATCAGTTACGAAGTTCAATCCATTAGGTGCTCCTGCCACATCATCTAAAATGACATTAGCACATATTGCTGCATCTAATGGAATAAGATGACAAATTGTATCACTACCATCAGGGTCAGCCATACTTTCTTGAGCACCGCCTTCCAGAAAAAGTTCTGACGGGGAACCTTTTCCAGCAATATCATCAGGCTTTGACCGCAACACGCCATTGGAATATTCTATGGCACTAATAGGAAATCTAGTATCGTTGTTTGCAAATTCTTCTTGTGTCTGATTGCGAAGCCATAATGGTAAGGGGTCACTGAGTTTTTGTTCTGTATTATCAGAACCCTCTTCGGGCTCTATCACAGAACGCAACGTCACACGCAGCGCTCTCTTTCTCTCGCACGGTACTGGTTTCCCTGCGGGCGGTTCCGGCAATGGCAAGTCTCCTTCAGCAGGTTCTGGTGCCCCCTTTTTTCCCTTAACTGGTGCCGCTTCTGCGGCTTTCGCAGCAATAAATCGCTGTCCACCAGTACGCACGGTCAATTTCCCCAAACAAGCTCCTGCGGGCACAGACAAAGGCTCAGGGGCGTCGCCTTTCTTAGGAGGCGCTTTCTTGCCAGGTTTGCCTCCAGCAGCGATCATGGCCGCTTCAGCTGCTGCTTCTTCGGCCACTATTAATTCTGTGCGATCAATTGAGGACCACATGTAGGTTGATATATCATCTTGGTTGAAATTTCCTGAGTCTTCATATCGCCCTTCAAATTCATAAGAATTATCACTGCATTTGTAAGAACCAATACCAGAAGGTAAACCAGCCTCCCATGTATAACAATTCATTGACGATATGGGTTTACCATCAGCAGGATCATTCCATTGAACACTTGCATGACCAGAAATAATATTATCAACAAATTTGCCCTCCATAATAAAAGAACCATCCCTAGCAACCACTTTTCCCTCACCATTCAATCTATGACTAGCAAATGATCCGGTGTAGATTACATTTCCATCATCAAAGACGCCATTTCCTTGTCTTCGATTATCTACGAAATCTCCTTCATACATCTGATCAATAGTTTTATCAGTTACGTAATCCACACACTTTTTTGTCCATTTTCCTTTGCCATTCATCTCTCCAAGGACCCATTGACCCTCGTATTCTCTTCCATCATCCCAAGTACGTTTACCATAACCTGTGATCTCTCCATTGCTGTCAAATTCTCCTACATACGAACTCAGACCATCTATCTTTAATGTACCGCCAACTTTGGTGCCCATTTTCCACTTACCATCGTAGCTAAACATTTCGGAGCCGCCATGAGGGTAAGCCATTTTTCCCTGTCCATTCCTAACACCATGCCGAGTTTCACCTATGTAGCGTTTCCCTGGCACATTTATGTCTTTCTTGGTCTCCTGCATAACTGAAGAAGACAGAAAAAGGTATTAAAAAGAGTACTGAGAAACTGCATTTTTGCTTTCCGAACGTTACCAACGTGCGATATATAGCGTTTCAGTCAGGAGCACTGGCGAATCCGCATTCTACAATATTCTTATCGTACAACAGAATATGAGTGCGGGTAAATGTGTCTACCCTATTGTAAAAAATAGAAGTCTCATTGAGAAGAAAATCAATTTGAAGGAGAAAGAGCTTCGTGTGAAAGAAGATCGCATTTTGGCTCTGAATGATCAAATAAAGCATAAGGCAGTGTTTTTGAAGCAGAAGAATGCACACGAAAAAGCAGTATTTGTAGCCTACTCGAGAATGAAGCAGCACATGGATTATTATGACCAAGATGTCAAAAGAAGGCCATCTGACAGAAACAACGATATCCGAATGTACACGAAGATGGATTTGAGTATATGGGAATATCCTCAGGTTCGCGAATGGTTCAATAAGGACGCCACTAACGAAGAT
>JACLAB010016780.1_pt1 | contig 10764 bp, 4 predicted proteins | sample 8027921 | NCBI WGS metagenome assembly JACLAB01 (sample SAMN15725117, study PRJNA655200) | protist metagenome | isolation source: fluorescence activated cell sorting (FACS) single amplified genomes of... | place: USA: West Boothbay Harbor, Gulf of Maine | collected 2000-07-19
GTCGTCAGCGCGGCGCGCCGCCGCGTACTGCAGTCGGGTATCGGTAATGAAGCGTAGCGCGGCGTCCATGAGAATAACCATGAGCCCTTTCGGAACCGCGATCGCCATGTCCAAAGGAGAGCCGGGGGTCCCGCTCGCCGAACGACCGCGTTGCGCGCTGATTCGGTGGCGCTTGTGACCCTGCTTCAACCAATGGCACGGATTCGCAGCACAGCAGTACTCGAGCACGAGGTTTGGCACGTTGGTAAATATCGACGTCGGCTTCATCATCCCGTCTTCGGAGTACATGCAGTAGCAGCACTCGACGTGGAAGGGAAGCAAGTCTTCGGCGACGTCTTGCTTCCGCAAACAACGCGCCCCGCACCACGGGTTTTCGAGGAAGAAGCAGTTCGGCTTGAAGTACTCGCAGACTTCGCGCGCGGCGGCGACGAGCTCAATGCCGCGCGCGACGTCGGACGCGGTCGGTTGTCCCGCCTGCGAGAAGAACCTACAGTCAGGGCTCATCCAGATGATGTGGAAGTCGAAAGGCCTGAAACCGAGCTCATCCACCAGCTCTTTCTTCCAGTCGCGGATGTCGCACAGCACGTCAGGATCTCGGCGCCGGTCCATGTCGAGGTGAACGATTTCCACAGTCCAGCCCTTTCGCCGGTAGTCGCGCAGGACGTCCTCGAGGCCGCGCTTGACCGACTTCAAACACGAGAACAGGTCCAGGACCCAGAGCGTCTTGGTGTTGCACGGCAAGCAGTACGGCGCGTCCATGTCGAGCCCATCGTCCGAGCGTTCGGACCCCACGCGGTCGCGTATGATCTCCGCGTACGTCATCAGCGCGAAGGTTTCATCCGCTTCGTCGTCGTCCGCGACGAAGCGGACCAAGAACCGGTTCGCCTTCGAGTTGTACTGCACGACTTCCCCGTACGTAAACGTACTGTCGTCGGGAGTCCTCCCACGCACGGCGACGCCGATCAGCCGGGTCTCCGGAGGAATACGCTGTGAGGCACCTACCCCATGAGGTGTGCCGTCGCCGGATCCGCGGTGGGCGATTGGCGCGCGGAGACGTAAACATCGCGCCGCCGGGCGGAACGGTTCCGTGGCGGCGACGGGGGCGGGTTCGCGACGCGGTTTGAGTACCTGCGTCCACCGTTTCCCCTGCGACTTCTTCTGTCCGCCACTCTTCTTGCCCATGGCCGTCGTCGTGTGATTGCCGCTGGTGCGTGCACAGTCGAGATACACACGCGCACCGGCACAGTGGGGAACAATCGTTAGCTTCCAGGAAAATATGTATCATCACAAATCAACGATGACAGCGTTCCTCGGCGCGTACTTGGCGTATTTACCGCCGCGGCCGCCAATTGCGCAGCCGACATAAAAGTGCTGGCCCTCGTTATACTTCTTGTACCCCATGCCGCGATGCTTCAGGTCGCCGCGAAACACAAACGCGTCCCACTGGTTGATGTGGATTGGTTCCTTTCCCTCGAGCCCGAGCCATCGCCCTTCGGGAGACGTCGCGATGAGAACAGAGATGGGATACAAGTAGCACCCGTCCGTCGGTGTTCTACGAGTGGAAAGGTGCCCACCGGTTGGGAAGTCTCGGTGGATACACTGGGAACTCGAGCCCTTCTCTGTACACAGGACGGTGTGCCCGTCGTAGAAGTGATGCTTCGGATGCATCAAGCGAAGATGCAAAAGTTGCTGGCGAACCGCCCGCCAGACTTTTTCTGACCAGGGCGCACTTTGTTGCTTCAGCCACACCTGTTTCCGTGTCGCCACCATCTTCCCAGATGTCTTGCCGAAGGTGCCTTGCAAGTCACCTTGGGGGAACGGACGTTGCTTGCGGTGTTCGTCGTATGTGTTGCAGGGGGTCTCCTCCCGAAGGGAGGGCGGGTAGATCCCCTTGACCACTAAAATGCCGCGGTGGTGGAGGTGTGCGGCGGGCGAATTGCTGAACCCCTCCTCGCCGAACTTCGGTCCGGGATCCCGCTTATGGCCTCGCTTAGTGGGAGCTGGGACACAGAGCAGCTTCGCGTCATCCGGAGGACCCGTATGGTACCCGACGCGCAGTCTCATAGCGCGCCTGTTTGTGCGGTCCGGGGATTTATCGAGAGGTTCGCCACGAGACGTTCGCGTCACGAGCACATCAGGGTTAAAGCCGAGAAAAAAGTTAGCCATAGATTTGTCAGTCTCTAAATTCTTGAAAACCGTGTTTTCGAGCGTCGTCAGTGTGTTTACACTTGGCGTGTCTCGGAGATGACGACTCTGAAGATAAGACTCTCTGAAGACTATGGTCATACTATAGTCAATGACCATTGACTAGTCGATGCAAAATCTGAGAACCGTTGAATAGACTATTGACCAATCGCCTTAGTGAAATAAGCATTTTGGCTCTAGTCCTAGTCTGACTATAGTCATTTAGTGGACTAGTGCAAAGCCCTGCGCCGATTTCGTGTCCATCGCGAAGCGCGCGTCGGGTGACACGCGCGTTCGAGTCTCGGTTTTTTCGCCAATTGTATGCTCATAATACACGATTCTATGACTAACGCACCATAGAGAAGACTACCACGATCACGACGCCATCGACGCGGTGATGTCCGGCAGTTTCTCGTTTCGCAGGTGCAGCAGCCTCGCCTCGATGGACGCGAGCAGCGGGTGGTACGCGCGGCCGAGCTCGCTCCCGGCGAGGATCTCCGCGGCAAGCTTCGCGGCCGGTGACTCGGCGACGGAAATCGGTCGGCTCGGCGCGATATTTTCGCGCGCGGGCGTCGAAGGCGCCGACGCGATCCCTCCGGCGCCGCCGGCGAGTATTTCTCTCTCGGCGTCCTTTTTTTTCTTCTGCGACTTCGTCTTTGTCGCCACCTCCTCGACCGTCGTCTTCGACCCGTCCGCGTTTTTTTCGCTTTCCCGCGAATCCTCCGCGTCCAAATCGCCCTCGCCCCACACCGCCTGCTCCTCCAGCATCTCCACCAGGCGCTCGTTGCGCACGCGCTCGGCGCGCGCCATCGCCAGCGCCGCGTCGAGTTTCTCGTCCAAACCTTTTCTGTCTTCCAGCGCCGCCGCCAAACGCGCGTCGAGCGACTCGATTTCGCCGTCGCGCGCGTCCAGCTCGCGAAGTAACGTATCTTGCGTCTCGTTCGAGCTTCGGATCTTGGCGTTGAGTTTTTCCAAGAACGCATCGCGCTCGAGCCTCAGCGTCGCGAGAGACGCCGTGAGAGACGAAACGTCCAGTCCCGAACCGAGAGGTTCGTCTTCGGTCCCGACGAGTTCAACCGCGGCGGCGTCGTCTTCGGCTTCCGTCTCGTTCGCGACGTGCTCCGCTTCCGCTTTCGCGGCTTTCGCGTTCGCTTCCGCGGCTTCTTGTTTTGTCTCCGCGCGGGCTTTTTCCGCGCGCAGCTCCGCGAGCGCGGTCTCCGCGTCGCGCAGACGCGCCTCCGCGACGTTTCTCGCCTCCTTTTCTTTTTCAACAGATTGAGCGGTTTCGGCCGTCTCGGCCAAACGCTCTTTGTCGCGCTCCAAAAACGAAGCCTCCGCCCGCGCCGCGGCGTCACGCGTCTCGGCGAGTTCCAAACGCGCGGCGTCCAACTTGCGCGTCAGTAAACGGATCTCAGACGCGAGCGCGAACCGCTCCTCCTCGAAACGAGCCTCCGAGAGCGCGAGACGCTCGTCGAGAGTCTCGGAACGCGAAGAGTCTTCCTCGTCTTTTTCTTCTTTCGCTCTCCGCCGCGAAGAGAGCGCCTCCGCGAGCTCGCGCCTGGCGTCTTCGAGCTCGGCGCGCGCGGCGGCGGCGTCCTCCTCCGCGCGCAGCTGGTCGTCCTCCGCGCTCCTCGCGCGTATCTCCGCGGCTCGAGCCTTCGCGGCGAGCGCGGTCTCCGCGGCGCGCGCCGTGGAAAACGCCGCGTCGCGCGCGGCTTCGGCGTCGACGCGCGCCGCGTCGGAGGCGCCGACGGAACGTTCCACCGCGATTCGCTTCGCGCGTTCCAGTTCCAGTTCCGTCGTTAAAGAGTCAATCGACGCTTTTAACTCACCGACTCGCGTCTCGGACGCCTTCAGACGCTCCGACACAGAGCCGAGCGCTTCATTTCGCGCGTTCGACTCCACACGCGTCGCGTCTAAATCCGTCTCCAGCGAGGCGAGTCGATCGCGAAGCGAAGACGCCGTCTCCGCGGCGGCGGCGGCGTTCGCCGCGGCGGCGGCGTCGGACCGAGCCGCCGCCTCCGCGTTTTCCGCGCGCCGAAGCGCGGCGTCGCGCTCTCCCTCGGCGCGCGCGCGCGCGGCGGCGGCGTCCGCGCCGGCGCGGCGGGAAGCCGCGAGGTCCGCGCGCGCGGAAGCCGCATCGGCGCGCGCCTCCGCCGCCGCGCGCGCGAGAGACTCGAAAGACTCGAGAGACTCGACAGACGTTTTCGCGCTGTTCTTCGCGTCGAGGTGCGCCTCGCGCGCGTCTCCGAGCGTTCGGTCGCCGAAGGAGGGCGAGGGCGACCCCAGGTTGGAGCCGGGCAGGGACTGGAACACCGAGCCGTCCAGCGGGGGGGACGGGGCGCGCGAGACCGAGGAGGACGCGACGTCCGCGAGGGGCGCGGCGTTTTTTTCCTCGGGAGGCGAAGAAGGCGCGACGTCCGCGAACGGTGCCGCGGTCGCGGCGGTCCACGTGGACGCAGCCGACGCCTCCACGGCGGGCGCGGGCGGGTCGGTCACGCGAGGCGGCGGCGCATCCGGCGCGGGCGCGTCCGCTTTCGACGCCGCGTCGGCGTCGCCCTTCGCCTCGGACGACTCGGTCGCCTCGGACGCGTCCGAAATCGCGACGTCCCTCGCGGACGCCTTCGCAGCCTTAGCCTCGGCCCTCTGCCGCTTGAAAGCCTCGAGCTTCTGCTTCCCGGCGAGCTTCTGCTCCTCCTTGGTCTTCTTCGGCGGCATCGCCTCGACGACGGCCGCCGCCTGCCCCCCGCGCGGCGCCGAATGATGAGCGCAACGACTCGAAATGCTTTTTTTTCACCCGGAAACCCGGCAGGAAAATGCCGCGGCCTCCGAATTTACGGCATGGAGTGACCCAAGCGCGAAGGGAGCACTCCGCGCCTCGCGGGTGGGAGGCAGCGGCTCGCGGGATGTCGCAGGTGGTTTCACAGGTGCGCTTCGTACGACACGCGAGCTTTGTTCGCGTTCGGCGGACAGAACGCCACCTCCTCTTCGACGCGCCTCTGGAAGCGCTTCTCTCCGGAGAAGCGTGCATGGAGACGTGCATCCCGCGCCCATCCCGAACGTCTCCCCCACCCCCCGCGCACTGACCGCTCACGTCCCCGCGAACGCTTCCGAACCATCCAAACGCGTGTCTCGTACTTTCAGGTGCGCGCGGGGACGGTGGTCCGCGCCACCGCGCTGGTCGCCGCGTGCGTCGTCGCGACCACCACCGCGGTCTCCGCGTTCCTCGGGGACCTTCCGGTCGACGTCTCGCCCGTGCCCATGATCAGCGACACCTTCGTTCGCGCGCCGGCGTCGTACGTCGCGCGCGCCGGCGTCGCGGCGGTCGCGTGCCTGCTGCTGGTCACCACGCTTTTAGTGCGGTCGTTCCTAAAGGCGTTCGCGTGCGAAGACGGGTCCCGGAAAGACGCGGCGTTTTGGAGGCGCGTCACCGAATGCCACTCGTGCGTCGGCGCCGCCGCCGCGCTCGCGCTTCTCGTCGTCGCCGCCGTGAACGATCGCGAAAACCTACCCGCGCACTTCGCGGCGGCGAGCGTGTTTTTCCTCGGGACCTGGCTCTGGCATCTCTGCGTGTTCGTGCAGCTGTGCGCGCACCGAAGCGTGACCGACGCGAAATCGCTGCAGTGGAAATGTGTTTGCGTCGTTACCAGCGGCGTGTCGCTCGCGGCTTTCTTCGCCATGTGCGGCGTCAGCCTGGCGCGCTTCTACGAGCCCATCGCCCTGTGCGAGTGGCTCGCAGCGGTGAGCATCGGGGGCTTCACCTGGAGCCTCGGCGCGGAGTTGGACGGGAACGCTGCAGGGTCGGCGTTTGCGGAATCGATTCGCGCGCCGCCGATTCCGGGAAGAGGCATGAGCCTGGGGAGCGTGTGGCGGGGACGCGCGCCGGACGAAGGAGAACTCCTGGACGTCCTCGTCGCGAGCGCGTCGGACGAGTGAGCTCGGCCGCGCCGCGCGTAGGCGTACAGTCAGAATGACGGCGGCGGTGAGAATGTGTATCCAGACAGACATAGAGACTGTATTATATAGACCATATTCGGACGGTGTTTTTGTCCCGCGTACGGTGCCGTCATCGCCCGTCGCGACGTTCGCCGTCATCTCGCCGTCACGCCTCGATTTCCTCGAGCACCTCCTCGCTGGAGAAGCCCCCTTCCTCGTCGAGGTCCTCGTCGATCTCCGGCTCGGAGTCCGAATCCGTCAGCGCGCGCGCCGAAGAGGAATCGCCTTCGGCGGGAATCGCCTTCGGGCTCGACTCTTCGGGCTCGACTCGACGTACTCCGTCGTCCAAAACCTTTTCCTTCTCTTTTCGCGACGGACTCCCGAGCGCGGCCATCGTGTTTACCAGCTGCCTGAGCGGACGCCACCCGCTGTTCCTTTTTTCGGTTTCTTTGAGGGGCGAATCGCGTCGCGGGTCGAGCCCGGCGGCGTTCGCGTCCAGCTCCAAAAGGGACGACGGAGCACCGAACACGTCTTCGGGTCGCGGGACGAAAACCGGGAGGTCCGCTTCGCGATCCGCCGCCTCGAACGCGTCTTCGTCGTCTTCGTCAATCTCCAACGCGTCTTTTTCCGCGTCGTCCGTCCGGAAGACGTCTTCCACCTCGTTCTCCCCCTCGCGCGGCGTTCGGAACCCGAACGCCTTCCCGTCGGCGTCCAGGGGCAGCCACCGCTTGGTCTTCGGCGCGGGCGCGGGCGCGGGCTCCGGTCTCCGAACGACCGAGAACTGGAACGCCGAGCGGTCGCGCCCGCCCGTGGAGACCACGCGCGTGCCGTCGCAGTTGAAGCGGACCATCGCGACGTGGCCGGCGTGCCCGCGGTACGCGCGGTGCGCGGCGCACTCCGCCAAGACCGGGTACGCGAAGAGCTTCATGAAACCGCCGTCGTCGGCGGTGACGGCGTATCGCCCGCTCGGTGAGACGTCCAGCGCGTTGACGTCCGTGCCGTCGGACGCCGCGGGCCACACGCCCATCACCGGGAAACCCAATGTGCCCGTGCGCGTCGCGAAGCGGCGGTCGCGCTGGCTCGAGAGGTTCTGCGCGCCAGACGTTTTGTTTTCTTTTCTTTCCTCTTTATTCGGCACGTCCCAGTGCAGAATCTCGTAGTCGGCGCCGCAGGTGGCGAGCGTCGCGCCGTCGGCGGACCAGTCGACGTGCCGCGCGGACGCGCTGTGGCCCTTGAAGCGCGCGATCTTCTCGTACCGCGTAAAGCGTGACGCTTCGTTTTTTGTAGCGCCCGGAGGTCCGTCCGCGCGATCTTCTCGTGTCACCCTACGCCGGAACACCTCCACCTTCCCGTCGCGGTAGGTCACCGCCAGCCTCGAGCCGCCGTCCGGCGAGAACTTGAGGTCCTCCACGCCGGCGGCGGCGGCGCTCGTCCTTCCGTTCACGGCGAAGACAAGCTCGAAGGAGGCTTCCGTCAGGACGAGCACCTCGCCGTTCTCCCCGCCCACCGCGACGTGCGTCTGCGCGTCGTTCTCGGCGTCGCCGCCGACGGCGATGGCACTCGCCGCGAACGCCAACGAACACCTCTTGGTCATCGCCGTCTTTTCCGCGTCCCACGCGTGCACGGCGCCGCGCGCGCAGGCGGTGTAGAACCGGTTCGGGTCCGAGGGGTGCCAGCACGCCGCGCGGAGGGAAGCCGCGTGCCCTCTGGTCATCACGCGCGCGGTCTCGCGCTCGGGGTGCAAGTCCACGTCCCACAGCTCGCACCGGGACGTGCCCGCGACGACGCGGTCCGTGCCGGGCACGACGTCGATCGCGCGAACGCCGAACGTCGAACGATCAAACGCGGTTCCCGCCGAAGCCGCGGCGCGCGCCGCGCGACTATCCGCCAACGGAACGGGTTCGGTGATTTTTCCCGCGAGCGTCCCGTCCACCACCGCCCACTGCGTCAGGACGCCGTCGGCGCCGCCGGTTATGAGCGTGCCGTCGGACCAGGTCGACCCGAGTCGGAGCCGCATCGCGCGAACGCCCCCACCCCACGCCACCGTGCCGTCGGGCTGAACGGCGCGCGCGCCTTTCCCGTGCGCGCGCTCGATTTTCGAAACCGCGCGACCGTCGCGCCACACGAGAAGCGAGCCGTCCGGATGGCCGGTGACGAGCGAGGCGTTTCCGTTTCCGCCTTTGTTTTTCCCGTCGAACCCGCGTTCCCTCGACAACGGCGGGAGGAACGCCACCGAGCACACGTCCTGGACGCCGAACGCGCCGAAGGACATCGGCCGCGAGACCCACTCGCCGGTTTTCCCCAAAAGGCTCCACGACTTGACGTGTTTCTTGCCGTAGCTCACGAAGCGTTTCGCGATCGAGTCGTCGCCCGCTCCGTCCGACGCGAACGGGTCGAACTCCACCCCGAACACGCCGCCGGGCCTTTCCTTGAACCCGGTGTTCTCGTGAAGCAGACCGCGAAGCTTTTTCGGCGCGGGCGCGCGTGTCTTCGATCGTCCACCCGAATCGCCGAAGGAATCGTTCGGGTGAGCGTTTTTTGAAGACTTTTTCAAAGACGGCTCCCCGACGCGCGCGACGCGCCAGTCCCACACCTGCACGGTGTGGTTGTTGTCGCAGCCCACGGTGACGAGCGTCGCGCCGTCGGGAGAGAAGGCCACGCCCGCGACGGCGCGCGCGTCCGCCGCCAAGCGCACGCGAGCCACCTCGCGAAGCGTGCGCACGTCCCACACAGAGACAAACGGACGCGGAGGCGCGTCCGCTGCGTCCGCGGCGTCGCCTTCGGCGTCGCCTTCCTCCTCGTCGTCGACGTAGCTCGCCGCGTCCGCGCTGGGTACTTTCTGCCCCGTCGCGCACAGGGTCTTCGGCGGATACGTCACGCCCCCCACCGTCACCTCCGCGTCGCACAGCGTCAGGCAGGTGATGTCGCGGGTGTGTCCTCGGAAGTGCGCCTGCTCGTCTCGCGCCGCGTCGTGCACCACCGCCACCGCCGCCGCGCAGTAGACGACTTTGTTCGGGTCCGCGGTGACAAAAACGTTGGGCGCCGCGCACTCGAGCCCGTCGTACCCGTACACGAAGTCCAAACGTAAGTCAGCGTCGGGTTTGAACATCGAGCGGTCGATCAGGGACGCGTCCAAGTCGGAGGGCGCGCGCACGAACGAGCGGCACCGCGGGTAGACGATCTTCTTGCGAACGAAGTCGTCGTCCGTCACGGGCCAGCCGCGACAGACGTCCGCGTCGTCCGCGTCCGCGCGCGCGGCGCCGCGCAGGGCGCGCCGCGCGAACGCGGCGCAACTCACGGTCTCGCCGCCGCCCTCGGGGTCCGCCGCGGCGCACAGCGCCGCCGCCTCGGCGGCGGAGACGTCGACGCCGAGCGCGGCGAGACCTTCGATGAACGCGTCGCGGGAGAGAACCCCCGCGCCGAACGCGTCCACTCGTCTGAACGCCTCGAACACGAGGTCCTTCGCGCTCTTCGCGGCGGTGTGCATCGCTCTCAGCTGAACGCGCACGCGCGTCTCCAGCTCCGCCAGAGCGTCCGACTCCGACACCGCGACTCCGCGAATCGCGTCGCCGCGTTCGTCGCGACGATTCGCGACGACGCCGGTCGGGGTCAGGACGGACCCGCTCGGGTCGCGCGGTTCGCTCGGTCTGCGCTCGGGCAAGGCGCGCCTCGGTCGCGCGTTCGCCGCCTTCTCCTCGGCGTCGTCTATGCCGTCGTCGTCCAGCACGCCCTTCTCGCGCTTCTCGGGGACGGACAGGAGCTTGCCGATGGGCACCTTGCGTCTCGCGCTCGCGCCGGACAGACGCGACGCCCCCGCGGACGACCGCGAGGACGCCCGCGAGGATGACTTCGAGCCGCTCGCCCTCGAGGCGCTCTTCGTGGACGACGACAGCGTCTTCGAGGACGAAGACAGCGACTTGGTCTTGTTCATGGTGTCCGACCGCGAACGCCTCGAGGCGTCCATCGTCGGTGCCGAGACTTTTCGCCGCGGTCAACGCGCGCGCGCGTCCGGACGCGCGCGACGACCGACCGGACGCGCTCGGTCAGACGCGAGGTGCCCGAGCCCTACCTCCCTGATGCGCGCGGCGATGAAGAGCTCTGCTCCGCCGCGTGTCGCGCTCGGCGGTCTGCGCGACACACGACCGACGCGCCTCGGAAGTTCCCCCGCTGCTGATGATGCCGCGCGTTTCGCCAAACGGCCATCGTCGTTTTCGCTTTTCTGTTTCTCGGAAATCCCGCCCGTTCCGAGGGTCGAGTCACGCGAGGCTGCCGTTCTGGAGTCTTTCTTGAGTCATTTTTTCCGTTTTCGCTGTGAAGTTCTCGACCAATCATGACGCTCGATTCGGGATAGAGGAAAGGACGGCCAGAAACGACGGCGGGTTGCGATCGAGAGATAAAACTCGAACGCGGCTCGTCGTCTCCCGCGCCGCTCCCGCTCGCCACTTGTGCACGCGCTCCGTCAAGCCAATCGCGCGACCGACGCTACCCGCTCACGAGTGTCTCGCTCGGGTGCCTCAGATCCGCACGGTCCGACTCGGAACGTAGGAACGCCTCCTTTCCCCGTCAAACGCATCGATCATCGTCATGTCTGCCGTCGCGCAATCCGCGTCCCTCGCGTCCGCGCGCTCCGCCTTCTCGGGCTCG
>JACLAB010004367.1_pt1 | contig 10760 bp, 8 predicted proteins | sample 8027921 | NCBI WGS metagenome assembly JACLAB01 (sample SAMN15725117, study PRJNA655200) | protist metagenome | isolation source: fluorescence activated cell sorting (FACS) single amplified genomes of... | place: USA: West Boothbay Harbor, Gulf of Maine | collected 2000-07-19
TTAATTCAGATGCAAATTCGTGCGGATCGTGCAGCGGATCAACGACGACGTATCCGATTTCCAATTCGTCTACATACTTTCGTAATTTTTCGCACCCGAGTGGTGGCTTTGGCGTTCGTTGAATCGAGGAGTTTGAGACGTGAAAGCCAGGTTTCTCTCGTGGTTGCCATCTGTACGTCAAACATCCTTCCACATCGAGCGCTGTGACTTGAAGCACAGAGCTGCTCAACGTGTGCACGAGGATGGTGAAAGAGCAAACGCAGAAGAAGGTGGTTTTTATCCTCATCTTCAATCTTCGCGTCTTCTTCGAATCAGAGTGCTGCTAAACACGACGACGAGCGAATACAACACTCCTATCTGGTTCGCCGTCCTCGATCTAATCTTCTGATACCTTTTAGAAGATGGATGTTACGTGTGCGATCGTGTTGTGATCTCGACTGATGGGTGTTTTTTGTTTTGTGGTGTTGTGGTGTGAGATAATCTTTGTGGCAGTTTCTGCACTTTTTTGTTTAGACAGCGACTTCCTTCCACACTTTTCGTAAGCACACACAAGGATTAAAAAATCACCCGCGTAATGCTGCGGAAACAATAATATCAAGAGAACATAAATCCGTCTCGTCTCCACGCGTAACGAAATGAGCGACGACAAAATCACCGCGTCTTTTCTGTCGTCGTCGTTGGCTGATGTGGAGTACCCTGCAGGAGGGGATTTCTTCTTCTCGAAAATCGCGTTGGCAAAAGAGATTGACTGTGCGGCGGAACGCGCGGAAACTTTGATACGTGAAAAGTTTCTTAAGGAAATGAAAGAAAAGAAGGACGAGGATGATGATGATGAGAATGCACGCATAGAGCGCGTATTCGAAGAATTAATCGCTAAAAATGACGAACAGTGCGATAAAATAGACGAACACATCATGCGTGCACGAGGGGATTCGGCGGCGAATAACGAAAAGTTGGCCCAGAGCACACAGAACGATGCGGCGACCAAAAACGACGCGAGTGGGAAGAAGAACATCAGCAACGCAGCATTTCATGGAGGCGGTTCGTCCATTTCTCGACCTCAAGAGGCGTTCAAAGATGTCGTGGATAACCGCACGGAAACAGACATGAATTTCGTGCTGCCCCCACCTCGAGGCAAAGGAAAAGCGTCAACGTCGGCGTCGAAAGAGTCGAAACATCCATTAGCTTCGGTTTTGCTCGATTCGTTCAAATATAATTCGATCGAAGATTACGTTGATAAAAATCATAATAGCGCTGGTGACCGCACAACTGCACAGTTGTGGGAATTGAGATGTTCAGATCCGATTTTGCCAACCCCTACGAACGAGGAGAACCCAGCTACGTTCGTCGATAACGAAAATGGTTTAGAGGAACTCGAAGGAGTGCTCTCAAAGGCACCAATCTTTGCAGTTGATTTAGAGCACCACTCGTATCGTACCTACAGAGGTTTTACGTGTCTCATCCAAATATCAACGCGCGAACAAGACTTTGTCGTGGACGCTTTAAGGCTCCGTCACTTGATTGGACCGGCGCTCGGACGTCACTTTGAAAACGAAGAAAAGTTGAAGGTGTTCCACGGCGCGAATTCGGACATGATATGGCTGCAACGAGATTTTGGCATATACGTCGTGAACATGTTTGATACCGGACAAGCAGCGCGTACTTTAGAACTTCCTTCTTTCGGATTGGCGTATCTTCTAAAACAATATTGTGGGATAAAGGCAGAAAAGAAGTATCAACTCGCAGATTGGCGTCTCAGACCTTTGAGTCGCGAAATGATAAACTATGCGCGTAGCGATACGCACTCATTGTTGTATGTGCACGATCGATTGAAGCAAGAGCTCTATGCAAAAGGTGGCGTTGAATGCATTCAATCGGTATTTCTGAAATCCCGAGACGTGTGCTTATTGACATACGAGCCGCAAGTGATCACGGACTTGTCCTATCACGAGGACTTGATGAAATCTGCAAATGCGAGTAGCGGTGGCGGTGGCGGACACGGAAATACTTTATCTCGGTCGGCGCAGCAGGCGCAGCTTTCGCAAGAAATTTTGAAATCGCCCGTCGCTCAAGCGGCCATGGAAGCGTTATTCAAGTGGAGAGACGATTGCGCGCGAGCGAACGATGAGAGCTTAGGATTTGTAATGCCTCGCCATTTGATGCTTCGTTTAGCGTCAGAGCAACCAAAAGTGGCGCGTGATGTAGTGTCAACAGCGAGAGGTGAGTCTTCACTCGTGGCAAATTTCAGTCATGTCATTGCGGATATTATCAAAAGCGCCGTAGAAAGAGGCTCTCCAGTGAATGCCGCTCCTTCTGCCGGCGAACTTTTTCGCAGAGAACACGAAGCAGCTATGTTGTTAGTGAAAGAAAAGGATGATAAAAAAGACTTGAAAAAGAGTACCGATGGAGGAGATGAAGGAGGAGGCGGAGGAGGAAGAGCAGCACCGGTGGAAGCAACCGATAAGCATACGGATACAACGAAGAAGAAAACAAAGAAAAAAGCGGGAGGCATGATGAAAATGATGATGATGATGTCGACTTCCGACGAGGATAACGATGATGATAGCGATGCTCACGCAAAAGCAGCCAAGGACATGGCGGATCACATCCAAACAGAGTTAGTAAGCAATAGACAAAACGTGTTCCCCATGTACCATTCCATTGCTGCATCTGGTGGTTACGGTGACAGAAGACGGGATGGAGAAGAAATCGAGAATAAGAGTGCGCAGAAAGGCAAGAAACGGAAGTCAAATGACGTTTTACTGAAAAGTATCGCCGAGCGAAATAAAGACAAGTCGAAGCGCATCGAAATTGCCGGTGGAGTATCTTTACCGGCACCGATACGCACGAAAACAACCCAAAAACTCGGTTTTGGCTCAACGCACGACGGCGAGCTCATGAATGACGAAGATGATGAAGACGAGGATGGTAACGGCGGCATGAGCATCAAAGAAGAAGCAATGAAAGCGCGAGCTGCCTTACGTAAGCGCCAAAAGAAGGCGATGATGATGTCAAACGGAGGAGGTTTTAGTTTAAACCATGATTCCGATGCAGATTCGGACGCAGAAGAGGATGAGCGCATACAGATGGAAAAAGAGAAGCAGGCGGACTTCAAAAGATTGACTAAAGGAGCGAAATCGCACAATGAGATCGTAGAACAAACGCAAAAGACGCTCGGAATTAAGTCCGTGCACGCAGAGATACTGAAGGGTCCGGACATGTTGAAGAAAATAACCGAGCAGAAACGACTCGACGCGATAAAAGGCAAAAAAGGGTTCGACGGCGGTGAATGGATTGAGCCCTTCGGGAAAACGAATTTGAAGTCCAGAGCCTTCCCGCGAGCTGGCAATAAGCAGCAGAGCTTTAAATAGTAATTGCTAGATTAGAATAGCATTAATGTATACCAGTGGTACCCAGGTACCAGGTACCTGGAACCAATCTATATTATATTATTTTACAACCTCTATGCTATATCTGAAAAAAACCGCCGTCCAGTTGGTCAAAACGAGGCCAACGGTTTCCCCAAATCTACATCCTATACTTATTTAGCTCGCGCATATCGCTTACACTCAAACAAGAATGCCGCATTGGTCACTCGAATCGCATCCACAGTTTTCTTCGCCTCCTCTCCACTCGCGCTTGTTTTTTCACACGCATCCGTGTACTTGACAAGTAAGGAACTCAGCGTTCGCTGCAAAATATCCATACCTCGATTATAGTTGGAGAAGAGCGACACGATTTCGCTATTTATCTTTGTAATTTGTTGTTTCCACTGCTCCGAGAACGCTTTCAAAATTTGTATCGATTGCTCCACCGCCACGTCCGGCGAAGATTTGCCGAATTCTAAACTTTCAATTTGTAGTAACGCGTCGCCAAAATGCGTTTCTAGTTCAATCTGGACGAAAGCATCCGTCTCTATGATCAGCTGTTCGTCAAAGAATCCGAGTTCGTGCTCTAAGTTTTCATCTGTGCTCAAGATCTGATGGATCAAATCGTAATTATTCAACAAAAAGCACGAACGACGTTTCGGCGTGGTGAATCGCTCTGCGAGTTTGACGAGTAAATCGTACTGCGCCTTTCGTAAACGCTCCAAGTTATTTCGCAACTGGTTATCGCCACCCTCTAATTTTGACAAAACCGTCATAGATGCCGTAAACTCTGCGTACCGTCGCGTGACGTAATGCGCGGAAACATCATCAACAAACAATTTCGTTTGATTTTTCGCATTCTCACACGCCGAAACTACAGATTTTATGTGCGCGTCGAAAACCATCTTAAACTTTGGCCACAGCATGATGTTGACCTTGTCTAGGTGCAAATCTAAGGAAGGGATTCTTCTTCTTTGCATCAATTTTTGGTGACCGCGGTTGATCAATATAGCCAGCGCTAATCCGATGGCGTCAAAATTCGTATTGATACAACTTTGCACGTATTCATCCATCGCTTGTAACGGTTGCGCAAACACGTCGCGGAAGATTTGTGAGTCGCCTTTCCAGAAATCTATGCAAAACAAGTATTCAAACGTTGCCATGTCGACTAATAATTTTTGTGAACTTCGAAACAGTGCTTCCCAGGGAAGTTTAGAACCCGAAATCGAGTGCGCTATGATTGGCGCAGCCGTTTCTATATTCGCAAGAATATTTGCGCGCTTTCCTAGGGAGAAGTTTGTATGCGCACTTCTTCCATCGTTGGTCGTTGGTATAGAACCGGCGATACCGCTTCCCTGTCCGAGCGATGATAAGAAGTGACTACCGCTGCCACCGCCGCCACCACCACTTGCGTTATTGGCAGACGTTGATGCAGACAATAATGTTGCTGACGAAGAAGAAGCCGAGGCATCGACGTCACCGATGTATTGACCTGTCTTGTTCTTCGACGTAGAACCCGATTCGAGTTTAAGTACGCTAAGCGCAGAAATATAGTTTTGTAACGCTGTCTTCAACACTTTACCCATCGTTTCCACGTATAATGCTCTGATTTCTCGAAAAATATCCGCGCCGTGCACTTGAAGGAAATCCACGAGAGGTTTATACTTTTTCAAGACGTTTGTTTGCAACAGCTGAATGTTCGTTTTCGGCTTCCTCAATGAATGAAACTTCTGGATAAAGAAATCGCGAACTTTTTGAATAGCTTTGATTCGCAGTCGTTCCAACTCGGATTCGATGTCCGTAAACGCCGCGTACGTCGCGTCTTGGCCGCCTCTTCGTTTCACGTCTCTCTTGAATATGAGTTTCTCCGAAAGCGCTTTACATACTTGTATGTACTCAGTGCCGTCGCCAACTTCCGTGGACAAAACTTTCGCGATTAAATCTGGCGATATCGTCAGCTGTTCTACGTATTCCCCGAGTGCTAATTCAGTCTCTTTGCACTCCAATAATCTTTGTGTGACGTGACTGGACGAGCTTTGCAAGTTTGATATTTCTCCACTGATTTTGCCTAAACTCGTTTGGAAGTTTGATAAAACGTTTTCAATGTGCGCGAGCGTTTCGTCGCAGTCATGAATCTTCTCCTGTAAGAGTACCAAGTTATCGCACTCTTTCGCGTGTTGTTTGATGGATTCGTTTTCGAGTTTGTGCAGTCGATCGTTCGCAATCGAGGCTTTCTCGTTGAGTTCCTCCAAAGAGGCACACTCCAACACATTTTTCACGATTTCGTGTCCGCTGTACTTTGTGATTAAGTCAGAAATCTCCTCCGGAGAGAGGACGTCTCCCATGTCCTCTTCGATGAGGAGGTGTCCTTCGTCTCCTTCACCACCGCGTGAGCTCATTATTATTTGAGCAGTATGTAGAGTGACGAATGAGGAGTGATGCGTGCGAATTCTTGTGTGGGAAAAACAAAATGCCAAATTATGTAGAAAAATATACTCGTACCACCCAAATTGATAGTTTGATGATAGTTTGCGTGTCGACGACGATGAATTGTTTTAATATATTACACGCTTTAAATCAAATCAGCTACATTCACGGGCATTTCATCGATTTGCGTCGAGTAAAACTGCTCGATGTCTCTCAGCGCCTGCGTGTCTTCCGCTTTCAAGAATGTAATCGCCACGCCTTTTCTGCCGTATCTCCCAGAACGACCGATTCTGTGGATGTAGTTTTCCCGGTTGTTTGGCAAATCGTAGTTTATGACCAAAGAGACCTGTTGGACGTCGATACCTCTGGCCCAAACGTCCGTGGTGATTAATACTCTCGTCGTTCCACCTCTAAACTCCGCCATGATGGCTTCTCTCTCTTTTTGCGGCATGTCGCCATGCATAGACGACACCGTAAAATTATTCTTTCGCATCTTTTCCGTCAACCAATCTACTTTTTTCTTCGTGTTTACAAATATAACCGCCTGCGTGATGGTCAAAGTATCGTACAAATCGCACAGCGTATCAAACTTCCACTCCTCCTTTTCTACCGCGACGAAGAATTGCTTGATACCTTCTAACGTCAACTCATCTCTCTTGACTAAAATTCGAATCGGATCCGTCATGAACTTTGACGTCATGTCTAAAACTTCATTCGGAAGCGTCGCAGATATTAAAACGACTTGCGTCTCCGGCGGGAGGTATCGATATATGTCATATATTTGCTCTTTGAATCCCTTGTTTAACATCTCGTCGGCTTCATCGAGAATCAACGTTTTAATATTCTTCGTTCTCAAGTTGCGTCTTTTAATCATATCGAAGACTCTCCCCGGCGTCCCGGAAACTATGTGCACGCCGTAGTCTAATTTTCGAATGTCTTCGCCTATAGAACGTCCACCAATGCACGCGTGCACTTGAACGTTCATGTAATTCCCGAGCGCCAACGCTGTTTTCTCGGTTTGTACCGCTAATTCTCTCGTCGGGGATAACACCAAAGCTTGCACTTCTCTTTGCGTTATATCGACCATTTGACACAAGGACAAGGAAATCATGCTCGTTTTCCCGGTGCCCGATTGCGCTTGCGCGATGACATCTCTCCCGCTCGTGATTGGCAAAACCGCTCTTTGCTGAATCGCGGATGGTTTTTCGAACCCGTACGCGTACAACCCTCTCAGTAAATCTTCTCTTATCCCCATACCATCGAACGTGGAGGTGATGTTCACCTCTTTCGACGTCTCGAATTTCATTCTTTTGTCTTCGTCGAAGTCGATTTTGTTGTGGTCGCCTCCTCCCATGATGATGATGATGATCGATTATTCTTTCTTTTGAATGCGTTTGTGTGTGGGTGTGAATTGTACTTAGCGTTAAAATACTCCGTATATATTGATCTGCGGGGTCGTTCTTTGATTGTGAAAGAGAAAGAGCGGAGGACAATGCGCAAAATTCTTTTGACGGCTCGTCGATGGGATCTGATTTTTGACGTTCTTCGCGTTGCGACGATCGAAAGACCATCAAAAACAATCGAAAAAAAAGAAAACGGGAGAAAGAAGAAAAAAAAGAACAACACACACACACGAAATTTTTATCTCCTCATTATTGAAACACACAGAAGTTATACGACGACGTGAAGTAAAGTAAAGTAAATAAGAATGGGAGTAGAGGGTGCACCGGAAGGGCCGGAAGACCCGATAGCGCAGATCTGCATCACCGTAGGAAAGGTGCGTCGTCTCATACAAAAAAACACGCGCATAGATTTTAAGAGAAGAGAGGTTTTCTTTTTCTTCTCTCTCTCTTTCTCTCTCTCTCGAAATCATCCACCGCCGCCAAAGACAAAAAGTCTCTTCTTGTTCTTATTCTTCTTCTTCTTCTCTCCTGCAGAGTAAAGAATCGCGTGTAATAGTACTCCTTCTGACTGTCTTTCTCTCTTTATTTATATATATATATACACACACACGCACAGGTAGTCGCCTTGGGAACGTCCGTCGTCGCGATGAAGGATGTGTTCAAAGCTGCGAAATGGCACGATTGTTACAAGTGCGGGGGGTGCAAAGAGATGAAGTGTAAACAGTGCAAAGGGTTCGGAAAAGTCGTCGGACAGTTTCCAGAGGATGAATTCGACGATGAAGGGCGTTTTTTAGGCTGGGATAGAAAGATTGAAAAAGGCGACACGTGGCCGTGTAGATTCTGTAGAGGCCGAGGTACTCTTTTATGTACCACGTGCATGGGTAACGGTGGAGAAATATCCCCCGATACGATCGATTGGAGTAAATTCTCTGGAACGAAGCAGCCGTTTCAGCAGTACGCGCGTAGAAACGTTTTCGATAAGTACTACGGTAGCCCAGTCGAGCCGGCATATTTAGAAGTTAAAGAGTACCAACGGTTAGAGAAAATGGATAAGTGGGTGCGACGTAAGGAGAAGTCGAAGAATCCGTTCAATAGGTTTTACGCTAACATGAGAGGAATCGCCGGGGACCAGCACATGGGTAAAGTAAAACCAAAACTCAGAAAGTACGTAGAGCAAGTTCAAGAAAAGCTGCGACGGAAAGACGAAAAGTTTGGCGTGAAAATACACGCCGAAGAGAGCGCGAAAATGACGAATACGACGGATAAGAAGAAGAAGAAGAAGAAGAAGAAAAAGACGACGACGACGACGAATTAACCCGCGAGGAGCTCATCATCGATTGTCTTTTTTAATAATACTCTGTGTAACAAAACTACCACTTTTACTCTCAACAAGAACAACACCTTTCGTCGAAATCTTGTCCCTGTCACCTGTCTCTGACTTGCCAGATCTCTTTTTTCATACAAACCACAAAAAGCGTATCTTTCTCTCTCCTTCCAGCGTCACAAAAGTTTACTACACATCACACACACACGGACACGCAGATTTTAAATCATCAAAACATCAACGATATCGTCAGCACAGTATGTCTCTTTTATCGTTATCTTCATCCCTCGCCGCGACGATACAAAATGGTAATAATAACGATAAGCGAAGACGTGATTCTTCTTCTTCTTCTTCATCGTCATCCTCTTCCTCATCGTTGAAGACGACGACGACGACGACGAGGACGAGGAACAGAAAGATGGACGGTATGAAAGCTAGGTCCAACAATAACACCACCAACAACAATCAGATCGTAGAAGATAAGTTGAAACCAGATTGGGCCGGAGATGATATCTTATCCAAAGCCGTCGATGCCGCGATTTCCAACAAATTTCTTTACGAAGTTATCATGAAACCAATGGCGAGGAAAACGCTGATTGATACCGCGGAAAAGAACGGCATCAAGTGGAGAGAAGTCGCGGAAGAGTTACAAAAGGACGAACGCTTGCAAGCAAAATTTAATGAGATTGAAATCAGCTCGATGGAATATCCAGAATATTATTTAAAACCATTCCACGCTTACACGGAAGGGAACTTGTGTTGGTTGGCGGCCTGCGAAGCCGAGTCGGCGACGTACTCGATGGCATTGAGAGTGTATCCGAAAGAACGCATCACCGCTATGGAAGCGCAACAACGATTGCGGGATTCGTACACGACAACTTTGCGAGATCATCGCGAAAAATACAATGCCACCAATGTCGAACCGGAGGTTATTGTCGATATTGGTTGCTCCGTGGGTATGAGCACGAGGTATATTTCGAGACAGTTTCCGTCGGCTAAAACAATCGGCATGGATTTGTCTCCGCACATGCTCGCCGTTGCCTCGTTACGAGATGAACAAGAAACCGATTCAAGTCAAAGGGTGTGGGTTCACGGCAAAGGCGAAGACACAAAGATGGCTGACAATTCCGTCGATGTCGTTTCGTTAGCATTTGTGATTCACGAGTGTCCGGAAACGGCGACGGATGCTTTGATGAAGGAAGCGTTTCGCATCTTGCGTCCGGGTGGTACGTTTATTATGACGGATAACAACCCGCAATCTGCGGTAATTCAAAAGCTTCCACCAGCCTTATTCACGTTGATGAAATCCACGGAGCCGCACTCGAACGAGTATTACACCATAAATGTCGTGAACATGCTGAAAGCGAACGGGTTCGAGCACGCGCATCAAGAACAAACGGACCCGAGACATAGAACGGTGTTAGCATCCAAGCCGCTGTAAATTTTATCATTACATTATACAAACTATATTACGAGGTTCTCTACGCCTTTACCAAGCGCTTTGCTATCGTTATCACTATCGCTACCACTACTGATACTATCATTATCATTACTACCAAATTCCTTTTCTCCCCCTTTTTCTTCTTCTTCTTCTTCTTCTTCCTCTTCTTCCGATGACGACGAATCACTCGGCGGAAAAAGCATCTGTTGTATTCGCTCTTCTCTCGTCAGCTCGCCTTCTTTTAACTTTGGACCTGCCAACCATTCGTCTTGAGCTTTTTTCACGTCCTCGGCGGTGGCGCATTCGGAATACGTCTCCAAAAGCTCTTCGTTTAAAGTGATGAAGCCGTGTCCCCATTTGAACTTGTTCATCAATTGTTTCGCGGCGTCGCCGTACCCGGCGCAATACAATCCACCGGCTAAGGCTTCCGCGCACGATAATTTACAGGCTTTACCGTAGTTAACCCCATTCGCGGCTACCATCCAAGGTAGCAAACGTGGTGCTGCTCCGTGAATTTTGTTCCAAGGTACATCCTCAAGTCTGTTCCACGAACAGTCCACGACGGCTAACCCGTCAGAGCGAATCAAGTCGTAATCCGCCGGCGATAAGTGTTCCGTCGCGTCTGGCGTTAAAACGACACCAGGGAATCGTTGCGATAATCGCAACTCCTTTAAACATCCTAATCTGTGTAACTTTCTTCCCGTGCATCTTTTTGGATCGCACTGGCCTAAATCCCACATCGCCAATGGCACTGGGAAAGTAGTGTTTGCTTTTCTTTTTTGTTCTTCTTCTTCTTC